>Ga0335397_10011331_pt1 | contig 10990 bp, 11 predicted proteins | sample MAT04_FD_205740 | JGI IMG/M metagenome (GOLD analysis project Ga0335397, IMG submission 205740) | Freshwater microbial communities from Lake Fryxell liftoff mats and glacier meltwater in Antarctica - MAT-04 (spades assembly) (version 2) ...
GAGGTCCGCGAGCGCGAGATCTCGACGTACCAGGCGGCGGTCGCGGACGCGGCGCGCAAGGCGCTCCCGCCCGAGCTGTTCAACCGACTCGACGAGGTGCTCGCCTTCGCGCCGCTCTCGCGCGAGGACGTCGCCGAGGTCGCGCGTCGGATCCTGAAGGGTCTCGCCGTGGAGCTCGAGCGCGCACGTGGCGTGAAGCTCGACGCGAGCGACGCCGCCGTCGAGGCGCTGCTCGACGCGGGCGGCTTCGACCCCGAGATGGGCGCGAGGCCGATGCGCCGCGCGATCGGCCGGCACATCGAGGCGCCGATCGCCGAGATGATCCTGAAGGGCCTCTTGAGCCGCGGCGACGTCGCCACGGTCGACGTCGAGGCCGGCATGATCGTCGTCGACGCGGTCACGCCGAACAAGGCCACGAAGAAGCTCGCCTGACTCGCGCCCGACCCGCCGAGCGAGTCGCGAGCGACTCGAAATAGCTCCGACATCGGCGCCGGGATTTGACGGCCATGGTCGTCGCGAACGCTAGAATCTACGACGTCTCGTGAGCGCCGACATCGGCGCGCATTCCTCACGTGGACATGTGTCTTGCCCATCCAGGGGGCATGACCCGCGACGGGGGAGTACCGCAATCCGGTCGGTGGCGGGCACCCGCAGTTCGGCGGATTCTTCTCGGGGCGCGTGATCAGCGACGCGATAGCGGCCGTTCGCGTCGCGCCGCACGTGAAGCAACCCTCGGGCACGACGTCCATCCCGAGACCGCTGCCGGACGTGACGACGTACGCGAGGTTCTGTCAGCAGAACGCGAGTCTCGAATACAAGTGTCATGCGGACCCCAACATCCGCAACAATGCACTCAACGACTATTCGTCTAGTACGGCGGAGGGCCTCGATCCGGCGAAGCCCTGGCACCGAGTGAAGCTCAACATCAATACGAGCCGCGACGTCGGTTGGCACTGGGCCTACAACGACACCACGGCGATCAACCACACCTGGTCCTATGCGTCAGACTCCGCGTTCTGGACGAGCGGAGGCCGGATTCCGCAGCCCGAGGCAGGCTACGCGTCCACCTGCTCGAACACGGCGCTCGTCGGTGGCGGAACGTGTCTCGACGGCGCGCTCTGGTACCACGCCGCCTCGACCGTTGGGAGAACGACCAACCCGTACGCGAACGGCTACTTGGTCGGCGTGCACGACGGGGACATCACGAACCACTACTTCGACATTCCACCCGACCGCGCCTACGCGAAGACCTACTCGGGCACCGGCCTCATGCGTCAGTTCTTCTTCCTCATCCACACGCTCCCCGATCCCGCGCCCTACGAGACCGTTCTTCGGTCCCGGATACGCCCGCTCGTCGCTTTGACGGAGCTCGACCCGCCTCATCTGCTCGAAGACCACGGCGGCTCATGGGATGCGACCGAGATGGTGAGCCCCGCGGTCACGGCAAATCTCGCGTGGCCTGGAATCGTCTGGGCCAGCGCGATCGAACCCGCAGGGGTTGCGGCGAATCTCGATGACCGGGTTCAGGCCATGGGGCTGAGCGCGGACGGGAGCATCGTCTATGACACCGTCATTCTCGATCAGGGAACGCTGAAGTCGGGCGTCGATCTGGGGTACCCGACCTCGTTGCAGGGATCCGAGGGCCCTGCTCCGCGAAGCGGCTTCGTTTCCGTGCTCTCGAGACAGGCCGGAGGCGTTTCGTGATCGGTGGCCTCGACGTGACGACGAACCAGGAGCTGCGGGACGTGCACCTCTGGCGTCCCTACGTCGGTTGGTCAACGATCATCCCCAGCATCGCCTTCGCGAAGGCGAAGACCGCGACGTTCTCGCCGGCCGACGGCCAGCTGTGGATCCTCGAGCAACGCAACTCTTCCTACTCGCTGTTCCGGATGAGTCCGTGGACCGGCATCACGCAAGCGCTCGGGACGTGGACGCGCGGAACGACCTGGGACCAGCACTTCTTGGCCGTCGACCGCGACGGACAGGTGCTCCTCGTGGCGTCGTCGAGAACGAACCAGCAGAGCAAGTTCGGCAGGATCCGAGTCAACACGAGCGGCAACGCCTACGCTTCGCAGATCGATGCGGACTCGATCCCGTACACGACGAGCGGCCCCATCGTCGACAAGGACGAGTACGGCGTCATCGTGCGCGACGAGACCGGGGCCGTGACCTCGGTGTTCCGCCGCGCTAACCTTCTCGGTGGAACGGGAACGTTCTCGCTGAGCAGCTTCTTTCAATGAACCCCCGTCGCACGATCTCGGTGCTCCTCGCGGTCAGCGCTGCCGCCGCGCTCGTGCGCGGTGGCAGCGGCTGCTCCTCGGAGCCCGACGCGACGGCGACGGACGGCGGGCTCGATGCGCCCGTCGCCGACGTGCGCGTGGATCGCACCCAGCCCGAGGTCGACGCGACACACGCGAGTCCATTCGAGGGCTGGGACCACTACGCCGACTACGACCCCTTCTGTGAATTTTACGTGCCCCATGCGCACGAGAACCTCCCCGCTCCCATCCGATGGGAGGCCTGTCGCGCGAATGCGGAGACGTCGACGAAGACGTGTCGACAGATGGTGCTCGACTGGGAGCCTGCAAGGTTCGTCCAGGAGCTGATCTCGCCGGGCACTCGTGGCCTACGGCGACCCGACGGGCGTGTCTTGCTGATGACCGCGCGCTACCAGTCTGAGGGTACGTTCCGGCTCGTGGCCGATGTAGACGGTCCGGTCCTCGTGGCGATCCGAGAACAACGTCCAGAGCGCTGCGTCCTCAACAGCGAGCTGAGCGATGGCGACCACTACGCGTTTCGCGTCCTCGATAGCGAGGCGAAGGGAACGGTTAGCGAGTACGGCGGCGGTGCGCTCGGAGGGCGGCTCGACGAGCTTCGGCCGACCGTCCTCCGGCACTACCACGACTCGTTCACGCGCGGCTTCATCGCGGGCGATCCTGGACTGCTCGAAGTCTCGGGAGGGCTGATGAGCCTGCTTTCATGGAAGGACGGCTCGCTCGTGAAGGACATCTGGTCCTCGAGCCAGGACAACGGCCTCGCGCAGAACTACCAGTTCTTCCACGGCCAGACGCTCTTCTGGGCGTCGGATGACGACGCCGTCAACAAGCAAAAGGTCTACACGGCGACCGCTGGCGTGAAGGACTTCATCTCCTTCGGCGACGAGTTCACCAAGGGCATCGCCGACCTCGGCACCGACGGCCAGCAGCTCGTCTGGATCGAAGGCTACAACCGACCTGAGCCGAGCGGTGTCTACCCGGAAATCACCGCGTACGCCGCGCCCTTCACCACAGACCCCATGCAGATCGTGAAGCGCGCGCTCCGCAGCGACCTGAGCGGCTACCCGTTCGGGACGAGCCCCTTCATCGTGGGCTGCGGATACGCCGCGCGTGCCACGGAGATGAAACGCGACGGCGGATTCGAGAACGGTACTCTCCTGATCCGTCTCGCCGATGGGTATGCGTGGCACCTGCATGACGAGCCCGGCGCGGATTGGGGCTGGCGCACACCGCTCGCGATCACTTGCGACGAGATCTTCGTGAAGGTCGCGGAGCGCCCAACGCCCGCAGCTTCGCCTCGCTTCAACGTCGTCCGCGTCCGCATCGACTCCCTCGGCACGCCCACCGCGCCCTGACCCGAGCGGCTCGGCCTTATCGTGGTCTCCGACGAGTGCGGTTCGTTCTCGTCGGGGCCACGCAGTGGCGGAACAACGGCGAGCTGATTGACGCGCGCGGCAGGCGAACCAGCGTTGACTCCCTCCAACCGTGGCAGGGTCTGAGCGACGAGGGTACGCTCCAACCATGGCGCAGCCCGCGCAACCGCTACGCATGTCGTTCCTCGAGTACGTCGCGCTCGAGAAGACAGGTCTGGGCGATGGCCGGCGGAACGCTCGAGCACGCGCAGCTCGCCGCCAACATGATCGGCGAGCTCAGGGCGCGGTTGCACGACGGGCCGTGCAAGACCTTCACCGCGGACGCTCGCGTTCGCGCGAGCGCCACGGGCCTCACGACCTATCCGGACATCACCGTCATCTGCGGGCCAATCGAGCGCGACCCCGAGGACCCGAACACGGCCACCAACCCGACCGTCATCGTCGAGATCCTCTCCGACTCGACCGAGGCCTACGACCGTGGCGACAAGTTCGTCCACTACCGGCGCATCGCATCCTTGCAGGCGTACGTGCTCGTGTCGCAACACGAGGCACGAATCGAGGTCTATCGCCGCAACCCCGACGAGACCTGGACACTCGAGGACGCGCGCCCAGGAACCGACGCGAAGATCGCAGGCCTCTGTGCCGTGCCGGTGTCGGCCGTCTACGCCGGCGTCGAGCTCACGCCAGCGCCACCTCGCGCAGGCTGACGCCGCTGACGCAGCACGCAACATCGTTGCATGATGCAACGAGTTGAATACCCACGCACTCTCGCGCGTGCTCGTGTGGCATGGTCTTCTTCATGTTCGATCCTTCCGCGGCACGTGATCGGCTCGCGCGTCTCTGGGCGCTCCAGGGGCAGTTCGGTGTGGAGCGCGGCACCAACCGCGTCTTCCTCGACGAGATCGTGAGCGACCGCCTGCAGCTCTTCGCCGGGCTCCAGGTCCTGCGCGACGAGCTGCAGTTCGCGCCCTCACCCGCCGTCGAGGATCGCGGCGCGTGTCAGGCAGACCTCCGGCTCCCGAGCGTGGTCACGACGCTCGCCTTCACCAACTGTGGCGACCGCATCCACCAGGGCGAGGTCGATCGCTACGTGCAGGTCGTCGCGCTCCGCTTCGCGACGATCTCCGAGCTCGGCGTCCTCAAGCCCGAGGCCTTCCGCCCGACCGGCGGCGGCACCGACGACGGCGCGACGCTCGCGCACGTCACGTGGGCCCACGTGCTCGACGAGCCCTTGAGGCGACGCGTCTACGACGGCAACGCGCAGAGCTACGTGATGTGCGGCTTCGATCTGAAGGCCCACATCGGCCGCCTCGACACGGACCAAGGTGAGGTCCTCTTCGGCTCGACGCAGGAGTCGGAATGGCGCGAGGCCCGCGCGGCATGCGGGGCCATCGTCGGCACGCTGAAGGCGTTCGACGAGAAGAACGCCGTCCACGTGCGCATCCGGAGCGATCTCGGCGAGGCGAACTTCGCGTACCTCACCGAGCACGGCGTGCGCAGCGTCGAGGGCGTCGACATCACGGCCACGGTGGCCGCCGCGATCGTCGCGATCCAGGGGATGCTCGATACCGCACGAGCCCTCCAGCACGAGATGGACGAGCGCGGCGTCGCCCATCTCACCGCGAGCCTCACCGTCAATCGCTCGGGGATCCCCGACACGATGATCTACCTCGCGCGCGCCACGGTCTTCGGCGGAACGCTGACGACGCAAGGGCTCGGCTGCGATGCGCGCAAATTCGGCGCGCGGATGGCCGAGTACCGGTCGGACCGCAGGCTCCACCTCTCGTACGACGGCCACGAGTCCGGCGACTTCGCCGTCCAGACCGAGCATTACGACGTCCGGCAATCGACCTTGCCGCGCGACATCTTCGTGTAGAGCCCGTCGCAGCCGTGTGAATCACGTGGGCGACGCCCCCACAGGGCCCACCATTTCGACTGACGAGATTGGCCGCACCGGTCTAGAAGTGGGAACCTGACAGACGGAACCCCGGCGCATCGGCCATCGCTGAGACGGGGCCATCGCTCAGGGGGCCATCGGTTTTACTGAAAGGGACCCGCTTCGATGCTTCGCACGTCACTCTCCATTCTCGTCGTCGGCGCCATTCTCGCGGCCTGCGGTTCGTCCGAGGACTCGAAGTTCGGCGACGGCAACGGCAACGGGGAGGACTCCGGGGGCGGCTCGTCCGGCATTCTTCCGGGCGGTGACGGCGGGCCCAGCTCGGACGCAAAGCCCTGCACCAACCTTTGCCTGAAGCAGGTGCAGTGCGCCGGCGGCGGCACGACCTCGATCAGCGGCGTCATCAAGGACCCCGCGGGCAAGGTCCCCCTCTACAACATCCTCGTCTACGTCCCCAACGCACCCGTCGCGCCCATCGTGACCGGCGCCTCGTGCGAGCGATGCGGCAACGTCTCCGGCGAGCCGCTCGTCAGCGCGATCACCGACGCCGCCGGCAAGTTCAAGCTCGACAACGTGCCCGTCGGCAAGGACATCCCGCTCGTCATCCAGGTCGGCAAGTGGCGCCGGCAGATCACCGTCGCCACCGTCGCGGAGTGCGCGGACACGGCGCTCGACGCGACGCTCTCGCGCCTCCCGCGGAACAAGGCCGAGGGCGACCTCCCGCAGATGGCCCTCGCCTCCGGCAGCGCCGACCCGTTCGAGTGCCTGCTCACCAAGATGGGCATCGACCTCACCGAGTTCACGCCGGACACCGGCGCGGGGCGCGTCCACTTCTACAAGGAGAACGGCGTCGACCTCAGCCCCGCCGCCCCCGCCGCGAGCACGCTCTACAACGACGCCGCCAAGCTGAAGAGCTACGACATCGTATTTCTCCCCTGCGAGGGCAACGAGAACGACAAGGCTGCCGCCGCCGACAAGAACCTCGTCGACTACACCGCCATCGGCGGTCGCGTGTTCACGACGCACTACAGCTACGCGTGGCTCCACCTCGGCGCCGCGCCGTTCCCCGCGACCGGCGTCTGGGCGCCCGAGCAGGCCGACAAGTACAGCTCGACCGTCCCGCAGATCGCCACCATCAACCAGGCCTTCCCCAAGGGCGCAGCCTTTGCGCAGTGGCTCGTCAACGTGAACGCCTCGACGACGCTCGGCCAGCTCGGCCTGCTCGAGGCGCGCCACGATCTGAACTCGGCTCCCGACCCGCCGTCGACGACGTGGATGACGGTCGCCGACATGCCGACGACCGACCCGAAGGCGACGATGCACATCACGTTCAACACGCCGACCGACGTGGCCGAGCCGATGCAGTGCGGCCGCGTCGTGTTCAGCGACTTTCACGTGAGCGCGTCTGCAAAGACTGCGGGGAACAACCCGTTCCCGCAGTCCTGCAAGGACGGTGACCTCTCCGCGCAGGAGAAGGCGCTCGAGTTCATGCTCTTCGATCTCTCGTCGTGCATCCAGAGCGACAAGGCTCCGCCGACTCCGCCCGCCGTCGTGAAGTGATCGAGTCGATCGGACCCGAGCGCACGAACGCCGCGGTGGGGCGCGATGCGCCACCGACAAACGCGGCCTGAGGGTCATCGGGGCGCGCGATCGCGCCTGGTGAGCCCATTGCAGACGGCGATGTGAAAAGGAAGACGACGATGGAATCGAAGAAGATCGACGCGAAGATCGACGACGTGGCGGCCGACGCCAAGAACCTGGTCGCCAAGGCGAAGGAGACGGCCTCGGAGCTCGCCGACAAGGCCCGTGAGCTGGCCGAGCGAACCGAAGCGAAGGTCGAGGCGCTCACCACCAAGGGCGAGAACCGGGTCGAAGAGACCGCGGACAAGGCAAGCCACGCCGCCGCGCAGCTCGCGAGCAAGGTCGTTCACGGCGCAAAGGAGACCGCGCAGAAGATCGTCCACACCGCGCAGGAGCTGGCGAGCAAGGTCGAGCACCGCGGCCAGGAGATGCCGGGCACGAAGTCGAACGGCGTCGCGAAGTCGAACGGTGCTCCGCCGAAGAGGCCGTGACCTGAAGCTCTGGCAGTCGGGCCGCCGGGTAAGGTGAGCCGCGGGGTGCTACACTTCGTGGTCCCTTGCGGCCCATCCTCGTCGCCCTGATCGCAGCGCTCTCCGCGGTGGCTTGTGCCCCTGCGGCCCCGGCCAAGCCGCCGCGCGCGCAGGCCCGCCTCGCGGCCGCCACGTCCGGGGGCGAGGACGCACCGCGCACGTACACGCCGCGCAAGGCGAAGCTTCGGTACGAGATCCGCGGGCGCGCCTTCCCACTCCCCCTCGTCACCGGGACGATCGCCGGGCAGCCGGTGCTCATGCTCGTCGACACGGGCGCGAACTCGCACGTCATCGCCGGCTGGTTCGCGCGCAAGCTCGGTCTCCCGATGAAGAAGCTCGGCGACGTCGGCACCGATCACGTCGGCAAGACGATCGCCACGTTCCGCATCGAGAAGCCGGACATGACGATCGACGACTGGGGCGCGCTCACCCCCGTCCCGGTGCTCGCCACCGACGTGCCCGAGGTCATCGAGAAGCTCGGGATCGGCGCGTTCATCTCGCCGCAGCGCCTCGTCGAGGAGGGCGACGCCGTCGTGCTCGATCTCGCCAAGGGAGAGCTCCGGCCCGCCTGGTGGGACGAGGCTCGCTACGAGCTCTCCGCCGTCGGCCTGCCGCTCATCACCGCCGAGCCCCGCGCGTGCGAGGAGACCGAGGGCCCCATCAAGGGCCTCGCGTTCGTCTTGCCCGCGACCGTCGAGTCGCAGCGCGTCGATCTTCTCCTCGACACCGGCGCGCAGCACTCCGACGTGTTCACGACGTCGCTTGCCGGTCAGAAGCTCGCCGCGCAGAGCACCGTGAACAAGGAGCCGATGTACACGGCCTCCGGCAAGATCTCCGCGCGCAAGCTGAAGGGCGCACGCGTCAGCGCCGGCTCGTTCTCGGTCACCACCGACGTCGACCTCATCGGCGGCGCCGCCGATTCGTCGTGCCCGCGCGACGGCGTGCTCGCGATGGACTTCCTCCGCTCGTGCACGCTCCTGCTCGGTCGCTCGCGCGTCTACGGGCGCTGCATGCCGCCGCCCGAGTCCGCGCCCGCGCCCGCGCCCGCGCCCGCGAAGTGAGTGCGGTGGTGTGTCCTCGAGCCGGGAGAGCGCCAACGGCAACCCCCGTGCCCGAGCTCGCGGCGGGTTCCTGAAGGCGCCTCGTCGAGGCTCGCGCCTCGCGTCGAAAGCGGCTGTTCAAGTTCAGGTTGAGCACGCGATGGGAAACGACGAACCGTCTCGCGCGATGACCACGCCGGAGGAGCGCTTGCGAAGGCGGGACGAGAGGACGACTATCGCGAGAGTAAGCCGCTGCTCGAGCGGACCGCGTTTCCGGCCTCGAAGGTGTGGAAGCCCGCTGGGCGTTGGGTAAGATCACGGGAATGGTGCAGGCAGCCGAGCCCTACGTGACGTACGAGGACTACCTCGCCGCCGAACAAGCGGGCACGACCAAGCACGAATGGCTGGACGGGGTCGTCTACGCGATGGCCGGAGGCAGCCTCGAGCACAGCCGTCTCGCCGGGAACATGCACACCGCACTGAAGACGGCCTTCGCCGGATGCGAGGTGTTCCAGTCCGCCGCCATGCTCTTCATACGAGCCTCCGACCTCTCGACCTACGCGGACGTGACGCTGGTGTGCGGTCCGGTCGAAGCGCAGAAGGTCGAGCGCAACAGCAAGGTCATCGGTGAGGCGCTCATCAATCCGACGGTGATCGTCGAGGTGCTCTCCGATTCGACCGAACAGTACGACCGCGGCGAAAACTTTGCCCACTACATGAAGCTGCCGTCGCTCGAGGAGTACGTTCTCGTCTCTCAGGACCAGGCGCGCATCGAGGTCTTCCGGAGGCCGGCGCGGGGTCACTGGAGTCGCGAACAGGCAGGGCCCGGACATACGATCGCGATCCACGGGAAGGCGATCAGCGTCGACGAGATCTATCGCCGAGCAGGAACGACCTCGGGCACCTGACGGCCGGCGGCGAACGCTCCATCGCCGGGGATGTACGAAGAACAAGCCGAAGAAGCGAGCTCAGGTCGACCAGCTCTGCAGGATGCGCATGTAGTTCCCGCGCTCGAACGCGGCGGGGTCGGGGCAGCGCGACATGTTCATGCTGCCACGGGCGCTCGCCTCGTCGTTACGCGGCTACACGCGGTCGAACGCGCGGATGACGCGGCCCGACATTCGCCTGACATGACTCAGCCCACCGCTCGTGTCCACAAGCATGTTCGTGACCGTCTGCGGTCCGCTGCTGGGTGTCACCGTCGTCTCTACGCGGTTCCCATCGACATCATAGACGTGGCTCACCGTGTCGCCGCCCGTCATCGCGACGCTCGTGAGGCGGTTCTCGAAGTCCCACGCGTACGTCGCTTCGCCCGACTTGCTCGTGACGTTTCCGTTCGCGTCGTACGCGTAGCTCGTCGCGTTCTCGAGCGTGAGGCGGTCGCGTGAGTCGTGCGCGTAGCTCACCACGCCGGCGCCCGCGCCGGTGGTCGTCTGCGTCTGGCGGTTGCCGACCGCGTCGTACGCGAACGTCTTGCCGTAGCTCAGGGCGCCGGTGACCGTCTCGCTCGTCAGCTTGTCGGTCAGGTCGTAAGCGTACGCCCGCGTGGTGCCGTTCGCCTCCTCGACGCGCGTGCGATTGCCCGCCGCGTCCATCACGTACCCGAACGACGCCACCGTGCTCGCGCCGGCGACGGCGTGGAGGCTCGTCACGCGCCCGCGCGCGTCATACGCGTACGTCGTCGACGCTCCGTTCGGGTAGATCAGGTCCGTATCCCCTGCACGGGCCCGCGTTCTCGACGTTCACGCGGTCGTGACGCAGACTCGCGGGCGTGAAGGCTCGGTCAGCTCGAGGTCGGCTGCTGTTCCGCGGTGCGCGGCGGGACAGTCACGCGTCCGACAGGCAGCTCGAACTCGGCCTGGCCGAGCCGCTCGCGTGTCCGCACCCAGTACTTGGGCGCGAGCTCGAGGTAGCGATCCCTCGGCCAGTACGGAACGATGCGGATGACGTCCGCGAGGTAGGTCTCCGGGTCGATTCCGTGCAGCTTGCACGAAGCGATGAGCGAGAAGAGATTCGCAGCGCTTTGGGCGTGCCCATCGGAACCGCAAAACATCCACGCCTTGCGGCCGACGGCGACGACGCGGAGGGCGCGCTCGGAGGCGTTGTTTTCCAGGCGAAGGCGGCCGTCATCGAGGAAGCGGCGGAGCGCACCGCGCTGGCGGATGGCGTAGCTGCGCTTGTCAACCGCCTACCAGTCAGAAATCTCGGATCGATTCCTTGGCGTCAGGTGCCAGATCGCTGACGTTGGCTGACGCCATACGCCAGAGGCCGTTCGATGCTTGTTCTGCCTGCG
>Ga0335397_10011333_pt1 | contig 10990 bp, 14 predicted proteins | sample MAT04_FD_205740 | JGI IMG/M metagenome (GOLD analysis project Ga0335397, IMG submission 205740) | Freshwater microbial communities from Lake Fryxell liftoff mats and glacier meltwater in Antarctica - MAT-04 (spades assembly) (version 2) ...
AGGCCCGTGGCTTCCAGCGCCACCACCGCGCCGATCGACGACCCGGCCTTGCGAACACCATCCAGATAGTCTTCCCAGGCCGGGACGACCGCTGCCGAGGCCGCGAACAGGGCGTTGTCATAGACCGCGTCGAAATCCACCGCCTCTGGCGCGATCCGGTGCGGGCCCAGCTGCACCACCCCGGCGCGGATGCGCACGCCGTCGCCGAGAATCTTGCGCGCCACCGCCCCCGCCGCGACCCGCAGGGCCGTCTCGCGCGCCGACGACCGCCCGCCGCCGCGATGGTCCCGCACGCCGTATTTGGCCTGATAGCTATAGTCCGCATGGCCGGGCCGGTAGGCGCGGGCGATCTCGCCATAGTCCTTGGAGCGCGCATCCTCGTTGTCGATGTGGATGGCGATCGGCGTGCCGGTGGTCACCGGGCCGTTGCCGTCGTCAAACACGCCGGACAGGATGCGCGCGGTGTCGCTCTCCTGTCGCTGGGTGACGAACCGGCTGCCGCCCGGCTTGCGCCGGTCCAGCCACGGCTGAAGATCGGCTTCGGTCAACGGGATCAGCGGCGGACAGCCGTCGATGACGCAGCCGATCGCCGGCCCGTGGCTCTCGCCCCAAGTGGTCACGCGGAACAGATGGCCGAAGGTGTTGTGGGACATGGAAACCTAGTGATGCAGCCGGGCGGCGCGCCCGTAGCGCGCCGCAGCGTCGTTCAGGCGTCTGTCCCGTGTCCACAGCATGATGTCGTGGGTTATCAGAACGGACGCCAGAAGATGGACGTCGATCCAGCCGAGGCCCGTCCCGTAGTGTTTCCCGGCCTCCACCAATCGCATCACTTCCTCATCGCTTGCCAGCCTGGCCTGGTGAATGGCGTTCAGTTCCGTCAGTGTCTGTTCGCGCATGGGCAGCCCCCCCATGGCGAGTTCGCCAATCACGAACGGATGCATCCTTACGCGCTTTTGCGAAAGCCATCCGGCCATGACGGCGTCCGTGCTGCGGAAATGATCGGCCCAGACAGACGTGTCCGCGAGTATGAAGGTCATTCGTCCTCAGCGACCCAGTAGCGTTTGCGAGGACCGGGTTCGAAATCCGGCTGGCTGCCTCCCATTTTGGCCAGGCGGCGAGACGCCTCACCGGAAATGTAGTCTTTCAGGGCATGACGGATGATGGCCGACGGCTCGTTCAGCCCGCTGTATTCCGCTGCTTGCGCCAACAGGGCGTCGTCTATGGTGACCGTCGTTCGCACCGTCGCCTCCTGCATCAATCGACGCATCAATGATGCGCAGAATCGTGCCCCAACGCAACTTCAAGCCGCCAGCCGGTCCGGCGTCCAGACGCGTGTGAACCGCAGCAGCAGATACTCCGCCGCCGACGGCACCTCCTCGGAGGGCTGAAGCGTCACGAACAAATGCCCTTGGGGCCGCGCGCCGCGTGCGGGCAGGCCCAGTCCCTTGAGGCGTAGCCGCAGCGGCTGATGGCCGCCCACCAGCCAGGCTGAGCGCGGCCCGGCATGGGTCTCGATCTCGAGCCGCCCGCCGTCCTCCAGAAGCCGCAGCGGGACCGGGCAGGTCATGTAGAGGTCGTCGCCGACCGCACTCAATTGGCCGTCACCGCGCACCAGAACCGGCAGATACAGGTCGGTGCCCGCGTCTCCCGCGCCCTTCAGCCGCAGATGTTCGCCGCTGCGCAGGCCCGCAGGGACCCGAACGCGAAGCTTGCGGCCGTCCAGCCGAACATCGACGGAGCCCCCGATCAGGGCCATGCCCGCACTCAGGCCAACGACGGGCAGGGTCGCGGTCGACCGGACCGGCGCGGCCAGGGCCAGCGGCGTGACATCCTGCTGGATCAGGCTCCAGGCCGCGATGACCTTGCGGAACCGAACTTCACCGCCACCGGGTCCATCGGGCCGCGCCGCCTTGACCGCCGCACGGAAGGCGGCCGTCAGCACGGCGCTCTCCGCCGGACCGGTCAGGCCGAGCAGGGCGTAGGCCTCGCGGGTCGAGGTGACCTCGGGTCGGGGTCGGACGTGCATGGGATCACTAAGGCGCGACATACGGTCAATGCCCGGTTAACCGTGATCCCCTCGCTCGCCGGCACTGGATGCCCTATCTGAGCCCCATGACCTCTTCCGTGATCCCGTCCAGCCCAACCCGCGAAGAGTATGCGCGTGACTATGCCGCCGCCCTGGCCGCGAATGGAGACGAAACCATTTTCGAACGGAGCGAGCCGGTTTCACTGTTCATCGAATGGTTTGACGACGCCAGGGCGACCGAGCCGAACGACGCCAATGCCATGGCCCTGTCCACCGTCGATGCGTCGGGAGCCCCCGACAGCCGCATGGTGTTGTTGAAGGACGTCGATGATCGCGGCTTCACCTTCTATTCCAACAGCGACAGCGCCAAGGGCATGCAGCTGGTCGGTCATGACCGGGCGGCCCTGCTGTTCCACTGGAAATCCTTGCGGCGACAGGTGCGGGTGCGCGGGAGGGTCGAGCCTGTGACCGCAGCCGAAGCCGACGCCTATTTCGCCAGCCGGGCGCGTGAGAGCCGGATCGGGGCCTGGGCCTCGGACCAGTCGCGTCCGCTGCAAGACCGGGCCACGCTGGAGCAGGCTGTCGCGCGCGAGACGGCGCGGTTCGAAGGTGCCGACGTGCCGCGCCCCGAGCACTGGACCGGCTGGCGTGTGGTCCCCGATCACGTCGAGTTCTGGCGCGACCGGCCGTTCCGCCTGCACGACCGGCTGAGGTTCAGTCATCAGGCCGGGTCATGGGTCCGGACGCGGCTCTGGCCCTGACAGCCTCCACCACCTCATTGACGGCCGCGACGACGACTTCCGGCCTGTCATCCTGGATATAGTGGCCGCTGTCGGTGACGAGGACGTATCGCCCCCGGGTCGAGCGACCGGCATAGTCGCGGGCCACGACCTGCTTGGCCGTGCTGAGTGCGGCCTCCTCATCGCTGAATTCCGCAGGCAGGCCCGCGGAGGCCGCCGAAAGGACGATGAGCGGCCGGTCGCCCCAGTCGCCCAGCGCGGCAGCGGCCTGTTGCACGCTCTTCGACCATTCGGTTGAAAGCGAGATCTGGGTCTCGATCAGGTCCGGATCGGACCATCGTTCGACCAGAACGTCTGCAAACCCCGCCCTGATGAGCCAGGCAGGCCAGGGCCTCGCTGTCATCCGCGTCAAAGTCCGCGTTCGCGTCGGCAGAAGCGCGCGGGGCTGCCTCGGCCCAGGCGGCTTCCTGCTCGGGGTGCGCGGCGTCGACCAGGACGATCCCGGCGACATCCGCCGCGCGGCGATGGGTGAGGATCACGGTCTCGAGCCCGCCCGCCGAATGACCGACCATGATAAAAGGACCGGCAATGGCGCCGAGGGTCACAAGGGCCTCAAGATCCGCGGTCGTGTGCTCCGCATCCTGCGGCTCGGGACTGGCGTCGCTGAAACCGAAGCCGGCCCTGTCCCAGGCGCAGACCCGGGTTGTCAGGGCCAGGGTCGCATGCACGGGCTCTCAGCCGAAGGTGGTGTCGTTGAATCCCGCCGTCAAAACCACCGTGGGGGATCCTTCTCCGAGGCAGAGATAGTTCAGCCGGCGTCCCGAGGGCAGCTGGGCGGTCTGCTGCGGCGCGCCGTAGATTGAGGCCGTCGCGCCCGGATCCTGACCCACGGCGCTGGTACCCCCGCCGATACCCACGACTGTCGCGATGGCAAGCAAGGTGAGACGCATTTGTCGGCCTCCTCTGTTCAGACTCCGTACCGGGCCATGAAGGTTTCCACGGCGTCGGCGGCGATCTGGTCCACGGCGCGAACGGGCATCACCTCGTCCCCCGTGACCAGGGGCATGAAGAAGACGGGGTGTTCGATCATTCCCATCAACTGGCCCGCCGCCCATGACGGTTGCGCGATCCTGAGTTCGCCCTGACCCGCCAGCTCGCGCAGGGTGTCGATCAGGACCTTGCCGAAGTCGGCCTTGCCACGGTCGAAGAACTGCATGGCCACGTCGCGAAAACGGGGGCGCTCAGCCATCACCAGACGGAATACCGAACGGATGAACGGATCGGCCATGAAGCCGGCGTAGGCCCGGGCGAAACAGGTCAGCCGCTCGCGCGCAGACCCGCCGGCGGGTCCGACGCGTCGCATCAACCGTTCGAAATCCACCGCGGTGTCCTCGATCACGGCTGTGAACAATTCGGCCTTGCCGTCGAACAGGGCGTAGAGGGTCGCCGTAGAAACCCCGGCGTCGCGCGCGATCGGCTCGATCCTGGCACCGGCGTAACCTTCCGCCACGAACGCCCGGCGTGCGTGCCGCAGGATCGTCTCTCGCTTGGGATCGGGGTGGGGAAGGTTTTGCGCCGACGGGGCCTGCATGAAATTCGCCGCTCTCTGAAACGGCCAAGGTGGCCTGTCATCCTCCAGCGAGCAAGGGGGAGCCGTGGGCTTCTGCAATCAACGGTCGAGGAGGCCCGCCAGCAACGGATGCGCCAGTACCGGAGCCGCCAACCGCACGACCGCCTGCGGGTCCTCCAGCCTGACTGCGGCGGTGGCGTCGCCCACCACGAAGTCGGCGTTCAGGCGGGACGGCTCGGTCAGGCGTTCGTGACCGGGCCGCACGGTCGCCAGATACTGGTCAATGACCGAGGCCGCCGAGCGCCCGCGCTCGGCCTGATCGCGCAGCAGACGGCGGATGAAGCGGATGTCGGCGGGCGTATCGACGAACACCCGGATGTCGAACAGGCTGACCAGGCCTGGGGTGCACAGCACATGCGTGCCCTCGACGATCACCACGTCCGCCGCCCTGACGGGCTCGCCGCCCGGTTCGCGTCCGTGATGGATGAAGGAATAGATCGGTGCCGTGATGTCCTGGCCCGCCTTCAGCCGGCTGAGGTGCTCGATCATCAGGTCGTGGTCGCGCGCCGCCACGTCGTCGAAATCGAACGTCTCCGGGTCGAAATCAGGCAGGCTGGCCGCGTCGCGATAATAGGCGTCCTCGCGCAGCAGGACGGCCACGCCGTCGGGAAGGGCCGCGACCAGCGCTTCTGCCAGCGTGCTCTTGCCGGAGCCGGAGCCTCCGGTGATGGCGATCAGGATGGGCATGGGCCGCTTCTAGAGCGAAATCGGTTTGGACGCGATCGCGTCCAAACCGATTTCACTTCGGGATCATACAGGAGCCTGATCCACGGTATCAGCGGAATCGCGAAGCGATTTCCCCTCAACCGATGAGGCTCCAGGCCCGGGCATGTGTTTCGCCAGACGCATGGCTCCGGAAAGATGACCCAACGTCACGTTGCTTATCCGCCGCTGCGCCGATAGCGTGACAGCCAAGCGCCTCGAGAAAGCAGGCGCAGGATCGAGGGATCGAGATGCTTGGATTGATGCAGGATTGGCCGCTGACGGTCGACAAGATCCTCGATCATGCGAAAAACTGGCACGGCCACCGCGAGGTCGTCACCCGGTCCGTCGAAGGACCGATCGTCCGGGCCACCTATGCCGAGATCCACGCCCGGGCCAAACGCGTCTCCGGCGTGCTCAGGGACTGGGACGTCAAGGTGGGCGATCGCATCGCCACGCTGGCGTGGAACTCGGGCCGTCACATGGAGGTCTGGTACGGTATCATGGGCATGGGTGCGATCTGCCACACCCTCAATCCGCGCCTGTTCCCCGAACAACTGATCTACATCATCAATCACGCCGAAGACCGGATCATCTTCGTCGACCTGACCTTCATCCCGCTTCTGGAAGCTATCCTGCCACACTGCCCGTCGGTGCAGCGGGTCGTGGTCATGACCGACGAGATGACGATGCCGGCGACGAAGCTGCCGGGTGCCGAATGCTATGAGGCCCTGCTGGGATCGGCGTCGGACGATGTCGTCTGGGGCGGGTTCGACGAAAAGACCGCCTGCGGCCTCTGCTACACCTCGGGCACGACCGGCAATCCCAAGGGGGTGCTGTATTCGCATCGCTCCAACTTCATCCATACGCTGCTGGGCATGCAGTCCACCGTGCTGGGGCCGTCGCCGAAAGAGGTAATCCTGCCGGTGGTGCCCATGTTCCACGCCAACGCCTGGGGCATCGCCTTCGCCGGCCCGGCCTCGGGGGCCACGCTGGTCATGCCCGGCGCGCGCATGGACGGCGCCGCCATCTATGAGCTGATCGTGTCCGAGGGCGTGACCTTCTCGGCCGCCGTTCCGACCGTGTGGCAGATGCTGCTGACCCATCTGCGCGAGAACAATCTGACCATCCCGACGGTCAAGCGCGTGATGATCGGCGGCTCGGCCGTGCCCGAAAGCCTGATCCGCGGCTTCCACGACGACTTCGGGATCGAGGTGGTCCAGGGCTGGGGCATGACCGAGACCTCGCCGATCGGCACGATTTCGATCCTGACTCCCGAACTGGAGGCCCTGCCCTATGACGAGGGCATGAAGTGGAGGGTCAAACAGGGCATGCCGCCGCTTGGCGTTGAGCTCAAGCTCAAGAACTACGCCGGTCAGGAGATGCCCCACGACGGCACGACCTACGGCCGGCTGATGATCAAGGGCCCAACCATCTCGGCCTCCTATTTCAAGGATGAGGGCGGCGACATTCTCGACCACGAGGGCTTTTTCGACACCGGGGACGTCTCGACCATCGACGGGCACGGCTTCATGCAGATCACCGACCGCGCCAAGGACGTGATCAAATCCGGCGGCGAATGGATCAGCTCGATCGAGATCGAGAACATCGCCGTGGGCCATTCGAAGGTCGAGCTGGCTGCGGTGATTGGTGCGGCCCATCCGAAATGGGACGAGCGCCCGGTCCTGATCGTCAAGCTGAAGCCCGGCGAGCGCGAGAACAAACCGGAGCACCTGGAATTCCTCCAGGGCAAGATCGCCAAATGGTGGATGCCTGACGACGTGGTGTTCGTGGATGACATCCCGCTGGGCGCAACCGGCAAGATCGACAAGAAGCTGCTGCGCGAGCGGATGAAGGACTACCGCCTGCCGACAGCGGGGGGCTGACACCATGGCGCGGGGCCAGCCCAGCGGCCGGGTCGGCGGCCAGGGCATGGTCGGAACCTTGCTGGCCCTGAGCCTGGCCGCGCCGTTGCTGGTTCTGGCCGCCGCGCTGGCGACCCGCTCGGGTGCCGTGTCGCCAGACACGGGCTATGACCTGCTGACGATGCGGGTCGGCTGGTGGCTGGCCATCGTCGGCTTCGTGGCCGCATTGGGTGCGGTTGTTCTGGCCTTGCGGAATTTCCGCCGGCTGGGCCTGCTGGCGCTGGCAGCGGTCGTGGCCGGTGGTGGGACACTGGCGGTCTATGTCTGGCACAATGGTCGTCAGGCGGCCGCGCCGTCCGAGGACATCAGCACCGACCTCGTTGAAATTCCCGGTTTCGGCGATCTGAACGACCAGCGCGGCGGGCCGGGACCACGCGCCGCCGCCGGTGTGGAGGCCTGTCCGGGAGCCCGGCCCATTATGAAGCAGATCGCCCCCGGCTCGGCTGCATGGGCGCTGGAACAGGCGGGCTTCACCGTCCGCGGCGCGGGGGTGGCCCGGGCTGACGGCGTCCGCGAAGGCTTCTGGTTCGGTTTCGACCACGACGCCGTGATCCGCATCCGCCCCGGCCGCACCGACATCCGGGTGGCGGCGCGCGATGACCGGCCTCATGGTGGCGACGCCTGCCGTATGGCCTCCCGTATCAGCGAGGCGCTGCGGACCAGCCGCTGACGCTCAGCCCAGGGTCCAGTCGGCGTCGATCGAGGGCCCCGGTCGCGCCACGACCCGCCCCGCGGCCCGCAGGGCGATCAGATGCGCCCACACCGACAGGCTGGCCGCGGGCCATAGTCGCGGGTCGACGGCGGCGTACAGGTTCGGAACAATCTCCGAGATCCTTCGCTCGCCCCCCTCCATCCGCGCGATGATCTGCGCCTCGCGCGCCAGCCGATGCGCCTTGTAGGCGGCAAGGAAGGGGCCGGGCTCGGTGATCGGCGCGCCGTGGGTTGGCCACAGGGTGGCGAAGTCGCGGGCGATGACGCGGTCCAGACTGTCCAGATAGGCCGTCATGTCGCCGTCGGGCGGGGCCACGACCGTGGTCGACCAGCCCATGACGTGATCGCCGCAGAACAGGGCGTTCTCCTCTCGCAGGATAAAGGCCATGTGGTTCGAGGCGTGACCCGGCGTGGCCAGCGCCTCGAGCGTCCATCCGTCTCCCTCGATCGCTTCTCCGCCGCGCAGGACGAGGTCGGGCGCGAAGGTCTGGTCCTCGTCTTCGTCCGGCGTCCCCGAGGCGTGGATCGTCCGCGTCGGCGGCTGAGCGGCCAGGATCGGCGCGCCGACGGCCTCGGCGAAGGGGCGGGCGAGGGGGGCGTGGTCCCGGTGGGTATGCGTCACCAGCACATGGCTGACCGGCCGCCCGGCCACCGCCGTGAGCAGCGCCGCCAGATGGGTGTCGTCCAGCGGCCCTGGATCGATGACGGCGACCCCGGCCCCGGTTCCGGCGCGGCCGACGATATAGGTTCCGGTGCCGGTGAAGGTGAAGGGCCCCGGGTTGTTCGCGATGACACGCTGGATCAGCGGCGAGACGGCGTCGATGCGCCCGTATTCGAACGGCATCACGGGAACGAAGGGGATCACCGGGCGCGGCCCGGAGCTTGCGTTAGGACTTCGTAAACCTTCTGCGGAGTGCGCATCATGGCCGTTTCCATTGCCCTGGCTGTCTCAAATCGGCTCCAGCCCGTGGCTGCGGCCTTCCTGTGTCTCATGGCGATGCAACTGGCCGTGGCCTCCTGCACGCCGGAACCCGCTTCCTACGCCGCCCGCGTGGCCATCCTGCGCTGATCTTTCAAAGCGGCAGTCGGCTCAGGTCATAGCCGACGGCCGCCGCGGCGGCGCGCAGTTCGTCCGCGTCCGCTCCGCGCATCCGTTCGGACATCGCCCAGGCCGCGGCCGAGCGTGTCCCTGACCGGCAGAACATGACGGTCGGCAGACCATCAGCCAGTACGTCCGCCACCGCCGCGGCCTGAGCCGGTCCGGGCATTCCCGACACCGGTATCCAGACGAACGACAGACCCGCTGTCCGTGCCGCGGCCTCCATCTCGGCCGCCGTGGGCTGGCCCGGGTCTTCGCCGTCCGGGCGATTGCTGATGATCCGCCGGACACCGGAGGCCGCCAGCTCGCCCAGCGCCTCAGGTGCCAACTGTGGCGACGCCCAGACGGTGGCTGAAAGCACACGCGGGCTCATCTCTATTGTCTCCGGACCCGAACCGCCCGGCTGTCGCCCACCGTCAGCAGAAAGCTGCCGAGGCTGGCCTTGCGTATCCGGACAGGCTGGCCGGGGCGATTCTGGAACCGGACCCGCTCGGAATCGATCTGACGCCAGACGCCGCCGTCGGCCAGACGGAAGACCCAATGATTGTTCGAGGCCTGGGTCGCACCTTGCAGGGTGGTCTCAAGGGAATTGATATCTGCGGCACCTTCGGGCCCGAATATGCGGGGCATGGCGGGCAGTTCGAATCCAAACAGCTGACGGCGAGCCTCGCCGATCTGGGCCCGATCCATCACCACGACCTCACCCTGCCGCTCGGCGGAATCCAGAGCGCTGACGGCATTGTCATAGCAGCTCAGGCGGGCCGCGTTGTTCGCGATGGTCCGGCAGGCCGTGACCTGCGCGAGCGTCTGCGCGCGTTCTTGCGGCGGGGTGGCCGACCCCGACAGGGTCACGACAGCTGCGGCGGCCGCAAGCGCTGAAATCACAGACATCAATTCGTCCTCGACTGCCCTTCGCGGGCTGCCCGGATTCAGTCGGTCAAGTCGCCCCCGACGTCAACCAAAAGCCCGGAAACGGGGGCCGTGACCGCATCGTGGCTTAAATACGACAGTCCTGCTTCGAGTCAGTTACATCTTTGTAATTATGCTGGCGAACATTCCGGAGCGGCGCATAACTGGTCCAACTGCGGCTGGGGAATCTGTCCGCGGGGGAACGGACTTTTCCATTTTAAGGCCGCGACGCCCCGGAAGCGGGTGCTGTCCACATCAGGAGACTCGCCTTGAGAACCCAGAAAACACGTAATCGGCTGCTGTCGACGACGATGATCGGCGGATTTGCCGCCCTGGCCTTCGCCGCACCGGCGATGGCGCAGACCGCGCCGCAGGACGCCACCGAGATCGGCGAAGTCGTCGTCACCGGCTCGCGCATCCCGCAGGCCAACCTGATCACCACCAGCCCCGTCACCCAGGTGACCGGCGAGGACATCGACGTCGCCGGCGTGACCCGGGTCGAGGACCTGATCTCGCAACTGCCGCAAGCCTTTGCCGCCCAGAACTCGACCGTTTCCAACGGCGCGTCGGGCACGGCGACGGTGTCGCTGCGTAACCTCGGCTCGTCGCGCACCCTGGTGCTGATCGACGGTCGCCGGATGGGCTACGGCTCACCCAACGACGACGCGGCCGACCTGAACCAGATTCCCGAACAACTGGTCGAGCGCGTTGAAGTCCTGACCGGCGGCGCTTCCGCCGTTTACGGCTCGGACGCTGTCGCGGGCGTCGTCAACTTCATCATGCGCAAGGAGTTCGAAGGCCTGCAGATCGACGCCCAGTACGGCTTCTATCAGCACAACAACGAGTATGATGGCGTCGGCAACCTGCGCGCGGAAATCACCCGCCGCGGCCTTACCAACCCCGCGCAGTTCGCCCTGCCCGACGACAATGTCTCGGACGGCGAAAGCCGCTCGCTGAACATCACCCTCGGCGTTTCGGCCCCCGACGGTCGCGGCAACATCATGGCCTATGCCGGCTATCGCAACAACAATCCGATCCTGCAGCGCGACCGCGACTATTCGGGCTGTTCCATCGCCGCTCCGGCCGCTGTGCCCCCCCCAGGCGTCCTGCCGGGAACGTTCCAATGCGGTGGTTCGGGCACCTCTTTCCCGGGTCGTTTCACCGACTTCGGCGGTGGCCCCGGTTTCAACTCCACCCTCGGCGCCGGCCGCACCTTCGTGCCGTTCAACAACGCCATCAACCAGTACA
>Ga0335397_10011336_pt1 | contig 10988 bp, 10 predicted proteins | sample MAT04_FD_205740 | JGI IMG/M metagenome (GOLD analysis project Ga0335397, IMG submission 205740) | Freshwater microbial communities from Lake Fryxell liftoff mats and glacier meltwater in Antarctica - MAT-04 (spades assembly) (version 2) ...
ACCCAATCACCGCATTAATCAACGTTACACCCAGAATCACCCCCGCGTCTACCCAGTCCTTGAGCAGCAGCGTGACGACACCAGCAACGAGCAGAATATAAATCAAAGGTTGATTGAATTCCATCAGGAAGCGAACAACAGGACTTTTTCCTGCTTTTCCTTTCAGTTCATTCAAGCCATAACGTTCCTGACGTTGAAGTATTTCTGCACTCGACAGCCCCGTTGATAAGTCTGTCTGAAGATTTTCTGCGACATCGGCAGTCGATATCTGGTGCCATTGTTTTTGAGGGAGATGCTCAAGTTTAGAAGATGCCATACCTAAATACCTGAATGTATAGCATCAGTATATCGTAACTACATTTTCTATATCGTAACTACATTTTCCTGCGATCGCTGTTTGATCCTGAATATTGACCAACAAAATTTCGGTTGTTTCCCCACCATTCGTTTAGTCCGCACAAAACCTTTCTCAGTGAGAAACAGTACGATCGCCAATTTCTAATGAGCTTCGATCGCCTGCTCTAAAGGGAACGCTAACCAACCCCAAAGATCAAGTGACAAAACAAGTCCAGGTATGATAATTGTTAAGACTACGGTGACAATCCGTACTGCTTGAATTGGTAGTTTCCACCGTCGTGAAATTGCTGCACATATTCCGGCAATTACTTTGTGGCGATGACTGCGGTAAAAAAAAGTAGTTGGTCTCTCTGAAATATTTGTGTTTGTTTGCGATCGCGTTCCTACCCTACCCTTAGGGAACCCCTACGGGGAACGGGAACGCATAAAAGCGAACGGATCGCTTCGCTAACACGCGGACGTTCGCAATGACAAAAAAGCGTTAAGTGAACCGTATTGTTTTATACCTAATACCATTTTTCTAAAGATGTGCTATTGATGAAGTCTTTAGCCCCCCCGAACTCGCGGGGGGGGTGGGGGGGTAATATCTAGCGCTACTTTATGAAATTCGTATAACTTTTAATGTCCTGTTCGATTTTCCCGTTTACCGCTAACTGACTTATCTGTTCCTAGCTGAATGATTAGAATTTTAAATGTAATGTTGCAAAATCAAGATGAAGGTGCTAAGTTTTATAACTGTGGTACAAATGGGTCGGTGCCCGAGCGGTTAATGGGGGCGGACTGTAAATCCGCTGGCTACGCCTACGCTGGTTCAAATCCAGCCCGGCCCACCACAATTTAAATAAAAGTTAAAAATTAAAGTTTTTAATTTAACATTTTTAATCTTTTATGCCCGTGTAACTCAGGGGTAGAGTACCTCCTTGGTAAGGAGGAAGTCGCGAGTTCAAATCTCGCCACGGGCTTATCTTTGCAATCATTATAGCTGCGCCGTTGAGTAGTATAACTTAATCTTTTTTCTCTCTCCAGAAGCCGCGAGGTAAAGAGAGGCAGAGCCTCCGGATCTGCATTACTTTCGCAGAGCGAAAGTAACGAGCGGTTCCTGGCCCGGCGCGATCGTCCGGGACTTTGATTTTTGACTCGGTGGGGGTAAAAAATTCCGAGATTTTCAGGGGCGGGCCCGGGATTTGCCGCAAGATCACCCAAAAGGGGCGATCGACCTTTGGTATCGCACAAATGACCAAAAATAAGCGTTTAAAAGTCATTATGCAGGAAAAAAAGTATTCATTTGGGAGAATTGACAATTTTTTCGCCTAGTGAAAGTGGGTATTTGAAAGCTTTAGTCGCACCCGATACCGCAAATCACAGGCCGAGTCAAGTTAGGATAAGAATTATTAGTTTTCTTGGCTGTTGGAAAATCAAGCAATTTTTGCTTGTTGGGCACATCAGCACTTGTCTGTTAACAGCTATGTTAGGAGAGGAAGCGGTAAGCCCCGCCCCGCTTCCTTAACCTGTGGCCAAGACAAAAACGCTTGATTCCGAACGTGTCTGCGGGGATGAGGTATTCAGTGGGAGTTGTTAAATATGAATTTATCTTTTAAGCAAATGACCCTTTATGTGACTTTGCTGTCTATTGGCGGAGGCATCGGATGGTTGGGGAATCGCTATCTACAAGGCTCAAACAATCTGGAAACCGGATTGGTTTTGCCCGTGGTGCGCCAGCAAATCCCGCCCTATGCGTCTCCTCCTGTTCAGGAAAATCGCCCAGTCGATCGCACCAATCCCAATTTTATTGCTGAAGCAGCCCAAAAAGTCGGCCCGGCTGTAGTGCGGATTGACGCATCAACCAAGGTGCCGAATCAAGTGCCCGAAGCTTTCAAAAATCCTTTGTTTCGCAGGTTTTTTGGGGACAATTTGCCACAGCCGGAAGAACGCATCAAGCGTGGTACGGGTTCGGGGTTTATTCTCACTGCTGATGGCCGCATCGTGACCAATGCTCATGTTGTCTCCGGGACGGATACTGTTAAGGTGACGCTCAAAGACGGCCGCGAGTTTGAGGGTAAGGTGCAGGGAGTCGATCCGCTGACGGATGTCGCTGTTGTGAAAATTAATGGTAAGGAACTGCCGCAGGTGGTTTTGGGTCGATCGGACAATATTGTACCGGGACAGTGGGCGATCGCGATCGGCAATCCTTTAGGTCTCGACAATACCGTGACTGTCGGCATTATTAGCGCCACGGGTAGAACCAGTTCCCAAGTCGGCATCCCCGACAAACGAGTCCGCTTCATTCAAACCGATGCCGCCATCAACCCCGGCAATTCAGGCGGCCCGCTACTCAACGATCAAGGCGAAGTAATTGGCATCAATACCGCCATTCGCGCCGACGCTCAGGGCTTGGGATTTGCAATTCCGATTGAAACCGCCAAACGAGTTGCCGATCAGTTATTCGCCAAAGGGAAAGCCGAACATCCCTATCTTGGCATTCAAATGATCGCCTTGACTCCCGCCACCAAGGCAGAAGTCAACAAACAACTGGATAATAAAATTACGATCGATCAAGGCGTAGCCGTGATGCGAGTCGTGGAAAATTCCCCCGCTCAAAAAGCCGACTTGCGCGCCGGAGATGTCATCCAAAAAGTTGACGGAATTGCGGTCAACACTCCAGGAGACGTGCAAGAACGGGTGGAAAACACATCTGTAGGCAAAGAACTCGAAGTGGAAATTAACCGTTTGGGTCAAGTTCAAAAAATTAAAGTACGTCCCGGTGCTTTTCCCATATCCGGTAGCCCCGCTGGTGGTTAGTTGCCGCGGTGGAGGTTGAAAGTGCATCTGATGCTCGATCGGTAATCGGACAAAACTAATTACACCAAGGATTTTGAGGCTGACAAAGCTTTCATCTGAGATTTTATCGAAAAAATGGGTCTAAAACCCCGTGCTTCTAGCACGGCTTTGGATTAAAATAGAGATGGTTGAAATCCCCAAGGTGGGCGGTTGTGAAGCGGCTTTTAGTCGGCACCCTCGAACCTGAAAGCTCTTTAAAAGCACAAAGAAGGGTAGCGAAAACCTTGTAAAACACAGCTAGAGAGTCAACGCATTCTCAATACCAGAAAATCCCTAATTCGGTTCAATCAATCCAGTAGGGCGGGGCACGCCCGAACTCTAGGTCGTATCCTAGTACGCTTTTGGAGATAGACCCTCTGGGGTTGCTGTAAGTCAGACTCGTCAATTGGTGTTTTTTCACGGTTGAAAGGTTTGAGAATTGCCTGCAAGGGATATGGTGCCTAAAGGTCAGTCGCTGAATTAAGAATCTCCGGACTTTAGGACGGAGAGTGTCAAGTAATCAATTCTGTACAACTACTTAGTTGGGGACGCAGAAACCGGGTTTTTCCACCAAAATCCTCCGTGTATCGCGAGGTATATAGGATTAAAAACCCGGTTTCTTAATTCCCTGTCTGTCCAGGATTGTTTATTTTTTGAACAACTTTCATCTTTCTCGCTTCCCCAACCCGTTGATCTTTTTACTTGTCTTTGGGAGATTTTGGTTTAATCGAGCTGGTGCTTGCTAAATTTTCTTCTAGCTGCATTCTCTGCTCCATTTGTCTCAGAAAATAGCCTGTCATCATCGCTGAAGCTAGCAAACCTGCTAAGTTTTCGCGGTCAGTGGTAATTTCGACGTTAAAATTGTCCGAAGGCAAGACACCGACAAGTCCTTGAACGTTATGAGAGATAATTTCTCTGATTTCAGGGCTGGCGGACTTGGCGATGCGGGCTAGAACCTCCGGGGATTGGTGTTGGAGGTACTTCAGAAGTGGGTTGACTGCGGTTTGTTGGGCATTGTCATGGTCAAAGTCAGGGTGAAAAACCATTTGGCGATTCTTAATTTCTGGCTGGCTACATTCTACTTCAAACTACTCGTCATTGCTTGGCCCCAAATTTGCCTGAAAGTCAAGTTGCAGTTGTTTTGGGAGTTGGTCTACTTGAAAGTACCGATGAAATTTCTCCGTAACTTGTAACCAATACGATCGCCCGTCGGTCGGCTTCCGCTTGCGAACAAAGCCCATTTCTACCAGTTCCTGCACTTGTTGGTAAGCTCCAGAACCCCGCAAATTAACTAAATCCGGCTGCGCGATGCCACCTTTGAGGGCGATCGCCGCCAGCGTCCGCAAAGCTCCCACACCTAATTCTGGAGGTATTAAAGTTTGCATTAAACTGGCAAACTCGTCTCTCAGTTGCAGGCTGTATCCCGTCGGAGTTTCGACGACTTCTAGGGCGCTGTCGCGGTGGGAAGAGTCAGACATGAGTTCAATAATGGCATCTTCGGCGGCAGGTCGATCGCACTTAGCAATCTCGGCAATTTCGGCTATTGAGACCGGCTGACCTTTAAGGTAAAGTATGGCTTCTATTGTTGTGGCTAAGCGAGTCATTGGGAAATTGGTAATCGAAAATTGGGACGTTGAAGTTCAGCAACCATTAGTGTAGTTGATTTAACGAAATTAACCGATATCTGTGACTTCCGTATCGTGCATCAAGGGAATGTGTGGCGCGGGCGATCGACTCTGCGAGTGTTAACGTTGCTGCGGTAGAAATCGCTGGCAATTTCTTGTTTGACACCGCCAATCACCGCGACTTTTTGGGGGCGATGTTGGGTACGGGAATTGTCCGCGAGAAAACTGGCGATGTGATTGTGTTGGGAGAACGCGGCGCGCAAGCGATTGTCATGCCGGAAATGGTAGAGTATTTGGAGATGAGTTTGCAGCAAGTGCGATCGGTTCCGGTGAAAACTCGGCGCATTGAATTGAGCGAACTCAAAATTAGAGAACCGAAAAAGCAAGAAATGACAACTGTTGAAGCATCGATGAGATTGGATGCTGTTGCTTCGGCCGGATTCGCCATGTCTCGCAGCAAAATGGTTGAATTTATTGACTGAGGCGACGTGCGAGTTAATTGGAAAGATATCACTCAATCTAGTTATCACGTTAAATCGGGAGATTTAATTGCTGTTAGCGGTAAGGGAAGATTGGAAATTGGGGAAGTTATGGTAACAAAAAAAGAACGCTATCGAGTGCAGTTAACTCGATATTTGTAATGGACGAATCGAGAAACCGGGTTTTTTTACGAGATTGAGGGCGATAACTAAAGTATTGCGGAAAAACCCGATTTCTGGCCACTTCTTTGAGTTCAAAGAAACCGGGTTTTTTACGATATTTAGGGCGAGAATGAAGTGCGGGTGCTTTTGTGTTGCTTGGGAATTGACGAAAGGGCGATCGGACTTCAAAAGCTTTTTTGCAAGCAATTAGACAAGGTGCTGTATCAAGCGTGTTATGATAATTTTTCACATTCCCAACCAATCTCGTAAGGATTGTTCTAACTGCTCAACATCGGAAGTAGTTAACTGACCAATAAGTTTAACGACTAAATTTTGATGAACCGTATACACACCTCGTTTCACCGCCGTTTCAACATTAAGTCCAGCTACCTACCAATCAGTGAGAATGAACTCGCCGGATAGCAAAGATGTCGTTTTGCTAGTTAATGGAACAATCAGGATATCTTCAGATGTGTGCGGTGCGCTGACTACAACGGCAGGTCTTACTTTGGAGCTTGATAAGTCGGAGAAAGGGTATCGTACTAGAATAATGTCATTTTTGGAGTAGCTGGGCATAAACATCATCCTCGGTGTTATCCCAAATTGCATCTAGGGAGACTCGGCTTGTCTGAATCCAAAATTCAGATTCATCATCAGGTAGGAATGTTACCAGAATCCTTGCACCTTCGGGAATTTCGGCTGGTTCCAACAATTCAATTTTGCCTTGGCGAACGATCGCCCAAAGTGTCTTTAGCATAGGGTGAGTCCAGAATCGTTCGGGTCGTATCTCAGTATATCGGATTGCTTGAGGACTTGCCCAATCATGACTGATAGTTCGATCGGGCGATCGCACTGAGGGCGGGCGAGTTTTGGGTTTGTTGGGAATTGACGAAAGGGCGATCGCACTTCAACAGCCTTTTTGCAAGCAATGAGACAAGGTGGGGAAGAAGTGAGGAGAGAAGTGCGATCGTAATTCAAGCACATACTCTTTATTATCAAGGACTTGGTGAAGCACTTGGTGGAGAACTTGGTAAAAACTCTGTTGGAGGACTTGTTGGTAATTGAAGTAATTCACCATTATTCCAAGATTGCTCTTTACGAGTGCCATCAGAATCTATCATTACTCCTGAACCATGTCTCTTGTCATTCTGCCACCAACCCTCATAGCGATCGCCATCAGGCCAAGTGTATTCTCCGTAGCCATGAAGCTTTCCCTCAAGCCAGCGGCCCTCATACCGACCGGCAGTGTACCAAATCATAGTACCCAAACCGTTATATTTGCCATTTTTCCAATAACCGTCATAGCTTTTTGTCTTCTCGTCTTTAGGGAAAGTCATATTCCCTTTACCATTTATCTCGCCGTCTTGAAACTCACCTACATAAACACGGCCATTAGCATAAGTTAAAGTCCCTATGCCATTCATTTTTGTTCCATCTTTGCTCCAGTCTCCCTCGTAGCGATCGCCATTTTTGTAAATAAACACACCTTTGACATAACCATCATCTTTCCACTCTCCTTCTATGCGAGCGCCACTTGGATAAGTGAACACGCCTTTACCATTCGCTTTATTATTCTGCCACTCCACTTCATGGCGATTGCCATTCGCATAAGTTAACACGCCTTTACCATTGTATGTTCCCTTCTTGAACTCCCCTTGATATCGATCGCCATTAGCAGAAATAAATACTCCTTTACCATTTGGCTTACCATTTAAAGTCTCACCCTTATATCTACCACCACCATCGTATGTGACCTCACTTGTCAGAGGGCAGAAACCTACTTCCAAACCAATACATTGCTTAATTTATTTCTGAAAAATATGGAGAGACGATCCTACAACAGCTACTATTAATCCGCCTACTATTGTTTTGACTATTCCTTGTTCGCTCATAACTTCCCCCTTAATAAGACATTTGGAGCTAGAAACAGCAAACGCTTTGATTTATCTGCTCTTGCAATAGTCAAGCGTTCCTTTTAAATAAGACCTGAACCCTCCAAACCAAGTCCCCCAAACCTGTAGCCCTTGACTGCTGCCAATAAAAGAGTTCACTGTACCTTGCCACTGAGTGTCATTAGTAGGAAGTATCATTCCATAAAAGTCACAGGATAGAGGTTGATTCGGTACTATCTCAAAAGCGCTGAGTTGCACTCCCTGTCTCACAGCTTCTCCTATCAAAAGAATACCATCTCCAGCAAATGCAGTAACTTGACCGTTCATTGCAGCACTTACACCCTCACTTCTTTCAGAAAACTGCTGTATTTCAGCTTCAGAATATGCTTGGGTAACTGAACGTATATTTGTTGAGCCTCGAAGTACACCAAGCCTCGCATTTTTTAAGGTAGTATTTTTGTTGGCCGCCGTTACAATAAATTGCGTCCCCGTGACAAAAAATGAATCTGAGTATTTAATGTTTTCCTGTACTTCCTTTTCGCGACTAATTGTATTGGGGCCACACTCAATATGTACCGTGCCATCTCGAACTATTCCCTCACGGGTTTGGATCGTAGATGTAACTGCTCTGACACTAATAGAAGTATTCATTTGTTTGCTCAAACTGCTTGCTAGAGCATTGGCAAAGCCTGCACAATACCCTGTCCAACTTCCTGAACTTTCATAGCCAAAAAGCACAGCATCTTTTCTAATCCCAACTTTTAAAACTCCTGTTTGCTGAATTTCTTGCAAGACAGTCCGCGCCCAGCTTGCCGAAGGAAAAAGCACTGTGCATATAATGCTAGATGTTAGAAATATCAGTTTTAATCGCTTATTCATTATTCTGTATTGCTATCTGTAGATCACTGGTCGCTAGCTATTAGTGAAATAGTTTACCAACACGATCTCAGCTTTGTCAGTGACAAAAAGTGATAAAAAGTGATAAAAAGTGATTACTTTCCCAAATCGCCCTAAAATCCCCTCTCAGGTAGATGCCGCTAGAGCTAAACTCTTCTAATCACCCCTAACAACCCAACTTCCTTGGCCTACGACAACACCTGCAAATACCTAGCCGAAAAATTCCCCGCCGCCTTCATCCGCTGGCTACTCCCAATTGACGAACCCACCAACATTCAGGTACTCAAAACCGAACTCATCCAAGAACCCATCCGCGCCGATTCTCTCGTCTTCCTGCAAACCGATCGCCAAATCCTACATCTGGAATTTGAAACCCGACCCTACTCCGACCCGCCGATCGCCTTCAGGATGCTAGACTACTACATCAGGCTCAAACGGCAATACTCCTGTGACATCAATCAAGTAGTAATTTTTTTGCAGCAAACAGCCTCAGAACAAGTTTTTGTATCCGAGTACACAGACGCGAACACCCGACACGGCTACCGAGTTATTCGCCTGTGGGAACAAGACCCCGCTTTACTGCTGTCCGTCCCCGGCTTACTCCCGCTGGCGACACTATCTCAAACCAACTCCCCGCGAACTTTGTTAGAGCAAATAGCTACTCAGATTGCTACAATAGAAGAACCTACTCAACAAGCGGATTTACTCGCTTGTACCCAAGTGCTCGCAGGTTTGAGATTTGAAAAAGACTTAATCAGACAACTATTTAGGAAGGAAACTATGCGCGGTTCTGTGATTTACCAAGAAATTCGCGAAGATGGTCTCATTGAAGGCCTCAAAGAAGGCCGGAAAAATGAGGCGCTGTCCTTCGTCACTCGCCAGTTGACTCGACGCATCGGTGCGATCGCTCCTGAAATAAGCGAGCAAATTCAGACTTTATCCGTGGAAGAATTAGAGAATTTAGGAGAGGCGCTGCTGGACTTTTCAGAAGCAGCAGATTTAACCAATTGGTTGAATGAACGCCAGCCTTAGTTGGTAAAATATAGTCGGATAGGTTCAAGAATTTACCAGATATAGTGCGTCTAAATCATTGTACAAATATTGTAGGGGTAGTGCCCCCGTGCCTACCCCGGATCGGGGCAACCACGGGGGGATTGCCCCTACAAGAATTACACAATTGATTTAGACTAGCTATATATACTTTAAGGAAACTTAAGCCATGACTGTCGATGAAGCTCTCGCCATTGTCGAAACAGTCCTAGATGACGCTGAACAATTAAACGACGTGCAAGAGCTAATCTTCAGACAATGCTGGGAAGGCCGATGTTCCTATGAGGAAATTTCTCAACTCTCTCAATATAATGATGAATACATCAAAGCGCTGGCGGCTAAACTCTGGAAACAACTCTCAGAGGCTTTTGGTGAAAAGGTAAAAAAAAATAATTTACGCTCTTTTTTTAAGCGATACTTGCGACGACATCAAGTGACAGTACATCGAACTCAAGTCATTGGAGTTAATCTCAGCGGCGCTAACTTAAGCGGAGCCAAATTATCATTCGCAAACTTAAGTAAATCTGATTCGTCAGTAGATTTACACGGTACAGTTATAGCTGATTATAATACAGTATCAGATGAAATTATCAAGGCTGAAAACGGGCATAATCAGGGGATTTTGTCTAAATCAGAAGAAGGCCTTTATCAGTGGAATGATTTGTGTTTTCGCTGCGAAGAACAAGTGAAAATTGCCGAATCACTCGATCGCACTTCCGTCCTTTTCTTCCCCAACTCCAAAGCCCGACTGATAACACCCGCAGGGCGACAAAACCAAGAACCCGATTTCCTCATCTTCCACCAAGGCAAATGGGGTATTCTGGAAATATCGCATCCCGACACAGAAAAAGATCAAACGCGCGATCGCCAGTTTGCATCCCACGGCATCCGCATCATCCACTATTGCGACGCTAACAGATGTACAGAAGAACCCGATCGCATTGTACAAGAGTTTTTAGAGATATTGAGTCAGGGATAGGGCGAGTGGTTTTCTTCGCAGGGCGATCGCGCCCCACAAAAAAACTCTTGTTGTGCTTGACAAAATACTCGTTTTGTGATATGCAGGAGGATTTGGGATTTTTAAGGGCGATCGGGATTTAGTTGTGTAAAACAGGTGAGGGCGATCGAGCCAAACTCATTCCCCAGAAGCCTCAGCAGCAGCAGCCAACCGCTCCACACCGGCTCGAACAATCACCGCTAGCTCACTTATTGGCATACATTGAATTTTCTTAAGCATATCGTTAGTATCTACGGGTTCACGCATGGGCTTGCCTTCCAGATGAGCAAGCAGCTCTTCAAGTGTAAACCCGGCCCTCACTGAAATCTGAGCCAAATTTTCTGTATCTGGAATGCTCTGCCCTTTTTCCCACAACTGTACAGCCGTGGATGACACGCCCAAGAGCTTGCCAAAAGCTCGCTGGCTGAGGTCGCCACGCGCTAATTTAACAACCTCAATTAGTTTTTCCGTTTTCTCATTTTTCGGTGTTACCTTCGGATTGGGATTCGGTGTGCGGTTTAACGGAGGGACAAAAGATTTAATCAGTGCTTCTTCAATTTGAGAAAGCAATGATTCATCACTACAATGAAGCCATGCAATCCGAACATTCCCTATCGTTTTAAGTTCGGTATAGCGATGGTGAGCATTCCAGCGAGCAGCCAAATTTTTAGAACGACCAATATAAAGAATTTCATCCGAATTTCCAAGGGCA
>Ga0335397_10011338_pt1 | contig 10986 bp, 7 predicted proteins | sample MAT04_FD_205740 | JGI IMG/M metagenome (GOLD analysis project Ga0335397, IMG submission 205740) | Freshwater microbial communities from Lake Fryxell liftoff mats and glacier meltwater in Antarctica - MAT-04 (spades assembly) (version 2) ...
CCCCCAGCCACACCGGATGGCCCGGGTCCAACCGGTCGGTCGAGGGCGTCGTCATGCCCTGAAGCACCTGGGACAGAACCGCCACGCCCTCGCGGATTTTCTCCTTGGTCAGGCCGGCGACGCCCATCCTGAACTGGTTGGTCGCCTTGTGCTCGCCGGAATAGAAGCGGTCGGAGGCTTCGATCAGAATCCCCCTTTTGGCCGCCTCGGTCGCCAGCTGCCTGGCCGACATATTGGCGGGCCCTTCCACCCAGATGGCGCTGCCGTTGGACCGCGGGTCGATGGCGACGAGCTGGGGGAGGTAGTAGTTGAGCGCGTCGCGCAGGGCGGTGAGCCGTTCGCGGAGCACCCGGTGCTGACGCGCCAGCATGGCGTCATAGTGTCCGAGCGACAGGAAGAATGAGGCGATCCGCTGGGCCGAACGCGGCGCGGGCCCCCCGCCCAGGCTTCTCAGCCTGCGCAGGTCGCGGATCAGGTCCGCTTGCGCGACGATGAAGCCCAATCCAAGGCCCGGGCTAAGGACATCGCAAAAGTCGGCGAGGTAGATCACCCTGCCGCCGTCATCCATGCTGTAGAGCGCCGGGGCCGCCTTCTCGGCAAAGCCCCCGCTGGCCGGCAGGTCGTATTCCACCACCAGCATCCCGTCGCGGGCGGCCGCCTCCAGCAGACTGCGCCGCCGGGGCATGGAGAGCCGCGCCCCTGTCGGGTAGTGGCAGCCGGGGGTGACGAAAACCAGATCGGCGCCGTCCAGCCTGGGATCGACGATCAAGCCGTTGGCGTCGACGGGCTGGTGGATGATGTCCGCGCCTTGCAGCCGCAGAAGCTGATGCAGGTCGGGAACGCCCGGTTCCTCTATCGCCGCCCGGGTGTTCTTGGCCACCATGGCGCGGCAGAGCAGGCTGAGGGCCTCGCGGGCGCCCGAGGTCACCAGGATCTCGTCCGCCTTGGCCTGGACCCCTCGCCGAGGCAGGGCCTTGGTCCGGATCTCGTGAATCAGGCGCGGGTCGTCCATTTCGCCCGCGTCGTTGCTCCAATCGTTGAACTCGGTGGCGCTGAAGGCGGCGCGCACCGCGTCGCGCCATTCCGCACGAGGGGTGAGGGACGCGTCGTAGCTGCGGTCGAGAAACGGATAGGGGTTCAGTTCCCAGTTGGGCGGTGCGCGCCCCTCGGAGTCGATATGGACCAGTTGCTGAACCCGGCCCCGGCCAGGGCTTGGGGTCACGACGGAACGGACGCGGCCCTGCCCCCCCGGCTGAACCGCCTCGCGCAGGCCCTCGCTGACGAAGACCCCGCTGCGCTCGCGCCCAGCCAGATAGCCGTCCGCGACCAGCTGCTGATAGGTCAAGGTGACCGTGTTGCGCGCGATGCCCAGGTTTTGCGCCAGACGCCGCGAGGATGGCAACCGGTCGCCAGGCTCCAGGCTGCCGCCGAGAACAGCGTCGATGATCCGCTGCCGCAGCTGAGTCTGCAGGCTCTCGGGACCATCGTAATCAAGATAGAAGGTGGCGGCCTTGATGTTGCGTTCTCCGTCCGGTCTGGCGCCATGCTAGTCGCCTATCTGGCTCTATGGCGTACAATGGCGCCGAAGCCGCTGAATGCCTATCGTCGCCCGCGCGCCCGTTGGCCTGAGGTATCCGGCTTTGACCCACCACCATCCCAGAGTGCTCTTCTTCGCTGACTGCGGCGCCCGGATCGGCGGCGGGCATGTGATGCGCTCGCTGACCCTGGCCGAAGCGGCGGCGGACCTGGGGGCGGTCTGCGCCTTCGCCGCGCCGCCCGAGGCGGCGGCGATCCTGGCGGCGTTCGGCTCCGGGCGGGTCGAGGCCCTGCCGGCCTCAGCGACGACGGCGAACGCCGCGGGCCTGGCGTCGCAGTGGCGCGCCGACTGGGTGGTGGTGGACCACTATCGCCTGGCTCTGGCGGACGAGGGCGCCCTGCGCGCGCCGGGGCGCCGAATCGCCGTCATCGACGACTTGGCCGAGCGCCCGCGCGACTGCGACCTTTTGCTGGACCCCAGCTACGGCCGAACAGCGAACGCCTATACCGGCCTGATCCCCCCAGCCGCCGCCGTCCTGACGGGGCCGCAATACGCCCTGGTTCGCCCGCAGTTCGCCGCCGCGAGGCCGCCCGCTCTGGCCCGGCGAAAAGACGCCCCGGTGCGCCGCGCGCTTGTGTCCCTGGGGCTGACCGACGTCGGCGGCGTGACCGCGCAGGTGGTCGAGGCCTTGGCGCCGCATCTGGGCGAAATGCTGCTCGATGTGGCGGTCGGGCGCAGCGCGCCCAGCCTTGAGCGTCTGCAGGCCCTGGCCGCCGCGGACCGCCGCATCCGCTTGCATGTGGAGGTGCGCGACATGGCCGCGCTGATGACTGCGGCCGATATGGCCGTGGGCGCCGGGGGATCGAGCACCTGGGAGCGGTGCTGCCTTGGCCTGCCGACCTTGACCCTGGTCCTGGCGGACAATCAGCGGCCGCTGGCGGCGGCGTTCGATCGCGACGGGATCAGTCCTGCGGTTGACCTGGGCGGCCTGCCAGGCGGATGGCGAGGGATGGCGGGGGACGCAGCCCTGCGGCTGCGATTGTCTCAGGCCAGCGCCGCCCTGTGCGACGGCCTCGGAGCGGGGCGGGTGGCCGAGGCCCTGGTGCGGGCTTAGGCCGGCGGGGAGGGCAGGTCGAACCCGGCGCTCCGCAGCCGTTCGGCCATGGCCGGGCGCAAGGCTTCCCACTCGTCCTCCAGCAGGCCCAGACCCAGCACGTCCTGGGGCGCGCCGTCCTTGATCACATGTCGGCGAAAGCGCGCCTCCTGGACGAATCCGAACTTGCCGTGCAGGCGCCAGACCGGCTCGTTGGAGGCCAGCACCTCGCACCACAGCTTGCCCATGCCGAGGGACCCGAAGGCCTGCTCGATCATCCAATATTCCACAAAGCTGCCCACCCCTTTTCCGCGCACGGAGGGATCGGCGAGGTAGTAGGCCCAGGCGCAGCGCCGATGGCGGCGGTCGATGTCGTAGAAATTGGCCAGGCCCGCCGGGACCCCGTCCACCTCGATGATCCAATAGGCGCGGCGGTCGTCGCCCTCGATCCCGGCGAACCAGCGGTCGTGCTCATCCTGGCTGATCTGGTGGTCGCTGTACATATAGGCGGCGACCTCGGGGGCGTTTCGCCAGCCAAGGATGAGGGGTGAATCCAAAGTCGTCAGTGAACGGAGGATGATCGCGGCGGCCATGTCACACTCTCCGATCGCCGCCGAAAACATGCAGGTCCGGGCGCCCGCGGACCAGGGCGCGCACATCCTCGGAAGTGAAATCCGGTTTGGAGGGATAGAGGGCGTCATAGACGGCCTGAACGAAGGCCATGTCGTCCGGACGATCGACGGTCCAGCGCACCTCACCTTCCTCGGCGCCCTGGCTGAGGAAATGCAGGTCGAACAGGTCGGGGCGGCGGTAGATGTGCGGCGTGACGTGCTCGCGCTCATAGGGCTCGCGTCCCTCGCGCCCGGCGCGGCGCAGGGCCTCGGCCCGCATCACCTCCACGTCGAGGCCCTTGGGGAAGGTGCGGTGATCGGGGGTGTTGGAGGCGTAGTCGCCGCCGCGGCCCAGATGCAGGGCGACGACGGCGTCGATCACCTCGGGGTCGGCCAGGGGGCAGTCGCCGGTCAGGCGCACGACATGGTCGGCGGGATGGGCGTCCAGGGCGCCTATGAAGCGGCCAAGGACGTCGTCGAGCGGCCCGCGATGGACCGCCACGCCCGCTGCTTGGGCGGCCTCGGCCAGGGGCGTGTCGTCGTCATGGTCGCTGGTGGCCAGGACAATGCGCTCGATGCGCCGCGCCCGGCGGATGCGCTCGATCTGCCGCAGGATCATCGGCGCCCCGGCCACGGGCCGCATGACCTTGCCCGGCAGGCGGGTCGAGGACATGCGGGCCTGGAGGATGGCGAGGATCATGGCGGGAGGCTAGGGCGAGTCGCGGCGGACATCTTGTCTGCTGGCGCGGTCGCGGCTTGCCGCGCAATCCGCCCCCTCACCCGGCCTCTCCCCGGAGGGGAGAGGAGACTAGGAGGCCCGGGCGTCCATGCGCGCCAGCACTTCGGCGGCGGCCCGTTCGGTTTCGCGCAGGGGCTCGTAGGAGAAGCCGTGAAAGGCCCCGCCGAAGGGCCGCGCCGCGCCCTGGCGCTCGAGGTCTTCGTGCAGAGCGCGGAACTTCAGGTGATCGCCGTCCATCGCCATGATGAACACCGGTTTGCCCGTCGAGGCGGCCTCTGCGGCCATGTTGGCGCTGTCCTCGGTGACCAGGATGTAGTCGGCGGCGGCGAGGTAGGCGAAGTAGGGATTGGGGCCTGCCCCATCCCAGATCACCCCCGGCATGTCGCGCAGACGGGCGGTGAGCAGGGCCTTGGCGTCGTCCGGCGTGCGCCGGGAGAAACTCATCATCAGGCTGCCGCCCTCCTGCTCCAGCGGCGCCTGGATCTCGTGGGCCATGGCGGCGGCGCGGGCTGGCGACAGGTTGAAGGCCTTGGACTTGCCGCCGATCAGCACCGCGACCCGCGGGCGGGGCAGGGGGTCCAGGAGCGGGGCGAAGGGCGCGTACTCCGCCTCCAGCCGCGCTGCCGTCACCCGGTGAGGCGAACCGGTGATGGAGACGACGTTGTCGCCGTCCAGTCGGTCGTGCCTGGGGGGCACCACCACGTCGAACAGGCCCAGCGGCAGGCGCGGGTCCTGGATCTGGACCACGAAGGTCGCCCGCCGCGACCACCGGCGCATACGGATCGAGAGGGGCAGGGTGGCGCGGCCGGCGGCGATCCACAGGTCCGGCCACGGCGGCTCGATTGCGCTTTGGGGAAGCAGGCCGCGCCGGGGAAACGGATTGAGCAGGGCCGGCAGGCGGCCGAGGCGGCCCTTCCAGGCCACCTGCTTGGTCTCGATGACCGCAGGACGCAGGGCCGCCACCGCCTCGGCCAGGCCGATCGCCTGGTTGGCGATGCCGGCGCGGCCATCGGAGACGGCCCATATCCTGAGCGGCTTGCTGTCGGGACCATGAGACGGCCCCGTTACAGCGGACGGGGATGCTAGACCCACTCGACCTTGAGGATCTCGTAGGACTTCACCCCGCCGGGGGTGTTGATCTCGACCACATCATTGACCTCCTTGCCGATCATCCCGCGGGCAAGGGGCGAGGTGACCGAGATGCGGCCCTGTTTCACATCGGCCTCGTGCTCGCCGACGATCTGGTAGCGGGCCTCTTCTTCGGTGTCCTCGTCGACCACGCTGACCGTGGCGCCGAACTTGACCTGGGCGCCCGACAATTTGGAGACATCGATGACCTGCGCGCGGGCCATCTTGTCCTCGATCTCGGCGATGCGGCCTTCGATCCAGCCCTGGCGTTCCTTGGCGGCGTGGTACTCGGCGTTTTCAGACAGGTCGCCGTGGCTGCGCGCCTCCGAGATAGACGCGATAACGCTCGGCCGCTCGACGGTCTTCAAACGCTTCAATTCGTCGTCGAGGGTCGTATACCCCTCGCCGGTCATAGGCACCTTTTCCATGTCGGATTTTAGCTCGATCGCCTAAGGGAGGAAGTTTCCGGCCGCGGGCGCACGTCGTCCGGGGCAGCAAGCATAGGTGCGCTCTAACACCCGTGCAAGAGTTCGGTTCCCTCGCCCCAGGACGTGCAAGTCAGGCGTAGTCCTGCAACGGCCGCACTTCCAGCGTTCCTTGGGCCATGGCGCCGATAGCCAGTGCGGCGGCAAGAGCGCCGGCGGTGGTGGTGTAGTAGGGTATCTTCATCATCAAGGCCGAGCGGCGCAGGGAGAAGCTGTCCTGCATCGACTGCTTGCCCTCGGTGGTGTTGAAGACCAGCTGGACCTCGCCGTTCTTCATGGCGTCGACGATGTTGGGACGGCCTTCCAGGACCTTCTTGATCCGGCCCACGCTGAGGCCCTGCTCCTGCAGATAGTCGCAGGTGCCGCCGGTGGCGATGATATCGAACCCCGCCGCCTGGAGCAGACGGATCGGCTCCAGGACGAACGGCTTGTCGCCGTCCTTGACCGAGACGAACACCGCGCCCTTGGTCGGCAGCTTGGTGCCGCCGCCCAGCTGGCTCTTGGCGAAGGCGCGGGCGAAGGCGGGGCCCATGTCGGCCTCGCCGTCACGCTTCCAGTCCAGGCCCATGACCTCGCCGGTCGATCGCATCTCGGGGCCCAGGATGGTGTCGACGCCGGGGAAGCGGGCGAAGGGGAAGACCGCTTCCTTGACCGCGATATGGTCGAAGGTGTCCGCGGACAGGTCGAAGGTCTTCAGCTTGATCCCGGCCATAACCTTGGCGGCGATAGCGGCGACCGGCTGGCCGATGGTCTTGGCGACGAAGGGCACGGTGCGGCTGGCGCGGGGATTGACCTCCAGCACGAAGATGCGCGGGGCGGCGGAGTGGGGCTCCTCGATGGCGAACTGGACGTTCATCAGCCCCTTCACCTTCAGGGCGCGCGCCAGCTCGACGGTCTGGCGCTTCAGTTCGGCGATGGTCTCGGCGGACAGGGAGAAGGGCGGCAGGGAGCAGGCGCTGTCGCCCGAATGCACCCCGGCCTCCTCGATGTGCTCCATGATGCCGCAGACGAAGACGTCGTCGCCGTCGGCTATGGCGTCGGCGTCCACCTCGGTGGCCCGCGACAGATACTGGTCGATCAGCACCGGGGTGTCGCCCGAGACCTGGACAGCCTGGGTGACGTATCGCGCCAGCTGCTCGTCGTCGCGGATGATCTCCATCGCCCGGCCGCCGAGCACATAGGAGGGCCGGATGACGATGGGATAGCCGACGGCGTGGGCGCCGGCGAAGGCTTCCTCGGCCGACCGGGCGATGGCGTTGATCGGCTGCTGCAGCTTGATCTTGTGCAGCAGCTTCTGGAACCGTTCGCGGTCCTCGGCCAGGTCGATGGCGTCGGGGGAGGTGCCGAGGATGGGCACGCCGGCGTCCTCGAGCGCCTGGGCCAGCTTGAGCGGGGTCTGGCCGCCGAACTGGACGATGACGCCGATCAGCTCGCCCTTGGACATCTCGACATCGATGAGCTCGAGCACGTCCTCGGCGGTCAGCGGCTCGAAATAGAGGCGGTCGGAGGTGTCGTAGTCGGTGGAGACGGTCTCGGGGTTGCAGTTGACCATGATCGACTCGACCCCGATGTCCTGCAGGGCGAAGGCGGCGTGGCAGCAGCAGTAGTCGAACTCGATGCCCTGGCCGATGCGGTTGGGGCCGCCGCCGAGGATGATCGCCTTCTTGCGGCTCGACGGGTCGGCTTCGCACTCGGGCTCTTGCCCCAAAGCCCCGCTCTCGTAGGTCGAATACATGTAGGGGGTCTTGGCGAAGAACTCCGCCGCGCAGGTGTCGATGCGCTTGAACACCGGGCGCACGCCCAGGGTGCGGCGAGCCTTGCGGACATCGTCCTCCTTGGCGCCGGTCAGCTTCGCCAGCCGCGCGTCGGAGAAGCCGAGGGCCTTCAGCTTGCGCATCCCGTCCGCGTCGGCCGGCAGACCGTGGTCGGTCAGATAGGCTTCGGTCCCCACCAGGTGCTCGATCTGTCGCAGGAACCAGGGCTCGTAGGAGCAGGCTTCATTGACCTGATCGACCGAGAGGCCGTGGCGGAACGCCTGGGCGATGACTCTCAGGCGATCGGGGGTGGGCTGGCCCAGGGCGCGGACGACGGCGGCCTTGATCGCCTGGTCGTCGCCCTCGTGCTCGGCGCCGGGAATGGCGATCTCGTCCAGGCCCGACAGGCCGGTCTCGAGGCCGCGCAGAGCCTTCTGCAGGCTCTCAGCAAAGGTGCGGCCGATGGCCATGACCTCGCCCACGGACTTCATCGAGGTGGTCAGGTGCGGCTCGGCGCCCGGATATTTCTCGAAGGCGAAGCGGGGGATCTTGGTGACCACATAGTCGATGGTCGGCTCGAACGAGGCCGGGGTCGCCCCGGTGATGTCGTTCATCAGCTCGTCGAGGGTGTAGCCCACGGCCAGGCGGGCGGCGACCTTGGCGATCGGAAAGCCGGTGGCCTTGGAGGCCAGGGCGGAGGACCGCGACACCCGCGGGTTCATCTCGATGACGACCATGCGCCCGTCGCGCGGATTGACCGCGAACTGGACGTTGGAGCCGCCGGTCTCGACCCCGATCTCGCGCAGCACGGCGATCGAGGCCGTGCGCATCCACTGGTATTCCTTGTCGGTCAGGGTCAGGGCCGGGGCGACGGTGATCGAGTCGCCGGTATGGACCCCCATCGGGTCGATGTTTTCGATGGAGCAGACGATGATGCAGTTGTCCGCCTGGTCGCGGACCACCTCCATCTCATACTCCTTCCAGCCGAGGACGCTCTCCTCGATCAGCACCTCGGTGGTCGGCGAGGCGTCCAGGCCGCCGGCGACGATGGTGCGGAACTCCTCCATATTGTAGGCGATGCCGCCGCCGGTGCCGGCCAGGGTGAAGCTGGGGCGCACGATGGCGGGCAGGCCGACGAAATCGACCGAGTCCAGGGCTTCCTCAAGGGTGTGCACGGCGCGCGAGCGGGGCGATTCGAGGCCCAGCTTGTCCATGGCGTTACGGAATTTCTGGCGATCCTCGGCCTTGTCGATGACCTCGGCCTTGGCCCCGATCATCTCGACCCCGTAGCGGGCCAGGGCTCCGGAGGCTTCGAGAGCCAGGGCGGTGTTGAGAGCGGTCTGGCCGCCCATGGTCGGCAGCAGGGCGTCGGGCCTCTCCTTGGCGATGATCATCTCGACGATCTCCGGCGTGATCGGCTCGACGTAGGTCGCGTCCGCCACGTCCGGGTCGGTCATGATGGTGGCGGGGTTGGAGTTGACCAGGATGATCCGGTAGCCCTCGGCCCGCAAAGCCTTGCAGGCCTGGACCCCGGAATAGTCGAACTCGCAGGCCTGACCGATGACGATGGGGCCGGCGCCGATGATCAGGATCGATTTGATGTCGGTACGCTTGGGCATGCTCATCTCGCGTGCGGGGTCACGGCCGCGCGGCGCGCGCCCGTGTCAGACCGGAATGCAGGTTAAGCGGATCGTTTAGTGGGGTGCGCGCGCCTGGGCAAGACGCAACCGGCGGCGAGCGGCTGCGACGGCCCGCCATCCGGTCCCAGGGGCCCCGCGCGGCGCAGGCGTCTTCCGCGCCGTTCTGCCCATAGAATAGGCCTTATCCCTGGACGGCCGCTCAAATCTTTGGCAGCGGAGTTGGCGGGCAACTATGGGGCAGACGTCATGATTCATCCTTGGCTTAGCCGCGGCGGCGTCGTGGCTCTCGCCTGTGCGGTCCCGGCCGCAGCCTTCGCTCAGGCCCCGGCGGCGCTGGACCGGGGCGACACCGCCTGGGTCCTTACCGCGACGGCCCTGGTGCTGTTCATGACCCTGCCGGGTCTGGCGCTGTTCTATGCCGGGCTGGTGCGGGTGAAGAACACCCTGTCGGTGATGATGCATTGCGTCGCCATCGCCTGCCTAGCTTCGGTGCTGTGGGCGCTGGTCGGCTACAGCCTGGCCTTTACCGACGGCAACGCCTTCATCGGCGGCCTGGGCGAGGCCCTGCTGTGGGCCAGCCCGCGCGACTCGCTTCGCGGCTCCCTGCCCCAGAGCGCGTTCTTCATGTTCCAACTGACCTTTGCGGTGATCACCCCGGCGCTGATGGTCGGCGCCTACGTCGAGCGCATCCGCTTTGGGCCGATGCTGGCGTTCAGCGGCCTGTGGCTGCTGCTGGTCTATTGCCCCGTGGCCCACTGGGTGTGGGGCGGCGGCTGGCTGGCCAAGATGGGGGTGATGGACTTCGCCGGCGGGCTGGTGGTTCACGCCACGGCGGGGATCTCGTCCCTGCTGATCGCCTGGAAAGTGGGACCCCGCGAAGGCTTCCCGCGCGACTTGGCCCCGCCGCACAACCCCGGCATGGTGATGATCGGCGCCGGCATGTTGTGGGTCGGCTGGTTCGGCTTCAACGGCGGCAGCGCCCTGGCGGCCAACGGCGACGCCGCCCTGGCGATCACCGCCACCCACCTGTCCGCGGCGACGGCGGGCCTGGTCTGGGCCCTGCTGGAGAAAGCGAAGTTCGGCCGCTCCAGCATGGTGGGCATGGTCACCGGCGTCGTCGCCGGTCTGGCCACCGTGACCCCCGCCTCGGGCTATGTCGGCCCGGTCGGCGGCCTCATCCTAGGCGCCGTCGGCAGCCTGGCCTGTTTCCACGCGGTCGAGCCGGTAAAGCGCAGGTTGAAGATCGACGACTCCCTCGACGTGTTCGCCGTTCACGGCGTCGGCGGCATCCTGGGCAGCCTGCTGGTGGCGATCCTGGCAACGGCGAAGCTGGGCGGGACGGGCTATCCGGTCACCGGCTCAATGGGCGGCCAGGCGCTGGTCCAGGTGATCGGCGTCGCCTCAACCCTGGCCTGGTCCGGGATCGTCACCCTGATCATCCTGCTGGCCATCCAGGCGGTGACCCGCCTGCGGGCGCCCGACGAGGTGATCGAGGAGGGCCTCGACATGGCCGCCCACGGCGAGCGGGCCTACACCCCCTAGGCGTCTGTACTCGATGGATTCGCCCTCCATACCGTCATCCCGGCCGCAGCGCAGCGGAGAGCCGGGACCCAGCAGCGATCTTGGCCGAAGCTGCGCAGCGTCGACGTCTTCGCGGCTGGGTCCCGGATGAGTCCCGCTCCGCGGGCTCTCCGGGATGACGACCTATTTGAAGGCTTTCAGGTCCAAGGGTTCGCCGGTTGAGTCCCGAACCTAGGAGCCGTCACTTGACCTTGTCGTAGACCCAGGCTTGCGGCGCGCCTCCGCCGCCCGCGGCGCTGCGCAGGACCAGGGTCGAGCCCGTGCAGGTGTAGCTGAAGTCGAAGCCGCCTTGCGAGCCGCTGAAGGTGTTGTTGGTCTTCACCGTTCCGGTGGGCAGGAAGATCGAGATCTGGGTGTCGAACTTGACGGTGTTGGAGATCGGGCACATGCGCATCTGACCGCCGGCGGTCGACCAGCC
>Ga0335397_10011340_pt1 | contig 10986 bp, 7 predicted proteins | sample MAT04_FD_205740 | JGI IMG/M metagenome (GOLD analysis project Ga0335397, IMG submission 205740) | Freshwater microbial communities from Lake Fryxell liftoff mats and glacier meltwater in Antarctica - MAT-04 (spades assembly) (version 2) ...
TTTCCAACCACGCACTTCTTCACCACCGCCGTCATCTTCTTCCAATCCGTCAGCCCCGACAGCGCATCCATCCCGTAGAGGTTGTCACGGCCAGCCTGCACCGCGTATAAGCCAGCTTCTTCAAGCTTCGCGCCTTTGAGTATCGCCGAAAGGAACCCCGCTACGGCGCAGTCCCCCGCCCCACAGGCGTTTTGCACCCGCTTTTTATCCAGCGGCATACAGGACACCCACAAACTGCGATTGCTCCACGACTGGACCGGCAAGTGGAGCGCCGTCTTCACGTTCAAAGCACCAGTGTCACCGGTGCGCAGATACACGCCTTTGTGCCCTGCCTTGATCATCACCACTTTCACTCCCAGCGCCAGAATACAATCCGCCAGCTGATCGTAAACTTTCTGTGGAATGACATCAATGATGTCACCTCCACGCGCCTTCTTTAAAAGACGCGCATATTGTTTGGAATCCATCATGAACAGGATCTCCTCAATGCTGGGCATGAAAATGTCCACATGAGGCAGCACCGCTTTCAAAATTCTCTGCCAGTCGGCTTTTCCTGCCGGACTTGCGGAATCCGGCAAAGCCATATCCAGCGCTGTCGCGACCCCAAGTCTCTGCACCCGCGAAAACATCTTCTTCAGCTCCGCCCCTCCTTTTGCCCACATGGCCTTCATCAACGGTGGATAACCGAAGTGAAACAACTGGCTCTGCGCGACCATCCCGTAATCAATATCCTTGGAGGTGAAAACCCCGTTGCAGCCTGGATCATCAAAAAACATCCGATCAGTTCCCGGTGGCGCAAGCACAATCCCGTAGCCCGTCCCCACTTCTATCTTGCGATGAATGTCATCCCGAACCCCCTCCTCATGCAGCCTGGCCATCACCATGTCACCCAGTGCGTCCATCCCCACACAACTCATCAGCCCCACCTTCATCCCAAAGCGCTTCATCGCCAGCCCCGTGTTAGCAACCACACCGCCCATCGAAATCGTCAGCCCTTTGGTTTCCACGAGCTTGCCCGGACGGAAAACCTCCGAAAACGAACCGCCTTTTTGATGGGCTCCAAATCCTGGAGTGACATCAAGGCAGAGATAGCCTGCCACCACGGCATCCAGCGTATGCTTTTTTGTTTTCATCGTGCTCGTCATCTTAACTGCGAAAATTGCTGGCCTGTCCACGGAACACGCGGAAAGACGCGGAAATAAAGAGATGGAAAGTCATATCTGTTTTACAAGCATTTCTATGCTTGGTGATTGTGAACATGTTGGCTCCCCTGCCCAATCTTCGATTCTCACACCGCACAGATCTTTGTGCTTTCGGTGTGTTTCGCGGACAGTTCTGCATGGATACGGATTGGTTCGGTTGAAAATAGAGTTTAAAGTTTCGCCGCCCTTTCGCGAACTTGCTCCTCCGCGTCGATGAGCGAAAGGAATACATTTTCCAGCGCCCCCTTGTCATCACTGATCGAACGCAATTCCTGCACGGTGCCAAGCGCGATGACTTTGCCTTTGCTGATAATTGCAACCCGGTCCGCAAGCTCCTCCGCAACGCTCAGCTGGTGCGTGCTCAGAAAAATGGTCATCCCTTCCCTGCTTCTCCGTTTAAACTCATCCTTCACGATTCGAGCGTGGGTCGGATCGAGCCCCACCATCGGCTCGTCAATCACCATTACCTTTGGGTCGTGCAGCAACGCACTGCTGATCACCAGCCGCTGACGCGTTCCGTGGCTCAAGTTTTCAGTCAGTTCATGCCGGTAATCCATCAGATGAAAACGATCAAAAAGCTGCTCCGTGCGCTGTGTGATTTGCATTGCGTCCATATTGAAGACATCTCCGACGAAATGCATGAATTCAATCGCAGTCAGTTTGTCGTAGGTGAACGGGAAATCGGGGACGTAGGCGAGTTGCGACTTGGCTTTTTCGGGCTCCTTCTGGATGTCATACCCGCCAATCACCGTACTCCCCGCTGTCGGCCTCAGAAGCCCTGCGAGCATTTTGATCGTCGTGGTTTTCCCAGCACCGTTGGGACCGAGAAACGCAAAAAACTCCCCCTGTTTGACGTCCAGATTGATGTCATCCACGGCTTTCAATGAGCCGAAGTGTTTACTGAGGGAATGAATCTGAATCACGTGTATTGCCTGCGAAATGAGTAAATGGAGGGAGGAGCCTGCATCCTTAAACAGGCAGTGCCCGGCGGGCAATACCGAAAGCCCCTATTGCGGGGTGTGATTGGAATATGGGGCGACAGTCTTTCTTCTTTCACCTCATCCACTTCCAATCACGCACCATAATCCCCTTTCCTTTTATATGCGGCTTCCACTAAGCAGCACGCGTGAAAAAAGCCCTTTCGTTCATCATCTGGCTCATGGTTGCCCTCGCCGGTGCAGGCGCTTACGCCGCCATGGCGATCAAACAAAACGAGACCGTGAGTTCCGCCTATGTGCTCGTCGCCGCGCTTTGCACTTACGCCATCGGCTATCGCTTTTACTCCAAGTGGGTGGCGACAAAAATCCTGATGCTGGATGATCTCCGGGCAACACCCTGTGAAGTGCATGAAGACGGACGCGATTTTGTCAAAACGAACAAGTGGATCGTGTTCGGGCATCACTTCGCAGCGATCAGCGGTCCTGGACCACTTGTCGGCCCCGTGCTGGCTGCGCAGTTCGGATATTTACCGGGAACAATCTGGCTCCTGATCGGCTGCGTGCTGGGCGGAGCCGTGCAGGATTTTGTGATCCTCTTCGCGTCGCTCCGGCGTGACGGACGATCCCTCGCGCAGATGGTGCGTGACGAGCTCAACAAGACGGCAGGCGTCGTGGGCGTGATCGCGATCCTGGCAATCATGATCATTCTTCTGGCCGTCCTTGCGCTGGTCGTCGTGAACGCGCTGGCGGAAAGCCCCTGGGGCGTCTTCACCATCGCCGCGACCATTCCCATCGCGATGTTTATGGGCGGTTATCTCCGTTTCATCCGAGTCGGCAAGGTGCTGGAAATTTCGATCATCGGCGTGATTCTCCTCTTGGGTGCAGTTTGGGGCGGACAATGGATTTCGCATCACGAAACGCTAAAGAGCGTCTTCACGATGGAAGCCACGCCGCTCGCTTGGTCGATTGTCGCCTATGGATTCGCGGCCAGCGTGCTGCCGGTCTGGCTGTTGCTCGCGCCACGCGATTACCTCAGCACATTCATGAAGCTGGGAACCATTCTGCTTCTCGCAATCGGCACGTTCATTCTACTGCCCGATCTGAAAATGCCTGCATTCACCAAGTTTGTGGACGGCACCGGGCCCGTTGTTCCCGGCAAATTATTCCCGTTCTGTTTCATCGTAGTCGCCTGCGGTGCGATCTCTGGATTTCACACCCTCATTTCCAGCGGTATAACTCCCAAGATTATCACCCGGGAAAAGCACAGTCGCCCGATTGGATACGGGGCGATGTGCCTCGAATCGCTCGTTGCCATTATGGCCATGATCGCCGCCTGCACACTCGATCAAGGCGTATATTTTAGTATCAACCACCCAAAGCCGCCCGGAATGACCGATGCCGCAGTCGTGGAAAAAGTTGCCGCAATGGGTTTTGCTGTCACGCCTGTGCAGATGGAAAATCTCGCCAAAAGCGTGCAGGAAACTTCCCTCGTCGGACGCACTGGAGGCGCATCCACACTTGCCGTCGGAATGGCGAATCTCTTCGCAAAGGCCTTCGGGGAAAGCTGGCTTGCGATCTGGTATCACTTCGCGCTGATGTTTGAGGCGCTGTTTATTCTCACCACGCTCGACGCCGGAACACGGGTCGGCCGCTATTTATTACAGGACGCGCTCGGACGAATATGGCCGCGTTTCGGCGACACAAAGAGTCTCCTCGCCAATATCACCGCCAGCGGTTTGATCGTTGCGCTGTGGGGCTACTTTCTGATCGGCGCGGTGAACGATCCCAACGGAGGAATCAAAGCACTCTGGCCTATCTTCGGAATCGCAAACCAGCTCCTAGCCAGCATCGCGTTATGTCTCGCCACCACCATCCTTATCAAAATGCAGCTGATCCGAAAGGCGCGCATCCGTCTGGCGCTCATAACGCTCATTCCACTTTGCGCGCTCCTAGTCGTCACCGGCACTGCCGCAGTGCAGAAAATCTGGCATCCGGCACCCGCAATCGGGTTTCTCGCCAGAGCGGAGCAGCTCAAGACGACCACCATTCCCCAGCTTGAGGCGAAACTGGAGACGGCTCGCAACACTCCCGACGAGAAAGCCGCGACCCTTGCACTCAAGAGCGCGCACACCCAGCTATTCAATCAACGCCTCGACGTCTTCGTCACAGGAAGCTTTCTCACACTGGTGATCATCATTGTGTGCCTCAGCGTTCACGAATGGCTGCTTCTCCTTACCGGGCGCAAAGCACCAGTTTTGAGCGAAACCGAACCCGTCTGGCTTCCACCGGATCCACCTTCTGCAAATACAATCAACGCCATAAGCGCCATCGCGCTGGGTGTGGCCTTGGTCAAAGAAGTCTCCGGACAAGCCGCCATGGAACGCGAACAAACCGCCCAGATTTGCGAGTGCGCCAAAGACCCCACCAAAGCCCGCCGCAACGTGTATCTCTCAGTCACCGACCAGCAGTTCCAGACCCCGAACCGCTGCTGTTAAAAAGCATTTACCACGGCGAAGCCGCAAAGTACCGCATGCTTCCAACTTGCGCCTGCCCACATTGCTACGCAAAGCGTTGCAGACAGGACATCGGGTGTGATTAAAAGCTGATGTGGTAAGGAGAACCTCATTACCAAGCTGGAGCTTGTTAACGAGGGCGCACGGATGGTTTTGTCGCCACTCAACCGCATCAGCTTTTAATCCCACCTAGGGCATTCCACGGAGATCAATCATAGACACGTTTCGCCGCGCAAGCTGCAAGCATACGCTACGCTACAATGTTCCACTCCTCTGGCTTCGCCAGTTCTCACACTTTAGACGTAATCACATTCCACTGAAGACTGTCCGAATCATTTCTGCTGTTTGGTTTCTGTGTCTTTCCGTGTTTTCCGTGGACAACCCATTTGAATCGCTACGCACAGATTCAGTAAGACGTCCCAATATCCGAAATCCGAAATCGCCAATCCGAAATCCCCCTACTTCCCAACAGGCAAATAGGCCGGTGGTTTCGGGTTCAACATCTCCAACACCTTGTTCTTCATCGCGAAGGCGCAGAAATGATTTCCCAGCGGAGTGTAGTAGCCAATGAAATGACGCTGGAGGTAACGCTCTATCGGCACGTTGTATTCGGTAAAGTCAGCCATGTGCGCATCCATCATATCCACGAACGGGATGTTCTTTTCGCGGAGCCAGTCCACAAATGGCTGATCAAACCGCTTCTTCTCTTTTGCAAAGCGGGCAAGCCCCATTGTACTGCATGACAGCACCACGAGCGCTTTCTTTCCTTTCGCCTTCGCATACGCAGTCATTTGCTCCACCACCCACTGACTCGACATCAGCGCCGCATTATTGAGCAACTCCTGAGCAGATTCGCTCGCTGTCCCGCCCGAATCTGTCCGCGTACGAATGCCGTGTGTCGTCGCGAGATCAAGCACCGCCTTGTAAGCAGCATCCGGATTGCCGCCTTTGGCATTGGCGTGTGCCAGCATGATCTTTAAAACAAAGTCGTCCTTGAAGCGCTCCGTCACCCAGTCGAGATCACAGAGCTTGTAAATATCCTCCTGCTTCGGACACGGATTCGGCCTTTCCTCAAACGTCCCGTCTTTGGTGTTGGGGACGAGATGAGGAAGGGTGGGACATAAAAACTTTTCGTCCTTAAACGCGCGGATCTAACACCATGCGTCGATGTTGCGGTAATGATCGTCGTCGTAAATGTTCAGGATCACCAAATCCGCCGGACAACGCTCTTCTTCATATTTCATCCGCAACCACGCCTGATAAACGCTCCAGGCACCAATCCCGAAATTCCGCACTGGCTCGCCGAGATGCGCCGCCAAAACCTCCTGCCAAGTTTCGCCTTCATTCACCTGATGTCCCTGCGTGAAGCTATCCCCATAGGTATTGATCCGGCAGGGCTTGTCGGCGTTACCAATCATCTTCCGTTCGTGAAACGGATTGGTGCTGTAAGTGTAGGTCGAAACCGCGCCGTCCACACCGTCCTGAAAGCGTTCATCACGCAGCAGCCAGCCCCATTCGGAGTGATATTTCGCAAAGCGAATCTTTCCAGAAAACCAGTCATCCACCTCCTGCTTCGAATAAATCATCTTCGAAAGATAACTCCGCGCATCCACCTGATCAGTCGGCTTGGTTTGGGCAAAAACCTGTCCTGCTCCCACCGCAGCAGCGCCCGCCGTTAACGTCTGGATAAAATCACGCCGTGTCTGGTTGTGCATCATTCCTTACAACCCTAAAGCTAGGCAGATTGCCAGCACTCTGTCGTTCGCTAATGAATGGATATAGAAAGCGGCGAAAACGCCCGAACTACGTACAATCCCCCAGCTTTCTTTCCGGTTTCCGCGTTCCGCTATCCGGTCTTGCTACTTCCTCTCCGCCAATGGCACGACTTTCTTCCCGACCGCCGGACCCACGTATTCGCTGAGCGGACGGTAAAGGCGATTGTCGGCAAGCTGCTCGAGCACGTGGGCGGTCCAGCCTGCGGTGCGTGAGATGGCGAAAACGGGGGTGAAAAGATCGGTCGGAATATCAAGGCTATAATAAACAGTCGCCGAATAAAAATCCACATTCGCATTCAGTCCCTTCTTCTCTTTCATCACCGCAGCGATGCGCTCGCTCATCCGAATCCATTTTGGCTCGCCGAGCTGCTGGGTGAGCTTCACCGCCATCGCCTGCAAGTGCGGCGCACGCGGATCGAGCACTTTGTAAACGCGATGCCCGATACCCATGATCTTTTTTTTATGCTCAAGCGCGTCATCCAGCCAGTGATCCACATTATCCTCCGAACCAATCTCTTGCAGCATGTGAATCACCCCTTCGTTTGCCCCGCCGTGCAGAGGTCCTTTCAAAGTGCCGATCGCCGAGGTGATCGCCGAATACATATCACTGAGCGTAGCCACCGTCACGCGGGCGCTGAAAGTGGATGCATTCATCCCGTGATCCGCATGGAGCACATAAGCGACATCCAACGTGTCCTCCGCCTCTTTAGTCGGCACTTCGCCGTTGATGAGATAGAGGAAATGCGCGGCTTCTCCCAGATCCTTGCGGATGGGTGGGAGGTCCTTACCCTGACGCGACCGATGATAATACGCAGCGATGATTCCGATCCGGGCCGTGATGCTCACCGCGCGGTCGTGGTTGCGGTCCACGGAGCTGTCGTCAATGTGGCTGTCATACAACCCCAGCATAGAAACCGCCGTGCGGATCACATCCATTGGGTTTGCGCTTGCAGGCGCTTTTTTCAAAAACTCAATCACCCCCTCGGGCAGATCGCGATGATCCCTCAGATTCTGCGTGAGATCCTGCAATTGTTTGGCCGTGGGCAGCTCACCATACCAGAGCAGATGCACCACTTCCTCAAACGAGACCTTACCGGCGAGTTCGTTGATGTCATACCCGCTATAAATCAACTGACCGATATCGCCGAGCACATCGGAGATACTGGTGGAATTGGCGATGATACCTTCAAGACCTTTTGCTATGACCGACATAAAAAATGATTCAGGTTAAAATTCTCGATTGGAACCAAAGCGACAACGCGCAATTGGTTCCACCGCTTAAGCGGCGAACTCACCTTGTTCCATCCTCGCGCTGACAGGCAAGCGTGAAGCTGCTGTGTTTTTAAAAACATTGAGATGAATTTGGGATCGCGGGTCGTAAATTGCGGATTGGTTTGCACCGGGCATTTCAACGGATTTGACTCAAAGAAATCCAGCTTCCACAGCTTTTAAACAGGTTCCGCTACAACTTTCGCATTTCGTCATTTCTCAAACTCCATACTTAAAACTCGCCACTAGAAGCGATTAAGAGCAGACAAATATAACCCGTTTACTTCTACCCATGACATCAAACACGCCTTCCATTATTCCTGTCACCCGTCGCTCTTTTCTCGGCCGCAGTGCCGCTGGTCTGGCTGGGGCAGCGCTCGTTTCGGGCTTTCCTCACATCAGCAACGCGCAAGATGCAAAGGCAATCCGCATCGGAATCGTAGGATGCGGCGGACGCGGCTCCGGCGCTCTCGCGGATGCCATGAACGCCGACCCGAACGTGGTGTTGATTTCCATGGGCGACACCAATCCGGAGCAGTTGGAGACTTCTTTCAAAAACATCTCCGTCTCCAAACCCGAACAAGTAAAAGTGGATGCCGCAAACCGCTTTGTCGGGCTGGACGCCGTGGACAAGGTGCTCGCGACCGACATCGACATCGTCCTCCTCACTACACCTCCTGGGTTTCGTCCGGCGCATCTCCACAAAGCCATCAATGCTGGTAAACATGTCTTCTGCGAGAAACCACTCGGCGTGGACGCACCATCCATCCGCCACGCGCTGGAAGCGGTAAAGAAGGCAAAGGAAAAGAATCTCGCGATCCAAAGCGGCTTTTGCTGGCGGTATAATCTCGCGGAACGCGCCACCTGGGAAAAGCTGCACGCTGGCGTGATTGGCGACATCCGTTGCTATTACGGCACCTATCTCGGCGGCAATGCTTGGGCACCCAAGGACCGCAAACCCGAATGGAGCGATTTCGAGTATCAGCTTCGCAACTGGATTTATTACACCTGGCTTTCCGGAGATCATCTCGTCGAACAGGCCGTGCATTCCGTGGATAAAATGAGCTGGGCGTTTAAAGACGTGCCACCTGTCAAATGCACCGCGCTCGCCGGACGTCAGCAGCGGGTGGAACCACAATATGGCAACATCTACGATCACTATTCCGTGATGTATGAATACCCGAACGGCGGCCGCGGCTTCATTTTTGCCCGTCAGCAGCAGGGTTGTTCCAATGAGAACAGCGATTACATCATCGGCTCCACCGGCACTGGAACGGTGAACGGATTCCGTCCGCTCCACCGCCTCACACCCGACGAAGGTCCAGCGTGGGATTACGAAAAGAGCGGGGGCGAAAAGAACCAGATGTATGTGCAGGAACACAAGGAGCTCATCGCCAGCATCCGCGAAGGCAAACCGGTTAATTTAGGCGAGCAACTCGCCCACAGCTCCATGCTCGCCATCATGGGCAGGATGAGCGCTTACACCGGACAAACCATCACTTGGGAAGACGCCATCGCCTCCAACGAGACCTTTGCTACCGGCGACATCAACGAACTCAAGATGGATAGCAAAGCCCCGGAAGTTGTCGTCCCCATCCCCGGTCGTTACAAGCTGCCGAAAACCTCCTGACCTCCGGCCTGCTTACGGCAATTCCGAGTAATATAACAGGTCATCACTGAAGCGGGTTTTTCCACTTTAATCCTGAAAAACGATGAAAGTCCGTATCCGAACTATGGAGTTCTGCCTGATGCTCCAATGCAAGCGCCGCAAGCTGAACATCTGTGGTTAGATTAACCTAGAATTGGCGTTAGAAAATAACCACGAAGGACCCAAAGGCGCGAAGGATAGGCAATTAGCAGCCAAATCAGCCCGTGGTGAATCTCACCCTATTGGTGAGCGCACTTTACAGTCCTTTTCATTCATAATGCCTTTTACTTCGCGCCTTTGCGCTCTTCGCGGTTCATCTCCCTTACCGCTTCTAGGATTAACGGAACTCTTCCAAATCCCCACGAAAATGAAGCGCGAAAGCATTCGTGTCCGCCCACCCGGACACCGTGAAACATCACCTCCGCCATTTTCGTCCCGTTCAGTAACCGGGCAACGTCCATCATCAGTTCGGCATCGGCAATCAGGCGCTCTACTTCCTCGCCGCGAGTGCCTGCCCAGTATTTCAAATCATGTAAAAAGCAGGCGGGATAAATACTGATCCCATTGCACTCATTCACCCACCCCGTGCAGCCATCACTTGAAAACGCACGAACCGGCGGATCTTTCTGAATCTTGTCCCAAAGCTTTGCCAACCCATAGTGCAGGCAAATGGCTTCAATCTTATCGAGCGGCACAATCTCTCCGATTTCAGGCAGTTTCATAAAGATTTGCGGTGAGAATCCACCATCTGAGTCAGCACTTCCAGCAGACTCTCCGCAGCCTTTCGGATTTCAAAACGCCCGGTAAAGCATCGCCGCGCACGGAGTCGCATTGCCGCTTTTGCTGAATCATCGCACTGTAGCCAGCCATCGAGCAAACGGAAGACTCCTTCCTCATCATCGCTCTCCACCAGCCCCGCTTTGTCCTCCGCGATCTCGCGCCAAATATTTACCTTGTTGGAAATCAGAACCGGCACGCCACAAGCCAGCGCTTCCGCAACGGAAATTCCGAAATTTTCCTGATGCGACGGCAGTATAAACGCATCCGCTGAGTAAAACGCCCCCCACTTGAGATCCCCGGAAAGCATCCCGGTCCAGGTGATCCGATCCTTAAGCCCATTTTTCGCCGCACACTTTTTAAGTTCGTTCGCGAAGTCACTCTGATCCGGCCCGGCCATAACGAGATGCAGGTTTGCAGCTGCTGACGTCTCCGCTTTTAAAACCTGCGCAAAGGCATGCAGCAATAAATCGCAGCCCTTCTTTTCGTGGATACGTCCCAAAAACAAAATGATCCGTTTTCCCACTAGCTGTGTAAACTTTTCCAAAAACAGAGCGCGCTGAGTAACCGCGTTTCCAGAAGGACCGCTAGTTCCATAGTTCACCACCTTTTCGTTACAGCGATACCTGGAGAACGATTGCCTTGCCAGAATACGCTCCTCCTCCGCTGTAAACAAAACGAGATCTGCATCACGCAAAACCCGATATTCCGCCCAATGCCAGTAGAGTAATTTTTTTAAATGCTTCAGCGGATAGCGGCGTTTAAACCATGGATCCAGCATCCCGTGGGTAAAAACACAATACGGGGTCGAACCGCTCCGAAGCGCACGCCACACGCCAAGACTGTTATATTGCCAGATACCGT
>Ga0335397_10011346_pt1 | contig 10983 bp, 6 predicted proteins | sample MAT04_FD_205740 | JGI IMG/M metagenome (GOLD analysis project Ga0335397, IMG submission 205740) | Freshwater microbial communities from Lake Fryxell liftoff mats and glacier meltwater in Antarctica - MAT-04 (spades assembly) (version 2) ...
AAAGGAAACCGGGTCAAGCCGGCTTGCCACCTTGCGAAGAACGAATTGCGATTCCATCAGGGCAGAATCCTGGTTTGAGGGCTAACTCCGAGACGTGCCGCTATGGCCTCGGAGATGGCGTGTTTGGCTTCTGGATAGGGCCGAAGCGTCTCTGCAAGCAGATCCAGAATCAGGGCCATGCGAACAGTGCCTGTTTCGGCGATCTCGACCGGAGTTGCATGGATTGGCGAGGACGCGAGTATCCCGTAAACACGTGGGACAGTTAGTTTCTTGCGGGGCATGACTAGCTCTCCCTCGGGCGGCTGCTGCGGGGCGATTTGGGTGCAGACCACTTCTCTACTCGAGCTGAAAGTGGATTGGTTGTCTTGATCGTATCGAGGTGCTGTTTGGATAGCAGATTGAAAGTCTTCTCGTTCAAACAAAGCCGGTATGCGGTCATCAACCTTGAGTTGGTGTCGCCCATGGTCTGCAGTTGTGGCGACCGAACAAAGTGATTGAGCTCACTTTCGATAAGATTGTTGACTCGCTCGCTGGTCCAGCGTAGTTGCCCCATCGAGTTGAGGTCGCCTTCCTGCTGAACATTGGTGGGCGGCAATTCTGTGAAGAGGCGGTCCATTAGAGTTGCGTAGCAACGTGGGTCCTCGACATCGTTGACTTGAACGGGCGGCAGTGTGCGGTTACGATTCCGCTTCTCTGTTTGTACTTCTGGCAATTCTTCTTCTTGATTCATAATTCGTTCCTTTTGGGTATCGATATGTTGGCGAGACATATGCTCACACTCGAAAGGAACTTAGCAATCAAGAAAACTGAGTTTGGCTGCGTTCTAGAGAGAACTCATTTGGAATCAACGGAATAAAAGATCGAAAATTTCTGTGAACGGTTTTCTCAAAACTGGAAGCGGCCGATGATCAGGAGGTTTGAGTTTGCAGTACCGATATCAGAGAAGGCACCTCGAGTGGAACTGCCAATTCGGGCAAAGGCCCCCGGGGAATTCGCGTTGAAGGTGCCACTAGGATCGCCATACTGTGGCTGCTTGAATGGGAAATTGTTGCCGTCAAGGCGGATCTGAAAGCGGTAGCGCTCTTGCAAGGTCCACCATTTGGCGATCGAGAACTGTGTCCAGGCCAGCCCAGGCGCTTCAAAGACATTGCGGCCGAGGTTGCCGACCGTGAAGGCGTTCGGGTAAGTGAAAGAGTTGAAGTTCAGGTAGGGATTCTGAGATTGGGTTGGAAAGCGGCTACCGCCAATGGCCCAGTTGTCGACCTGCGCCGCACCATGAGTGGTCAAGATATTCGGCCGGGATTCACCCGGCAGGTAGCGGTTTGGACTTCCCGCAAATGACACATTAAATGGTGGGCCAGACTGGAGAGTTTGAGTCATCGTCAACTGCCAACCGCCGAGCACGGCGTTGCTCAGGCCGCCGCGATTGAGGAAATGGCGACCACGACCGAAGGGGAGATCATACGACATCACAGTCACGAAGCGATGGCGGACGTCATAGCTGGCGCGGGCTTTTTCGAGGCGTCGATTGTAGTAAGTCAGGCCGTTGTCGCCAGTCTCGGATTCGGTTTCGGTGATGGTTTTGCTCATGGTGTAAAAGCTATTGAATGTGAGCCCTCCAGACATTCGCTTTTCGACTCGTAGAGTTCCGCCGTGGTACGAGTTATGGCCGAAATTGGAGAAGAGCCGCACGTCGCCAAAATGCTTGTAGGGCAGGAAATTCTGCTGTGCTGTGAAGATCTGATTGAGCACTGACGGGTCACGGGAGACATCGAGAGGAAGTACGTTGACGTTCCAGTTGTTGAGGAGACCGACTCCTGACTGGCCCTGATACTGGGCTTCGATGACCCACTGCCCACGGAAGCTGGATTGCAGGCCGCCCGACCAGCTCATGACGTAAGGCAAGCGCATGTTGGTGTCCCATGTGTGAGCTGGTCTGCCGCTGTAGTTGGTTCCAACGAAGGGAACAGAGCCATCGGGCTGGACGTTGTAGGTGATTCTGCCGGGGCCTTCCGAAAGACGGAAGACGTGGCGCGGGTCGCCCACTGGCGACTGGACGTTCGCGGTGGCTAAATATTCCTGGAACATGCTGTTGCGGTCGGTGGCGAAAATATCCTGATGGACCATTCCAAAGGAAGCACGGAATACCATTTTTGGGTGGAAGTTCCAGGCCAGACCGAGGCGAGGTGCAAAGTTGTTGAGGTCCTTTCTTGCCAACGCGCCGGGGCGGTGCACGATTGCACCCGTGAGGCCGGTAAGGGGATCTTTGGCAGTTGCATCAAACTGCGATTGTTGACCGTATTTGGTCTGGAAGGGACTCTCGTAGGAATAGCGAACGCCCAGATTCAAAGTGAGTTTTCGCATTGGCTTCCAGTCATCCTGGAAGTAGGCTTGGTGAGACCACCACCGAGGGAGCCAACTTGCGTAGTTTGAACTATAGGTTGCGCTAGACACTGTTCCCAGCAGGAAGGATGCGAAGGTATTGCCTGTGTTCGGAACAAAGGGGGCATTGGTAGCGCCGAAGTTGTAGGTGCCGCCGGGGAGGGCTGCGGCTGTAGCGTTGTAGCGAGTTCGCATCAACTCGTAACCCATCTTGAAGGTGTGTTTTCCTGCGACCTTGGTCAGGTTGTTTTGCAGGGTGACCTCTTCGCCAATGTTCTGGAAGCTCGGTAGGGCAGCCAAGCCGAAGCCGATATTGAAATATGGGAAGGTTGCGGCTGAAACATTGGGAATGCCCAACTGCTTGGCCCAATCACCGTTCTGAGTCAGAGCGGCTTCTTTGAGGACTCTGCGATTAAAACCGAGACGGAATTCATTACTCAATGAGGGAGAAAGAATCATCATGTCGGAAATCACTGCATTGTGGTGGTCGACCGGCTGAGGCTGGGCGTTGGGGTCGATATCACGCCATGCAAATTGAGCCTGGTGGTCACCCTTCCAGGCTCTGTGTACAGATCGTGAGTAGCGGCCATAGGCTTTATGGTTTGAGGTGAACTGGTGATCCAGCTTGATATCGAAGCGTGTACGGTAAATTTCTTTAGGCTGGTTTTGGACGAGATTTTCGGTAGGACCGGTCGCTCCGGGGATGCCCGGCTGGTTGGCTGGCGTGAATGGCTTTCTGCCCAGAAAATTTACAGCGACGGGGTCGAAGAGAGACTTCGGAACGATGTTCCCGGGGAAGGGGTCTCGCAGCCAGGTTGCGCCTTCCTGCCTGGTCGTAAAAGGGTTGTAAATCGGGAGGGGGCGAGGAGAGGACTGACCACCGAAGGAGAAATCACCATTCAACATTCCATCGGTTGGAACGACGGTACGTGCAGAAGACGTGCCCGCAATTTCAGCATGGCGGGCGATGCCGAACAAGAAGAATGTCTTGTCCTTACCGCGGTAGAGTTTGGGCAGCAGAACAGGCCCGTTGATCAGTGCAGTGCTCTCGTTGTAGGTGAATGGGTTCGTTCGTGCCAACTGCTCGAGATAGGTTCTGTGCACCATGTTCTTGTTGATGTAGCGGTTTTCGAGAGCGCCATGAAGCTGGTTTGTGCCTGACTTCATCACCATCGACATCAAGCCACCGGCGGAATGTCCGTATTCGGCGGGCATGCCGGTGGTGTGGATCTTTACTTCTTCAAATGCGTCCTGGGTAGGCGACATTTGATCATTCGGGCCACCGACGTTGCCGATACCCGGTTCTTTGCCGTTAACCCCATCGATCTGATAGCCGATCGCCCTCGATCGCTGGCCGAGCACGTGGTATCCGTTAACCGAATTCGTCCCCGGGTAGTAATACATCATGCGGACGGGCCGCTTCTGGCTGACCGGGATCGCTAGCAAAGTTTCACCCGAGAGGACAAGCCCGGAGGCAGAGGTTTCTGTATCGAGGAGTGGTGCGCCGCCTGTTACCTGGATTGTCTCGGTAACGCCGCCCAGCTGCATTTCGATATCAATGCGCGGGATCTCACCAGTACGAATTGCGACAGCATCGCGCAGATACTTCTTGAAGCCCGCCATCTCAACCGTGATCCGGTATGTCGCTGGAGCGAGGTAAGGAATGTAGTAGCTGCCTTCTGTGTTGGTGACAACTTCCGATTTGAAGGAATTCGCCGGGTTGATCACGACCACTTTTGCGCCCACAACCAGCGCGCCGCTGGAATCGGTGACAGTGCCTACTAATGTGCCGGTACCGGCTGTTTGGGCTTCCAGTAGACTTGCGCCGAATAGGGTAATCCACAGCATCGAGCTGATCCACCGCTTCTTGAAAATCAACATCAGGGACTCCTGGCTTACAACACGGTATTGAACAGCAGTGGGGCACATTTCATCACAGGCGAGTGGCGAAGTCAAAGGGTTGCAGTGTGGCTATATGATGATGCTTGTGGGTTTGACACTTATCCTGCTGGTGCTGGCGCAGATGGAATGGCGTGCAGAGGCTGATCGCCGTAAGGCGCTGGGTGATGCTGCGGGAGCGCTCGAAATCCTTGAGGCAAGGCAGAAGAAGGGACCTCGCAGTTCTGCTGTTGAGGATGAGTGCGGATTTCTGTTGGCTGCAATGCAGCGGCGGAGTGAAGCGATTCTAAGGTTTAAAGAGGCCATTCGACTTTCTTCATCCAACGCCTCAGCGCACTATCATCTTGGCGTGGCGCTATGGCTCGAAGGGGATCGCACGCAAGCGGTAGAAGCGCTGGCTGACTCAGTGAAAAGGGCACCCGCGAATATTGAATATTGGCGGCGCTATGCAGTGGCAGCGCAAGATGTTGGGGATCGTTCGAAGGCGCTTGCCGCTTACCAGCGTGTGGTTGCACTTCGGCCGGGTTGTCTGGAATGCAGGAACGCGCTGAGCTTCCTGTTGACAGATCAAGGTATGGCGGTGCAGGGGGCAGCCGAGGCGCAGTTTGTGTTGCAACGGGAGCCGAAGAATCTGGCAGCACTCAGTAATCTCGGGTTTGCCTATCTGCAGCAGAATGAACTCTCCAAGGCCATTGCGATTTATGAACGCGGACTTGGTGTTGCCCCTGATTCTGCCGTCATGCACTACAACATGGGGCTTTCGCATAAGCAGAAAGATGATTTGGAGACGGCCGGAAAGCATCTGATTCGAGCACTTGAGCTTGACCCGCAACTGATTGAAGCGCACTATACATTGGGGATTGTTTACTGGCAGGATGGGGCTTTCGACGAGGCTGACCAGCACTTCGCAGCAGCTGTGAAGCTGGCTCCGGATTACGCTGAGGCATGGGGTATGCATGGGACGGTGCTGCGGCAGAAGGGCTTGCTGGCAGAATCAAAGGTGGCGCTGGAGGCGGCCATGCGGCTGAAGCCGGAAGACCCGGGGCCTTATTCTCAGATGGCACAAGTGTTGCGCCTGCAGGGGGATGCAGCCGGGAGCAGCAAATATTTGATTGAAGCTTCGATCCGAAAGGCTGCCAAGGAAGGGTTGCAAAAAGAGATGTTTGATCGTGCGAGTGCGCCGCGGCCGAAAGTGATTCGATGAAGAATCGGCGTGGATTCCTGAAGTCTCTGTGTAGAACGGCGGCTGTCTATTCTTTCGATCAATTGATGCAGGGGCAGGCGTTGCCTGTGAGCTTTGTCAATGTGGCTCGCGAGGCTGGGTTGCGCGAGAAGACTATATTCGGGGACGAAAAGAAGAATCGTTATCTGGTGGAGACCACCGGCTGCGGAGTTGCCTTCTACGATTACGACCATGATGGATGGCTCGATTTGTTCTTTGTGAATGGATCCCGGTTTCAGGCGAAGTTTACAGGCGGGTTGCCCTCCAATCGCCTCTACAAAAACAATCGCGACGGGACATTCACCGATGTCACACGCAAGGCTGGTTTGGTGCATCACGGCTGGGGGCAGGGCGTCTGCGTCGGGGACTATGACAACGATGGTCTTGACGATCTCTTCGTCAGCTATTGGGGGGAGAACAAGCTGTACAAGAATCGCGGGGATGGCACGTTTGAGGATGTATCGCGAAAGGCTGGCATCACCACTGGCGGTGGACGAATTCCTCGCTGGAATACAGGCTGTGCCTTTGTTGACTACAACCGCAACGGACTGCTCGATCTCTTTGTCGCCAACTACATCGACTTCGATCTGAAGACCGTGCCTGTACCTGAGAACGGTACATGCAAGTACAAAGGCCTGCAAGTGGCTTGCGGGCCTCCTGGCTTGCCTGGTGCCAAGAATATTCTCTTTCGCAACAACGGAGATGGGACCTTCAGCGATGTTTCGAAAGCGGCGGGCATATTGAACACTCCAGGCACTTATGGGCTTGGTGTTCTGGTTGCCGATTTCGACAACGATGGCTGGCCGGATATTTATGTCGCTAACGATTCCACGTCGTCCGCGCTGTACAAGAACAATCATGACGGGACCTTCAGCGAGATTGGGATTCCGGCCGGTGTGGCTTACTCGGCCGATGGGAAGTCACAGGCTGGCATGGGTGTTTCTGCAGCGGATTTCGATGGCGATGGCTGGCTCGATATCGTGAAGACGAACTTTGCAGGAGACACTTCGAGCCTTTATCGCAATCTGGGCGAAAACCATTTTGAGGATCAAACGTTTCAGGCTGGTTTGGGGCGCAATACTCGCTTTCTTGGGTGGGGTGCCGCCTTTCTTGATTTCGATAACGATGGTTGGCCTGACATCCTGCTTGCTAATGGTCACGTGTATCCGGAGGTAGGCAACAGCGATACGGAGGCCGGATACAAGCAACGGAAGGTGCTGTACCGGAATCTTGGTAATTCGCATTTTGCCGATGTTTCGACGCAGGCTGGACCCGGGATTCTCGAGCAGGTGTCAGCGCGCGGTCTTGCTGTTGGGGATTTCGACAATGATGGCGATCTGGATATCGCAGTGAACTGCGTCAATGATGTGCCGCAATTGCTTCGTTGCGATAACTTGACCGGACGGCATTGGTTGCAGGTGAAGTTGGTGGGGACTGTTTCGAACCGGTCGGCTATCGGAGCGCGAGTGATTTGTGTCAGTGCAGGGCGGCGGCAGATGGCGGAGGTTCGCTCAGGTGGGAGTTATCTCTCGCAATCGGATTTGCGGTTGCACTTTGGCTTGGACAAGGCTGAGAGTGCGGATCTCGAGATCCGATGGCCGAATGGAAAAGAACAACGCCTGGCCGGCGTGAAAGCCAACCAGGCGTTGCGGGTTGTGGAACCAAAAGACTAGAACGCGAACTTCAGAGCCATCTGCCACTGACGAGGCACATAAGCTGCGAAGGCACCGAAGATGCGACCGGCGGTGCCGGGGCAGTCGACGCAAGCGTTAGGGTTAGCGAGGTTGGTGCGGTTGAGGAAGTTGAAGCTCTCGGCACGGAACTGCAGGGTCTTGCCTTCGATAACCGTGAAGGTCTTGAAGAAAGACATGTCCATCTGGGCGAAGCTGGGGCCAAAAATTTCATTTCGGCCAATTGTCCCGAACTTGGCGCGTTGCGGGCGCTGCCACGGGCCATCGACCTGACCGTTTGCGACCAATGGCGCCGAAGCAGTCTTGAACCAGCCTTGCTGACCAGGATTGCTGACTCTATAGTCTCCGATCAAATCTGGACGGCACCAGCCAGTGTCACGATCTGCGTTGCAGTCACGATAGCTGGGGGTGAAGGGTTGCCCACTCATCCAGTTGTAGGTGCCGTTGGCTTGCCATCCACCAACCAGCGCGTCGACAAATTTGGAACCGTTGGAGAAGAACTTGCGGCCCTTACCGACAGGCAACTCATATAGAGATCCAACAAAAAATACGTTAGGCCGGTTGTTGTTGGATACGCCGCGCGCCAGCTTGGCATCGCGAGGGTAGTAGGTGGCGTCGTAATCGATGTTCTTCGAGAAGGTGTAATGCGACATCACCGAGAGGCCACCTTCGAAGCGTTTGTCGAAGCGAAGTTGGATGGAGTGATAGTTGTTGGATGCGTCGCTGCCGTAATAGCGCAGATTTTGCGCCCAACCGAACTTCTGAAAGAAGGGCTTGCGCTGATTTGTTGTAAGAGTACCGAAGCCATTGATGTCGGCCTGGTTGGGGTCGTAGTCGCCACCGATGCCGGCGAAGACATGAGTGCCCTTGGTGCCGACATAGCCGGCCTCCACCGACATATTTCCGCGGAGCTGACGTTGCACGGTTAAGTTCCAGGCGTCGACAGTTGGAAAGCGGATCGGGTTGGTAATCATGAAGGCCGTGACACCGTTTGGCAGCATCCGATTGCCGTTGGGGCCGAGGGGCTGGCTGGCCAGAATTTGGGCGGGGTCAAGTGGTGTAGGGCCTCTGTTCAGGCTGAAGACCGCATCGAAGTTGTTAGCTGGTTGATTGGACTGAATGCCTAGCACCGGTAGGTTCTGAGTTACATTGTGGCCAAAGATCGAACCGAAGACACCGAGGTTGTAGCCGCGACCGTAACCGGCACGGATGACGGTTTTCTGATTGAGCTGATAGGCAATTCCGAGGCGGGGAGCGAAGTTCGTCAGAGGCGATGTGACGTTTAAATTAAGCCCGACGCCATTCTGGCCGGCCACCATGACTTCGCCAGTTGTTGAGTTGAGGAAACCGCCCTGGTTCGGGCCTGAAACCTCCTGTGGACGATAGATTTCCCAGCGGAGGCCGTAATTGATGGTGAGCTTTTTGGTGATGCGCCAGGAATCCTGTGCGAAGAAGAACCAGCGGTTTTGTGATTCGCTTGCATTGAGCGAATTTGATACGTAACGTTCAAAGCGTGAGACGTCGCCAACGAGGAAGGAGGCCAAGCCTGAACCGCCTCCCGTGGGACCTTGCGTGCGGGCGGCATCGAAATTCAATTCGCCTGAACGATGGCGGTCGCTGGGGACGCGGAGGTTTAGAGCGCGGCGGATGTCTGCACCAAACTTGAACGTGTGGTTACCCTGAATCTTGGTCCAGTTGTTGACGAATTGATATTGGCTCTCGTTCTGGATCAGCGGGCAGTTGCAGCCATTGACGCCGAGGGCATAGCCGAAGCGGAAAAGGTTATTGCCGTAGCCGTTGATGAAGAAGGCCGGCATGCCGGAGTTGAAGTTGTCGTCGACGTTGAGGCCCGGGATGCCTGCGTCCTTGGCTGGTGCGGTGCCGATGCCGTTTGGTTGGCCGAAGACCTTATAGCGGAACCAACCGAACCGGAAGTCGGTGAGGAGGGTCGGCTTCATAGCGTAATCGAAGCCGCCTGCGACGGAGTGGTTGCGGGAGTCCGATCTGCCGGCATAGGCATTGGTTGAGCCTGAGGCATCAAGGCCAGGGCCGCCAGCTAGAAGGCCGAAGGAGCCAGGGGCGACAACACGGAATTGCTGGATGCTGTAGCGGCCGAAGATGTGGAGCTTGTCGGTGGTGTAGTGATCGACTCTTGTGTTGTAAGCTTCGTCGTCGGATTTGACGCCGCCAGAGGAAGCGAAGTTGGGTTGATCGAGGTTGGCTGCGCTGTTGGGGCCCGGGATCAATTTGAGAAGTGCCAATGCTTGAGGCGCCAATCGGGAGGTGGGGATGATGTTGCCGGGGAACTGCGAGCGAGCCGCAGGGCTTGCACCGGTTGCGGGGTCGAAGACATTAAGGCCGAGGTTGTTTAGGTTGCCTGCTCGTTCGTCGAGCGTGGGGACGCGGAGCAGTGCACCGCCACCGGTGTTGCGCCGAGTGCCCTGGAAATCGCCGAAGTAGAAGAGCTTGTTCTTCTTGATCGGGCCACCGATGGAGGCACCGAACTGATTCCACTGCGTGAGCGGGATGAGCCGGCCGTTGGAGTTGGGGATTGGCCGCGATTGAGTGAAGGGATTGCGGGCCTGCATGTGATCGTTCCGCAAGAACCAGAAAACGCTACCGTGCAGGGCGTTGGTGCCGGACTTGGTTTGTGCGCTGACAACGCCGGCGCTGGCGACGCCGAACTCGGCGTCATAGTTAGCAGTAGTGATCTTGGCTTCTGTTACCGATTCAAGAGTCGGGTTGATTACGATCCAGCCAAGGACTGCATCGTGATTGTCGGTGCCGTCGAGCAAGTGGCTGGTACCGGCGAAGCTTTGGCCGTTGACGAGCATGCGGTACGAGCCTTGTGGGTTTTCCGCAGATGCTGCGGTGAGCGAGGTAGGGAAGGCAACCACACCGGGGGTCATCAACTGGAGGTTGGTGAAACGGCGGCTTAGGATAGGCAGATTGGTGACTGTCTTTTCGCTCCAGGTGGTGGACACATCGCTGCGTTCGGTCTTGAGGATGCCTGCTTCGGCGCTGACTTCGAGTGTCTGTGTGACGTCGCCGACTTGCAGTTGCATTTCGAGGCGCGTTTCGGTGTCTACTGAGACGCCGACATTGTCTTGAAGCACCGACTTGAAGCCGGGAGCCTCGAGGCGGACTCTATACTTTCCTACGATCAGGAAGCGTTGCGTGAAGTTGCCTGATTCGTTTGTGGTTGTGTTCATCACGATATCGCGGCCTGTATCCGTGATGGTGACTTTAGCGCCCGAGACTACTGCACCGGTGCTGTCTGTGACGCTGCCTACGATACTTCCGTAGACGGCTTGTCCGTAGCTGAGAAATGCAGTTGCAAGAATGGCGATGCACATGCCCACTAACTTCTTCATAAGTGAAATTCCCTTTTGGTTCTATGGTGGAAAGCCACCAGTCGTTTCCTGTGCATGCGAAGCTATCAGATTGTGATTCCGGGCGCAAGGGGGAAATTCAGGGGGTGTCAGGAGGGGATTCAGACGCGGTTAGCTGATTCCAGTGCGACGTACTCTTCCTCGGTGAACAGACGCGAACGAGTAAGAAATCGCAGGCCCTCAGGGCCTTCAAGAGAGAACATGCCGCCGCGACCGGGAACGACATCGATGGTGAGCTCAGTGTGCTTCCAATACTCGAACTGACTCTTACTCATATAGAAGGGCGTGCCGCCAATTTCGCCGAGTTGAACGTCGCTATCGCCAATCATGAACTCGCCGCGAGGCAAGCACATCGGGGAGCTACCGTCGCAGCAGCCCCCCGATTGGTGGAAGAGTA
>Ga0335397_10011348_pt1 | contig 10981 bp, 12 predicted proteins | sample MAT04_FD_205740 | JGI IMG/M metagenome (GOLD analysis project Ga0335397, IMG submission 205740) | Freshwater microbial communities from Lake Fryxell liftoff mats and glacier meltwater in Antarctica - MAT-04 (spades assembly) (version 2) ...
GCAGCACGTGTGCAGGGAGAGATGCGGAACGCGAGAGACCCGTCTGCGCAGCGGTCGTCACCGCAAGCGCGTGCGTATAAGCCCGAGGCGAAATCGCACGTGGCGCAGCGGGAGTCCGAGGGGGTAGCAGCGCGGAGTCGGGTCGAGGCCATCGATCGTCGTGAGGACATCCCCGAAGCGGACGCCGCGAGTCTGGGTGCGCGGGGCCGCCGGTGGGTGGTCGAAGTCGACGAAGAAGCCGACACCGGTCATGTCACGCGACCGAACCGTCATCCCATCCATCTGACGCCGCAGCACGGTCAGCGTGGGCGCATCCCCCTCGAGGAGCTTCACGAGCACGGCCACCAGCGCGGTGAGTTTGATCGAGGTGTGCGGTGGTTGCCAGACCATCGCCGTCGCCCGCAGCGACGGCACCCGCTTGCAGCGGATGCTCCAGGCGGCCGAGCCCGTGCACCGCGTCGGCTGAGCGGGGCGGGCGGGACGCGGGGTGGACGGGTGCGCTGGGGTGTCATACGATGGGTATGTCATGGCTGCCCCCGCTCGCATCAATGCTCGGCTCGATGAAGAGCTCGCCGACAAGGTCGACGAGATCCGGCGGGCGACCAAGCAGACCACCACCGAAGTGCTGGTGACCGCGCTCGAGCAGTACCACGCGCGGCTGAAGGCCCAGGCCCAGGCGTACCCGCTGTTTCAGGAGACCGGCTTCGTCGGCTGTGCGGAGGGGCCTGTGGACTTGGCGACCGAGTACAAGCGTCTCATCGACTACGCCAACAAGGGCGCGTCGGGTCGCTCGGGCGTGCCGGGGGATGGCGCGGCGACGTCTGAGGCGAGACCGAAGCGGGCGAGCAAGGCGCGCAAGAAGCGATGATGGTGATCGCGGACACCGGGTTCTTCGTCGCGCTCGCCAACGCTCGAGACCACTGGCACGTCCCCGCGAAGGAGGCGCTCGTTCGGTTGAAGCAGCCGCTGATCACCACGTGGCCGGTGCTCACCGAGACCTGTCATCTGCTCCTCAGTCGTCTCGGGATCGATGCGCAAGAGCGCTTCGTAGCGAGCCTGGCCGCGGGCGCGGTGCGGACCTTCGATCTCTCAGCGCCGCACCTTCCGAGGATCGACGCGCTGATGCGCAAGTACCGCACCCTTCCGATGGATCTGGCCGACGCGTCGCTGGTGGTGCTCGCCGAAGAGCTCGGCCACGGCGACATCCTCTCGACCGACGCCCGCGATTTCGGCGCGTACCGCTGGAAGAACCGCAAGCCCTTCAAGAACCTCCTGAAGGCCTGACCCAACGTGTCGCCGATCTACAGAGGTGGATTGGCGGCTCGTACGAGTGACGGCCGTCGGCGAACACGGAGCGCCTGGAGCGCCAATGGCGATCCAAGGCGATGGGCCATGGAAGGTGCCGCCCCGGTGGACGCAACCACGCCCGCCTCCGAGCTGAGGACGGGGCGGCAGCGCGCTACTCGAAGACCGCGCTCACGGAGAACAGGTGGACCGACTGGTCGGGGTGTTCGGGGTCGAGCTGGACTTCGTAGGTGAGGCCGACCGGCCCCGCGGCGACGCCGATGCGCGCGGCGGGCCGTACGTAGAAGACGTCGGCGTAGTTCGTCTCGCCGGGGCTCGGCGGCACCAGCGCGTAGCCGCCCACTGCACCGACCTCGATGCTGAGGGCGAGGCGCGGTCCGTCTTGGAGGTAGGTCGCGGTGCGCAGTCCCGCGAACATGCCGGTCGACACGCTGAAGCCGGCGGGCGCATCCTGTCTCGGGTCGCCGAGGTGGACCAAGAGATCGAGGCGCAGATCACCGCGCAGGGTGAAAGTGTCGTCGAACGCGGTGGTGACGCCGATACCCAAGCCCACCGAGAGGAGATTCCCGCGGCCCGCGCCGAAGAGATAGCCCTCGTCGAGTCCGACGGTGATGCGACGGCGCGGCGAGCGCGGAGCCTCGGCCTCCATCAGCCAGGTCTCGATGTCGTCGATGTGCACGAGGGGAACGAGTGCCATCTCCCACGTCGGGCGCGCCATTCCGAGCACGTGTCCCTCGCGATCGAGGACCGGTGATCCCGCACCGCCCAGCTGGAGCTGCAAGCGCAGGGGGTCGGTGTTCTCGACCGAGGTGCGCACGAGGCCAAAGGGCGACTCGCCTTCGACGGTGTCGGGGAGCGCGTAGGTGAAGTACGCGAGCGGCGCGCCGCGTATGGGATCGACGAACGCATCGGCCACCAGAGGAACGACGCTCGAGGGGAGCGCAGCTTCGAGCTCGAGGCGCGCGACCTCGAGGTCCTCGGAGATCTGCGACGCGCGCACGTTCACCCGCTCGCCGTCGGCGATCACGTAGAGCGCGGTCCGGCACGCGCCGCGCGCCGAGGTGGTCAGCACGTGGGTGCTATCGCCATACGCGAAGCCCAGGCCCGCGTCGTCGATCACCGAACCGAGGCAGTGCACCTCGACGAGCGAAGCGGCGGCGCTGCGGAGCGCGACGGCATCGACCTCGTAGGGGTCGGCCTCCGACTGTGCGTAGGACATGGAAGGAAGGAGGAGGGCGGCGAGCGCCACGATGGAGACGAGCGCGCGCATCTCAGCCTCCCACCAAAAGATCGCCACAGACCGCGAGCGCGCCCGCTTCGGGCACCGACAGATCCGCCATCTCGCAGCGGGCCTGTTCGCTCGAGTCGTCGTAGTCGCAGCGCTCGATCAGCGCGCAGTCGTCGGGCATCGGGGCGTCGGTGGTCGCGAGCGCGCGGAAGTGCCGCGCGGGGACGCAGCCTCCGGGCAGGGCGAACGCGAGGACGAGCGCGCATGATCGGAAGGAAAGGATGGAGAAGGGAGAAGGGAGCCAAGCGTGTTCCATGCGCAGGGAACGGCCCCCGTTCGACGGGCTTACACCCCGCGTTCGATCGTTTTCGCGTGTCCTCTAGCTATGGGCAGACGATCGGCGCGGTGCAGATGCCGTCGTCGTCGCACGACCTGGGGATGGCCTCGCCTATCGCAGTGCCGAGGGTGATGGCGTGACCGAGGGCGTCGGAGCAGTCCACAGGCCCTCGGTGACCGCGCCACAGGCAGCCAGCGTGACGAACGCAACGACGCGCAGGGGTGCATCCGGCGTATCTAGCAGAGCCGCCACGGTCGGACGCACGCTGCTCGGAGCTACTCGCGGGGCGGCGCGCTCGACGCCGAGCTCGCGTCGTCGGTCGCCGGCTTCCAAGCGCGGGCCTCGGGCGCGAGGCTGGGGCGGGGCTTGGCTTGTTCTTCGCGGCTCTCGGTCGAGCCGATGAAGGGGAAGGCTTGCTGCTTCAGGAATCCCAACGGGATGTAGTCGCCGACGACGCCATAGCGCTCGGGCCACTTCCGATCGGCGGTGACCGCGGTGCCGAAGAGGTAGTCGAGGAACGCGTAGTGGGCCGCGTAGTTCTTGTCGATAGCCTCGGTGTCGCGCGAGTGGTGCCAGTGATGGAAGTTGGGGGTCACGATCACGTAGCGCAGCGGCCCGAGGCGCACGTCCACGTTGCAGTGATTGAACACCGCTTGGAAGCCGACGATCACCACGTAGGCGTCGATCACCCGCTGCGAGAACCCCAACACGAAGATCGGCGCGAGCACCAGGATGCGAGTGAGGAGAAGCTCGAGGATGTGCTGCCGTGATCCGGCCAACCAGTCCATCTCGGGCGCGCTGTGGTGCACCGCGTGGAAGCGCCAGAGGAAGGGCACCTCGTGGTACGCGCGGTGGGTCCAGTACTGCACCATGTCGGCGGCGAGGACGACCAAGAGCAGCTGCAGCACGAAGGGCAGGGCGTCGATCCAACCGCGGACGGTGTCGCTCTGGGCCCAGCCGAACGCGCTGTGCACCACCCGGTTGGTGACCAGCAGCACGAAGCCCACGACGAGGTGATTGAAGAAGAAGTGAGTGAGATCGTTCTGCCACTCGCGCCGAAACACGGGCTGCTCCTTGCGGAGCGGCATGAACTTCTCGAGCGCCACGAAGACGATCGTCGAGCCGAGCAGATCGAGGATGAAAAAATCGAGGCCCAGGTACGGCGTGCCGTCGGCGAAGTCCTCGATCGGGGTGTTGGGTCCGCCGATCAAGAGGTTGATCGCCAAGAGCGCACACGTGGTGAACGCTAGCCAGCGGGTGCGCCCCAGCACCGCGTTGCTGATGGCGATGCCGCCCGCGATCACCATCCCGCCGAACATCACGTAGCGCAGCGTGGTGACGTCGTAGATGTGCCGGAACTCGGGCGTCGACAGATACGCCGGGAAGTGAAAGCCGATCACTCCGAGCAGCGCGAGGCTCGCGAGGGAGACCGCGACGACCCCGGAGAGCATCCCCTTGCCGCGTTTCAGCTCGCCGTGGGAGCCGACCAGCTGGGTGAGCTTTTCACTCTCGGAACGGGACGCGTTCTCTTGGGGCATGCGCGAGGATCATACGCGAACGGGGCGCGCGCCCTGCCTTCTACACGGCGCGCCTGGTCCGCTACGCCCGGACCGTGGGCCGTCGGTCGCGCGCGCTTCAGTAGCCGCGCTTCTGCTTCGCTTCTTCGGCCTCGCGGATGTTGTTCTGCGCGGCTTGCATCTTGGCGAAGTCGGGGCTCTGGCCGGGCGCGAACTGGTACTGACTCGCGGTGGGTCCGCCGCTCGGGCTCGCGGAGGATCGCCGCACCAGCCAGTAGATGCCGCCGCCGATCCCTGCTGCGATGGCGAGCACGAATGCCAGGCAGAAACGCGGACCGAGGACCTGTCCCATGACGTAGCCCGTCTCGTAGCCCGCGTCGTACGAGCTGGATTTGCAGGAGCACGATCACGCGAGCAGCGACTCGAAGAGGCGGCGGCCATCGGCGTTGCCCAAGATCGACTCCGCGGCTCGCTCAGGGTGCGGCATCAGACCCATGACGTTGCGGCTCGGGCCATAGACGCCGGCTATCTCGCTGCGTGATCCGTTGACGGTGATCGCGTCGTCGATGGCGCCATCGGGTCCGCAGTAGCGGAGCGCGATGCGGCCTTCGCCTTCGAGGCGATGAAAGGTCTCGTCGTCGCACTGGTAGCGGCCTTCGGCATGCGCGATGGGCAGCCGCAGCACGGTGCCCTGCTCGACCGACTTGGTGAAACGGCCCTCGCCCTCGACCTTCACCCACACGTCGCGGCACTCGAAACGCAAGTGCGCGTTGCGGGTGAGCGCGCCGGGCAAGAGGCCCATCTCGGTGAGCACCTGAAAGCCGTTGCAGATCCCCAGCACCGGCCCGCCCTTCTTGGCGAAGGCGTAGATGGCGTCCGCGATCGGCGAGAAGCGGGCGATGGCGCCGCAGCGCAGGTAGTCGCCGTGCGCAAAACCCCCGGGGAGGATCACGAAGTCGGCGTCGCCGAGCGAGGTCTCCTTGTGAAAGACCCAGCGGGCCTCCCAGCCCATCACGTCGCGAGCGACGTGGAGCGCATCCCAGTCGGCGTTGGAACCCGGAAACGCGACGACGGCGACCTTCATGCGGCGCGAGCCTAGAGGTCCCGCGCTTCCTGGGCAACGGACACCTCTCTATCCGTCTCTCGTCGCGGGTCACTGATTAAACATTGGTCAACAACCGCCTTGACGCGTCGCGTTATCGGGCCAGAGTCCCAGCGAAATAGGAGGTTCTCATGCCCATCCCCGCAGATCTCGCCTTGCTCCTCATCACTGGAATTGCCCTCGGCCTCGGCGTCGCCGCCGTCCTGGCTCAAGCCGTGGGTGGGGCGCTCGGTAGCCTGGTATTGGCCCGCCGCCGCTGATCCACCGATCGACGCCGTGCGTGTTGACGCGGCCTGCGGATCTTTGGTAACCAGACTTCCCCATATGAGTGACCGCGACATCGCAGCCTTGCAGCGCGCCCAGTCCATCGCTGGACAGCCGAGTTTCCTCGTGCTGTTCGGCGTGTGTGTGTTGGTCACCGTGGCTGGCATCATCAGCCTCTACACGTCGGGCCTCTGGGGCCTGGTCGTGTTCGGAGGCATCGCCGCCCTGGTCGCGATCTCGGTCGTCACCAAACAAGGCGACAACATCATGATGGGGGTCGCCGGCATCTTGGCGATCATCTCCGGCTTCCTGGCGATCGGTGTGCTGGTCTTCGTGATGACCGGCTCCGCATCGAACGCCGCCGAGCGCTACGGCCGCACCACACCTGCTGCACCCGCGGCGGGTGGGGGTCACTGAGCGAGCGCGTCCGGATCGCGGCGTGTCGGTCTCCGATCGCGTGCCGACCAAGACCGCTCCCGCCACTACAGCCTGCTCGGCAACCAGCGCCCTCGATGCGCTGGATCTCGATCCCCGCCTGAGCCTGCCCGAGCTGGTGGAGGCGTTGGGTGAACTCGCGAGCCAGGGGAGCTCCGAGCGTGCGGAGCTCGCGCGTCGCACCTTCGAGCGCCTGACCGAGCGCCCCGAGGCGCACTTCGACATGCTGCTCGAGACGGTGCCGCATCCCGAGGTTGCCCGCGTCCAGAGCGGCGGCCGGGCAGCGCTGCCTTCGCTTCGGCTCTCGGATCTTTCGCCTTCGCTCGTGTCGCGCATGGGGCCGCCGACGGACGAGGAGCTGGCGGTGCTCGCCGCGCTAGAGGAGGACGTATGAGCTCGTTCGTGGACCGGGCAGTGGGCATCGATCTCGGCACCACGCACTCGGAGATCGCATTGCTCGATCCGTCCGAGCGCGAGCTGGTGATCTACGCGGACCGTTTCGGTCGCAAGACGGTGCCCTCCGCGGTGGCGTGGGATCCGGCGACCGAGCGCTTCGTGGTGGGTCGCGCGGCGCGGGCAATGCGCGGCCAGAAGGCGGCGCCCATCGAGTCCGTGAAGCGAAAGATGGGGCAGGACGTGCGCTTGCCACTCGGGCCGCACGCGCTCTTGCCCGAGGAGATCTCCGCGAAGATCCTCGAGGAGCTGGTGCGCTGCATGCGCGAGGAACTCGCCAAGCAGGCGCCCGAAGGCACCGAGGTGCGCATCACCCGCGCGGTGATCACCGTACCCGCCTACTTCGACGGTCCGCAGATCGACGCGACGCGACGCGCGGGAGAGCTCGCCGGGCTCGAGGTGATAGGGCTCTTGCAAGAGCCCACCGCCGCCGCGCTCTACCACCAGTGGCTGCACTCGCGCTCTCACGAGCAGAAGGACGCCGCTTGGGGCGACGGCTACCGCCTGGTGTACGACCTGGGTGGCGGGACGTTCGACGTCAGCATCTTGCGTGCGATCGCAGGCGAGCATCGGGTGATCGCTGTCGATGGCGACAACTACCTGGGCGGCGACGACTTCGACAGGCGCTTCGCCGAGCGCTTGCGCCTCCGATTGGTGGAGCGTGGCTATGCGCTCGATCTCGATCCGGAGGTCCGGCCCGACGACGCGCCGAGGCGCGCTCGCTTGGTGCAGCTGGCGCAGGAGGCCAAAGAGGCGCTCTCGAGCAGCGAGGTCGTGCACCTCTCGCGCGAGGCGTACTTCCCGGATCAGAAGGGTGAGCCTGTCGACGTCGATCTCGAGGTGTCGCGGAGCGAGCACGAGGCGGCGATTGCCGATCTCGTCGAGGCGACGTTGGCGCGCGCGGAGCTGGCGCTGGCGCGCGCGAAGGAGAGCGCGGGTATCGGCATCGAGGACATCGATCGGGTGCTCTTGGTCGGTGGATCGACTCGGGTGCCCTTGGTGGAGCGCCGGGTGAACGAGGCGCTCGCGCAGCGCACCGCATCGAAGAACACGCCGCTGGCGCACGAGGTCGACACGGCGGTCGCGCTCGGGGCGGCGCTCTACGCGGCGAGTCTCGGAGGGCTGGGGCTGGGCGATGATCGCGCCGAGCTCCTGGTGCGATCGCCGCTCGTCACCCGCACCGACACGCTGCGCTTGAGCTTGAAGGCGATTCGCAGCCCCGAGGGCGCTTCGTCCATCGCGATCGAAGGACCGGACGGCGCGGAGCTGGCGCGCGGCGCGCTGGACGTGGACCTGCTGAACCTGATCGTCCGCCCCTTCGGCGAGGACAAGACGTGCGTGCTTCAGGTCGCCTACGTGGACGCGAGCGACGCCGTGCTCCATCGGCTGCCACTCTCGGTATGGCGGGATGCGGCGGGCGAGCTGGGGCAGCGCCCGGGACCGCTGAGCCGCGCGGCCGTGATGGCGAAAGATCTGTCGGTCGAGGTGCTCCGCGCTGGGCGCCGTGAGCGCAAGGTGCTGGTGGCGCGCGGCGCGACGCTGCCCACCGAGATCACGAGCGAGCTCTACACTGGCGATCGCACGGGTGCGGTGGTGCTGCGCCTCTGCTCGGGCCTGTTGCCCATTCAGACGTTGGCGCTGGAGATCCCCACGGACGTCGCGGTGGGCAGTCCGGTGAGCCTGAGCATGCGGGTCTCCGAATCGATGGCGCTCGATGTGCGTGCGAGCGTCGCGGGCCGCGAGCTCTGGTCGCGCATCGAAGAGCAGCGCGCGAGCGCCACCCCCGCCAAAGAGCACATCGAGTTCCTGTTGAGCGCTGGCGAGCGACTGCGCGAAGGTCTCTGGGGGCACCAGCGCACGTTGTTCGGGTGGAACTTCGATCCCCTCGCGTCGGGCCTCGCCGAGGCGTCGAGCAACGATCCCGATCGAACCCGCGCGCTGGCCGCTCAGCTCGAGCAGCTGCTCGAGGCCGCAGGCATCGGCGAGGAGGGCACGCTGAGTCCGCCGTGGGAGCACTTCGAGGGGACGCTCGATGCCGTGCGTCGGGTGGCGTTCCGGAGCGAGAAGGTGCTCGGTCAGGACGCCGCGAGCTGGGAGGCCCGCCTGGCCAGCCTCACCGAGCGCGGTCGTGAAGCGCAGCGCGCGCTCGACGAAGGCGCGTGGCGCGCGGTCACTAACGAGGCCCAAGCGCTTCAGGAGACCTTGGCGACACAGGCCAGCTCCGTGATGGACGTGAACGATCCGCAGTACGTGCGGGCCCGTCTCATGTCGAGCAAGCGCCACGCCGAGACGGTGGTGGGGCGGATCACGACCCTGGTGCTCTCGACGACGCCCGAGCTGCGCGCGCTCCAAGCGAACGAGCGCGATCGCATCACCGCGCAGCTCGAGACCGAGTGCCTCGTCCCGCTGGAGGGCATCGACCCGGAGGCGAATCCCAACGACGTGCGCCGTCGCCTCGGCGGGATCGGCGCCATCCTCGATCGCCTCGAGGAGTCGCTCGATCGCCTCCCGTCCCTCGGCCTGGTCACCGACAAGAAGCGCTGACTCAATCCCGGAGGATGCGGCCCAGGACGCGCCAGCCAGCTTGGTGGGCGACGGCCATCGCGCGCTCGGCCGCGGCGGACGCTTCGTCGGGGTGCTCCAGCGCGAGCTCCGTGCGCATCAGCAGCTCGAGGCACGCGGCGAGCTCGAGCGGGCGGTTCATCGCCTCGAGGCGGGTGGCCGCGCGCTCGATCGCCATCGAGTACGCAGCGTCCGGATAGTTCAGCGCGGCGATGGCGCTCTGAATCGCGCCCCCGAGGAGCAGCGCGGCCTCGAGCTTGCGGCGCCGCGCGCCTTCCATCGCGGTGTGGGCGCGGGTGCCGGCTTCCGCGTCGGCGCGTACGCGCAGCGCAGCGAGCGCGGCGCGCAGTGACAGTGCGACCGCGTCCTTCTCGAGGCGCGCGTGGCTCGCGACCTCGATCGCCTCACAGAACCTGTCGAGCGCGCCCGCGTGATCTCCGCTCGCCTCACGCTCGGCGCCCATCGCGGCCAGCGAGTCGGCGCGCACTTGGGCATCGCCGTGTCGCGCCGCGAGGGCGAGCACCCGTGCGGCCGAGCTCCGCGCGTCATCGAGCGCGCCGAGGCGTGCCTCGATGTCGGCGCGCAGCGCGAGCGCCCGACCTTCTTGCAGGGTGTCGCCCATTGCACCGAAGCCCGCGGCCGCGCGCTCGAGCGACTCGCGTGCCGGCTCGAGCTGCCCTGCGCCGATGTACGCGCGCGCTTCGAGGAGCGCCAAACGGGAGGGCCACGGCTCGCGCGCGGCGTCGGCGGATGGCTTCGCTTCGGCTGCGCGGATCAGCGCGAGGACGCCATGGGGATCATCTCTATCGAGCACCATGCGCCCCTCGGCGAAGAGCAGGCACGCGGCGTCGTCAGGGTCACCCTCGGCCAGGCTCTTGCGGAGCTCTTCGACCAGCGCACCAGCAAGCCCGGGTTCATACGCGGTGAGCGCGAGATCCAAGCCCCGAAGGGCAAGTGGGACCAGGCGCTCGTGATCGGTGTCGAGCGCGTCTTCGCCGAGGATCCGCACCGCGGTCAGACAATGCTCGGCCGCCTCGCGTGAGTGCGCGGCGGTGTTGCCCGCGCGCTCGGCGGCGTCTGCTGCGGTGCGCAAATAGTCGGGTGCGCGTCGTCGATCGGCGCCGCGCGCCGCGTGGTACGCGAGCTGCGCGGCGCTGATGTCGCCAGGCGCGCGCTCCAAGGCACCGAGGATGCGATCGTGCAGCCGCCCTCGCTCATCTTCATCGAGGGTCGCCATGGCAGCGCGCGCCAAGTACCCCGCGGCAGGCTGCACGTAGGCCGGAAGATCGCGCTCGTCGTTGCCGCCCCAGCGACCGAGCGGGTAGTGCAGCGAGCCATCGGGCGAAGCGGTTCGACTCGGCGGCCTTCGCGAGTCGGGACGGCGCTTGTCGTTGCCGGCGGTCTCGGGGCTCGACGCGACGAGCAGGCGCCTCGCTATCAAGCGCGCCATCCGCGCGTGCCCAGTGTCACCGACCAGGCCCTCGATCGCCATGAGGAGCTCGAGCGAGAGGGGCCCGCCGAACGCGGCGGTGGTGGTCAAGAGCGCGCGCTCGAGGACATCGAGGCTTTCGAACGACGCCTCCAGCGGGCGCTGAATCGAGGGCGGCGGCGGTCCTTGCCGGACGAGGTGGCCGTCCGCATCACGTCCCTGCATGACCGCGGGACCTATCCACGCGGGCAGGCCTCGGGTCTCTTCGAACACCGCGGTGCACAGCGACGTGGGCGCCTCGCGCAGGCCGAGGAACATGGCGGTGAGGCGCGCCGTCGCCTCGAGTGTG
>Ga0335397_10011355_pt1 | contig 10976 bp, 9 predicted proteins | sample MAT04_FD_205740 | JGI IMG/M metagenome (GOLD analysis project Ga0335397, IMG submission 205740) | Freshwater microbial communities from Lake Fryxell liftoff mats and glacier meltwater in Antarctica - MAT-04 (spades assembly) (version 2) ...
TGACCCCATTAACAAGCTGGGAAATACCGTTGGTAAAGAGATTCCGGTACCACCTGTCCTTTCTTTTGCTGAACCGCCGACCTTGGTAAAAGCACCTGCTGTTCAAAGTGCGTCTCCCGAAGCTGCACCCATTCAACCTGCGCCAATTCAACCTGCCCCCGTCCAAGATGAACCGATTCAACCTCCATTAATTCAACCTCCACTAGCCCAACCTGCACCAGCCCAACCACCCAAACCATCTACGCATCGAAAGCCAGTTGAGCTAGGATTCAGCCTTTCTCCTACAGAACCGCTGTACGAAACAGAGCCAGTGAAGCCACCTGTAGCTGCGGCTCCCCCCGTAGATGAAAACTTAGGGGCGAGGGTGATTACAGACCAGTTATTTATAGGCAATACAAATTCCTTGGTCGCAAAGGCGGTAGGAAGCGCTGAAGGAACACGGACTCCAGAGGGCGATCGCACTCGGGCTTACTACGGTCACGTTGATCCAGGCAACCAAGTTTGGAACCGAGGCAGTTTCTCTTACCAACATTCGGCACAGTCTCCTGAAGATGCCGACCAAAAACAGTTGTCTCGATTAGCAGAGCAAGCAAAAGTTATTGAGGCAAAAGCGGCTAACTACGGTTTGCAATTAACTTTGGAAGAAAAGCTCAACGGCATTGATTTGGCTAACCAAGCACCCAAGGCAGCCCTTGATCAAGGAGGGTATGTGGATTGGTTAGCCCAAGCTCGTCAACAGGGTCTGAGCGGTTCGGATGCGGTGTTGTGGGCGCGAACACGTGCGTTCATTAATCCGGTTACTCAGCGGTGGGATGCACCAGGATTAGGGAATACTGCTGAAGGAATTGGGCATGATCAGGCGCGGCGGATGGCTGCGATCGATCGGGCGATCGCGATCAATCAAGACGCAGTTAGTCAGGCGGTGAAGGTTGCTAGTGCGCCTACTCCAACGGCAGTAAAAGCAGCTAGTTCGTCTGCTGCTGGTTCACCTGCTAAGACTGCTGCAAAATCGGCACAACCAACCCCGTCTACTCAGGCAGGACAGGGTATTGCTCAACTTTTGGCTGAGAAAATTGTTGAATTATTTGGCGGTGATCAAGTTCCACCAGATTCAACGCCTGTGGCAAACGAGCCAGCGGGAATTCAACAGTTACTTGGATTTGCATTTTAGGTAACTACTCAGAGGGGGGGCAGAAAATCAAAAAGCCTTGTCCCGCCTATTTTTCAAATGATTATATAGAAAACTTGATTCTCAATTGGCGTGAAAATTAAATCCTTATTGAGAATCAGTGATTTTCTAGAGTTTGGAAAAATATTCTTGAACGCTATGGATAGCGGCTAAAGTCTTCAGAATTCCAAGTCTAGTGCCTGAGTAGTTACCTTAGATGTCATCCTATCCGATGGGAAGATACCGATGAGAGTGGGTTTGGATTACTCAATGAAGAGCAGTTAGTGGATACCCCCTACCAGTTTTCTCTATCCTCAAATGAGCATGGTAGGGTTCATGGCTTTTTTATTAATGAGGTTTTCTACATCGTTTGGCTAGACCCCAATCATCTACTTTATACGGCAAAGTAGATTGTCCTAGCCCTCAACGCCCCAAGCCCTCACCAGATACGATACCCTTAACGGAGTAAGGATGGAGAAAGTAAAACCGCCCCATGACCCAATCTGTTGATTTCCTCGCCCACCTCAACCCTTCCCAACGTCGCGCCGTCGAACATTACTGTGGTCCTTTGCTTGTGGTTGCCGGAGCAGGTTCCGGCAAAACGCGAGCGTTGACCTTTCGGATTGCCAACTTGGTGCTGACTCACAAAGTTGATCCAGAGAACGTTTTGGCGGTCACCTTCACCAATAAAGCCGCCAAGGAGATGAAGGAGCGGATTGAGAAGCTGTTTGCTGACCAGCAATCGAAATCGAAGCATGGGAAGCCCTTAGAGGCGATGTCGGCATCTGAGCAAACGAAGTTGCGCTCATACGTTTACAAAAATATCACTAAGGAACTGTGGATTGGTACCTTTCATGCTCTCTGCTCTCGCATTCTGCGATTTGATATTGAAAAGTATCAAGATTCCTATGGGCACAAGTGGACGAAGACTTTCTCAATCTTTGATGAGTCTGATGTGCAGAGCTTGATTAAAGATATTGTAGTGAATCGATTAAATTTGGATGATAAAAAATTTGACCCGCGATCGGTTCGATACGCTATCAGTAACGCCAAGAACCAAGGCTTGACTCCCGCAGATGTAGAGCGTGAACAGCAGAATTTTCGCGGTAGAGTGATCGCCAATGTGTATGCAGAATATCAGAAAGGGCTAGCGGCTAATAATGCGCTTGATTTTGATGATTTAATTTGGATTCCGGTTCAGTTGTTTCGTCAAGACGAACAAGTTTTAGCATACTGGCACAAAAAGTTTAGACACATTCTAGTAGACGAATATCAAGATACCAACCGCACGCAGTATGACTTGATTCGGTTATTGACAACGGGCGATGTGGAGGGGCGTAAGTTTGATAGCTGGGACTATCGTTCTACGTTTGTAGTTGGAGATGCGGATCAATCAATTTACTCGTTTCGGGCGGCTGATTTCACCATTCTGATGGATTTTCAGGGTGATTTTGGCGATGGGCTGCATGATGATGATACGCGGACGATGGTGAAGCTAGAGGAAAACTATCGCTCGACTGAAAATATTATCCAAGCTGCCAATGAGCTGATTGACAATAATACTGAACGCATTGATAAAGTGCTGCGCCCAACGCGAGGGGCGGGTGAGTCGATTTACTGCCATCGGGCGGAAGATGAAACGGATGAAGCCAATTTTGTAGTCAGTCAAATTCGGGATTTGGAGCTAACAAATCCTGAGTTGCATTGGGGCAGCTTTGCTGTTTTGTATCGGACTAATGCGCAGTCGCGGGCGTTTGAAGAGGTGCTGGTGAAATATGCGGTTCCTTATACCGTGGTGGGCGGATTGCGGTTTTACGATCGCCGCGAAGTAAAAGACGTGCTGGGATATTTACGGGCGATCGCCAACCCCGAAGACAGTGTCAGTATTAAACGTGTCATCAATACGCCTCGTCGGGGCATTGGTAAAGCTACGGTCGATCGCCTGGAAAATGCTGCTAGAGAGTTAGGTGTTTCTCTCTGGCAAATCCTTAGCGACGAAACCTCGGTACAAACCTTGGCAGGGCGATCGGCAAAGCCCGTGCTGGCATTTGCCCAAATGATGAAATCTTGGCAAGCTCAAGTAGAAACGCTCTCGGCTGCGGAGATGGTGCAGGATGTGCTGGATCGTTCAGGATATGTGCGCGAACTAAAGGCAGATGATACCGATGAAGCCTTAGATCGATTGCAGAACGTGCAGGAGCTTTACAACGCAGTTTTGCAGTTTGAGGAAAATAATGAAGAATCGGGTTTGACAGACTTTTTGGCAAATGCTTCTCTTTCGTCAGATTTGGATAAGTTGGATGAACAACAGCAGTCTAAAGTCTCATTAATGACGTTGCATTCTTCCAAAGGGCTGGAGTTTCCAGTGGTGTTTTTGGTGGGGCTAGAGCAGGGTTTGTTTCCCAATCATCGCTCTATTGAAGATCCTAAATCGCTTGAGGAAGAACGCCGCCTTTGTTATGTGGGTATTACCCGCGCCGAAGATCGTTTGTTCCTTAGCTATGCCCGTGAACGCAGGCTGTACGGCAATCGAGAATCTGCTAGCCCTTCGTTGTTCTTAGGAGAATTGCCGAAGGAGTTGTTGATGGGGAGCCTGAAAGGATTGCCTAGAAAGATAACGACTCCGATTCGGGAAATGAAAGAACAGTCGAATTTGCCGGATATCCATGAGGATGATTGGTCAGTGGGCGATCGCATTGTTCACAAAGCCTTTGGGGCGGGGCAAGTCACTCATATTTTTGGTGCAGGCAACAAAATTTGTCTCGCCATCAAATTTCCGGGCATGGGTCAGAAAATTGTTGATCCGAAGCTGACGACATTGCAACGGGTGCTGTGAAAAGTCAACACATCTCAGCTAGAGGATGTTTGAAAAGTATCGCCAATCGTTTGTAGGGGTGTGGCATTCGGCAAAAGAGTTCTCGGACTCACCCAAAAATGGTAGTCCGAATGCTACGCCCTCACCCTCGGATGTTGCTCTTAAGTATCATCAACTCAGGTCAGGATAAAGGTAGCAAAATCTCGAACTCAGTCCCCGTATCGGAAGCTGAGTGAGGCGATCGCAGCAACAGTTTGCCGCCATGCTTTGCCGTAACAATTTGGTAGCTGAGGGAAAGGCTTGTTTCTTTGGTGGCTCGTTTTTCAATGGAAAAAGTTTCTAGAATTTGCCGATAGATTTCAGGTGTTAAACCAGGTCCGTTATCGGCAATGCGAATGGAAATCCACCGAGAATTAGAACTCGGTTGATCGGGGTTAGCAGACTGAGGACGAACTTGAGTAGTAATGGTGATTCGAGGCGTAGGATGAAGGTTTTGCCACGATGCTTGGGATGATTTTCCTAATTCATTCGCTACTGTTTGACGAACGGCTTGGTTGAGTAAAGCATCCATTGCGTTAGTCAAGATGTTCATAAACACCTGACTGAGTTGCCCTCCATAGCAGCTGACAGGAGGAAGATGACCATAGTTACGAACCACTTGAATCTCGCTGTTTAAGCGACTTTTGAGCAGCAACAGAATGCTGTCTAAACATTCGTGAATGTTGGCGGGTTTGGGGTATACATCATCAATATGGCAGAAGTTTTGTAAGCTAATCACCAGCTTTTTGAGGCGTTCTGCTCCTGATGTAATGCTGGCGATAGTTTGGGGTAAATCTTGGCGTAGGTAGTCTAATTCGATTTCGGTTTCAATGTGGGCGATCGCCTCTGGGGTTTGAGGTAAATGCTCTTCGTAGGCTGCCAACAGATTCATGACCTGATCGGTATAGTCTGATAAATGCACCAGGTTTCCCCAAATAAACCCGACTGGATCAAGAATTTCGTGGGCAACACCATCGACTAAGCGCCCCAGGTTTGCCATGCGCTCGGTTTGAATCATTTGCAACTGTACCCGTTCGTAGCGCGCTTGGGTTTCGATGCCGCGAATGTGCCAGTGGGCAATGTTGAGTTCATGCACATCAAGCAGGCAATACGTTTGGGGATCGAGTTGAACGGTGATAGGTTCGCTTTGCTCGTAGAGCGATCGCCGCAGTGCCAACTGTGCTGCCACTAGAATGGGGGTAGATGCGGGCAATATCAGGCTATTGATGCGGCTGTAGCTGTGCAGGGCAGACATGGGCAAATCTGCTGTTTGTACCCGCAGCATAAATTCCATTAAGCGCTGGCGAGACACAATACCCAGGAGGGATTGGCGATCGCAAATTATCGCTCCGGGCAACAGTGGATACCGCTCCAAAACCTGTGCCACCTCTAGACAAAGGTGGTTAGCCTCAACTTGAAATTTATGAAGCGATAGGCTAGCCAGGGTAGATTCGAGGCAGAGTTCTTGGCTATGGGACTCCAATAGAGTAGGTGGCTGGACTTTGGTTCGCTTGGTAGAAGGCTGGGGCATCGGACATTTAGGCAGTGCAGTATGCCTAATGTTCCCAAGAACTAGGTTGTTGTGTCAGACAGAACGGATTGGTTCTAGTAACGCTTCGGCTACAGCACGAAGGCTACGGCTGTCGGTGACCATCCAGGCATGACCGCCAACTGCGATCTTCTTTTCTTTGCCGACTGGCAATTGTGAGCTTCTGGCGGGCACAATCATTAGGTCAAGGGGAGTCCAAATAGAGGTAAAGTTGAGGCGTTCTAGTTGCGCGACGTCCTGGTTTAATTGGGTTAGAAAGGCGCTTTTGGGTTGCATTTGGTTGCCGCCAGAATTGATGCGGGCATAGGCTGTTAAGGTGCCTTGGTGGGGTGAAGAGATTGTGATGAAACGCTGAACGCGCTGGATGCCGCCTAGTCGCTGAACGTAGTAGCGGCTAATGATGCCGCCCATACTAAAACCAACTAAGTCGATCGCCTGTTTCGGTTCAAAGGTTTTATCGACATAGTCTGCAACTTGCTGTGCTAGTCTTTCTAATCCAACGCTGCCATTATTGGGAAACATGTTAAGGCTATGAACTTCCCAGCCCTGATTTTTTAAATAAGGGGTCATTTTGTAGAAAGTAGCGTCGGTGTCATCAATGCCATGAAGCAGAAGGACGGGATTGAGAACCATAGGTTTGGAGAAGCAAGGATGCTCTCAGTTTAGAGATGACAATTCAGTATGCCCGTGTCTCTATGACAGCCTTCTAAATGTCCTATCTCTCAATAGAATCTGTTTGAACTCTTATTGAGAATCTGGTTACCAAGGGTTAATCTGTGAAGCTTGATTTTTCCTGCGATCGCGGTTGACTCTGCTCCACGGGATCGATCGCCAATTCAAATAAAGCATCTAAAGCGATCGCTTGTGCCAATTCCATCTGTCCATAGGTGAACACATAGGGAACCTCGATTGGCAGTAGGCTGACAAACTGCTCTAAAACGTAGGGTGTGCCGTACAAAATCAAAGCCTGTAATTGCTCGGTTTGGATCAAAAATTTCAGCCAATTCATTGCCACTTCAGTCAGCCCAGAACTATCCCGAAAGGGATTACTGCGAATGAAGAGTTGCAGTAGAGTAGGGTTCCAATCGGCAGTTTCAGGGTGCAGCTCGTGCTCAAAAATAATTTTGTCTGGGTCGAGTGCAATTTTGGGCGTGTGGCTATCAATGACTTGCAACTGGTAGCCTAGCTTTTGGGGAATGGCGATCGCGGGGGCAGATCTAGATAAAAAAGGACAGTTGAGGGCATCGTCCACCATGATCAAATTGCGGCAAGCTTGTGTTGTATCACGCGCGCTCAAACGAGAAGGAATCGGGCGATGGACTTGCATAGAGGCTTGCAGAATGGCGGTGGCAGTGGCGATCGCGTCCGGCTGCGCCAATTTTTCCATCTGCACCGGATTAGGTTGCGTCTGCTCCCAAGCATGAGAACTATCGCCCGTCACAGGCACCGAGATCACCTTATGTTTGGCGATCCAAATCCGTTCTAATGAGGCGTGGATTCGCTCTAGGGGAATGCGTCCAGTTTCTACCGCTTCACAAATTGCCTCGATCGCGCCTTCGGGATCAACGGGCATCAGCACAATATCTGCCCCTGCCTCGACTGCCATAACGGGCACTTCGTTAGCTCTATAGCGGCTGGTGATAGCACCCATGATCAGGGCATCGGTGACAATTAGCCCGGTGAATCCTAGTGATTGGCGAAGAGTTCCGGTCAGGATGGCGGGGGAAAGGGTCGCGGGATACACGGGATCGAGGGCGGGAATTTGCAAATGGGCGGTCATGACAGCATCAACTTGGGCGGCGATCGCTTCTACAAAAGGCTTCAACTCCACCGCATTGAGTCGAGTTTGGTCATAGGAAATAATAGGCAAATCAAGATGGGAATCGATCGCCGTATCGCCATGCCCTGGAAAATGTTTGGCAGTCGTTAACACGGGGTGACGCTGCGCACCTCGGATGAATGCAGTTGTCAACTGGCTCACTTCTTCAGCCGTTTCGCCCCAAGCTCGCACATTAATGACCGGGTTGGCAGGATTGTTATTAACGTCTACAACAGGTGCGAGAACCCAGTTCAAGCCAATGGCGATCGCCTCTTGCGCGGTAATTTCGCCCATTTTTTCAGCATGGGCGATCGCTTGTGCTAAATCTTGGCGGGCAATGGCAGCGATCGCCATAGGAGGCGGAAATCGAGTCGCTCCGGCAAACCGTTGCCCGACGCCTTCTTCAATATCAGCAGAAATAAGGAGAGGAATGGCTGCCCAGTCTTGAAGCTGGTGCGATCGTAGCCCCACCTCTGCCGCCGTTCCCCCCAAAAGAATCACGCCACCTACGCCTAAATCTTGCACCCAATGCCGCAAAACGGCTACGGATGGCTCCCAATCTGGATACTCAATTTGAGGATCAAACAGGTGCCCAGAGGCGCGTACCACAACCATCTGAGCAACTTTTTGAGGCAGAGATAAAGTTTCCCAATCGGGCAGGGGCATTTGGCACTTTCCTTATTACGCAGGCTCAGGATCAATTTACGCAGGCTCAGGATCAATGACATTGGTATCAGCAATATCGGTATCCGTTTCAGGATCAATATCAGGCTTGCGCTCATCGCTGAGGCGATTAATCAGCGATAAGACCTTAGTTCCCTGCTCAATCGAAGCATCTTCAACAAACAAAATTTCGGGGGTACGGCGCAAGCGCATCCGATTTCCCAATTCACTGCGGACGAAGCCTGTTGCCGATTTCAGCCCCGCCATAGCAGCGCTCTTATCTTCATCTGAGCCGTAGATACTGACAAAGACCTTAGCGTGCTGCAAATCGCCCGCCACATCAACGTGGGTTACGCTGACCATGCCCATGCCCACTCGGTCATCTTTGATGCCAGAAAACAGGAGTTGGCTGACCTCCCGCCTAATCATTTCAGCTACACGCGCAATTCGGCGATCTGTTGCCATAATCCAAAATCCAAAATCGTACAGTCCAAAATCGTTTCAGTAATCCTGATAGCCTAAAGTGGAGCGACCTCCAGCCCTAGCATAGCGCGCAGGGTAAAAGCAAGGCAGACAAACGCAGCCACCAGAAAGCTAACAGCGGCGATCGCCGTCGTCGGACGCTTAAACAGCGGCACGAGTGGGCTAAATAAAGTCAGCAGTATACCTAGCGTAAAGGTGATGAGATATCGGGGATATCGAGAAATATTCGTGAAAAATTCTTCCATTGTGTTTAACCGGGTTTTTCGCAGGGGCAAAAAATAGTACATTAGTATAACGAATACTAACAGTAGACTCATATTGTACGTGACAAGGCTCGCTCAGAGCGTCACTGCTTACTAAACTCAAGGGATTCATGACAACCTTGCTTGTTCAACCGACTCCACTCCCACCATCCACCATTCCGTCCCGTCCGTTTCTAAAATGGGCGGGTGGTAAGAGTCAACTGATTCAGCAATACATTCCTCATTTTCCTAAGTCCCAAGATTACCAAACTTATTACGAGCCATTCTTAGGGGGCGGCGCAATTTTCTTTCACCTATTGCCTCAGCAGGCAGTGTTAACCGATATTAATCCGGCGTTGGTCAATGTGTACGAGTGTGTGCGCGATCGCGTGGAAGATTTAATTAAGATGCTGCAAGAACACGAGCGATCGCATAACCTCGAACATTACTATCAAACCCGCTCCACTCACGCTGGAACAAATCTCGAACGAGCTGCCCGCCTCATTTATCTCAACAAAACCTGCTTTAACGGGCTTTACCGAGAAAACGGCAAGGGCGAATTTAATGTGCCGATGGGCAAATACAAAAATCCAGCAGTTTGCCAAATTGAACTACTGCGATCGGTTTCTCAAACTCTTAAATCAGTGGCGATCGCCATCAAGCCTTTCGATGCAGTTTTAGACCACGCCACGCCTGAAGATTTTGTCTACTTCGATCCGCCCTACCATCCCATCAGCCCCACCAGCAATTTCACAGCTTACAGTCGTTACTCCTTCGACTCCACCGACCAAGAGCGTCTGCGCGATGTCTTTGTGCAACTGGCAAATCGGGGCGTGAAAGTAATGCTGTCTAATTCCGATTGTCCGTTTATTCGAGAGCTATATCAGGGTTTCAATATCTACACCATTTTGGCATCGCGATCGATTAATTCTAATGCTCAGAAGCGCGGGAAAATCACAGAGGTTTTGGTGACTTCTGGTTAATATCTAGGTCACGCTAGGAAATGTTTAGATTCGCTTATGAGTGAGGGATAATTAAGATGTTCCTGATTTGGAGTGTCATTGATGACTGAGTTACTTGAACGAGCGATCGCCAAGCTGAAAGATTTGCCTACTCAGGAGCAAAACGCGATTGCAGCAATGATTTTAGAAGAACTTGAGGATGATCATCGCTGGGACGAATCATTCGCGCGTTCTCCAGATTTGCTGGCTAAACTTGCAGATGAGGCAATGGGTGAATATCGTGAAAATCAGACTCAAGAATTAGATCCAGAAACATTGTGAAATCTCGTAGAACTGCTCAGTTTCGTAAAATGTTTGCTGATTTGCCAGAGCAGATTCAAGAACAAACCCGCGAAGCCTATCGGCAATTCAGACAAGATCCAAGTTATCTCAGTCTACGATTCAAGAAAGTCCATCCCAAGTTGCCAATCTATTCTGTACGGATTAGCAAAGGCTATCGAGCTGTTGGGCAATTAGATGAAGGCACCGTGATTTGGTTCTGGGTTGGTTCTCATGCAGAATATGACAGATTGCTTGATCGTTTGTAAAAACGTCAGTTAATACACTTTGAGCGGTGGGGCAACTTCTGCCTAACATAGGACTTACGCATTGACAGAAAAGCTAAAATAGCAGTCATGATTTTCAGCCCTTTGAGCTTGATTTTCCTATTCCCTACTCAGCGATCTCAACCCAAAAAGGGGGATTTATGAAAGGCTGAAACGACGTATTTGCGTTGGCACACAACATGGCTCATTTGTACAGTGCGTAAGTCCTACGTCATTGAAATAACAATAAGACTGAAAGCAAGTAAGGCAATGTTAGTAGCATCCTGATTGCTCGAAAGCCATTTAAAGAAATCACTCATAACTACTTGCTTGCTGAGTATTAGAGTCAGCATAATACCCTAAATTCGGTACTTAGATAGAATCTTTCCGCACAATACACTCCTCAATCTGAATAGCTGGAATCTTTCCGCATATTTTCAGGTTTACTACGGATGCGAACACATTGATCTGTTTCACTTAGCACAACAATGGTTGAAAATCTTCCGATCGCACCCCTTCAGATTTAGGGTTATTTCATTCTAGACATTAGGTGAGCATGGGGTCTAGAGTATAGAAGTCCATTCTCCCCCCCTTGATCGTGATGAGTACGCTTGCAATCGTAGAAGTATTTTCTCACCTACCCGACCCCCGC
>Ga0335397_10011356_pt1 | contig 10976 bp, 4 predicted proteins | sample MAT04_FD_205740 | JGI IMG/M metagenome (GOLD analysis project Ga0335397, IMG submission 205740) | Freshwater microbial communities from Lake Fryxell liftoff mats and glacier meltwater in Antarctica - MAT-04 (spades assembly) (version 2) ...
GCTGGCGCGGCTGCTTGCGGAGAGCGACGTCGTCACGTTGCACGTGAACTTGTGCGACGCGACAGAGGGCTTTTTCGGCGCGGCGGAGTTCGCGCAAATGAAGCCGGGCGCCTGGTTCATCAATACGGCGCGCGGCGAACTAGTCGACGAAGAAGCAATGATCGCAGCGCTTCAGACCGATCGCCTGGCAGGCGTGGCTCTGGACGTGCTGCGCGACGAAAACAGCCAAGGGATGGCACGTCACAAACTGGTGCAACTCTCCCAAAGCGATCCGCGCGTGCTGATTACGCCCCACATTGGTGGCTGCACGATCGAATCGATGGAAAAGACCGAGCGCCATCTGGCGGAGCGACTGCTGTCGATCTTAGCCGCCAATCGGTCCGCAAAGTCGTAACGCTCGGTTACGCCTCCGATCCCCACGTCTCCGCCGCGTTAGAAGCCGCCGTTGCCGACGCCTTGTTGGAAGCCCAGCGGGAAGCGGTTGGCTGTTTGGATCATCTGGAACGTCAGGATGTTGAAGCCGACGATCCGTTCGATCGGGCCGATGACCTTGTCGACCATCGTGTCCAAGGCAATCAGCTTGTCTTCGGCCACAAAGACTCGGTCGCCTGGCAGGAGCTGCCAGTTGGTCGAGGTATCCGCCGCGTCGACAATCGCACGCCAGTTCACCGGCAGAATCTGTCCGGTGCAACTGCCGTCGGCGGGGGCAGGTCGAGCGACCCAGATCGTCTTGCTCGAAACCCGCGACAATCCGTTGATCTGGCTGATGGCGTCGAGCACCGTCTCGTTGCCAGTGATCGGCACGCGCTGCAACTGGTCGCCCAGCCCTGCGCCTTCGGTGACGATGTAGTAGACCTTGCTGTTGTAGGCGTAGACGTCGACCGAAACTTCCGGCTCGTCGAGGAACTCCGTCAGATGTTCTTCGAGCGCCTCGCGGGCTTCGGCCAGGGTCATGCCGGCGATGTAAACGCTGCCGTAGGTCCCTAGATTTACTGTGCCGTCCGGACCAATCAAGTGCTCGCCGGCGATCTGCTGCTTGCCGGCGCTCTCGGACAGGCTGACCGAAACTTCGGGGGCAGTGAGCTGGTTTTTCAAGTGTTCGGAGATCGCTTCACGCGCTTCGGCCAAGGTCAGGCTGGAGACTTTGACCGAGCCATAGGCCGGGCCGAGCATGATCGTGCCGTCGGCTTCGACCGGATAAACGCCGGCGATCGGCTGATCTGGCAGCGTGCCGAGCACGAAGACCTGCAACACGTCGAGCGGCTCAACCCGATAGGGCGGCTTGGGGACGACCTTCACGGCGTCAATCAGCAGCACGTCCGGGGCTTCGACGATGTAGGTTGGCAGGCTGATCTTGGTCAACTCGCGCGGGCTGGGCCCGCCGACCGGCAACTCGGCGATCAATACGTTGTTCCGCATCGACCGGCAGCCGCTGGAAGCGAGCGTCAAAGCCAGCAGCAGCAATAGCGCCAGCGAGCGAAGTAGAGAGCCTATAGGTAATCCAGAACCCGACCTGACGGCTCCAAGCCCAACGACAGCCGCGCGCCCCCGCCCACCGGCAAGCGAGCCAGTGAACCGAGAAGCGACGTTTGCAGAATCTATGGACCGCATGGAACCAGCACTCCTCCACGTTCGCAGGGAACAGTCTGCCGGTCTGGTCGAAGCCACCTAGGAACCGGGACCGGCAAAGTCCACCGGAATTGCATCGTCCCTACAATCGGCACAAACCGCCCGCAAACTTTCCCCCAATTCCGCCATTCAACAAAACAACCTCTTGTTCGCGACGGATATGGAATAGCATCCCCCTGTTTGGGTGCTATAAGTTGAGAGAAGTCAATGACTTGCATGCGAAGGCAAGTTCGCTTGAGAGTAATTGAGACCGGACAGGTATATGCCATTTAGATTTTGGGCAGACGGCCGCCATCTGTTCGCTCAACCAATAGATATTCGTCGAGCGATCGACTCAGAGGGATGTAGGTCCCATTAAAAAGTCCGAAAATATGCGAACCGAACTGGCGCTAGCTGCGTTTTGTATGTGAACGGCGCGGAGGCTAGGTTTCCGCGCATTTATGGAGATTGAATGCCTCGCAAGGCATGACGCCAACTCTGTTTATGAGGCCCTGATGAGGGCTTCTGGTAATCGTTGACACATCGGGGCATGAGGATAGGATGAGACTTAATACTTGGTCGGCCACGGTTGTCAGAGGCACGGCTAAGCGGGGGATCTCCTGCGTTGATCGGTCGCTGGAATTGGCGAGCCAGGGCATTTTCGTGCGCTCCAAATGCCGCCGTTTCGCGCCGGCACTTGCACGACGTTCAAAGGCCGTTCGGCCGAGTTCGTCTTGGGGGCCATGACCGTCTTCTGAATCGGATGCGTTCGGAATCTTTTCGCGTCACGCAAGTTTCACCTGCAGTTCTGATTGACTTTAAAACGAATTCTTCTCGTGACGCCGCTGGCGCCACCACTGAATACAAATCGCTCGCGCACGACTAAGCCCACCGCGCAGCAACTCGGAGTTATGCCATGCAAAGGTTGAATCTCAAGCTCGTCGTCTGGCTGGCCGCCGGTGGTGTGATTGCTGTCGTGGCCGTGCTCTTTCTGCATCAAGCACAAATGCGGCGGACTGCCGGAGTGTTGCTCGATCGAGCGCACGACGCGGAGCAGGATAAAGACCTGGAATCTGCTGTCCAGTTTTATACCCAATATGTGGTTTACAAGCCCGAAGACTATGAGGAGTCCGCCAAGCTGGCGTTGGCGCTGGCGGACCTTGCGGAACAAGACAATGAAAAGCGGCAGAAGTACGCGCACGGCGCACTGGGAGCGTTGGAGAAATCTCTACGCGACGATCCGACGCGCAATGATATCCGTCGACGATTGGCCGACTTCGCGGTGCTGGCGGGACGACCGAGCGACGCTGCCCAACACTTAAAGACCTTGCTTAAAGAAACTCCGGACGATCCGGAGTTGTTGTCTAAGTTGGGCGCGTGCGAGGTGCGGATGGGGCGCGAACAAGAAGGCGTTGAGACGCTTAAGCGCGCCATCGAGATGGGTGGCAACCAGATTGACGCCTATATCAATCTGGCCGTCACTCTTCGCAGCCGGCTTAGCAATCCCACCTTGGCCGACAAAGTAATCGAAGACATGGTCGCGGCGAACCCGGAGTCAGCGAAAGCGCACCTGCAAAGAGCACAGTGGCTTCGCGAGACGGCGCGCGCCGGCACGGAAGCGGAAAACAAGCGAGTGCTGGACCAGATTGCCGCGGACGTCGCCAAAGCGATGGAACTCACTCCGGAAGATGCCAACACACTATTGATGGCCGCAACCGTGGCCGCCGAACGCAATGATCTAGCCAAGGTCCGCGAACTGATGGAGAAGGGACACACCCTATTTCCCAAGGATGAGCGGATGGTTCAATTGCTGGCAGAAGTGGCAATCGCCGAGAATAAACTCGACGAATTGGACAATCTCGTCGAGAAGATGCCGGATAGCGCCAACCTGAAGATGCTGCAGTTCGAAGTCAAGATCGGAACGGACAAAGAACAGGCCCGCAAGATTCTGGACGAACTGGAGAAGTCAAAGGCCATCGATCAAGAGAAGATCGATTACATGCGCGCTCGGATGTACGTGATTGACGGAAAGTGGCTCGACGCCACGCGCGAGTTCGAACGCCTGAGACCTTCGATGGGTAATCGGCAAGCGCAGATCGATCTGGTGCTAGGGCACTGTTACGAGGTGCTCCGTCAGCCGGACAAACAACTCGAAGCGTACCGCCGCGCGATTACCTCCAATCCCAATTCGCTACCTGCGCACATCGGCTTGGGGCGCGCGCTATTAGCAGTGGGACAGAATTCGGAAGCGCTCAAAGAGCTGCAAGGAATCAAGAACGCCATTGGCGCTGAGAAGTTTGCCAAGTTGGTGATCGCGCGCAACACGCTGTTGAACCTGTTGATTGACCAGGTTAGCCGTCTGCCAGAAGACCAGCGGAATTGGACGGAAGTTGACGAGATCATGGCAGCGTCGAAGAAGGAATTCCCGGACGCCGCGGATCTGGTCATGCTTGAGTCCAAGATTTTGGAACAGAAGGGGAACGCAGCGGACGCGCGCAAGATGCTCGAAGAGACCTTGGCGAAAGACGGTAAAAACGTTTCCGCCTGGCTCTCACTAATCAATTTGACGTACGACAAGGACGGCGCGAGCGGTGCTCTGAAAACTCTGGACGAAGCCCAGGCGGCCATCGGCGATAAATACGAACTCCGCGCAATGCGGATCAGTTGTGCCGCGCAAATGACCACCGAGGAGGCAAAGCCGCTACTCGCCGCGGCCGGCGAAGGGCTCGAAAAGTTCACGCCCGAGCAACAGAAACAGTTGCGCCAGCTGATAGGCGCCAACTACTTCCGGCTCCGCGAATTTGGCGAAGCTCGCAAGTACTGGGACGCGATCGTCAAGGCCGACCCGGACGATCAACAGGCGCTTTTGGTGCTGTTTGATATCGGAATCAACGAAGCGGATGACGCCAAGGTTGTGGAGTCGATTGAGGCGATCAAACGCCTATTGGGAGCAGACAGCCCCGAGGTGAAATACGTCGAGGCGCGCCGGAGCATCGCGTTGCTGCGAGCGCGCAAAGTTGCCGATCCCACGGCCGTTCTCAAGGAAGCTCGCGCCAAAATTCGCAAAGCGGCCGACGAACGGAAGCGTTGGAGCGCTCTACCACGCGTTGAGGCCGAAATTGACATCGTCGAGAACCGACCAGACGACGCAATCGACAATCTGCGCCTGGCCATCGAATACGGCTCCACGGATTATTCCGTCGCGCGGCAACTAGCGGAACTACTGACGATGCGAGGTCGCGCCCCTGAAGCCCAGCAGGTATTGGCCGAGGCCCAATCGCGGGCGCCGAACAAGGACGCCAGCGCCACCAGTGATTTGATCGACGTCAGCATTGCTTTATCTGAAAACGACCCCAACAAGGCCATTGGCCTGCTGGAGCAGGCCCGTGCTGCGGACCCCGATGACGTTCGTAAGATCGTCTGGCTAGCGCAGATCAAGGCCAAGGCCGCGCGATACGACGAGTCCGAGGCGCTGTTCCGTGAAGCGATCGAAAAGGACGCTAATTTCTCTCTCACCTGGCACGAACTGGTCAAGCTCCTCCGCGATCAGCGCCGCGAGAGCGACGCTCGCGAAGTGATCAACCTCTGTCTGGAAAAAATGTCCAAGGATCAAGCGGAGCTCGTCGCCGGACAATGTTACGAGTTGCTGGGTGATGTTGCCAGCGCCGAAGAGCACATGATCAAGGCCCGCGACGCTAAACCCGATGACTTGGGCATGTCGCGCGCGTTGGCGATGCTCTACGGCCGCAGCAAGGATTACGTGAAAGCGCGCGAAGAGTTGGAGCGGATCATGGCTGCCAAGCCGGCTAGCCCGACGGATCGCGAGCAAAGCGCCTGGGCTAATCGCGAAGTGGCGTTGATGATTGCCGGTCGCGGCGCCTATTCGGATATGATCGAGGCTTTGAAGCGGTTGAACGAAAAGGACATGAGCGACAGAGCCACGATGGCTTCGATCCTCGCCAGCCGTCCGGAAGCGGAATCGCGGATGAAGGCCGTCCGGCTGTTGGAAGATATCAAGGCGACTACGCCCTTGCGTCCGGAAAGCCGGTTGGTTCTCGCGCAGCTCTATGATATCACTGGAAATTGGAGCAAGAGCAAGGGAGAGATGCTCTCACTTGTCACGAGCTTTCCAGAAGACTCCAAATACTTGGGGACTTTCGTCGAGCAACTCACGGATCATGACGAATTACAAGACGCCAGTTTCTGGATGGAAAAGCTCGACGCTCTCTCGCCAGGCACCCCGCTGACGTCGGCGGTCAAAGCAAAACTTCTGGTCAAGCAGAATAAGCCAGAAGAGGCGGTCGCGGTACTTCGTAATCTTCTCCCGCGACCGATGCCGCGCGATATGTTGCCAACTCTGCTGCAGGTTGCACAGTTGCTGGAATCCTTGAAATTGAATGAAGCCGCGGAGCCAATGTACCGCGAGTACAAAGCGCTGAATCCAGAAGGGACGTTGGTGCTTGCCGGTTTTCTTGGCCGCAACGGGTCGTTGAAAGACGCGCTCGACATGTGCGAGGCGGCTGCCGATACTGCCCCTCAAGAATTAGTATTGCGAGGCGCAATGCAAATTCTCCGCGAGCAACACGGGGCGGTTCCCAAGGAGGAATATGCCCGCGTCGAAGGCTGGATCACCAAAGCGATCGCCAAGAATCCGAAGTCCGTGTTGCTGAAGCTCGTCTACGCGGAGTTGCTTGATTTGCAACAGCGCTATCCGGAGTTGGAAGACCATTACAAGGCATTGCTTGCCAACCCAGAGATGGTTGGCCAGCAGCGAGCGATTGTGCTCAATAACCTGGCCTTCTTGAACGCGGTACAAAACAAGCCCGGCGACTCGCAGAAGTGGATCAACGAGGCCGTCCAGATTATCGGCCCCACGTCCGACTTGCTCGACACGCGCGCGCTCGTACATCTGGCCAACAACGAGGTCAAAGAAGCGATCGCTGATTTAAACATGGCCATGGTGGATGAGCCCAGTGGAGTGAAGTATTTCCATCTGGCCCAAGCGCAGAAGATGAATAACGACACACAGGCCGCCACGGAATCCATGAAAAAAGCCTTGGAGACCTACAAAGTCACTCGCAAGGACGTGGCGCCTGCGGAACAGGCTAAGTTCGACGCGCTACAGGCCGAATTGGGGTTAAAGTTGTAAGCTCCGTCCGGCAGGCCTTGACGAGCGCCCGCCTGCGACGCTTGGGCAGTGGGACCCGTGTTAGGCGTCGCTCCCTGGTGCAACTCTTTGGGCTATGGTTGCTGGTAGGGCAAACGCTACTAGTTTTCTCATTCAAAACTCTCGAGCAAACGCATGACAACGTTGGAAACCGCCATTCGTGAAAAGACCGCGCGTGTGGGCGTGGTTGGTTTGGGCTATGTCGGGCTACCGTTGATTCGCGCGTTTGTCGCGGCCGGATATCGCACCATCGGGTTCGACGTTGACAAGTCCAAGGTCGAGCACTTGAAGGCCGGCGAGAGTTACATCAAGCACATTCCAGCGAGCTGGATTCGCGAGTGCCTGTCCGGCGGAAGGTTTGAGCCGACCGCGGACATGAGCCGCCTGTCCGAAGCCGACGCCGTTTTGATCTGCGTCCCCACGCCGCTCAACGAGAGCCGCGATCCCGATTTGCTCTACGTCGAGCAGACCGCGGAGAGCATCGCCAAGGTACTCCGGCCGGGGCAGTTGATCGTGCTGGAAAGCACTACCTACCCAGGCACTACGCGCGACGTCGTGTTGCCGATTCTTAAGAAGAGCGGTCTGACTGTCGGCAAGGACTACTACCTGGCGTTCAGTCCCGAACGCGAAGATCCGGGCAATCCGGACTACGGAGCTAGTGGCATCCCTAAGGTCGTCGGCGGAATCGAACCCACTAGTTCGAAACTGGCTGAAATGCTTTACAGCCAGGCTGTCGTTCGAGTGGTGCCGGTTTCGAGCTGCGAGGTCGCCGAGGCGTGTAAGATACTGGAAAACACCTACCGGGCCGTGAATATCGCTCTGGTCAACGAGCTGAAAATGCTCTACGACCGGATGGGAATCGACGTCTGGGAAGTGATCGAGGCCGCCAAGACTAAGCCCTTTGGCTATCAGGCGTTTTACCCTGGTCCCGGTTTGGGCGGGCACTGTATCCCCATTGATCCGTTCTACCTCAGTTGGGTTGCCCGCAAGCATGGACTGTCGACCCGCTTCATCGAGTTGGCGGGCGAAATCAACATGCACATGCCGCAGTACGTGGTCGACCGCGTGGTGCGCGAGCTCAACGATCGCGGCAAGGCCGTCAAGGGGAGCAAGATTTGCATGTTGGGCGTCGCCTACAAGAAGGACGTCGACGACCCCCGCGAGAGCCCATCGTTCGAACTGATGGACCTGCTCCGCGAGCGCGGCGCCGTGCTGACTTACAGCGATCCTCACGTGCCGCGTCTTCCCAAGATGCGACATCACAAGGTCGAAGACTTGAGCAGCGAAAAGTTGACGGCGGAATTCATTAAGTCGCAGGATTGCTTGTTGATCGCGACGGACCACACCGATTTCAACTACGATGAAATCGTCCGCCACGGCTCGCTGGTGATCGATACCCGCAACGCCACAAAGAATGTCCGAGAGCATCGCGATCACATCGTCAAGACGTAGTCGGCGGCCGGGCTGCGGGATCCTGATTGCCGTCAAGCGAACGGCTTGCCAAAAAGACAAGCGCCACTAGCGCCGGCCAGAGCTGCGCTGCCAGACGCGTCATGGATGAACTCAGATGCCAGGCCAGGTCGCGCGGTGTGGTCAGGTAGACGGCAAAGTAGCCTGCAAGAAGCATCGCCAACGTCACGCCGAAGAAGATTCGTGCGCGGCGTGCCGCAGCGTCTTGGCAATTTCCAGTGCCAATCCAATAGACCGGCACGGCCACGGCTACCAGCTTCCCCAGCTTGAAGTAGTGGCTGATCATCGCTTGGGCAATCTGCCCGTATCGGGCAGGGTCTGTCAGCCTGGCAAGCGTTGCTTCGGAGGATTGCCCCACCATCAGGTCGTTGCTGGCCGCCAAGTTCCATTTGAAATAGATCAGGCACGCCGCCGCTGGCGCCGCGCCGGCAACGATGATCGCCAATCCGCGGAGCGCGCCGCGAAGACCACGCGTGCGAAACAGCGACACGGCGGCCACCAAGCCCAGGCACACGGCAAACAACAGCCCTTCATTCTTGGTCCACGCGGCAAGCGCAGTAAACCAACCGCACAGTGCGAACCACCGTCCGGAATCTGGAATCGATGTCGCATCGTCGGATCGCCCGGCAAGCGTCAGGCAGACTAACGCAGAAACGATATACAACGACAGCGGCGCGTCGGCGTATTGGCTCGCTGCGGTGTTAACGTAGCCTACTGCTCCCAATAGGGCGACGCCGGCCAACAGGGCCTGATTCAAGCCTCGCATCACCCCCACTGCGCCGACCGTTACCGCCACGGCGCCGGCGATGAACATGCCTGCAACGGCGCCACTAATCCACCGGGCCGCGCCTCCCCACTCGCTCCAGCCGCTCGAAACGACCGCCGGGAGTCCCAGAGGATAGTCGAGGTGCCATGCGACGGGCACGTTGTCATTGCGGGCGATTAGAAACGCACGCTCCCAGTCAGTGCCGCCAGCGTAAAGAAACCGAGCATGCAGGTTCCAGATCGAGAGCGCGTCGTCTCCGCCACTCGGCTGGATCATGATCGAATAGACGAAGCCGACGCTCGCCACGGCCAGTACCACTGCAAACGCCGCTAAGAGCGCTGACTGCATTCGCCGCTTGGACTCAATGCCAACCTCCGCGGGAATCCGAGGTTGCCTGTGGCGCAATACCGCCGCGGCGACCGCTACAAAGAAGAATGCGACCATCCTGAGGATCGCGAATGCGTTTACTGAGTTACTGCGCGCTTCAATTTCAAAATTAGGTCCCGTGTCGTAAGAAATCCAAATGAGCCAGGCAAACCGAGAGCAAGACTCCAGGCCAAGCCACGTTGCCACCGCCAATCCGACGTGCAGCACGCGTCGGCTTGCGCTACGCGGTAAAGTCGAAACCACAAGATCCGTTATCGCCCAGGTGGCCAGATACCCAATCATGCAACTGGCCAGCAGCATCATTAGTGCGCTTCCGGATTATGGTAGAGACGCACGCCCTGGCCGAAGTCACGGATTAATTGCAAAGAAGCTGGGATGCCCGGTGGCTCACCATTGGGGAAATCCGCCACCACCAAGTCTTGTTCCAATCCAAAGACAACCAGACGAGGCGAAAGCGCAAAACGCGCTCGGTCGAGCGCAGCTTCACGTTCTGAAGCGGACCACCTCGGATCGCTAAAATAACCCAGTGGGGCTCCAATCGTCGCATCTTGTTGCAAATTTGCAAAACGCTCTAGCGCAAGCGCGGTTAGATCAGGCGGCCGGTCCGCCGCGTAATACGAACGGACGACGCGGAGTAATCGGACATTCCCCAGCGCCGCCAGTACGACGAAGGCGGCAAGTAGGCGCGTTCGCCGAGCTCGAGCGTCGCCACTCGCTTGCCAGAATGATTTCCATGTATTGATCCACTTCGCCACGGGGATTCCTTTTCCAATCTCGCCGCGCTAGCGCCACATGTCATCGCCGGCGAATGGATGCGCGGGGCCTTGGAATCTTGGCTTCGGCAAGGCGCGAAGCGCCTGCTCGGCCAGTCGCAGATCTTCCTTGGTGCTGATCTTCAGGTTCATAGATGAGCCGCGCACGACCGCCACCGGCTTGCCCAGTCGCTCGACAAGCTGCGCATCGTCCGTAGCGATAAAACCTGCCCGCTGGGCGTAGGCATCCAATAGCAATTCACGTTGGAACACTTGCGGTGTTTGCGCCTCCCAGAGGCCTTCGCGCGAGACCGTTTCGCTGATCTCAGCGCCACTGCTCACGCGTTTGAGAGTTCCGGTCACGGGCACGGCCAGGATCGCCGCCCCCGTTTTTACGGCGGCGTCGAAGACGCGCTGGATCCATTCGTCAACCAGGCACGGGCGCGCAGCGTCGTGAACTGCGACGTAGTCGATCTCCGGCTTCAGTTTTGCCAGTGCGTTTTGAATTGAGTCGGCGCGCTCGATGCCGCCTTCGACCACGTCGATTCCGAGAATCGCCACGTTCGATGAGAACTTGAAGTCGAAGTATTCGCGATCCTCCGGAGAGATCACCACAATCACCTGGTCAACATCTGGGCGATTCAAAAACTTCTCTGCGGAGTGGAGCCACACGGCCCTTTCCGCCAGCGGCGCGAAGGGTTTTTTGTAATGCGGATCGTTAAATCGGCTACTCTTGCCGGCAGCCGGCAGTATCACGGCAAACTTGGGCACGGTCGGCCCCCCTTTGGTATTTAGCGTGGGACTTGCAGCTGCAATTGTCCAGCTA
>Ga0335397_10011357_pt1 | contig 10975 bp, 9 predicted proteins | sample MAT04_FD_205740 | JGI IMG/M metagenome (GOLD analysis project Ga0335397, IMG submission 205740) | Freshwater microbial communities from Lake Fryxell liftoff mats and glacier meltwater in Antarctica - MAT-04 (spades assembly) (version 2) ...
CGGCGCTCGCGGAGGAACGCGAGCGCCGCGTCGAGCGCCACGAGGCCGTCGTCGCGCACCGTGCTGTCGTCGGGGGTCGGTCGGATCGGGGACGTGCCCGAGGTCGCGGCCTCCCGCGAGGCCAACCCGGTCGGCCCGGTCGTCGCCGGCGGGGGGGCGTCGGCGCCCGGCGTCCGCGCGACGGCGAAGACGACCGCGGCCGCGACGCCGAGACCCGCGACGGCGAGCACCCACGGGGGAACGCTCGGCGCGACCGCGGCCGGCGTCGGCGCGGGTCGGGGCGGGAACGTCGCCGGGAACGCGGGGGCGCGCGCGCCGACCGGCGTCTCGAGGCCGAGCGGCGTCCGCGTCCCGTCCGGCGCCGCGCGGTGCAGCGGCGACGTCGCCACCGGACTGCTCGCTGGCCGCAGCGCCTCGAAGCGGCCGCTCGCGAGGTCGGCGAGGAGCCCGCGCACGGCCGGGTCGGTCACCTGCTCGGGGCCCACGAGGCGCGCGAGGAAGTTTGCTGCGCTGCGCGCGAAGTCGCGCGGGTCGAACGCGCCGGACCGGCTGGCGAGCAGGACCTCGATCGCGACGAGCGATGCGCGCCCCTCGCGATCGACGAGCACCAGCGCCGGGTCCGGGAACGCCGCGCCGCGCCCGAGCGCCTCCAACTGCCAGAGGGCCTCGCCGATGCGGCGTAGGCACGCCACGGCTTCGAGCGGCGACAGGTGGCCCCGCGTGGCGAGGCGCTCGTCGAGCCGCAGGCCGTCGGGCACCGGGTAGATCGCCGCGTACGCGCCGTCGGCGCCCGCCGCCTCGGTCACGGGGATCCAGCCGGGGCCGGTCAGGCGCCGTCCGTCCTCCATCGCCCGGACGAAGGCATCGACCTCGGTCGGCGCGCCGCCCCGGGCGCGCATGTATGCCTGCACGAGGAACGTCTCGCCGTCGATCGGGCGTCGTCCGAGGAACACGGGCGCGTCGGGCGTCCCGCCCGCGGCCCGGACCACTTCGAGCCCCGCGATCCTTGACGGGATCTCTTCGCCGCGGGCAGCCTCCTCGACGAGATCGGCCGGGAGCTTGCCTGCGTTCCCGAGGACCTCGAGCAGCGGCGCGTCGAGGCCGAAGCGGCGATAGGACTCGCGCCGGGCTTCCGCCTCCGCGACGTCCGTGGGGGTGACGAGGCCTCGTTCGAGGGCCTCCTTCAGCACGCGTTCGCGGACGGCCGTGGCCACGGACACACCTCAAGGGACGCGAGGCCCGGAAACTACCAGCAACCTGAAACAGAACGGCGGGCCCGCCCCGAGGGACGAGCCCGCCGTCGTTCGACCGACCGGAGCGCGGGGGCCTCCGGGGACCGCGTTAGGCGAAGAGCGACTGCAGCTGCTCGAGCAGCTTCAGGAGCTCCTCGAGGTTGCCGCCGAACTCGGGGAACTTGGTCGGCTCCCAGAAGCCCGGGTCCCAGAACCCCGAGTCATCGAATCCGGGCAGCGGCGGCATCTCGCCGTCCTCACCCGGGAACGGGGGCATCTCCCCGCCCGGCGGCAGCGGCGGCAGCCCGCCGCCCGGCGGAAGGGGCGGGAGCGGGGGCATCCCGCCGCCGCCCTCGGGGTCCTGGCCGTCCTCGCCGCAGGGCGGGAGCGGGGGAAGCGGGGGGAGCGGGGGCAGGGGCGGCAAGCCGCCGTTCTTGCCGGCGCCGCCACCGTTCTTGGCCGCCGGCGGGGGCGGCGGCGGCCCGCCGTTCCCGGCGCCCGGGGGCGGCGGGGGCAGGGGCGGGAGGCCCGGGAGGGGAGGCAGGGGCGGGAGCGCGCCCGCACCTCCGCCCGCCGGGGGCCATCCGCCGCCGCCCGCCGGAGGCAGCGGGAGGATGATGATCAGGAAGCCGCCCCCGCCGAAGCCGGGAAGCCCCGGCAGGGCGAAGCCGGGCAGGCCGGGCAGGCCGCCCGCGCCGCCGCCACCCGCCGCGCCGCCACCCGCCGCGCCGCCACCGAATCCGGGCAGGCCCGCGAACGGGTTGGCTCCCGCCGGCGGAGCCCCGGCCGCACCACCGCCTGCGCCACCACCGCCGGGGCCGGCGAGGGCCGTCCCCGCGAGCGCGAGGGCCGCCACCGTTGCCAAGGCCATTGCCGAGGCCGTTGCCGTCAGGATCTTCCGCATCGGGGAGACCTCCTCAAACGTTGTGGGTCGCAACCTGCAAGTCTACGCCGCGCCCGACCGTCGGACCAGAGGTTCGATGTGGTGGCGAGACCGACCCGCTCCGCCACCGCACCGAACGCTTCGTAAGCCCACCCTCGACGAAACGGAATGCACGTTGCCATCCGAGGGGTGACTTCGCGGGTTCTGGGAGGGGAAGAGCAAACGGGAGCCCAGACGAACTGGACCTGAGGCTCCCCAAGGGACCCGCGTTCCGCTCGACGGGGGGGGCCCACACGATCGGGCGCCCGTCGCCGACGGTTCCGCGCGGGACAGGTCCGGGGCCGCGGGCGCCGCTTGGTTCGGTGCCCCCCTCGCCGGAGGGCTGCGGCGCGCCCCACGACTTCCCCGGCTCCGACTTCCCCCGCGCCCCGAGGGCTCCTTGTTCACCCCCACGGTGCATGGGGGCCGCAAGCCCCTCAAGTCCAATGGCCTAGGTGGGCCCAAAAAAAAGGAGCCCAAAAAAAAGGAGCCCAAAAAAAAGGAGCCCAAAAAAAAGGAGCGAGGGCGAGCCTTGGGGCCCGCCCTCGCAGGGACGACGCGACGTCAGGGACGTCGGGCGTGATCTAGCCGCACTTGCCCTTGCCACACGCCATCTGCGGCGGGGCGGCCGGCCTCGGGGCGGCCGGCGCCGTGTACGTCGGCTGGGTCGGCTGGGTGTACGTCGGCTGCGAGTACGAGTTCGCGGGGGCCTTCGTCTGGGCGGGCGCCGGACGATAGGTGGCCTCGTTCGAGGAACAGCCGGTCAAGGCGCTGACGGCGCCGACCGTGCCGAGGACCGCGACAACGAGGTCCTTGCGGATGCGAGAGAACAGGTGAGCCATGGGGAGATTCTCCGGGGACCGCGACAAGATAGCCGTCTGCGAGGGCGAAAGGAAAACAAGAAGGGCGGATCCGACTTGCGTCGGCTCCGCCCTTCCGAAGAAAGAAACTGCTAGGCGCGTTCGCTTAGCCGCACTTGCCCGCGCCGCAGGCCTTCGCGCCGCCGGCCGGAGCCGCCGGAGCCGGCATCGCCGGAGCCGGGACGGTCATCATCGTCGAGCCCTTCGAGCAGCCGCTGGCGCACGGCGAGCTCGTCGCCTGACCGGCGCAGCAGGGCTTCTTGTAGACCGCCGGACCCGTCGCGCAGTTGTTGCGCGGCGCGCACGGGCTGCAGGGGTTGCACGAGTTGCAGGCCGTCAGGCCGACCATCGCGAACGCCGCGACCACCGTGCCGACCACACCACGAATGAGAGACTTCGACATCGTCCTAGAACCTCCTGGAAGTTGTTCCCGGCCCTCCCAGGGGCGCCGGGGTCTGAATCGTGCCCGTACGGGGGCAAGGTCGAGCATAGCCACTTCCCCCGGCAAGGCAAGTGTCCCGCGCCCGTAGGGGCCGTTCGGTGGTTGATCTGGCCGGTCGTCCTCATGCCGTGCCGACGGCGTCCGGTCGCCGGGGCCCCCCCGGTTCGCGGCGACGGACCCCGCCCGGTCCCCCGGTGGCGTACCCTCCCGCCCGTGTCGTCCGCCGTCCCCAACGCCAACCTCGCCTGCCTCCTCGCCGACGCGGCGCTCGCCGCGCCCGCGCGCCTCGGATTCGCGCACGGCGCGACGCGCTGGACCTACGCCGCCGCCGCCGGCCGGGCCTCGCGTTGCGCCGCCGCGTTGGCTGCGGCCGGCGTCGGCCCGGGCGACGTCGTCGCCTGGATCGGCGACAACACGCCCGCGGCCGCGCTCGCCTACTTCGGGGCCGCGTGGGCGGGGGCCGTCCTCGCGCCGCTCCACCTTCGCCTCACCGACACCGACCTCCGCCGGGTGCTCGAGCACGCGGGCGCGAAGGCCGTGCTCGTCGAACCCGCCCACCGCGCGCGGGCGGTGGGGTGGGGCCTCCCGTTGCTCGACCTGCACGCGCCGGCCCTCGACGGCGATCCCGGGTCTCCGAGCACAGGGCCCCCCGACGAGAGGCCCCCCGACGAGAGGCCCCCCGACGAGAGGCCCCCCGACGAGAGGCCCCCCGATGCAGGCCGCTACGCGCCGTTCGCGCGACCGGTCGCCCGCGCTGCGCGCGACGCGGCGCACCTGTACTACACGAGCGGCAGCACGGGCACGCCCAAGGGCGTCGTGCTCACGCACGGCAACGTCGTCGCGCACGCGCGCCTCGCCGCCGCCGCGCTCGACCTGACGGCGCGCGACGTGTGGTTGCACGCGGCGCCGATGTTCCACCTCGCCGACGCGTGGGCCACGTTCGCCGTCACCCTCGTCCGCGGCGAACACCGCTTCGTCCCGCAGTTCCGCGAGCCCGACGTGCTCGACGCCTTCGCGGCCGGCGTCACGGTGACCAACCTCGTGCCCACGATGTGGCACGCGCTCGTGCGCCACCCGTCGACGCCGGGGCGCGACTACCGGTCGCTGCGGTTGCTGCTCTCGGGCGGGGCGGCGATCGCCCCGGACGTCGTGCGGCGCGTCCGCGCGCTGTTCGGCGCCGAGTACGCGCAGACGTACGGGCTCACCGAGACGAGCCCCTACCTCACGATCTCGCGGTTGTCGGCCGAGGAAGCGCGGCGACCCGAGGCGGAGGCCCTCGCGCTCCTCACGCGCGCGGGCACCCCGATGCGCGGGGTGGACGTGGCCGTCGTCGACGGCGACGGTCGGCCCGTGCCCGCGGACGGCGCAACGGTCGGCGAGGTGGTCGCGCGCGGGCCCACGGTGACGCCGGGCTATCTCCGCAACCCCGAGGCCGACGCCCTCGCCTTCCGCGACGGGTGGTTCCACACGGGCGACCTCGCGCGCGTCCATCCCGACGGGCGCCTCGACCTGGCGGACCGCACGGGCGACGTCGTGAACTCGGGGGGCGAGAAGGTCTTCTCGACCGACGTCGAGCGCGCGCTCTCGGGGGCGCCGGGCGTGGCGGAGGTGCTCGTCGTGGGGACGCCGGACCCGCACTGGGGCCAGGTGGTGACGGCCGTGGTCGTCCCCGAGGGGCCGGGGCCGACCCTCGCCGGCTTGCAGGCCCACGCCCGCGGGGCGCTGGCCGACTTCAAGGTGCCGCGGCGACTGATCCTCGTCGACGCGCTGCCGCGGACGGCGTCGGGCAAGTGGTCGAAACGCGAGGCCCGGGCGATCGCGGCGGCGCGGTTCGCCGGCGGTCCCGCGGCGTGACCGGGACGGGCCCGGTCGCGCACGGGCCTTCGCTCCGGGACGGGGGCCGCGGCCCGTAGGATGCGGCCTTCCGCAGCATCCTTGGCATGCCCTCGGCTCGGTCGTCCCCCTCGTGGTGGCTCGGGAGGTTCGCGTGAAGGTCCTGGTCGTCGGCTCTGGCGGTCGCGAGCACGCCCTGTGCATCGCCCTGCGGCGGTCCCCGAGCGTGGAGCGCGTGTTCTGCGCCCCCGGGAGCGACGGGATCGCGGCGGTCGCGACGGTCGCGCCCGAGATCCAGGCGAACAACGCCGACGGGCTGATCGCCTACGCGAGGACGATGGGGGTCGGGCTCGTCGTCGTGGGGCCGGAGGCACCGCTGGTGTCGGGCCTGGCCGACGCGGTGCGGGCGGCGGGGATCCCGTGTTTCGGGCCCGGTGCCGAGGGCGCGAAACTCGAGGGGAGCAAGACGTTCGCGAAGCAGTTGATGACGCGCAACAACGTGCCGTCGGCGGGCTACAAAACATTCACCTCGGTCGACGACGCGCGGGGGCACCTCCTCGCCATCGACGCGTTCCCGGTGGTCGTGAAGGCGGACGGCCTCGCGGCGGGCAAGGGCGTCACGGTCTGCGCGACGCGCGACGCGGCCCTGGCGGCCGTGACCGAGACGATGGAGCAGAAGAAGTTCGGCGACGCCGGCGCGCGCGTGGTGATCGAGGAGTTCCTGCGGGGCGAGGAGGTGTCGGTCCACGCCATCACGGACGGGACGACGCTGCTCGTGCTGCCGAGCGCGCAGGACCACAAGCGCGTGCGCGACGGCGACCAGGGCCCGAACACGGGCGGCATGGGGGCCTACAGCCCCGCGCCGATCCTCACCGAGAAGATGCTCGACGTGGTCGTGCGCACGATCCTCGTGCCGACGCTGCACGGGCTCAAGATCGAGGGCGTGGACTTCCGCGGCGTGCTGTACGCCGGCCTCATGGTGACGCGCAGCGGCCCGAAGGTGCTCGAGTTCAATGCGCGTTTCGGCGACCCCGAGACGCAGGTGATCCTCCCGCGCATCCGCAGCGACCTCGGGGCGATCCTGCTCGCCGCCGCCGAGGGGAAGTTGACGGAGATCGACGGGATCGACGTCGACCCGCGTCCGGTGGTGGGCGTCGTGATGGCGAGCGAGGGCTATCCCGAGGCGTTCAAGACGGGCAAGCCGATCACGGGGATCGAAGCCGCGGCCGCGATGCCCGACGTGACCGTGAACCACGCGGCCACGCGCCGCAAGGACGGCGCGATGGTCACGGCCGGCGGGCGCGTGCTGACCGTGTGCGGCGCCGGTGCGACCCACGTCGAGGCGCGCGACCGCGCGTACCAAGGGGTGAAGGCGATCGCGTGGGAGGGCGAGCACCATCGCTCCGACATCGCCCGCCGCGCGATCGAGGCCGTGCCGCCGACGACGAGGTAGCCGCGTCGCGGATCGGCCTCGAGGCGGGGACCGACACGGCGGCCGATTGCGACCCGGCGGCGTTCGCGGGAGGCGGCGCGGGAGGCGGCGCGGGAGGCGGCGCGGGAGGCGGCGCGGCAGGCGGCGCGGGAGGCGGCGCGGTTCGTTACAACCGGGCCACGCCCGCCGAGCGAGCGGCGGGCTGCGCCGTTCGTATCCTCGGCCGGTCCTCAGGTGATCCTCGGCCTTCGGAGTTCCGCATGTCCCGTCCCCGCCTTGCCGTGGCGTCGCTCGTGTTCGGCTGGGTCGTCGCGTCGCTCGCCGCCGCGCCGGCCGCGTGGGCGGCCGACCCGCGGAAGGACGCGGCGCTCGAGGCGGCGATGAAGGTGCGGCGGCTGCCGCAGGTGAAGTTCGTGGACACGTCGCTCGACGACGCGGTGCGGTTCTTGCAGATCGCGACGGGCTGGAACGTGGTCGTCCGGCGGACGGTGATCGAGAAGGCGGGCGTCGAGCTGTCGGCGTTGCGGTTCAAGCTCGAGTTGACCGACGTGACGGTCGCGGGGTTGCTGCGCGTGCTGCTCGAGCCGCACGGGCTCGTGACGAAGGTGGAGGGGAACATCGTCTTCGTGACGACGAAGGCGGACGCGTTGGGGGCGCCGGTGCTGGTGCTCTACCCGATCAGCCACCTCACGTGGACGAAGACGAACTTCCGCGGGACCGACATCGACCTGCACCCGTCGGGGTTCACGGTGTCGGAGGACGTTGCCGAGGAGGAGGAGGACGAGGACGACCCCTTCCGCGATCCGCAGCACGTCGCCGACCTGGTGAAGGAGATGGTGGACGCTCCGTGGACGGACGAGGGGTGGTCGCTGACGGCCACGAAGCAGTACCTGATGGTGAAGGCGCCGCGGCCGGTGCACCGGCAGGTCGCCCGGGCGCTCGCGCAGATGGCGGCGCTGAAGTAGGGGGGGGGCGCCGCGGACCCGAGCGCCGGCGTTGGCGCGCGCGGGCCGAGGTGGGCGGCCGGGGTTCCGGTAGGATGCGGGGATGAGCGCGCAGCCCGTCCCCGACGACCCGCTGGACGTCTTCGAGGCGTTCCTCCGGCGCAAGGGCCTCAAGATGACGGAGCAGCGTCGCACCATGGTGGCGGCGGTGTTGGAGCACGCAGGCCACTTCACGGCGGTGGACGCGCACGAGCGGCTGCGGGCGGCGGGGGAGCGGGTGTCGCTGGCGACGGTGTACCGGGCGCTCGGGCTGCTCGAGGACGCGGGGATCCTCGAGGGGCACGACTTCGCGGACGGGCAGCGTCGGTACGAGCGGGCGCTGACGCGCGAGCATCACGACCACCTGATCTGCCTCGACTGTCGGGCGGTGGTCGAGTTCCAGAACCCGGCGATCGAGGAGCTGCAGCACAAGGTGCTGCGCGAACATGGGTTCACGATGGTGCACCACGCGCTGACGATCTTCGCGTCGTGCGAGGCGCTGCGCTCGACGGGGACGTGCGCGCGGCGGGACGCCGAGCGTCGGGCGAACGGGCCCGTGCGCGGCACGTCGAAGCGTTCGTGAACTCGGGCTCCGGCGCGGCCGACGACCTGGCCGCGCGCGACGTGGCGTTCATGGCGTTGGCGCTCGAGGAGGCGCGGGCCGCCCTCGCGCACGACGACGTGCCGGTGGGGGCGGTGGTGGTGCGGGGCGACGAGGTGCTCGCGCGAGCGCACAACCGTCGCGAGGCCGACGCCGACCCGACGGCGCACGCGGAACTGCTGGCGGTCCGTGCCGCCGCGGCGGCGATCGGGTCGTGGCGGCTCGACGGGTGCGTCCTCTACGTGACGCTCGAGCCGTGTTTCATGTGCGCGGGGGCGCTGGTGAACGCGCGGCTGCCGCGGTTGGTGTTCGGGGCGACGGACCCGAAGGCGGGGGCGGTCGGGAGTCTGGCGGACGTGGCGCGCGACGCGCGGCTCAACCACCGGCTCTCGGTGACCTCGGGCGTCGAGGCCGAGGCGTGCGGCGCGGTGCTGAGGGCCTTCTTCGCCGCGCGGCGCGGGCGTCGGGACGCGGCGGCGGACGGCGCCCCGCCGACCTGACGGCGGTCGGTCGGGTCCACGCGAAGCCCATCGAACCCGTCGCGGGCGAGCGGGCGCGTCCGGAGGGGGACGCGAGGCCCGGTCCGCCGCCGGTGCGGCGTGGGCGGTCGGTGTCCGGTGGTCGGTGTCCGGTGGTCGGTGTCCGGTGGTCGGTGTCCGGTGGTCGGTGGTCGGTGGGCGCGGCGCGGGCCGGCGGGTGGCGGGTGGCGGGTGGCGGGTGGCGGGTGGCGGGCAGAGGGCAGCGGCGGGGGGCCGACGGGGGCCCGGTGCGCGTCTTGACGGCGCGGCGGGGCGGCCGTAGCGTTCCGGTCCCGTCGTACGCCTCGCGCGGAGAGGTGCCAGAGCGGTCGAATGGGCTGGTTTCGAAAACCAGTGTACTCGCAAGGGTACCCAGGGTTCGAATCCCTGCCTCTCCGCCACTTTCGTCGTCGCGGGCCGACCCGGAGCGGGCGCGGCTCGCGCTCGCGCGGACCGCCCTCGGCTAGGACGTCTTCCACCCCATTTCGATGTGCTCGGCCCGGGTCACCGAGACGCCGGGCAGGCGCGCGAGGACGGCGCAGACGGCGCTCGACCGATGGACGCGCAGGTCGTAGCGCCGTTCGACGTTGAGAGGCGGCCGTGGATGCGGAGTCGGTCCAGGGCGAGGTTGAACCTCTAGGCCGGGATCGAGGCCGACCCGCCGCGCATGCGCGCGGACCGCGCCGTCTCGACCTGCACTTCGACGCGCGAGAGGTCCGTCACGCGGTTCGCCCGTGGTGTCCTTCCCAGCGTCCGGAACACCGGGTCGAGCGCGACCGCGGCCTGCGGGTGCGCGAAGAGCTCGGGCTCGAACGTTTCGGCCGTCGCGTCCGCTGTCGCGCCCGGCTGCCAGGTCGTGACGCGGGGATCGCCCCAGAGCGCCTCGGCCCACGTCCAGGCGCGATCCAGCGGCTCGTCGCCGCGCCGGCCCTCGAGGTCGACGGCCGCCTCGAGGTTTGACGCGAGCCCGCCCGTCAGGTTGGCGGGGCCGATCACGGCGCGGATGGACTCCCCGGTCCTCGAGAGGTCGCGCTTGGGGTGGAAGGTCGCGCCGGCGCCGGGGTTCAGGATCCGCAACTCGACGCCGAAACGCTGCGCCAACTGGAGCGCCGCCGGGGCGTCGAGCGGAAGGCGGTCGTGACGAGCCGCCGTGCACGCGCGCCTCGCCGTCGCAAGCCGTCGAATTCGCGTTCGAAGAGTCGGACCCCGCGCTCCTGGACGAAGGCGACGCACCGCAGCGCGTCCTCGGCGCCTGCGAGCGTGCCGCGAACGGCCCGCAGCAACGATCGGTCGGACGTCGTGACGGTCGAGACGAGCCGGCGTGCCTCCCGCGTCCCCCTCGACCATCGCGTGCACCGTACGCCACGCGCTCGTTCGGACGTCGCCGGAGCCGCATGCCCGGATCGCGCGGTCGTCCGGCTCACCCCGCCGACGCCCCGTTCCCGGCCGCCGCCGTCACGATCGCCTAGGCGCCGCTCGCGACCAGCGAGCGGACGAGCCCGACGAGGCCCTCCCCGCGCGCCTCGTCGACGGTGGCCGGGGGCTTGGCCGCCCGCCGCGCCGGCCGACCCCGCCGATGGCGTCGAACTCTCCACCGTGGTACCCAGGCGCCCACGTTTCCGTTCGTCGCCATCACCAACAAGGCCTGGTTCGACTTCCTCGCGGGGCGGGCAGTCCAAGGGCGTGTCGATGAGGTGAACTTTTGGTTCCCGCAGTCGACCCGTCCCATGGAGCGCAGGGTGCCCGGCGAGCCGGTGTGCTTCCGCCTCAAGAGCCCGCACCTTGCGATCGCCGGCTATGGGTTCTTCGCGCACTTCGCGAGGCTCGGCCTCGATGAGGCGTGGCGCCTGTTCGGCTGGCGCAACGGCGGCCCGTTCCAAGCCTCCTTCCTCCAGCGCATCGGCGGCTATCGCAAGCTCGACCTCCTCGACCCTGCGACACCCGGGGATCCGCTGGGCTGCACCGTGCTCCGCGACGCGCGGTTCTGGCCGCGAGGTGCCTGGATCCCGTGGGGCCAAGCCGAGGGCTGGGCTCCCAACATCGTCCAAGGCAAGACGGAGCCGGACGCGACGCGCGCCGAACTGCTCCTGGCCAGCATCGCGCGGGACGCCGTGCATGAACAGGTGGAGGCCGAACTCGACACGAAGTTCCA
>Ga0335397_10011363_pt1 | contig 10971 bp, 8 predicted proteins | sample MAT04_FD_205740 | JGI IMG/M metagenome (GOLD analysis project Ga0335397, IMG submission 205740) | Freshwater microbial communities from Lake Fryxell liftoff mats and glacier meltwater in Antarctica - MAT-04 (spades assembly) (version 2) ...
TCGCCGGCCTGCTCGAACGCCACCGTCAGCTTGTTGCCTTCGATGGCGACGATGCGGCCATAGCCAAACTTGATGTGAAACACCCGTTCGCCGCGGGCATAGTCGCCGGCGGCCGAGGGCTCGGATATGGCCACCAGCCGGCCCTCGCCCTCGATCGCCCCCGAGCGCGAGCGCGACGGCCCGGACCCTGATCGGTAGGCTTCCTGCCGGCTCTGCGCCCGCATCCAGCCGGGTGAGGTGTAGCCCGAACCGAAGGACGACGTGTCGTCCCAGCGTGAGGCGGCCTGCTGCATTCCGGGACCGCCCCCGTAGTAGCCGGTCTCGGACGAGGCCTCGACATTGGCCAGGGGCAACTCATCAACGAACCGCGAGGGGAGCTGGCTGGTCCAACGGCCATAGACCTGGCGGTTGGCGACGAACGAGATGCGGGCCTCCTCGCGGGCGCGGGTGATCCCGACATAGGCCAGGCGGCGTTCCTCCTCGAGGCCCTTGTCGCCCTTCTCGTCCATCGACCGCTGCGAGGGAAACACGCCTTCCTCCCATCCGGGAAGGAACACCAGGGGAAACTCCAGCCCCTTGGCCGAATGCAGGGTCATGATCTGGACGGCGTCGTCGCCGGCGTTTCGGTCGATGTCCATCACCAGCGACACGTGTTCGAGATAGGCGCCCAGGGTGTCGAAGGCGCCCATGGAATTGACCAGTTCCTTGAGGTTCTCCAGCCGGGTCTGGCTGGTCGGGCCCTTGTCGGCGCGAAGGGCGTCGGTGTAGCCGCTCTCCTCAAGGATGGTTTCCAACAGCTGCGGGTGGCGGGCCACCTCGGTCATGCCCCGCCACCGGTCCATGTCCCGGATGAAGTTGGACAGGGCGGTGCGGGTGCGGGCCGGCAGTTCGTCCGTGCCGATGAGTCCCCGCGCCGCCAGGCTGGCGGAAACCCCGTTCATCCGGGCCAGCTTGAGGATTTTGGCGACCGAGGTGTCGCCGATGCCCCGCTTGGGGGTGTTGACGATTCGCTCAAAGGCTAGGTCGTCGTCTTCCGACTGCACCAGCCTCAGATAGGCGTGGGCGTCGCGGATCTCCGCCCGCTCGAAGAAGCGCGGGCCGCCGACGACCGTATAGGGGACGCCCAGGAGGACGAACCGCTCTTCGAAGGCGCGCATCTGGAACGAAGCGCGGACCAGGATCGCAGCTTCGCGGTACCGGCGGCCGTCCCGTTTCCAGCCTTCGATCTCGTCGCCGATCATGCGGCTCTCGGCCTCGCCGTCCCAGACGCCGCGCACACGCACCTTCTCGCCGCCCTTGGCCTCGGTCCACAGGGTCTTGCCAAGCCGGTCCTTGTTGGCGCCGATCAGGCCCGAAGCGGCGGCCAGGATATGTTCGGTGGAGCGGTAGTTGCGCTCCAGCCTGATCACCACGGCTCCGGGGAAGTCGCGCTCGAAGCGCAGGATGTTGTCCACCTCGGCGCCCCGCCAGCCGTAGATCGACTGGTCGTCGTCGCCGACGCAGCAGACGTTCTGATGCTTCTGGGCGAGCAGCCGCAGCCACAGATACTGGGCGACGTTGGTGTCCTGGTACTCGTCGACCAGCAGATATCTGAACCGGTCATGGTATTCGGCCAGCACATCGGGGTGGCCGGTGAAGATGGTCAGGTTGTGCAGCAGCAGGTCGCCGAAATCGCAGGCGTTCAGGACCCGCAGCCGGTCCTGATAGGCCTTATAGAGCGCGCCGCCGCGGTTGTTGGCGAACTGGGCGCCTTCGGATGGCGGCAGCTTGTCCGGGGTCCAGCCGCGGTTCTTCCAGTGATCGATCAGCCCGGCCAGATGCTTGGGGGTCCACCGCTTGACGTCGATGTTGTCGGCTTCCAGGAGTTGCTTGATCAGGCGCTCCTGATCATCCGTGTCGAGGATGGTGTAGCTGGATTTCAGGCCCACCAGTTCGGCGTGGCGCCGCAGGATCTGGGCCGCGACGGAATGGAAGGTGCCGAGCCACCGCAGGCCCTCGGATGACGGGCCGATCAGATGGCCGATCCGCTCGCGCATTTCGCGCGCCGCCTTGTTGGTGAAGGTGACCGCGAGCAGTTCCCAGGGCTTGGCTCGTCCAGTCGCCAGGATATGGGCAAGCCGCGTGGTCAGGACCCGGGTCTTGCCAGTGCCGGCCCCGGCCAGGACCAGCACCGGTCCGTCCACCGCCTCGACGGCTGCGAGCTGTTGGGGGTTAAGGCCGGCGCGGTAGTCGGCGACCGGCGGCGCGGCGCGGGCCAGGTCGCTGATGCGGGGCGCGGGGATGGAATCGGACACGGGCGGACTTTCTGAGGGCGGAACGAACGTAGCACGCACGGGCCGGGGTTCGAGTCCTGGCCGCTCCGTAAGGCTCCATGGTCACAGATCGCTCGGGCCGCCGCCTTGTGCAAACGCCAGGGCCGCCAAGCGGCAAGCGGACGCCAAGGGACGCCTGCCGCGGCCGGCGTCGATCCGCCCGATCAGCCCTGCGATCCCGAGATTGCGGGCCGCGGCCATGGCGTCGAGGACCGCCCAAAACTCCGGCTCCAGCGCCACCGAGGTGGCGTGCCCGGCCAGGAGCACCGATCGTTTGCGCAGGGCCATGGCGCTAGGGCTCGCGCTTGGCGTCGTCGACGACCTTGGCGGTCTTGGCGGCCAGCGCGCGCTGCACGGCGCGGCTGTCCTTGGTCTGACCGAAGCGCGCTCGGTTGGCCGCGGCCTTTGCCTTGGCCTCATCCTTGGCCCGCGCCTTGCGCGCGTGATTGAGGTTCACCGGGTTGTTTATCGCACGCCGTCCTTAGCCGTGGCCCGCTTCAGGCCGGATTTGTCCAGCCTCAGCCGGGGGAAATCATCTTCTCGGGCCGCACCACCTCATCGAATTCCGCGTCGGTGACGTAGCCGCCGCCGACAGCCTCCTCACGCAGGGTGGTGCCGTTCTTGTGGGCGGTCTTGGCGATCTTGGCGGCGTTGTCGTAGCCGATCTTGGGCGCCAGGGCGGTCACCAGCATCAGCGAGCGGTCGAGGGCCGCCTTGATGTTGTCCTCGCGCGGGGCGAGCCCCAGCAGCAGATTGTCGGTGAAGCTCACCGCCGCATCGGCCAGCAGGCGCACCGATTGCAGGAAATTGTAGGCCATCACCGGGTTGTAGACGTTCAGTTCGAAGTGCCCCTGGCTGCCGGCGAAGGTCAGGGCGGCGTGGTTGCCGAACACCTGAACGCACACCTGGGTCATGGCCTCGCACTGGGTCGGGTTGACCTTGCCGGGCATGATCGACGAGCCCGGCTCGTTCTCAGGCAGGGCCAGCTCCCCCAGGCCCGACCGCGGTCCCGACCCCAGAAAGCGGATGTCGTTGGCGATCTTGAACAGGGAAGCGGCCACGGTGTTGAGGGCGCCGTGGGCAAAGACCATGGCGTCGTGCGCCGCGAGGGCCTCGAACTTGTTTGGCGCAGTGGTGAATGGCAGGCCGGTGATCTGGGCGATCTTGTCGGCGACCTGCTCGGCGAAGCCGACGGGCGCGTTCAGTCCGGTGCCCACGGCGGTCCCGCCCTGAGCCAGCTGCATCAGGTCCGGCAGAGTGGACTGGATCCGCTCCAGACCCTTCTCGACCTGCTGGGCGTAGCCGGAGAATTCCTGGCCGAGAGTCAGGGGCGTGGCGTCCTGGGTATGGGTGCGGCCGATCTTGATGATGTGGTTCCAGGCGACCGCCTTGTCGTTGAGCGCATTGCGAAGGGTCTGCAGGGCGGGGAGCAGCCGGTGGACGATTTCTTCGGCGCAGGCGATGTGCATGGCCGTGGGATAGGTGTCGTTGGACGACTGGCTCATATTGACGTGGTCGTTGGGATGGACGGGCTTCTTGGAGCCCATCTCGCCGCCCATCATCTCGATGGCGCGGTTCGAGATCACCTCGTTGGCGTTCATGTTGGACTGGGTGCCCGAGCCGGTCTGCCAGACCACCAGGGGGAAGTGATCGTCCAGCTTGCCCTCGATCACCTCGTTGGCCGCCGCGACAATGGCCTGGGAAAGGTTGGGGTCGAGCTGGCCCAGCGCCTGATTGGTCTCGGCGGCGGCGCGCTTGACGATCCCCAGCGCCCGCACGATCGGCAGCGGCTGTTTTTCCCAGCCGATCTTGAAGTTGCCCAGGGACCGCTGGGCCTGGGCGCCCCAATAGCGGTCGGCCGCGACCTCGATCGGGCCGAAGGTGTCGGTTTCGGTGCGGGTCTTGGCCATTGGGCTCCCCATGGAATCTTGGCCGGTGGTGTAGCGGGCTGAGCGCGCAGTTCAAGGCGCGGCGCGCGCGGTGTTGCATTAAGAGGGGCGGATGGACGACAGCTGGACAGGCCGCGGCAAGGTGCGCGCCCGCGAAGACGCGGGCGGACTGGTCATTGTCGTGGATGGCCTGACGTCCCAGGCCAAATACTACAAGCCCTTGATCTACGAGTTCTTCCGCAAGGAATGGCGCGGGTCGCGCCCTGCCTGGGGCGAGTTCGCCGTCGAGATCGTCATGGAATATGTCGGCGACCCGCCGTGGCTTGATCTCGACAATCTGGCCAAGGCGATCCTCGACGCGATCAAGGGCTACGCCTTTCATGATGACGCCCAGGTCTATCGCCTGCTTGTCGAGCGGCTGGCGGGCGAGCGCGAGCGGATCACCGTGCGGGTGGCCGGGCCGCTGCCGGGCTCCTCGCGCCGGCTATCGGGAGAGATCGGCTAGCCGCTCCAGGGCTCCAGGGCGCCGTTGACCGCCAGGACCACGGCCAGGGCGGCGAACGCGGCCGTGGTGGCGGTGAAGCGAAGCTTGCGGCCGACCGTCCAGCTGTCGAGGCGCCGCCCGCCCTTCCATATCGCCGGAAGCAGAATCCCCGCGAACAGGGTCAGGAGGCTGGCGACCAGGGAGCAGGCCGAGGCGATCAGCAGCCAGGGACCCGGCCATTCATAGACCGCCCGGGCCGTGTCGGCCCCCGCCCTTGCGGCCCACAAGGCCAGGCAACCCGCCGCGACGATCCATAGCACCGCCGCGGCGGTCTGAATGGCGCTGGCGCGGCTCTGAATCGAGGTTTGGCGGAAGTCTCGGCGATCGCGGGTGATCAGCCCCACCAGGGTGGCGATGGCCGCCACCAAGGCCAGCAGTCCCGCAGTGTTGAGCGTCGAGACGGTGGAGAGGATGCCGGCCCTGTTATAGCTGTCGCCGCCCGAGGACGCGAACCACCGCGAGGCGCGTCCGTTGCGCCGGTCAAACACCGAGACCTCGGGCCCATCGGTCGCTTGGAAACGGTCGCCGCCTAAGGCGATCCAGCTGCGAGCCTCGTCGCCGATGGTGGTCACCAGCCGGCCGTCCGAGCTGACGTCGACCCTCGCCGATCCCGTCAGCACCCCCAGGAACTTTTCCAGCCCCGAGAAGGCCCGGCGTTCGGTGAGATAGACCCCGGCATAGTCGCCCCGCTGCCGGTACAGCTGGGCGGAGGCGGCTGGCAACACTCGCGGCCCGCCGTAGAACCGCTCCACGATCAGCTGCGGCAGGCGCCGGGTCAGATCATCCGCCGTCTCGGTGTTGGCGCTGGTGAAGACTCCCAGCCCCAGGGCCGGGACCGTGATCAGATTGGTGCGGAACGAGAGGGTGGCGCCGTGGTGACCGAAGCCGGTGAAGCCGCCCGGCAGCCGTTGCTCGTGAAAGCCGTGCGCCCAGCCGTTGACGCCCGGCGCGCTCCTGGCGTGAACGGTGCGGAAGGCCTGGGCGGTGCGGGGCGAATAGACCGTGACCAGGCCGACAGTCCCGTCGCCAAGCAACAGGGTCATATACCGGGCCATGTCGGCGGCGGTCGAAGAGGCCGCGCCAGCCGGTCCGATGTGGGTCAAATACTCGAAATCGCGCGGCTGCAATCGCCCGTCGGCCCAGCGAAACCCTTGCGAGACCTTGCGCGCCATGGCCGGCTTCATCGGCTCGGGCAGGTCCCTCCGGGCCGGATAGGGCTCGCGGAACGTGGTTTGGGTCATGCCGAGGGGCAGAAAGACATCCTGCTCGATGAGGCGATTGAACGGCACGCCCGCCACCTCCGAAGCCGCCTCGCCCGCCAGCGCAGCGCCATAGTTGGAATAGACGGGCAGGGCGCCGGCCGGCCGCACGCGCTGCGGTCGTTCCTGGCGCAGATAGGTGGCCAGGGGGCGAATGCGTCCCGGCTCACGCTCGAACAACTGACCCATCGCCCGATCCTCGAACCCGGCGACATGACCCATCAGATCCAGGACGGTGATGTCGCGCCCATAGCCCTGTTCGGGGATCTGCAGGCGCTGAGGCAGATACTGGTTGATCGGGTTGGCAAGGCCCATGCGCCGGCCTTCGACCTGCTTCATCACCGCGATCCAGGTGAAGGTCTTGGAGATCGAGCCGAGGCGGAACAGGGTCTGGTCAGGGTCGACCGCCCGCACCGGCGATTGCCGATCATAGCCGTAGCCCTTCTTGAGAACCACCTGGCCGTTCTGCACCACCGAGACAGCGACCCCGGCGATGTGGTCGCTGGCCATGGCCTGACGCACCACCCCGTCGACAAAGGCCTCCAGTTCGGCCGGGGGGATCGGGGTTCCGGGCGCCAGACGGGCGCCGGGGCGCGGGGGAGCCGCCAGGGCTGTGGGGATCGGCGCGAGCGGGACAGGCGAGGCAGCGATCGCCGGAGCGGGCCGGACCCGCCGCAAACGCCGCGACGACCGGCGCGGCGGGGCTTCAGGCTGAGCCGGACCCGCCTCGGGCGCGGGAGTCTCCAAGGCGGAGGGAGCTGGCGCGGGCGGCGTCTCCTGCGCCTCGACCGCGGATGCGCCCAAGACGATCGTCATGGCTAAGACGCCTGCAATCGCAGCCTTGAACCTTTGCATGACGACCCTCCGCGGCACGGGCCGGTTGTAAGGCGCCCGGCGGACCACGCAAGGCGCTGATCAGGGCTTGGCGACCTTCGGCGGAACTGCCGTGAAGGTCTGCAACGGCAGCAGAGGTTGCAGCCCCGCGCCGATCTGCATCTGCGGTTCGGAGGCCGGCGTCAGGCCTTCGGCCCGCTCGCGCCGGTCCACGCACCCGCGGGCCCGGCGACCCAGATCAGCGAAGTCGGAGGCGATCGGCAGGGTCTCCAGGAGGCAGGCGTCGAAAAAGGGGTATTGGTCGCTCTCGGTGCAGCCAAAGGACGACCGGTCGGCCCGCGCCGCCGTCAGCACCAGGCGATGCGGCGCCGCCAGCGCCGGAAGGAATACTCCAGAGAAACAGGCCGAGACGATGACCACGGTCGGTCGTTTGGCGCATGACCGGTCGATCATAACGGCCATCTGGCGAGGCGTGAGGATGCGCTCGCCCAGTTGCAGGCCGCGGGGATCTCCGTGGGAGGTGAAATAGACAAGGCAGCCGCCCGTCGCCCTCGAGGCCTGGGCGCGGAGGGCGGCGTCTATGGCGGATGGGGTCGAGGCCAGCGGCCTGGCGGCGGGATATCGCGCGGGGCGGACCGAGAACTGGCTGATGTTTTGGGCGGAGAAGCCGGCACGTTGAAAGGCGGCCGCGGCGTCCCGCCGGGCATTGTCGAAGGCTTCGGTCGGCGCGCCGTTATTCGCGCGCCAGTCGCCGGCGACGAACACCGCCGTCCAGTCTGCGAAGGGCGAGGCGATAGCTGCAGGCGCGGAGGGCGCCACGAGCAGGAGCAAGGCGGCGAGGCCGGCCAGTATCCGGCGCGGCAGGCCGGGGATCACTTCTTCCGGAATTGGTCGAGGGAGACGATCTTGGGCCCGTCCCCCGCGTCCACAGCCGTCTCGTCCGCGACCGCCTCGCCGACCGGCTCTTTTTGGCCGACGGGTTCGTCAGCAGTCTCAGTATCCCGAGGCGGTTCGAATTGAAGCAGGAACTGGACGCTGGGGTCGTAGAAGCGGGTCACAGCGGCGTAGGGCACCGAAAGGCGCTTGGGCGATCCGCCGAACGTCAGGGTTACGGTGAAGAAGGTCTCTCCGGGGGCCAGATCCCAGTACTGGTGCTGGAGGATGATGGTCATCTCATCGGTATATTTGCTGAGCAGATCGGCGGGCGCGGACACCCCAGGAGCACGGGTTCGGAAAGTGATGTAGAAGTGGTGCGCCCCCGGCAGGCCGGTCGGCGCGGCGGCGCGCTTGAGGGCCGCGCGCACGACCCCGCGCAGGGCGTCCTGGGCCATGGCCTCGTACTGCATCAAGTCCTGAGGCGGTGCTTCCTGAGACATGGTCGCTCTTGGTGGACGGATGGGAGGCGCGAACCTACCCGCAAGTGAGCGCGCCGAAAAGGACGCTCTATCGAGCGAACGCTGCAGGCCGCGGTTGGTTCGATTGAGGGAAGTGGAGGGCTTCTGTTGCCAGGCGCCCGCATTCTTGGAGGCAAAAATGCGGCATCAGGTAGCAAATGGGACAAGCCCGTTACGGGCGCCGCGCGATGCGGTGGTGGCTATCACCGGTTCCGATGCACACCTAATGCCTCTGAAGTTCAGAGGTAGATGATAGGATTTGTCGCGCCGCTAGTCGGAATACTCACGGTCTGGGTCTTCCAAAACACGAAACCGGTGCTCTTCACCGTCGAACATTCGCCAGAACGCCGTGCGACGATGCAGCCCGGTCACGTCGTCGCGATAGACGATCCTGATTGCCCTCCACGTCGTGGCGGCGCTTTGGCATCGCTTCGTGCGCAAGGATGCTGAGGCTGACGCTGCCAGCGGCAAGAGGGCCGGGGACCCCGCGGAGCGATCCGGCCTGTCGGGCCTCCCTGTTGTCAGACATTCTTGACGGCGGCGGGCGGCGGCGGCACTCTGTCTGGCAGGTCCCTAGACAAGGCGCGCTCGGAAAAGGCTACGGCCAGTTCTACTGTGCACGCGATGGGGGCTAAGCTGCAGGGAACGCCATGACGAAGCGCCATCCGCCCAAGGTTCTGTTCGGCGCCTCGCTTGCGGGACTCGCCATCGCCTTCGGCCTAGCCCTCCTTGTGGCGATATCCAGTGGTCCGGCCCCCGCGGCGGAGCCCACCGGGACCATCCGCGGCCGCATCAGCCTGAGCGCCGGCAAGCCCATCGCCATCCGCGTCAAGGCGCGGGATGCCAAGGCCGGAACGACCTACAACGTCTTCACCCGCAAGGGCGAGTACCGCGTCCCCGCCCTGCCCCCGGCGACCTACGAGGTCTTTATTTCGCAGCGCGGCTTCGACTCCGCGCCGCAGACGGTGACGGTGAAGCCCGGCGAGACCCTGAAGCTTGACCTGAAAGCGACGGTGAAGCCCGGGTTCGACATCGCCGAGCAGTTCCTGCAGCGCGACACCCACACGGCCAACTACAGCGAAGACAAGCCGGTGGTGGAGTTCGATAAGCTCTATCCGCCGGGGCCCGCCCGAGACCTGCTGCTTGACAAGTGCTTCGTCTGCCACTCGACGGCATACCACCATATGAAGCTGGACCGGGAGGGTTGGGACTATTTGGTCCGCCGGATGGTGGATCGCAGATCGCTAGAGGGCGAACCGCCCCGCGACAGCTACTATACCCGCCAGCACTTCCCGACGAAGGACAAGGACCTGATCGTCGACTATCTGGCGGCCAACTTCGGTCCGGACTCCCCCGACCGGGACGTGAAGCTCGACGAATTCGTGCCGGACGAGGCGATCGTCTCCGAGGCGCTCTATATCGAGTACGATGTGCCCCCTCAGAAGGGTCAGCGGCCGCGCAGCTATCACGATCCCTTCGTCGCCCCGAATGGCGAGATCTGGGCCAATGACCGGGCCAACCATTCGCTGGTGCGCATCGATCCAATGGCGATGGATATCAAGAAGCGCGTCGTGGAGGAGCACGTCGCTCCCTGGACCGAGACCTCGATGCACGGGATCACCATCGATTCCGTCGGGCGGGTCTATTACGCCGACGTCAACGGCGGGTATCTGGGCGAGTACGACCGGCGCGCGGGCAAGTTCACGCGCTATGAGACCACCGGCCACATGGAGCCGCCCTGGAACGTCCCCGCGGGCACACGCACCGCGGAGTCGGCGATCCAGATCGTCACCGACAAGGACGACAACATCTGGGGCAATCTGGTCACCAGCAAGCGGATCTTCCGCCTCGACGCCAAGACTCGCAAGATCAAGGCCTGGCGCCTGCCGGGAGCCGAGCCCAACCCCTACGGGATGATCGTCGCGCCGGACGGGGGGATCTGGGTCCCAGGGGCGTCAAACCACACCATGATCCGGTTTGACCCGAAGACGGAAAAGTTCACCGAGTTCAAGACCGTGACCCAGCCCTCGGGAATGCGGCGCATTGGGGTCGATGCCCAGGGCAATATCTGGGCGGCGGGCTATACCTCCGGCGTCGTCGAGCGCCTTGACCCCAAGACGGGGGCCCAGAAGACTTGGCCCATGCCGCTGAAACTCAGCACGGGTTACGACCCCTGGCCGATCGGCGACTATCTTTGGATCACCGAGGCGACCTACCAGACCTTTGTCCGCTTCGACCCTAAGACAGGCCAGTTCGTGTACTATCCCCTGCCCATGTCCCAGCCGGGCCGCAATCCCGGCGTTCCTAAGATGGAAGTCGGCAAGGACGGGACGATCTGGTTCACCTACCGCAGCCTTCGCGACCGGGCGAACCCGATGGTGGCCTTTCGGCCAACCGCCAACGCCGGGCCCTGGGAAAGCGCAAAGCTAGACCCGCTGGAGCAGATGAAGAGCGCTGTGATGGCGACGGCTGACTGGCTCCGCAGCGCACTTTCTTAGGCGCCCAGGAACCACGAGGAAGCCGAGGCCTATCACGGGGTGCAGACGCGAAGCTTCGCCGACGCCAGCGCCCAGATGGCGTCGGCCTTGCAGAACTGGCCCGGCGAGGGGACTTGGGCGTCCGCGCAACCGATCGATGCACAAATACGGCATTAGGTAGCATACCTAATGCCGCAAAAGAGGACGGCGCCTCTGCATATGGTGGATTAGTGGAGGGCTTCTGTTGCCAGGCGCCCGCATT
>Ga0335397_10011365_pt1 | contig 10970 bp, 9 predicted proteins | sample MAT04_FD_205740 | JGI IMG/M metagenome (GOLD analysis project Ga0335397, IMG submission 205740) | Freshwater microbial communities from Lake Fryxell liftoff mats and glacier meltwater in Antarctica - MAT-04 (spades assembly) (version 2) ...
GTGGCCGAGATGCTGGCAGCGCGCTACGGCCTGCCGATGTGGCGCTTCACCAACTCGGGCACCGAGGCCACGATGGATGCCATCCGCGTGGCCCGCGGCATCACCGGCCGCGAGAAACTCGTCAAGGTCGAGGGCGGCTATCACGGTCACCACGACGAGGTGATGATCTCGATGAAGCCGAAGGTCGAGCTCGCCGGTCCGGCCGACAACCCGACCCCCATCCCGGCAACAGCGGGCATCACCCGAGCAGTGCTGGCCGACACGCTCGTCATCCCCTACAACGATCCCGAGGCGCTCGAGCGCGTGCTGCGCAGCGGTGAGGTCGCGGCGTTCATCGTCGAGCCGGTGATGGAGAACATCGGCATCTGCATGCCCCAGCCCGGCTATCTCGAGGCCGTGCGCGAGATCACTCGCAAGTACGGAACGATGCTGATCTTCGACGAGGTCAAGACCGGCATCACCGCGGGCTGGAGCGGCGCCACGGGCGTGCTCGGCGTGCAGCCCGACCTGGTGTGTCTCGCCAAGAGCATCGGCGGGGGACTGCCCCTCGGTGCCTTCGGCGGCACCCAGGAGTGCATGGACCAGATCACCACCGGCAAGGTGCTGCACCTCGGTACCTACAACGGCAACCCGCTCTGCATGGCAGCTGCGAAGGCAGTGCTGAACGACATCTGCACCCCGGAGGTGCAGCTCGCCGTCAATGCGCTCAACAGCAGGCTCGTCGCTGCTTGCCAGGGCACGATCGACGCCGCCGGGTTGCCGGCGCACACGGTGCAGTTCGGTGCCAAGGGCTGTGTCACCTGGTCGGAGGAACCGATCAAGAACTATCGCGACTACAAGGCCACCGACTTCGACCTCGCCTTCGCACAGTGGATGCACGGCATCAACCGTGGCATCCTCCTGCCGCCCGGCCTCGACGAGCAGTGGCTCATCTCGGTGCTGCACAGCGAGCACGATGCAATGCGCTACGAGTCGGTGTTCCAGGAGTTCGTCGACGAGCTCATCGCCTGAGCGGCCGAAGGCACGATCCAGCGAAGGCTCCCTGCCCCGTCAGCTCCAGCTGCGCTCTTCGCGGTAGCGGTAGGTGCTGACGGGCGTGCTCCAGCGTTTGCTGCGTCCCATGCGTGTCGACGCCAGGAACAACCCGACCCCGGCGCCGGCGAGGACGAACGCCGCGAACAACGTGAGCCCCAACGCATCGTCGGCCAGACGTGATGGCATGCGCGCCCACGGACTCTCGTCGAGCACCGGTGGCAGGAACTTCGGGATCAGGTAGCTGAAGATGATCGCCAGGGCGGCGAGCGCGACGAGCCCGATTCCCAGCGTGCGGAACAGTGCGGCACGCTCGGGGCGTGCCAGGAAGCACAGGACGAAGAACACCAGGGCGGCCAGCGCGCTGAGGGGCACGAGCAATCCGAGGATGCTGTCGATCGCGGCCAGGGCTCCGACGCGGGGCAGGTCGATGCTGAGCGGCGGGAGCGCCGCTGCGCGCTCGTCGCGAGTGATCTGCACGAGCTGCTCGGGTGAGATCGTGACCGGCCCGTCGCGTTCGCCGATCAGGACGCGATGGATGTCCTCGAGCACGGGGCCGTAGAGCTCGGCGCCGAGCGGGAGCGAGGCAACGATCGCGATGTTCTGACGGACGATCGCCGCTCCGGTCGGATCGCCGGGATACATCTGGTCGGCGGTTGCGTCGGCCACCACACGAACGGCTTCACGTTGGATCTCGACGTCCTCGAGCACCGTTGCAGCGGCACCGGCGGTGCGCGACGGGCTCAACGCGGTTCGCTGGAGCAGGTATCCGCTGATGGCGAGGCAGGCGAACGCGAAGGCGATCCCGAACAGCAGACCAGCGAGAGAGCGACGCACGGCGCCCATTGTGACCGATGAATGGTGCCGACCGTGCAAGCGGCCTCGACGGCGGCCTCGACAGCAGCTCGACAGCAGCTCGTCCGGCATGGTCGCCACGTCGGTCGGACGGGATGCCTGGCTCGGAGATCGGCGTCGTAGGGTGAGTCGGTGGCAGCCCCCCACCTGACGTTCATCCGCATGCTCGGCCGCGCAGCGTTGCTGCGTTGCCCGTGGTGCGGATCGAGGCGCACCTTCCTGCGTGGCTGGTTCAAGCGCCACGACCGATGTCGCACCTGTGGCATCCGTTGGCACCGTGAGGCAGGTTTCGAGCTGGGCACGGTGACGGTGAACACGATCATCACGTTCGGGGCGCTCACCACGGCGATGGCCATCGGCTTCGTGACGACGGCGCCCGACATCCCGGTGTTGCCATTCGTGCTCGCGCTGTTCGCAGTGGCGATGATCGTGCCGGTGGTGATCTATCCGTTCACGTACACGATCTGGCTCGCGTTCGACCTGGCGGTGCATCCGCCCGAGCGCGCCGAACTCGACGAGGCTGCGGCTGCGATGATCGGAGCAGCGGGATCCGGGGACGCCGGTGACGGCTCGGGTCAGCGTCGCAAGCGCTCGACGTAGGCCTGCGCCGAGGCGCGACCATCAGCGTCGCGCAGGCCGGCGAACAGTCCATCTGCGTCGGCCCAGCTGCGCCCGGTGCCCACCATCGACTCGGTCACGGCGTTCACGTGTGCCTTCGTCTCGAGCAGGGCGAGCTTGGGCTTTGCCAGCAATGTCTGCACGAGCGACTCGACCTCGTCGTCGAGCCGATCGTCGTCGACGACCCGGTTGAGGAAGCCGCTGCGCATCGCTTCGTCGGCGTCGAACGGACGACAGGTCATCACCAGTTCCTTGGTGAGGGCGGGGCCGATCTCACGCACGAGACGTGGAATGCCTCCCCATGCCAGCGGGATGCCGAGATCGACCTCGGGGATCGAGAATCGGGCCGAGCGTGCGGCGATGCGGAGATCGCAACCGGCCGCGACGATCAGCCCGCCGCCCACGCACCATCCGTGCAGCCGCGCGACCGTGACGGCCCGCATCTCGTCGAGGGCACGACCCATCCGCCACCCCTGCTGGCGATCCTCGGCGGGGGCGGACGTGCTGAACGCCGAGAGGTCGGCGCCGGCCGAGAACGCTCGACCTGCGCCGCTGACGACGACCACTTTCAGCTCGTGGTGCTCGTCGAGCCAGCGCGCGGCCAGTTCGAGCTCGTGGAGCGTGTGTGTGCTGAGCGGGTTGAGCTTGTCGGGTCGGTTCAACACGATGCTGCCGCGCTGGCCGTCGATGGTGACGGCGATGGTGTCGAATGGGGCAGGAGCGGGAGGCGTCGTGGAGGCCGTCATGGAGGCGGACCCTACTCCGGAACATTTCGGCGTTCGGTGCTTGATCGAACGTTCGTTCGTAACTACAGTCATGTCGTTCGCACAGCCGGGTCCACCGAGCCCCGAAACATCGAACCCGAAACCCCAACCCCAACCCCAACGACCGGCACGCCGTCGACATCCCGTCGACATCCCGTCCACACGCCGTGTCACACCCCGTTCGTATGGTGCCCCCCACACACCAGATCGGGTCGCAGCGACCCCGCCCCGACCCCGGGGCACATCACTCAGGCAGGAACGGAGCACGACGATGAGCAACAACAACGACCGCGAGAAGGCACTCGACATGGCCCTCGCCCAGATCGACAAGCAGTTCGGCAAGGGCTCGATCATGCGCATGGGCGAGAAGACGACGTTGGGCATCGACGTCATCTCCACCGGTGCGCTGTCGCTCGACCTGGCGCTCGGCGTGGGCGGCCTGCCCCGCGGTCGCGTCGTCGAGATCTACGGCCCGGAGTCGTCGGGTAAGTCCACCCTCGCCATGCACGTCGTGGCCGAGGCCCAGCGCAACGGTGGCATCTGCGCCTACATCGACGCCGAGCACGCGATGGACCCGATCTACGCCAAGGCGATCGGTGTCGACATCGACCAGCTGCTCATCTCCCAGCCCGACACCGGTGAGCAGGCGCTCGAGATCGCCGACATGCTCGTCCGGTCGGGCGCCATCGACGTGCTGGTGATCGACTCCGTGGCGGCCCTCACGCCTCGCGCCGAGATCGAGGGCGAGATGGGCGACAGCCACGTCGGCCTGCAGGCCCGCCTCATGAGCCAGGCGCTGCGCAAGCTCACCGCCAACCTCAACAAGACCAACACCATCGCGATCTTCATCAACCAGCTCCGTGAGAAGATCGGTGTGATGTTCGGATCGCCCGAGACCACCCCGGGTGGTCGTGCGTTGAAGTTCTACTCGTCGGTGCGTCTCGACATCCGCCGGATCGAGAGCATCAAGGACGGCACCGAGATCACCGGGTCGCGAACCCGCGTGAAGGTCGTCAAGAACAAGGTCGCCCCGCCGTTCAAGCAGGCCGAGTTCGACATCATGTACGGCAAGGGCATCAGCCGTGAGGGTTCGCTGCTCGACATGGCCGTCGACATGACCATCATCAAGAAGTCGGGCGCCTGGTTCACCTACGACGGTGAGCAACTCGGTCAGGGTCGCGAGAACGCGAAGAACTACCTGTCCGAGCACCCCGAGGTGATGATGGAGGTCACCGACAAGGTCCGTCGTCAGGCGGGGCTCGGCGATGAGGAGTTCACTGACGCCGACGAGAAGCCGCTGAGCGTCGAACTCGACAGCTGATCATCGCTTCGTCCGACTCCGAGGTGGAGGTTCGTGCACAACACCGCCTCGGACCGGGCGACGGCGGAGCCCGGACCGGCGAGGGTCGGTAGCCTGCCATTCGTGACCAGCACGCCCCGCAGCTACGTCGTGCACACCTACGGGTGTCAGATGAACGAGCACGACTCCGAGCGCATTGCCGGGTTGTTCGATGCCGACGGTCTGGTGGCAGTCGACCATGACGACGATGCCGACGTGGTGGTGCTCAACACGTGCTGCATCCGCGAGAACGCCGATAACAAGCTCTACGGCAACCTCGGCCATCTGAAGCGATGGAAGGAAGCGAAGCAAGGTCGCCAGATCGTGGTGTCCGGGTGTCTGGCACAGAAGGACCGCGACATGGTCCAGCAGCGCGCTCCATGGACCGACGTGGTACTCGGCACCCACAACGTGCACCGTGCCACCGAACTGCTGCACCACGCGACGGCGCATGGGCCGATCACCGAGATCCTCGACGAAGCGGTCATCGACGATCATGCGCTGTTCCCCTCGGCGCTGCCGGCTCGCCGCGAGACCTCGTACAACGCGTGGGTCACCATTCAGATCGGCTGCGACAACTCCTGTGCCTTCTGCATCGTGCCGGCCGTGCGCGGCGCCGAGATCAGCCGGCCGTTCGACGACGTGGTCGCCGAGGTGCACGAGCTGGCTGGCCAAGGTGTCACCGAGGTCACCCTGCTCGGCCAGAACGTCAACAGCTACGGGCGCGATCTCCAGCTTGCGTCGCGCCGCAATGGCGATGTCGACGCCCGGCTCCGTCCGTTGTTCGCCGACCTCATCACGGCGGTCGCCGGTGTGCCGGGCATTCGGCGTGTGCGCTTCACCAGCCCACACCCGAAGGACATGCGCCCCGAGACGTTCGCCGCGATGGCGGCGTCGCCGGCGGTGTGTGAGCACCTCCATTACCCGTTGCAGAGCGGTTCCGATCGGGTGTTGGCGCTCATGCATCGTGGGTACACCGCCGAGCGGTACCTCGAGCGGCTGGCGGCAGGACGCGCTGCGGTCGACGACCTGGCCGTGAGCACCGACATCATCGTCGGCTTTCCCGGCGAGACCGACGACGACTTCGAGCGCACCCTCGAGGTGGCAGCAGCCGCCGAGTACGACTACGCGTACACGTTCATCTTCTCGCCGCGTGAGGGCACCGAGGCGGCAACGATGACCGAGCACTTCGTCGATGCCAGGGTGGTGGCCGAGCGCTTCGAGCGGCTCCGGATCGTGGTCGAACGCAGCGCGATCGCCAAACACCGGGCTCGGATCGGCAGGGTCGAAGAGGTACTCGTCGAGGGGCCGAGTCGCAAGGATGCCAGCGTGTTCTCGGGTCGCACGCGGCAGAACAAGTTGGTGCACTTCACCCCGCCTCAGCCCGTTCGTGTCGGTGCGTACGCGACCGTCGAGGTCACGGGTGCAGCGCCGCATCACCTGACCGGCCAGTTCCGTGAGCTGATCGCCGAGCCGGCGCACAAGCGTCGGATCGCTGTCGCCGCGTTGTGAACCGGGTCGCTGCGCCCGCCCTCGTCGTGCTCGGCCCCACGGCGAGTGGTAAGAGCGACGTGGCGATGGCGGTGGCAGCAGCCGGCCCGTTCGAGCAGCCGTTCGAGATCGTTGCCGTCGACGCGATGCAGGTGTACCGGCACATGGACATCGGGACCGCGAAACCCACAGTGCACGATCGCGCCTCGGTGCCGCACCACCTGCTCGACCTCGTCGATCCCGACCACGACTTCGCCGTGGCCGAGTTCGTCGTTGCGGCCTCCACGGCGATGGCCGGTATCGGCGAGCGGGGAGCGAGGGCGTTGCTGGTGGGCGGCACCGGTCTGTATCTGCGAGTGCTCACCGACCCGATGGAGATGCCGGGCACCTGGCCCGAGGTGCGTGCCGCGTTGGAGGCCCGTCTCGTCGACGAGCGCGTCGAGGTGTTGCATGCAGAGCTCGCCACGCTCGATCCACCCGCTGCGGCACGGATGGAACCGACGAACGGTCGCCGGGTGGTGCGAGCCCTGGAGGTGTGCCTCGGGTCCGGTCGTCGGTTCAGCTCGTTCGGCCCCGGCCTCGCGACGTACCCACCGGTGCCCTTCGTGCAGGTCGGTCTGCGCTGGTCGCGTCCGATGCTGGCGTTGCGCATCGAGCATCGCGTGCACCGGATGATCGAGGCGGGCCTGGTCGGGGAGGTCGTCGACCTGCTCGAACGGTTTCCGCAGCTGTCACGCACGGCTGGTCAGGCACTCGGTTACAAGGAGATCATCGAACACCTCGACGGCCGCGTCGGGCTCGACGAGGCAGTCGCCGAGGTCGTGCTGCGAACCCGGCAGTTCGCGGTGCGCCAGGAGCGGTGGTTCCGTCGTGACCCGCGCATACGCTGGCTCGACATCCACGACGATCCCGTCGCCGAAGCGGTGCCGGTGATCGGTGAACTGAACTGATCGGATCGCCGTCCGCGTGACCACCCTCGACCTCACCAAGCACCACGGCCTCGGTAACGACTTCCTCGTCGTGTTCAGCCCCGATGTGGCTGGTGAAGACTTGCCGGCGTTGGCCGTGCGGCTCTGCGATCGTCGCCGTGGCATCGGCGCCGACGGACTCCTGGTTGCTACGCACGCCGCCGGGTACTCCGCTCGGATGGTGCTCTACAACGCCGACGGCAGTCGGGCGGAGATGAGCGGCAATGGCATCCGTTGCTTCGCCCAGGCACTCGCGGCACGACGTGATGATCTCGATGAGCAGTTGATCCTCACCGACGCCGGTGTGCGCCGCGTGCAGCTCTCGACCACCGACCGCGACGACACGATCGAGGCGAGCGTCGAGATGGGCGAGGTCGTGCCGGGCTCACCGCCCGAGGGCTGGGATGGCGTCGGTTGCCACCCCGATCGACCGGTGTTGCACCTCAGCACCGGCAACCCGCACACCGTGGTGGGTGTCGACGATGTCGATGCGGTCGACCTTCGGGCGTTGGGCGAACAGGTGCCGGGTACCAACCTCGAGATCATCGAGCCAGGCGACGAGCCACACGTCATCCGCATGCGGGTGCACGAGCGCGGCGCCGGCATCACCGAGGCGTGCGGCACCGGTGCATGCGCGAGCGCGTTCGCCGCTCGCGCATGGGGTCTGGTACCGGCCAGTGCTGCGGAAATCGTCGTGCAGATGGACGGTGGACGCGCGAAGGTGCGTCTCGACGACCCATCGCTCGGCCGGGCCACCCTGGTGGGGCCGTCGGTGCTCATCGCCCGGATCACCGTCGACATCGATCCGGGCCAGACGAACGACATCACGAACGACATCACGAACGACATCACGAACGACATCGATCAACAGGGGATGCAGGCACACACATGACGAACCCGTACCAGGAAGCACTCGGCGCCACGCTCATCGAGCGCACCAAGCGCGAGCGCATCGTCCTGGTCGGTGTCACCCTGTCGGGATACACCGACGGTGACACCGAAGCTGGCCTCGACGAGCTCGCGCTGCTCATCGACACCGCCGGCGCCGACGAGGCCGGTCGTCTCGTGCAGCGGCGAGACAAGCCCGACCACACGTGGTTCATCGGCAAGGGCAAGGTGGAGGAACTCAGACAGCTGTGCCTTGCAGTCGATGCCGACACGGTGGTGTTCGACAACGAACTCAGCCCGGCACAGCAGTTCAACCTCGAGAAGCTGCTCGGCCGTACTGCCATCGACCGCACGGCGGTGATCCTCGACATCTTCGGCCAGAACGCCCACACGCTCGAAGGCAAGGCCCAGGTGGAGCTAGCGCTGCTGAGATATCGGCTGCCACGCCTCCGTCGCGGTATCAAGGCGAACCTCTCGCAGCAGAGCGGCGGTGTGGGTACCCGCACCCGAGGCACCGGTGAGACCAAGCTCGAGGTCGACCGGCGCACGCTCGCCAAGCGGATCAGCCGGCTCGAGCACGACCTGGCCGACCTGCGCGAGACACGCCACCTGCAACGCAAGAGTCGGGGCCGTAGTGGCCTTGCGACCGTCACGATCGTCGGGTATACGAACGCTGGCAAGAGCATGCTGCTGAACCGTCTCACCCAGGCGGGAGTGCTCGTGGAGGACCGGTTGTTCGCCACGCTCGATCCCACCACGCGGCGCCTGTCGTTGCCCGGTGGCGAGCCGGTGCTGCTCACCGACACCGTTGGTTTCGTCCGTCGGCTGCCGCACGGTCTGGTCGAGTCGTTCAAGAGCACGCTCGAAGTGGCCAGCGATGCCGACTTCCTCGTCCACGTGGTCGACGCGTCGGTTGCCGACCCCGAGGGCCAGATCCAGGCGGTACGGGTGGTGCTCGAGGAGATCGAGGCTGACACCGTGCCCGAGTTGCTCGTGTTCAACAAGGCCGACCTCGCGCCTGATGCCGCCAAGGAGCTCGTGGCTGATCACGAAGGTTCTGTCGCGGTGAGCGCGGCCACCGGGGAGGGGATCGAGGACTTCCTCGCCACCCTCGCCGACCGGCTGCGCACGATCACCGCGCCGGTGGAACTGCTCATCCCGTACGAGCGCGGCGACGTGCTCGCAGCGGTGCATCGTGAGGGCGAGGTGGTGTCGAGCAGCCACGAGGACGGTGGCGTTCGAGTCCGTGCCCGCCTGGCAGATGCCTCGGCCGGTCGCCTGTCGGAGTTCGTGGTGAACCGCGACGCCACCGGCGACGATGGCGATGGTCGCCACGACCGCCGCGACGCCGACACCGAGACCCCCGGTGACTGACCGGCACACGACCGTCGCCTCACGTTCGATCGCATTGGGTCGCGAGCGCCCGAGCTGAGATGATGTCGGCCCATGGCTGAAGGATTCGTGCCACCCCCGTACCCGTACGACAAGCTCGATCGGCTCGCGAAGCTGTGCTCGGCGCACGAGGGCGGCATCGTCGACCTGTCGATCGGCACACCGTGCGACCCGCCGCCCCCGGCGGTGATCGCCGCGTTGGCGTCGAGCAACAGTGAACGTGGGTACCCGCCCAGCATCGGCACCGTAGGTTTGCGCAGTGCGATCCGGTCGTGGATCCAGCGTCGGTTCGACCTCGATGTCACCGTCGATCAGGTCGCCGCCTGTGTCGGGACGAAGGAGTTCGTGGCCACCACCCCGCACTACCTCAGGCTTCGCACGCCATCGCGCGACACGGTGCTGTACCCGGCCGTTGCCTATCCCACCTACGAGATGGGAGCGATCCTGGCCGGTTGCCGCCCGGTCGCCGTGCCCTCGCGAGCCGATGGCGGGCTCGATCTCGATGCGATCGACCCTGCCGACGCGGCGCGGGCGCTGATGCTGTGGGTGAACAGCCCGTCGAATCCCACCGGGGCCCTCAGCGACCTCGATGCCGCAGCGACGTGGGGTCGGGCGAACGGCGTGCCGGTGTTCAGCGACGAATGCTATGTCGAGTTCACGTGGGAGGGTCGGGCGCGCACGGTGCTCGAGCAGGGCATCGATGGTGTGGTGGCGGTGCACTCGCTGTCGAAGCGGTCGAATCTCGCCGGGCTGCGTGTCGGGTTCTACGCCGGCGACGAGGAGCTCGTCACGTACCTCAAGGAGGTGCGCAAGCACGTCGGCATGCTGGTGCCCGGCCCGGCGCAAGCCGCAGGCGTGGTGGCGCTCGCCGATGGCGAGCACGTGGTGGTGCAGCGCGATCGCTATCGCCGGCGTCTCGAGCGGATGGCCGGAGTGCTGTCCGCGTGGTCGGGGATCGACGTGCCGCTCCCGGCGGGAGGCTTCTATCTCTGGTTCGACGCCGGCGATGGGTGGGATTTCGCCGAACGGTTGGCCACCGAGGGGGGAGCGCTCGTGAGCCCCGGCGACCTCTATGGTGCCGGTGGTGCTCACAACGTTCGTGTGGCCGTGGTACAAACAGATGACCGGATCGAACACGTCGCTCAGCGGCTGGGGGTGTAGCGAAATGACTTATCAGCAGTTTCCGCCGGCCGGGCAGCAACCAGTCGTGCAGCAACCCGGACAACCCTTCGGGGGGAGTCCGCTGCCCGGTGCCCGACGGACGAGCCTCATCGCGATCGGCGCCCTGCTGCTCGTCGCTGGTCTGATCGCCGGCGTGGTGATGCTGCTCGCCAGCTCGTCGAACTACGACGAGGGAGCGCGGAACCTCGCACGCGCCCCGATCGGGTGCACGACCAGTCTCGAGTTCGACGAAGCCGGCACCTACTTCATCTACGTCGAGACCACTGGAACCGTGGGCGAGCTACGCGGCGACTGTCCGAATGCCGACACCGACCACGACTCCGATCCGGACGATGTTCCCGACGTCGAGATCGTGCTCGTCGACGACGACGGCGACGAGGTCGACCTCGACGCTGATTCGTCTGCCGACTACGACGCCGGGGGATTCGTCGGTCGCTCGGT
>Ga0335397_10011366_pt1 | contig 10969 bp, 10 predicted proteins | sample MAT04_FD_205740 | JGI IMG/M metagenome (GOLD analysis project Ga0335397, IMG submission 205740) | Freshwater microbial communities from Lake Fryxell liftoff mats and glacier meltwater in Antarctica - MAT-04 (spades assembly) (version 2) ...
CGGGAAGTAAGTGGTAAATTACAAGACATTGCAAAAACCTCAACAAGACCGGATGATTTGTCGTTAATATTTGCTAAAGCTTTGTCTATAAACATGAGAGCATGCAGAAATCAAGGTTGGATGGTGCCAACCGATATAAAACGTGCCTTATATAATCTTTATGATTGTTCTACAAAAGATGATGTCTATCCTAATGCTATAACACCAATGGCGCGTGCGATTAAATGTAAGGATGTGGAAAAGCAAGAACAGCTTTTCCGTGATGGCTGGGACCCTTATTTAGAAATTTGCAACATAAGAAAAGTCTACCTTGAAAATGATTCTTACACAGAAGGCTTTTCACATGTGGCAGGTTTTGCAGAATTTGCAAAAAGATTTCAGTTAGATGCTGCAATAATTGATGTAAATTGCGATATTCTCATCAACATTGGCAAAAGACTAAGGGATTGCAGAAATAGCGATGATGCCTACACTATAGATCCGAAGTACTATACTAAAGATCTTAAAGACATTGTAGCAACTGTATTCAGAAATTACCGTTCGTAACACTAACTTAAAAGTAATAAAATTGCTAATTTAGATTGCGGAGACTTAAGACTTAAGAGCCTCACCCTAAGCCGAGGCTGAAAGGCTCCTGAATCCTGAATTTTTTAAATTTCAGGCTTCAGGCAAATTGCCAGGCGATTTAAAGCAACAAAGCTTACTTTAAAAGCCCAAGTTTTATAACGTTATGGTGATGGATAGAGGGTCTTTACTTTATTCATATCGGCTTTTTTGGATACAAGCTTCTTTTGAGGGCGAAAGACCTGGCAGGCTTTCCATAACTTTTTTCCATCCCACGCTTTATGGTTTTGGTAAAGCGATTGATTTAACTCATCAATCGAGCTTTGAAAATCTAAAGGTAGCATCTTTTTTATGCTGATTAAATTCAAAGGCTTGATTTCAGGGAAATATAAAGCCATTAACTCTAAAAGATGTGCCTCAGCCTGTTTGGCATTACCCTTAAGACAAGCCTTTCTTAAGGAATTTTTTAGCTGTCTTAAAGAATTGAGCTCTTGCCTTCTTGCTTTCATTTTAAGGTAAATCAAAAATAATGTACCTGAAAATAAAGCAAATAAAGTCATGGCAATCAACCCTCTTGCTTCATAGATTTGACTAACGGGTCTTTTAACCTCATCTTCCTCATCATCAAACACTGCATCTACTTTTAAAACACTCACTTCATCAGCCAATGCTACTTCCTCCTCATTTATTACATGCAGAACTCTTTTTGGCAGGCTGATTTCTTCTTGATTTGCAGTTCTTATGTTCCACCATTTCATGCTTAATTCAGGAATTGTAAAATCTCCTGTTTTTGAAGGGATGATGGCAACTTTTATTTGTTTTGTACTTGAAATTCCGTTAACGTCAATCACGTTTGAAACTTCAGGTTTATCCAAATAGAACTTCAGATCTTTTGGGAAGTTAAAGACAGGATCCAGTATTTGATTTGCTAAAATACCATCCGCTTTTATGGTGATTTCCCATGTTATAGGTTCACCTAAATTAATTTTTTCTGGATTTGAAGACCACTCTTCTGTTAAAACCACTTTATTTGCCAAAAAACCGCTGTTAGCAATTTGTGGTTTAATTTCAATTTTTTTTTCAGGCGATTGCATTCTTTTAAAAGATGTCTGATGATCAAACAAGGAATAACTTCTTGTAAGAATAGTGCCTTCAAACTGTATGGGATAAACGATAAACTCCCCTACATGCTGTGGAATAATTGTGTAGGTTCGCTCAACTACAGTGTAGCGTTTTCCATTTTTATGAAAAGTTTCGTATTGCTTGTCCTGAACAATTTTTTCAATAATTGCATCAGGATCGTTTGTTTTAAGTTCTGAAAGTGTTCCTTGGGCAAGTTGCAACGATGTGTAAAGCTTAATGGAATAAACAAGAGGGGTTTGCACAAAAACAGAACTTGATGGATTTAATTCAACTTCAATAAAAATGGCATCGTCCGGTTTTGCAACCTTTTCCGCACCAACCTCAAGATTAATAGGTAAGGAGCTATCTTCGCCGAATGTAATGGCCGGAATAATAAGATTGCCTAGGCGTTTTGGTATAAGATGGACGGTCCATTTTTTCTCTTCAGAAAACTTACCATTAATGATCATTGTATGAGCTTCCACACTATTGGACAAAATATCGAAGTCTTCTTGCAATTTTGCAAAATCGGGCGGCTGTTGATTTTTTTTAAAAGAAGTAAATACAAGCGTAAAGGATTCGTTCAAACTCAACTTCGTTTGGTTGATATGCACCTTGACCTCATCAGCAAAACAATTCCCACCCATCACCAATAGACAAGCCAGAAACACTATATATCGCTTACAATTCACAATTAAAAAATTCGAAATCAGATTCTGCATTAACTTAAGTGAAATTAATTTTTTCATGTGTTGCTCCAAAGGAAATTTAAGGTGTAATTAAAATTATTTATTATCAAGTGTCTTTAATTTTAAAGGATATGCGTGCATATCCATGTTATTGTCTGCGATATTGTTGCAGAAATTTACGTCGTAGTAATCCACCGGGATCATCCTTGATGCGATCGAGCAGACGCTCATCCATCTTTTTCTGAGCATCTTCTTTGGTTTCACAAGGCTCTTCATTTTCCTGATCGTTACTTTCAGACTCTTCTAGATCATCTTTTTGCTCATTATCTTCATTATCTTCATTCTTTTGCTGATCTTTATCAGGATTTTGTTTATCTTCATTTTCTTGAGTATTTTGATTATTTTTATCTTCAGGTTTATTTTGATTTTCGCTTTTCTTTTGATTTTCTTGATCTGGTTTATTCTGTTCCGATTGGTTCGGGTCGTTCTCTTTATTTGTGTCTTTTTTGTCTTGGTTATCTTGATTCGGCTTTTCGTCTTTAGATTTCTGTTCCTCAATTAATTTCTTATTGTAAAGAGCATCTTCATGTTCAGGATTAATTTCAAGAACCTTTGAATAGGCTTTGAGCGCTTCTTCAAAATCCCCTAATTTTGCTCGTGCCGTTCCATAATTATATAAGCCATCTACAGAATCATTTTCTTTAAATAGTGCAGAGGCCACCTCATACTCTTCTAACTTATAATGAGCACAAGCCTTCCAGTCAGGATTTTCAAACAGTGGACAAGCTTTACTGTACTCTTCTTGGCAAAATAGCTTTTCAGCTTTTTCATCGTTGGATTCAAAAAGGCTTCCAAAACAAATGTGTGGGATAAAGATGAGTATCAACAAAACACCTCTTCGAAATAATAGAGAAATAAAAGGCAGTGCGAAAAGCACAAGTAAATAGCCTTGATCCTGCCATTTTTTTGCCCCTATTTTGGACTCATCTTTATTTACATTCGATTGCTTATTGAATTCTTTGGCAAGCAGTAAGACATCGCTATCATCTATTTTTAAATCAAGGTAAAGCCCATTACCGATTGCCAATTTTTTTAAATTTTCAACAGGTAATTTTGTTGTTAAAATACCACCTTTTGCATCTTTCATGAAGCCGCCCATTGGATTTAAAATAGGTGTTGGGTTTTCTGTTCCAACTGCAAGGATTGATAATTTAAACTTAGCCTTTTGAATCAAGCCCAAAGATTTAGTCAAATCATCGTCTGATAATTGTGAAGTAATCAACAAAATAGAACCATTGACAACCCCTGCTTGGTTTAATAATTCCGATGCTTTTTGTAGAGCTTTTACAACACTGTGTCCCCTCGATGGCATGATGCTTGTATCCAAGGCAGTTAATTGCGATTGAATCGTTGCATGATCATCGGTTAAGGGCGTGACCATAAAGGGATTAGCCGAAAAAACAAGCAATGCCGTTTGACTACCCTTTCGCTGCTCTAGAATGTCATTGATTTTGTAGATGGCACGCTTTAGTCTTGATGGCTTGATATCTTCTGCATTCATTGCGTCTGATAAATCTAAAGCGATAACAAGCCCATCTCTTGGTTTAAAAAAAGGTTGAAAAGACTGCTTCCACGAAGGGCCTGCCATTGCTGTAATCAACCATGAAAAAAGAACAAAGATTAAAAACGCAAAAAGAAGATTTTTTTTTGTTTTTTTTACAGTAATATAGGGCAAAAGCTCCTTTGAGCAAATTTTGTCCCAGCAACTTCTGTTCTTTTTTGTTAAAAATAAAATCAGCCCCAAAACTAGCGGAATGAAAAGATAAAAAAAGTTGGGGCGCAAAAAATGCAGTTCATTCATAGATACTTCAACTCCTTTCTAAAATTCAATATACACACGTTCTACTCCAAAATGAAAAACTTCAAGATTGTTTTGTAGCGTAGGTTTTAACCTGTGCTACAAAAATTTAAAAACTTTTTATTCTCTGGAAATATCATTGTATGACCTTTAAGCGATAAAAAATTAATAAAAATGAGCCTACTAAAGCAAAGATAAGCGGCCAATAGTAGAGAGTGACAATCGGAATATAATGATTACTTGATTCGCGGCTTTCCAACAGATCAATTTCCTTATAAATTTGATCAAGCTCTTTTGTGTTATAAGCCCTAAAGTATTTTCCGCCTGTTTTATCTGCCATTGATTTTAAAGCTTTTTCATCAATATCGGCTGACGTTGCCACTCCCCCAAATTGAGGTCGACCATTATTCTTAGAACCGATGGCCACCGTATGGATTTTTAAGTTGGCGTTGGCAGCAATTTGAGCTGCTTTTTCAGGAGTTAGATTCCCTGTGTTGTTGTTGCCGTCAGTTAGTAAAATTAAAACTCTCGATGCAACCTGGCTATCTTTTAAATGTTTTATTGCAAGACCAACAGCATCCCCAATAGCGGTTTCTGTACCGGCAAGCCCAAGCTCCGTTTCTTTAAGCAGTTGCTTCACGGCAACGCGATCAAACGTTAAGGGTGCTTGCAAATAAACTTCACTGCCAAATAAAACAAGACCTATGCGATCGCCATGTCTTCTGTCTATAAAGTCACTTGCCATCAATTTCAAGGCAGATAATCGGTCCATATACTTGCCATTAACGACAAAGTCTTTGATCTGCATACTACCCGAAAGATCCACTGCAAGCATGATATCCCTACCCTCTTCTGTTAACTGAATCGGCTCACCAATAAATTCCGGATTGGCAGCAGAAATCAAAAATAGTCCCCATGTCAAAATACTTAAAATGGAAAGGGGTTTTGATAAGACTCTTGGTTTCTTAAAAGACAACCCATCAAAATCTTGTATATCAGGCACTTTTAAGGCGACACTTATCTCTTCCTTTTTTGGAAAAAAACGATATACAAGCCATGGAAGAGGCAACAGTAAGAAAACTTGAGGAAAACCAAACTGAATCATAATGTGTTTACCCATCTTGACGTAAGCTTTAGTAATTCACTAACTTGAAATTTATCTACATTTCTCTGATAGGGTGATGTCAATAAAAGCTTGCCTACCCCCTGACTGAATTCATTGGAATTTAGAGGCTTATCAAGAAGCTGCAACCAAGCTGCACCTGTGAGACCGGCGTTATTTTCGCTTTTACTCAAAGCCAATCGACGTAAAAAAGCAGATAAATCTGCCATGCATTTCGCAGCGTTTTCGGTATTTTGAAAATTTTCTTCAATGTCTTGCAAAATTGCTTTTGCTTGTTTTTTTAGAGTTGGCCTTAAAATCCATCTTGTAAGTTTACGAATCGCGAAAAAAGCTAGAATCAAAAAAGCCACTGCAACAATAAAAATGGTCAAATATAAAACCCAAGGCATTGACGAAACGCTTTCAGGCAAATGAATGTCTCTTAAAGGCAAATCTATTTTTTCATTATTCATCTAAATTCATTCTTTAAAAAAGTTAAAGCATCTTCTTCTGTTGAGCATTCCATAAAATGGGCTTTAATTTGGCAACAAAGTGCGCTAAGGCTGTTTTTTCTATCCATAAATAACCTTTGATAGGCTTCCAAAAATTTTTGATCATACCCATCAAGCCGTATTTGCTGATTTCCATCACTGATCGGATAACTTCCATTTTTGGGAAAATTTGCCTCCAATGCATCATAAACTAAAATCAGATAAAGCTTTGTAGATAGAGCAATTTGCACAAGTAAATTTTTGGCGTAGCAAGATAAATGACGAAAATCACTGATAATAAAACATAAGCTTGCCTCTGTTGCCATTCTCTTAACTTTTTCAATTGCTTTATCCAAGACAGCTTCTTTTAATTCATCAGAAACGCATTTTTTATGATGCTGACCTGATTGGTTTTCAAGTTCATGCAAAATTGGCAATAAACCTTTTTTTCCAAGTCTCGGGCGTATTTCAGTAAAAGCATTTTCATCAAAAATCAATCCGCCGACCTGATCTCCTTTAAGAGCAGCATGCCACCCGATATTAGCTGCAATCAATGCGGCTTGAACAGTTTTAAAAACGCCATTTGTTGCAAAGTACATGCCGGATCTCATGTCGATTGAAACTATCACTTTACGTGTTCTTTCTGCGGTAAAAAGCTTTGTGTGTGCCTTTCCTGTCCTTGCAGTTACTTTCCAATCGATGTTTCGCACATCGTCCCCTGCATAATATCGACGGCTTTCAGCAAATTCCATCCCTCTTGCAAGGAGCCTTGTTTGCTGCTCGCCGACCAGATGATTTTTTGCTTTTAGTTTTGAAAGACAAAACATTTTACTATTTTTTTTTAGTTCCAACAACTCATCCAAAGTAACAATAACTGCTGAATTTGTAGCTGTTTCCATCATCATGGCACCGGTACGCGTCTGATGAGTTCATCAATGAATTTGTCTTGGCTTATCCCCTCAGCCTCAGCTTTATAAGATAAAATCACGCGATGACGAAGAACATCATGTGCCATTGCCTGTACATGGTCAGGGCCTACAAAATCTGATCCTTCCAAAAAGGCAAGGGCTTTTGCAGCTCTTGCAAGACAAATCCCTCCACGTGGGCTTGCACCAAATTGTACGTAATTGGCAATGTCTTTGCCGTAATTTTTCGGGTTTCTTGTAGCAGCAATCAGCTGTATAATATATTCTTGAATATTTTTTGCCATATAAACATTTAAAACAGCTTCTCTTGCTAGAGCAAGATCAGTTTGGGAAAGTTTTTCCGGCATCGCAAGCTTTGCAAATGGCTTTTGGTTGTACTCATTTTGCGCTTCACTTAAAACAAGGCTCAACATTTCCATTTCTTTTTCAGCAGATGGATAATCAACATTAACCTTTAAAAGAAAACGATCCAACTGGGCTTCAGGAAGCGGATAAGTCCCTTCTTGTTCAATCGGGTTTTGTGTGGCCATCACTAAAAAGAGCTTTGGCAGTGTATAGGTCTTTTTGCCAACAGTAATTTGTCTTTCGGCCATGGCTTCCAATAAAGCGGACTGCACTTTTGCAGGGGCGCGATTGATTTCATCTGCCAAAATCAAATTATGAAAAATGGGTCCTTGCTGGAATTCAAAGGAGCCTGTTTCCATTCTGTAAATTTCTGTTCCAATCAAGTCTGCCGGTAGTAAATCGGGGGTGAATTGCAAACGGTGAAAGCTTGAATCTATCACAGAACAAAGCATTTTAATTGCGCGTGTTTTAGCGAGGCCAGGAGCCCCTTCAACAAGCAAATGTCCGTCAGCTAATAGGGCGATCATTAAACTTCTTACAAGGTCTTCCTGTCCGATAATCATTTTATTTAGGAACTGAATAACCTCTGTAATAGGCTCTAAAAGCTGTTTATTTCGATTAACCTTTTTTACATCCTCTATTTGACAATCTATCATAACGTTTACCTCCATAAAACACTAGTTTCTACCAAAAACCTGCACCTTTTTTCAAGTCTTTTTTTCACAACGAAGAGATTATTTTGTCCTGACTAGCTTTTGTGGATTTTTTTAACACGAGAGGAGACGAAAGAGAAGGAGAGATCTCTCTTGTTAAAAAAACGTGGGTATGATTAGCGTCGGTCCCAGCGCCAGCAGTTGAAGGTTTCGTTGGGTCGATTAGTGAGGATCTCATGTAAATCGCTTATAAATAGAGTATCGTCTATTGTCTTCCACTTGGCTAAAGGTAGGTTTGATCTGTCACCCTCTTGTACACAAACATGCTCAATTCGTGGGTTTTCAATTATTGCTTTAAATAACGGTATCAAATTTACGGTTCCAATACTACAAAAAGCAATTTTTACATAATGAATGGATTGATTCTTGTTGAATACCCTTACAATCAATTGCATCATTCTATTTATAATTTTATAGTCCTTATTAAAACTTAAGAAAAAATGAAGAGAGCTTATTTCATTATCCCTTAGCATTTTTAAAAACAATATCATGAGTTTATAATCGGCTTTAAGCCTTGTTGCATGATTTGGATTACTTACAAGGGCAGGAGAACATAAACCGAGCGTCGGATTTGCAGTTAATAGCATTTGTTTTGGCAATAATTTATCTTCAAAAAATGGGAGGGTCTCCATTTTCCTTTTAACAAACCAAAAATCTACTTTTTTCAGCATGAAGCAAATAGCATCTCTTAAAACTTGGACTCGCTCTTCAGACTTATCAGGTAAGGAGTTAATCTTATCAAAAAAGGGTTGGCACTTCGTATAATTGTATGGATCACCATTGAGGATTTTAACAAGAATATATTCTAAATTTTCTTGAGGTTTGGCCTTAATTGCCATTTCGGCTATTGGTTCTATTTTTTTACAAGTCAATTGAAGCGACTTCACATTTGTGACGCTCAAATTTTTCATCACTTCCCTTAACACTTCCGCTGGCAAAATGGAAATATGGTCGGTGGCAGAGGTTGTTATGAAGGGGTTTAAACAATATTTAACGGGTGAAAAAAAATAGTCGAAAAAAAACATATTTATAATTGTATTTGGTTATCTATTTCAAGGACATCTGTAACGTGAAAAACGACACAATCCTCCCCTTTATCCTCGATAATAGAAAGATATTCTAACATGTTTATAGCCAAGTTTTGATCCTTTATTTGTCTATGAAATTCATCAAACGAAAAGTTCCACTGATCCATTTCAAAGATGTAAAAAAAGATTTCTTTTGGAAGGAGGGAGAAAATTGAGCTTTGCGCTTGGATACTTACAATTAATGGAGTCCACTTTCTAAATAAGAGTTCTTGATGATGATTCAAAGCATCTTCGTAACAAACTTTCAAGAATTTTATGGAAATTCTTGAGGACTCTATAATTTTTGCAGATGGGGGGGATATTTGATCCATGATGAATTGCCCATATGCAGAAGTCAGCAAATCTCTTGTTAAATCATTTTCTGTATAGGGGTTTAAGTATCTTGCGAGTATCATTCAAGTTCCTTTTGCTGCCATCCTAGCAAAATACGCGATTTTCAACAATACAGCTTTTTTTTGCAAAGGTCCGGAGGACCTCTCTCTTTGTAGCCCATACCCAACGCGAGGGAGCCTGCGACCGAAGAGGTGCAGGTGTGGGTAATGAAATAAAAAAATAACACCTTCAGGAGTTCCTCTCTTATTTAATAGAGAAGAACTTCTGAACGAGTTAGAAACGTTATCCAGCTGCAAGACATGATCTTCTTCTAATTTTTTTTGAGTATCCACATTGATTAAGAGTGCAGTAACAGGCCGTATTTTTGGCACCGCTATATGTAAGGCTTTCATACCCTTGACAGATAATTTAGATGCGAGAACCATAAAGATGTCAGGGATCATTTCTGAAAAATAATCGTTTTCAGTAACGTTTTTCAATCCCCTTTTTTGTGCCTGAGTTCTTGAGAGGGATCAAGGGACAGTTCTCTCACAAGTGCATAGCTTTGTGTTGTAAAGTTTAGAAATTCGATTAAAAGTTATTGCGCTTATAAGAAAACCGTCCCCAGTCTATAATATCCATCTATTACAACCGCTAAGTTAAATATGCTTATCAACAGAACAAGATCGGGCACGACTTTGGCCGCTTCCAGCTAAAGCTGTGTTCTCTGTATTCATATTTGATTGTATGGACTCCTAATTGACTGTGGATTACCTTTTCCAATTCATTAATCTGGAGGCTTCTTCCAAACCAACCAAAACTCTTAAACATAGTATTATTTTCTGAAATTTTAATTTTTTTAACATTTTTATTAATTTTAATCACTGATAGAATATCATTTAAATCGTCATCACACCAATTCCAAACATTAAGCACCAGCTCATTAATCGATTGGTTTTTTTCTAAAGCCATTAAGATTACTTTTAAAATTTTTTCATCCAAAGAATTTCTCGTGCTTGACTTTTTAATTTTAATTTCAAGAAGGGTGGGTTTAAGTTCATTCATTGCTAATAAATCCATATAGAGGATGAATTTATTTTCATCTTCGAATTCACTATAATGGCAGTTAATTGAAGATTGACATTCTTTAATTTTCACCATTTGAATTGCTAATTTATAATCCAATTTAAAACACTGAAACCATTTTAGCATAAGTCTTGCAGAAGCACTACTACGTATCATCTGTGAACTAATGGTGTCATCCTGCGGTTTGTTTAGTATTTTATATTCCTCCTCAAACAACGAACAAATTGCATTTCTTAAAACTTGGATTCTGCCTTCGGAATAATTTGGGTATTTTTGAGATATAGATAAGTAAAGGGAAAGCTCAGATTTTTTTAACACAAGATCTTCTAATTTCATTTGAGTATTCGCGTTGATGAAGGGTTGCGTCATCGGCAATATTTGACGACTCGTTGTACGAACGGCTTTGACAGCATTAATTGGTAATTGACTTGTGATCAGCAATAGAGTTTCCATGGGAAGCGCCGTCAAAAAATTTAGCGTATTTTGAGTGTTACAAATATTCATATTTTATATTTATCACTCCATCTAATACTTTGTATATAGCTTTTAAATTTGACTTTATTGGGGGATTCAATTTGATTAATAATTCTATTTAATTTTGCGTTGTGATCCCATCCATGTTCTAAGTAACCTTCAGAAATTTTAATGCTGTTGATCTTATTGTATTTTTTAA
>Ga0335397_10011369_pt1 | contig 10968 bp, 10 predicted proteins | sample MAT04_FD_205740 | JGI IMG/M metagenome (GOLD analysis project Ga0335397, IMG submission 205740) | Freshwater microbial communities from Lake Fryxell liftoff mats and glacier meltwater in Antarctica - MAT-04 (spades assembly) (version 2) ...
GAAATTCTTTTGAATCTAATAGGAATGCCACCATTCGTGGGCAGCTTATAAGCTGCCCTGATAATTTTTTCCACCTGAGGCGCCGCATAATTTTGCAATGGCAAATATTCAAACTCGTCTACTAAATTTTGCGTCAGTTTAACCGTCAAGCCCGAATTCTTTATGTCTTTAGTTTTTCCTAAAATAATATCCCGGTCGCGTAGTTTCAGCAGCAAATCGCTCACCAGCCCATTATTTTCGAAAGCCGAGAGACTTTTACTGACATAAGTGCGATCGTCAGTGCGAAAAACAGTCAGTGCGAAAAACATTCACTACCCAATCAGGGCTTTTAGCCACCAGAACAAATTTCATTCGACCATGGTTGTTGATACGCACTCCCTTCATTGAGACTATGGTTTCGGTATCACCAAAATAAAAATGAGTTTGCGTCAACTTCAAGGCCGGAATTAAAGTGGAGTGTTTAGTAGATTGAGCGGTGCACGACAATGCCGAAGCAAGAGTGCCGGCAGTGAGACACAAGGCTAAGAAAATCCTACTTCTTCGGTTTTCGAACATGTCAAAAATGCCTTTACCGCCAGTTGTTCCATGTTAGCAGACGGCCGAGCTCGATCTGCTAAAGTATGGGGCTATGAGTAGTTCCAATCACCAATTAGAAGCGAAAGTCAATTCGCTCGAGCTGCGTATAGAGCTCAGCTCTCAGCGCATTCGCACTCTTGTAGACGCCATGCCGGTGGGCCTCTTTCTCATCACTGAGGGCGGAACAATTGAGGCTGCCAATCCCCAGTGCCTGACTACATTTGGCGGTCAGTACGGCGATTATCGTGGTAGAAAAATTACCGATTTCGTCATCAGTCATGGCGAGCTATTTACCATCCCGGCGCTGCAAGAAACAGTGAGCGAATCAGTCACAGCAAAGGCCAAAAAGCTTGATGGCAAAGAATTTCCCGCGGTTGTAACCGTGCGCCCCTTCGGCACGCCGCCTGATCAATTATTTGCCATTTTTGTGGAAGACGTAACCAAGAAGCATGAAGTTGAGCGGATGAAGAAAGAATTTATGGCTATGGTCAGCCACGATTTGCGCACACCGCTAACTTCACTGATGATGACTCATGAACTGCTGGAAGATGGTCGATACGGCGAACTCAATGAAGCGGGCTTGCGAGGCATGCGGCGGGCTTCAGAAAGCATTAAAAGATTGATGAATCTGGTTAACGACCTGCTCGATTTAGAAAAAATTGAATCAGGACAACTAGAACTCTATCTTGAGATTGTGCCTGTGCTAGCAATGGTCGAAGACAGCCTTGCCGCAGTAGCGGCTCTATTGAGCAAAAAAGAGTTACAGCTTGAAATTGCTGTTAAAGAATCATCGCTCATGGCATTCACCGATAGAGAGCGTCTGATTCAAACAATGGTGAATTTGCTTTCTAATGCCATCAAATTTTCAGAGCCAGGTAAAAAACTGATCGTTAAGGCCGAACGGCGAGGCGGCGACGTGCTTTTCGGAATTGTGGATCAGGGCCGCGGCATTCCAGCTGACCGAGTAGAGACGGTCTTCGAACGTTTCAAGCAGGTTAACAGAGAAGACGGCGCCCGGGGCACAGGCTCGGGTCTCGGGCTGGCCATATGCAAAAGTATCATCGAACTCAATGGCGGTAAAATTGGTGTTGTTTCAACCGTCGGTCAGGGCAGCACATTCTGGTTTTCCCTACCGGCCAGCGTGGAACAATACCAACGGCTCCGTGCGAGCATTAATGACAGGCAGGGTCTAAATGGCGAAAATTCTAGTAGTTGAAGATGATGCCGAATTTGCCGCAGTCATTGAAGAGTGGCTTTCTTTTGATCACCACACGGTAGAAGTGGTGCCAACCGGTACAGAAGGCCTGGAAAGGCTGCAAGTCTTCGAATATGAACTAGTGATTCTAGATTTAGGACTGCCGGGCATGTCCGGCATGGATATTTTGCGATCGTTTCGCGCTCAGGGTGCCATGACACCGGTTCTGATACTAACCGGCAAACGTGCCATGGAAGACAAGCTCGAAGGCTTTGAAACCGGCGCCGATGATTTTCTCACCAAACCTTTTCACGGCAAAGAACTATCGGCCCGTGTGAAAGCTCTGTTGAGGCGACCTCAAGCTCTTGTGCCCACAGTTCTCACACACGGCGACATCGAACTTGATCCTGATAATTTTGTAGTCAGACGCAGCGGCGAAGAAGTGCGCTTGTTACCTAAAGAATTTGCCCTGCTACAGTTTATGATGCGCAATCCAAAAAGGTTGTTTGTTGCTGACGAATTGCTTTTGCGCGTTTGGTCAAGCGAGTCGGAAGCCACATCAGAAGCGCTGACTACATGTATAAAAAGGCTCAGACAGAAGCTCGATTTACCCGGACAGCCTTCTGTAGTTCGCAATGTGCACGGTGTGGGCTATGGTTTGTTTCTTGTGCCGGATACAGCGAAAAAAATGCCGCAATAGTTCTCTTAACGTCATTTTGAACCTACATTTTGAGCGAGCCAATATCTGTACTGGTCCAATCGGCTTCGCCTTTTTTAATTGTGGGCAGAAGTCTATCTTGCAAGATTGGGAATTTATTTAAGGATAGCTGACTGCGGGCGGTGATCTCGTTGCCGGCGATATTGATGTGAGTCAGATTTTTAAGCACGGTCAGTTTTTCCAGATCCCGGTCTTTCAGGCCTGTGTACTTGAGCGAAAGTTGCTGCAGGTCTTTGAGCTTGCCAATATTGGCGATGTCTGATTGCGTAAGCTTGCAGCCATCGACATTAAGCATTTTGATATTCGTAGAACGTGTTAGTGCCACCAGTACCGGTGCACAATTGTCGATACCGGCGATAGCCAATTTTTCTAATTTCGGCAATAATTTACTTGTGGCCAGAGCTTGGCCGCTTATGCCGGAATGGTTTATATGCAGCTCACGAAGTTCAGGCAGTGTTTCAAATATTGCCAGATCTTGATTAGTGAAAGCACTATTTTCCACGTTCAAGGTGGTGAGCGAGGTGAGGCGGGCAAGCCACGTAGACAGCAGCGCATCACGTGGCTTGACGTTCTTAATCATCACTGAGTTGAGTTCATGAGGCTGGAAAAACTTGATTAATTCCGGCACTGCTGCAGTGGTCGGATTGGCTTCAAAGCCAATCCGATCAGGCTCAAGACAAACTACTTTTCCCTGTGCCTTGACTTTTTCCTGCACACGGCCAACGGTGCAAACAATACCGCCGATGGAAAATTTAACAGGGAAACTAAATACCCGCATTGCAGTACCATCGATTTTTTTAATAGATGAATACGGTTTGCTTCTTGTTGCAGCAAAGGTCTCGGCCTCTTTTTTTAAAGCCGAATCAAGGCGGTCGCCCATGATGAAGATTTCATCGTTATCCATTCTACTGGTAACAATGGGCGCAATTCGGGGCACGGCCTTTACTTGAGCGACCAGGGGTTTGGGTACGAACCATTTGCTGTTGAGTGCCACCAGCGCCAACACAGTCAAAAGTAAAACAGGGGCTGCCACCAATAGTAATACCGCTGGGCCTTTAGCCGACGCCGAATTAACCTTCTCTTTATCAATTTCGAGGTCAAGTTCTGTAGTGACATTAGAAAAAGCAGGCGACACTGTACGGCGAAGAGCCGGCCGTGCACCAGAAATTTGCTTGGTGGCCGAAGTGTGTCCATCCCCTTTTTCGATGGCCAACAATAAAGCTGCCACTTCACTCAAAGATGAATAGCGGTCAGCCGGTGCTTTCGCCAACATGGTTGCTACAAGTTCTTCTAAACGCGCATCAAATTTTAATTCTTGAGCAACGGCACCGAGAGCAGGCGGCTCTTGCGACAAGTGCAAGGTTGTGGTTTCCATGGCTGAGCGGCCAAGAAACGGTGGCTTACCAGTCAATGCCTGAAAGAACGTAACACCAACCGAATAAAGGTCGGAGCGCAAGTCTAATTTTTCACCCAGGCATTGCTCGGGGCTCATATAGAGCGGACTGCCAAAAACCTCTCCCGGCCGCGTCAGGCCCTGCATTGTCTGCCTGCCATCATCTGTCATTTTGGCAATACCAAAATCGACGATTTTTACCTTACCTAAATCACCGTCAGCAACAAGCATAATGTTGCCGGGTTTGATGTCGCGGTGAATGATGCCGTGGTCGTGAGCATAAGCCAGACCGGCACAGACCTGGCGAAAAAGCGGCAGAGCGACTTCTACCGGCAAACGCTGATGCTCCTGCAAATAATCGGCCAGCGAATCGCCGTCAATCAGATCCATGGTATAAAACGGCCGACCATCTGCAGTCTGATTCATATCGTAAATCTTGACGACATTGTCATGATTCAACCGGGCAATGGCCTGCGCTTCAATGCGAAAGCGCTGCCAGACTGATTCGGAAAGATACTCCATTCTAAGTACTTTGAGGGCCAGCACTTTGTGCATAATTGTGTGTTCGACCTTATACACAAGGCCCATACCGCCGGCCCCGATGAAGTCGATGACGCGGTAGGTATCACCGACGATTGAACCGTTGACGAACCCACCAGCGGGCGCCAATGGCACGCGTTTATCAGTGTTAGCTTGCTTAAGATGAGACAAAGTCTTCAACCCAGAATCGACCGATTAGACTCTCTTATTGTACTAGTCAAAAGGCTTTTCAGACGCTTAACAGGCTGCTCGTTTTACCCAATAGATCAGAAAAAGCTGAAGCGGCAGACGCAGCCACAAAACGTAAAGAGGAATATCGGAGAACAGCTCATGGTGCAGTGCCATATTCAGGTTGGCCGGAAATACGGCAATTAAAAGAGCAATCAAGCCATAACCGGCAGCCTTACGAGTGCGCGGCCAGAGCACGCCCAGCGCCCCCAATATTTCAAAAAATCCAGAAATCAGCACCAGAGCCATGGGCCATGGCAAATAAGAAGGCACGGCCCTGACGAATAAAAGAGGATTGACAAAATGCATCACACCGGCGAAGCCGAAAAATGCCGCTAGCAGATAGAGAGATATTTTTATTTTGCTCAAATTTTTTCGCCTTCAGGTAAGCGCAAAGCGAAAATTAAAAGACCAAGACCAATAAGACCGCAAGTAATTCCGGCAGCGAAATGCCAGGGTTGAAGATGTTCTTTGAGCACTACAGCGATGACCACCGAAAGCATGTTATGGCCGGCATGCAGCAACATGCAGGGAAATATGGAACGCGAGCGCAAAGCTAAATATGTAAGCGCACAACCTAATGCGCCCGTAGGCAAAAAGCGCATTAAACTCATGTGAAAAGCGCCGAACAGTAATCCTACAGTCAAAACCAAACGGGTAGTGGAAAAACGCCTGGGCATAAGAGAGAGAATTACACCGCGAAATAAAAGTTCTTCACAAACCGCGGGCATTAAACCGATAACAAGCAAAAGCAGCCAGAGAGGCTGGCTATTGAGGCCAATATATTCTGCCATTAGCTTGCTGACAGCTTCACTGGCAGGCACTAATTTGGCAAAGAGCATCGCAAACAAACTGGCAATCGACACCGTCAGTGGTGCCAATAGCAGCGCACCAACAAGGGTAAGTACGCCTCCCCGAGGCATGCTCAGCAGCAAGACCTGCCTGGCGCTGAGTTTGAACCAGAAGAATGCAAGAAAAAGACCAGGAACCAAAACCACAAAGATCTGAGTCAGGGCGATGCCATAAACGTGATGCTTTGCAACCAGGCTTTGCGAGACATAGAACATCAATAAAAATATGGTGCTGTAAAGCAAGAATAATTCGCGACCAAAATTTTGTTCTTGCAAGCGCCTCTGGGGAGACTCTTCGATGCCAAAAAGAATGTCTTCTCTATCTACAACTGGTGCCACCGCTGAAACCAACAAGATTGAATAAAGCAGCGAAACTACCGCGGAGAGCAACATGTACGGAAGCGCCAGGCGCCCGGAAAGAATGTCGTTCATGCCAATAGTCGAGTTTAAAAAAGGCACCAGAGCCACCGGCCCATCCAGATGAATATCTCCCATGGCCATGACCGAGAGGGGAATGGTCATCAGCACCATTAAGGGCAGCATGTAAGCCTGTGCCTGTTGCACCGTACGGGCAAAAGTCGCCAGCGCCATGGCTGAAGCCGCCATAGAGAGACAGAGGGGGAGCATCGAAAGAGCCAGTACCAGCACACAGGGCAGCGGCAATTTCACAGCCAGAGGATGACTCAAAATCGAAGCCATAGAAGGGGGCAAAAAACTAAAAATATTTGTCTGCACAAATTGAGCCAGGTAAAATCCGGTCAAAGTGGAGAGCACCACAGCATATGAGCTGACAGTGATGGCGGCGAGCTTGCCAAGAAATAAATTGAAGCGCTTGACGGTGGTGGTTAAAAGCGCCTCCAACGTGCCGCGCTCGCGCTCACCGGTGATGGCATCAAGAGATGGATAAATCACTCCGACAAATGCCTGGAAAATTAGAATCAGGACCAGCATGCTTTGAATAAAGGGACTGGCAGCCCACATAGCATCCACAGGCGAGACAAGAGTTGCCATAACAGATTCTGGCTTTTGCAGGTTGATACCGGCGTGGTCAAGTCGTTTTTTGACAAAATAATCTTTGTAGCTGTTGAGAATTTGACCGAGCTTGGCGGCCGAGTTAGCCGAGCGCGCTAATTTGCCGTCATAGTAAACCGTCACCGATGGCATTTTGCCCGCCAGAGGCACCAGGTCAAGATTTTGCGAAAAGTCGGGCGACGCTTCCACGACAGCGTCAACTCGAGCGCCAGCCAGTGCCAACTCTTTGCTCTCGCCGGCTAGGGACACCACCTTAAAATCATACTTTTGCAAAAACCCCAGGGTATTGCCGCCAGGTGAAATGTCGGCCACTCGATAATGTTCCTGCAGTGCCTGCCTCACTTCGCGAGCAGCTATCAAAGGCAAACCGATGGTGACAAGCGGCCCGATGAAAAGGCTGAAGACGACCATAGGCACCAGAGACCTCAAGTCGCGTATGCCTTCGGTCATCTCTTTAACAAAGACAACCATCACTTGCTGCCAGTCAAAAGTTCTATTTTGCTGAGTCATAGCGACTCACCAGTGACATAAATACTTCCTCCAGGACACTGGCACCGGAAAGTTCTTTCAGCTCATCTATGGTGCCTTGAGCCAGAAGCTTGCCATCATTGATGATACCAATGCGATCGCAAAGCTTTTCGGCTTCAGACATGATATGCGTACTGAAAACAATACATTTACCATCAGCCTTTGCTTGTCTGATAAAAGCATGCATCGCCTGGGTGGCCACCACATCAAGCCCATTGGACGGCTCGTCTAAAATCATCAATTTAGGGTCGTGAATAATCGACCGGGCAATAGAAACTTTCTGCCTGGTGCCCTGGGAAAGCTTACCGCAGCGTACGTCGGCAAACTGTTTGAATTCCAGCGCGCTAAACAACTGTTCGATTTTTACTTTTAAGGCCGCTTCGGGTACACCATTGAGATGGCCGAAATAAGTCAAAATTTCTCTCGGTGAAAGCCTTTCGTAAAGCCCAGTGGATGATGAAAGAAAACCAAGAGCGGCCCGGGCTGCATCAGGATCGCGAAAAATATCGATGTCGCCCAAGTGAGCGCTGCCTGATGTTGGATTGAGGATAGTGGCAAGCACACGCAGAGTGGTGGTTTTGCCGGCGCCGTTGGGGCCCAGCAAACCAAATATTTCACCTGGCGCCACTGAAAAAGAGACATCATTGCAGGCAAAAAATTCTCCCCGGCTGGGGTCGTAAAAACGTTTGCTCAGTTGACTGACCTCAAGTTTCATTGTCTTTCAATCTCAGATTTGTTCAGTGATTTACCCAGCCAATCAAAATGTCTGGCGAAATAAACACCAGGATCGATTTGTTCAAACAGAAAAAGTCGCGCCAACCAGAGTGCCGCAAAGCTGGTCAAGGCAGTCACTAATAAAACTACTATAAAATTGGTGCTGAACACGGTGCCGTTGAAAATGGCTTTGAGCATGAGCGAACAATTTATCAGTGGAATCCACATGGTGTAGCCATTCAGTTCAAGTGAAGGCGACAGAGCGCAGGGAGGAAGAATCAAAATAATAAAGAGCGGAAAAGTGGTCCACTGCTGAGCCGAGCGCACAGTGCGGCAGAAACTTGTAGCCAGAATGAGCAGAGAAGAAATTAGAATGCTAACCAGAACATAACTTGAAATCAGGCCACCAATTTGCGGCGCATTTAAATTGATCTGCAGCGGATCGCTGCCCATGGCGGCAAATAATTTTGTCTGCGAAAGCACCATTTGCGCCACGGCATAGAGGCTGACAAAATTGATTACCCCGGAAAGCAAGGCAAAGGTGGAGACCGAAAATAATTTACCGAGCATCAGTATTGCTCTTGGTACAGGCAAAAGGCAAGAAGTCTCAATGGTGTTGCGCTCAAATTCTTCAGCGGTGACGGCGATGGCCGGATAGGCGGCACCGAGGCCGAGCATTAACAGACTGAAGATTAGCAGAACAAAAGTAGCTGAAATATTCTCCAGATTCTTATTGCTTTTACGTGTTGGCCCGGCTCCAGAATAAGCACCAGATCTAGTACCAGTAACAATTCTAGCGCCCTTGCCCATGGCCAGATTACGCGACTCCACTGAAAAGCCCTGCAGGTTCTCAGCGGCAAAACCATTTGCAGCAAGAGTCTTAGACAACTCTTCACTGTAAGCTCGATTGGTTTCGGTGTTGACTTCATCATCGAGTGAGGCCATTTTTGCCAGCTTGCTGACTTTGAGTTCGACATAACTATATTCGCCTTGATGGCGAGCGAGCACGCCGTCGATTTTTCCAGAATCAAGATCAGCGGCAGCATTAGTACTATTCACTTTGACAAAGTGTTTGCGTCTTTGCAAAATTTCGTCAATGCGATTAATTCCAGGATCATTGCTAGCCGTGACCGCATATTTGATGGTTTTGTCTTTATCGGCATCGGCTTTGAGCATCATAATTTCGGCCGAGCCCAGCAGCAGAACCGGGTAGAGCAAGGTGGGCACGACAAAAGTATAAATAAAGACGTCTTTATCTCGAAAAGAATGCAACAGATCTTTCCAGTAAACGGTTTTAAACACCAACCAGAGACGGGCGGGTGAATGGGCGCAATTGTTGGCAGTGGCTGAAATAAACTGGGCTCCAGACGTCAGCGGTTAACTGCGCTTATTGGGAAATATCTGAATCGCACCCCGGGTTACGAGGCGGCTGTAGTCTTGAGGTGTGTTGACGTTAAAGTACGCAGGCAAACCGCAATCTTCTTTGACTTCATCAATTTCAAAGGTAGAGGAATTAAGACCTGAAAGGAATTCTTTCAAAGAGAGATCACCATTGAAAAGCGATTCTTCCAGAGGCTTGATGCAATTTTTGGAATACACTCCCAGCAATGGTTCTATGCCATCTTCGTGGGAGGCTACGACAACGTCATGGTTGTGGCGCTGGCCCACCAGCTGGCGGATGAGCTTTGGCTCTACCAGAGGCATATCGCAAGCAATGACAAATGCGTGAGGGTGCTGAGCCACCAGCAGTCCAGAAAGAATGCCTCCTAAAGGACCGCGATAAGGAAGAATGTCTTTGACGACATCTACTTCGAAGTCTTCAAAAGCTTCTGGTTCATTGGCAATCAAAAAAGTTTCAGCGAAGAGATCTTTGACCACTCCCAAAATATGATTGATCATGGTGGTGCCGCCATAAGGCAAAAAGGCTTTAGGCCTGCCCATGCGCTGAGATTTTCCGCCACATAGAATTAAAGCAGAAACCGGCAATGGTAACGTTTCTCTCGTAGGAGTTTCGATAATTTGACTCTGTTTGTTACCGTTGCCGTTCATCTTTTCTTGGTATCCAGAAAAACTGGGGAAATCGTTTTTGTTTGAAATTGTTTTTTGCCAGATTGATTCTAAATCTTGGGCTTGTTTTGAAAATCGATTAGTCACTTCTGCCATCACTCTCCGAGGAAAACTGGTGAACGTTTTTCCGCAAACGCCGCCAGCCCTTCCAGGCGATCTTTAGTATTAACCAGTTCCAGATAGGCACGAGTTTCCAGGGCCAGGCCCGCGTCCAGATCGCGGTCGTAACCTTGATCAATAGCAATTTTTGCTTGCCTCAGTGACAGAGGCGCTGCTGTGGCAATTTCAGCCGCCCAGTTGCGCACCGCCGCCATCAAAGGCTCAATGTAACCGCCATCAGCGACTACTTTGCCGGCAGCACTATTCATATAATCTGCTTCCAGCTTTACTACCCGGTGAATCAAGCCAATGGCAATGCCATTTTCGGCAGTTACCGGTGCAGACGTTAAAATCAATTCTTTAGCTCTCGACTTGCCAATTAAACGCGGCAAGCGCTGCGTGCCACCGGCACCAGGGATGATACCAAGCTTAACTTCTGTCAATCGCATCTGGGCGCTGTCGAGCATTACTCTAAGGTCGCATGCCAGGGCCAGTTCAAACCCGCCGCCCCAGGCCGAGCCGTTGATAGCGGCAATCACAACTTGTGGCAAAGTTTCAATGGCGCGCATGGTGCGCTGAATTAAGGCGAGATAATCAAGAGTGTCACCCTGGGTCATACCCTTGCGTTCAGCCAGATCGGCGCCGGCGCAAAAGGCTTTAGTACCTGCGCCGATAATAGCCACTACCCGCACTTGCCGATCGTTAGCAAGTTCCCTGCAGGCCGCTAGAAGTGCATTCAATAATGGACGATTAAGACAATTCATCACTTTAGGACGATTGAGCTTGAGCCAGGCAATGGAGCCCTCTTTTTCTATAGTGAGCACTTCATCGGCCATGGTGGAACTTTCCCCAATTAAATTCTCTACTGTCAATTCGCACCTCAAGCAGTTGCTTTCATGGACTGTTCGCGCTCAGCCAACCGTGCCATCAAATAGCGACCCGGAAGTTTTTTACCCAAGATTTTTTGCGCTAGAAGCCCAGCATCAACAAGTTTTTCTAGATCTATGCCGGTTTTTATGCCCATGCC
>Ga0335397_10011370_pt1 | contig 10968 bp, 10 predicted proteins | sample MAT04_FD_205740 | JGI IMG/M metagenome (GOLD analysis project Ga0335397, IMG submission 205740) | Freshwater microbial communities from Lake Fryxell liftoff mats and glacier meltwater in Antarctica - MAT-04 (spades assembly) (version 2) ...
CCCGCGTGAAGCGCCACATCGCGCGGGCCGCGCGGCGGCCCGCGGCGAGCGCGGCGGCGAATTTTTTGCCGTCGGCCTCAGTCGCCAAGCCCTTTGCCGCCCGGCGCACAAAGACATCCCGCTGCGCGAGGTAGTGACGGAACTCCAGGCTCGTGCGCAATTGCGCCGGCAACGGCCGCACCGCGGCGGCTTGGCGGCAGAATTTTTCCTCCGCGACCAACGGCGCCAGCGGTTCGCGGCGCGAGACGGTCTTCCAGCTGTCGTTGATTTCCCACCGCGGATAGCCGCCGAACGGGTAGCGGTCACTCGCCAGCGCCACGCGCGCGGCTTTCTTCGCGGAGCTGCGGCCAAAGACCCGGGCAAATCCCCGCGTCATCATTTCCTGCGGATCGGTCACACCCGGGTTGAGCCACAGCGTCGCCGCCGCGGCGTCCACCACGGTCGTCAGCTCCATCGCCAGGCGGAAGGGTTCCCACGACGAGATCAGCATGCCCTCAATCCCGAGGTCGGCACCGTGACGCCACCACGACAGGATGTTGTCCATCCGGTCGGTAAAATGCGGCATCGGTTCGTAGCGCGCCGAACCGTTCATCGGGCAGCCCCAGACCGTCATGCCATGCGCGCGCAGGCGGGTGCCGACGTCGCTCTCGGCAAAATTGAACAGCTCGACGCGCGGCCGGCGCGGAAAGCCATAATAATACCACTCGTAGGCGATCACATCCTTGGGCAGCTGGTTGATCGCCTCCGGGATGTAGTAGAGCATGTCGGCCCACATGCCCATGCGCAGTCCGAGCGAGGCCGTCAGCTGGTGCAGCCGCTGCACATGGCCGGCGAAATGCGCGGGGAGGCCGATGCGGGCGATTTCCTTCCGGCTCAGGGGGTGTTTGCCGAGGTCGAACGACTCGTCGAGTCCGACATGCACCTTGCCCGCAGTGCAGAACGGCGCCATGTCGCGGAGCAGCTTTTCCGCGACTTCCAGTAGGCGGGGATGCAGCGGGCAGACCTGGCCGCTTGTGAACGGGGTGCCATCGGCGGAGCGCAGCTCGTTGAGTTCGCGCAGCTCCGGCACCTTGATGAGGTATTGGGTGTGGCCGAGCAGGTTAACAATGGGCACGACCTTGATGCCCACGCGCGTCGCGGTGTCCACGAGCCGGGTGAACTGCTGGTAGGAATAGGCGTCGGACCGCGCCACGCCGGGCAGACTGGGGAACTCGACTGCGTCCTCGAGGTGCAGGTGCAACTCCTGATAGCCCCAGCCGGCATAACGGGGCAGCTGGGCGAGCAGCCAGTCGAGCCGCTCCACCTGGCGGGCGAGGTCCCATTGGAACGAGCGGATCGGGGAAAAGGCGGAGGCCATGCGCGCAAGCCAACAGAAACTTACCCCGAAGGCCACCCAGAGCACGCAGCGTGAGCGAAATTCTGGACTTCGTGAGCTTTGTGCCCTTCGTGGTGAATATCCTGCCCGTGAACGTCCACCTCCACCACCTGTTCATTTCGCCCGGCCATAATTTCTTCGGCCACCACGGCCAGCCGGCGGGTGAAAATCCGACGCGGGAGGTGAAGGAGATCATGTGCCGCGCCGGGCACGGCGTGGAAGGTGACCGGTTTTTCGACTACAAGGAGAACTACCCGGGGCAGATCACTTTTTTTTCCTGGGACATCTACCAGGCGGCAAAAGTGAAGTTCGCGCTGCCGGCGCTGTTACCGGGCGCGTTCCGCCGGAATGTCGTGATCGAGGGCTTCGATATCACCACGCTCCTCGGCCGACGTTTCTCGCTCGGCGGGGTGGACTTCGAGGGCACGGTGGAATCCAAGCCCTGCTACTGGATGAACCAGGCGGTGGGCCCCGGTGTGGAGGAATGGCTGCGCGGCAATGGCGGCCTGCGGGCGCGCATCCTGAGCGACGGGCCCCTCGCAGTTGGCTCAGCGGGCCTGGTTTTGGCCGAGCCGGTTTTGTAGGGTGCAGTCTTGCTGCAACCTCAGATGATCCCCGCCCGAGGCGCAGCCCTTCGGCTCTGCTCATGGCCCTGGAACGTTTCTGACAAGCTCAAGGCCCCGAGCCTGTCGAGCAGCTTGCCGAGCGGCCAAGACTGGGCCTCAACGACTAGCGAGAGCATTTTTGGGTTAGATAGACGCTTCAGCACAGCTAGGCCGCGAGCTTGCTTGCGCTTGGCCCAGATGGAGCGCCTGCGAGCTGGCGGCCTACGACATGCGTCACACGAGACCCAAAATGCTCTCACCGGAAATTGTTTTAGTGCTGGTCCAGCCGGTCGCGTAGCCAGGCCAGACCGCCTGCCTCGTCGGCGAAGGCTCCGTCCAGTTGCGCCTCAAACGCGGCGTCGAGGATCGGCTTGAAGTCCGGCCCGGGTTTGCGTCCGAGCGCGACAAGATGGCGCCCCAAGACCAACGCGCGCGGCGCGGATTTTTCCACCTCCAGCACGCGGGCTTTCGCCTGGAGCTGATCAATGCGTGCCAGCGAGTCCGGCGGGCGCAGGGGAGGGCGGCCTTCGTGGTCGGCGCGCATGACCAGTGTGAGATCATCGATGGTCGCGGGCGCGAGCTTGCGCGCGAGGCGGCGGACGCTGGCATCGGAAAATTCCGTCTGCCCGTGGTGATGCGCGAGATGGCAGACCACGAGTGCGCCCACCGGCGCGGTGAGCTCGAGCGGCGCGCCGATGCGGCGGAGGAAGACTTCCGTGATGGGCCCCCCGGCGGATTCGTGGCCGGGACTGATCCAGCGCAACTGACCGCGCCGTTCGGCGTGCTCCGTGGTGGACGGCTTGCCGAAATCATGGGCGAGCACGCCGAACATGAGCATCCGCCGGCGTGACGCCCCGCTGGCTTTCCATTCCTCCAGTCCGGCGAGCGCATCGAGGCAGTGCTGCGTATGCGTAAACACATCGCCCTCGGGGTGCCATTCCGGCTCCTGCGGCATACCGCGCAACGCGGCGATCTCGGGGAAGTGGCGCAACCAGCCGGTTTCCTCGAGGACGGCGAGTCCGCGCGAAGGTTTGACGGATTTGACCGCCCACTTTTCCCATTCGCCCCACACCCGCTCGACGGGCAGCTCATAAAAACTGTCGGCGATGCTCCGGCAGAGCGCGGCGGTTTCCGGGGCGAGCGTGAAATCAAAACGGGCCGCGAACTGGAACGCCCGCAGCACCCGCAGTGGATCTTCCACAAACGCCGCGCTGGTATGCCGCAGCACGCGGGCCTTCAGGTCGGCCTGCCCGCCATGCGGATCAATGATCGCTCCCGTGAAGGGGTCGTAGGCGATGGCGTTGAGCGTGAAATCCCGCCGCGCTGCCGCGTCGGCGTCGCTGAGCTCCGGATCCGGCGCGACCGCAAAACCGCGATGACCCGCGCCGGTCTTTGATTCGCGTCGCGGCAGGCTGAAATCGTATTCCGCCCCGCCGGGACCGCGGACTTTGATGACCCCGAAACTGCGGCCGATGACATCGGTGGCACCGAACGGCGCGAGCGCGCGGTGGAGGGTGTCGAAATCAACGCCCGCGACTTCGACATCGAAGTCCTTCGGCTCGAGACCGAGCAGCCAGTCTCGGACCCCGCCGCCCACCAATCGCGGCCGGCCGACACGCCGCACGGCGTCCAGCAGGGTGCGCAGGTCCGGGGGCAGGTGCATGGCGGTTACTTTTCCTTGGCCAAGGCTGCGACCACGACGCAAAGCCAGCCGGCGAGAAGGGCGATTCCGCCCAGTGGGGTTACCGGACCCGCCCAGCGGTACCCGCCCAACGCCATCACATAGAGTGAACCCGAAAAGATCACGGTGCCGGCCACCCAGAAGATGATCGCCCAGTTAAACCACTTTAGGGCAACGCCTTGAGCTGATCGTTGCCAGGCGGACGCGGCCAAAAGGACGACGGAATGGAGGAGCTGGTAACGCGCGGCGGTCTCCCAAGCGTTGGTCATTCCCCGTTCGAGTAGGGTGTCACGCAGGGCGTGGGCGCCGAAGGCCCCAAGGCCGACGCCGGTGGCGCCCAGCAGGCCCGCGGCAAGGAGGGTGGTGCGGTAGTTCATGGCAAGTTGCTGCAACGCTCGCACATCCAGAGGTCAAAACAAGGCTGGTCTTGGCCGGCAAACCGGGTCTGCGGGCGTGAATTTGCCTGCGAAAACGAGGGTTGACACGCCTTCGTGAAACTTTTGTTCTTGGCCTCTTTTCCCATGAAAACCTTCCTCGCCAGCAAGGAGACAATCCAATCCAAATGGCATCTGATTGATGCCGAAGGCGTCGTCCTCGGCCGTCTCGCAGTCAAAGCTGCCAACCTCATCCGTGGCCGTCACAAGGCTTCCTACACCCCCACCGTTGATACGGGTGACCATGTCGTCATCATCAATGCCGAGAAGGTCGCCGTGACCGGTAAGAAGGAAGAGCAGAATGAGTATATGTTCTTCTCCGGCTTCGTCGGCGGCGAGAGCTACCGCAAGCTCTCCCTCCAGCGCCAGCGCCATCCCGAGTTCATCCTCGAGCACGCCGTCAAGGGCATGCTCCCGAAGAACCGCATCGCCGCCAAGATGCTGACCAAGCTACACGTGTTCGCCGGCCCGAAGCACACGCACGAGGCCCAGAATCCCGTCAAGACCACCGTCTGAACATGACCACCGCCACCAACATTTTCCTCGGCACCGGCCGTCGCAAAACCTCCACCGCCCGCGTCCGCCTTTCCGAAGGCACCGGCAAGCTCACGGTCAACGGCCGCGGGTTCGAGAGTTACTTCTCCCACGAGAATTTCGCCAAGCAGGCCTACGCTCCGCTGAACACGGTCGACCTTCGCGAGAAGATCGACGTGACGGTGAACGTCGCCGGCGGTGGCGTCGCCGGCCAAGCCGGTGCAGTGGCCCACGGGATCGCCCGCGCGTTGCAGAAACTGAATCCCGAACTGCGCATCGCCCTTAAGAAGGCTGGCCACATCACCCGAGATCCCCGCGAAAAAGAGCGCAAAAAGCCCGGCCAGCCCGGCGCCCGCAAGCGCTTCCAGTTCTCGAAGCGTTAATCCGTCCGAGTCCTTTTCCAAAGCCGCCTTCGCCCTGTGCGTCGGCGGTTTTTTTGTCGATTTCCTCCCGGTTAGGACGGGGTAAGACGAGTGAGCCGGCAGGGTCTCCTGGCTCATTTTTGTCATAAGCGCGGGTTGGCCTACTGTCTGCTATACCAATGGCAAGCTACCCCATTTTGAGGGGTCTCTGATCCTATACTAATCCACACCATGACCCAGAAAACCAACGTAGTAATCACCTGTGCCGCTCTCATCTTGGGAGCGTTGTCCGCCCGCGGCCAGACCGCCAATACCCCTGTCTCCGAGCCACCCACGAGTCCCGCGATCGAGGCTCCGGCCGGTCCGACCGCGTCGTGGACGTTCACGCCGGCCGTGGTTTCCCAATACATGTTCCGCGGCGTGCGCCTCGGCGGACCTTCCTTTCAACCCGCGCTGGAATTTGACTTCGACAACATCGGCATCGGCATCTGGGCCAACTTCCCGATCAGCGACAAGGTCGACGGCGCATCCGATCCGGAAATTGATCCTTACGCCTATTACACTATCGCGGTGAACGACAGCCTAAGCATCGTGCCCGGCTTCACGTGGTATAACTATCCGCGGGCCGACAGCGCCAACGGCTTTTACAAGGCCACGTTTGAGCCCAGCCTGGCGGTGAATTACACCATCGGTGGCTTCAAATTCACGCCCAAGGTTTATTACGACATCGTGCTCGAGGGCGCGACCCTCGAATTGACCGCCGCCTGGGCCCTGCCCCTGAAGGACCTTGGCACCGAGCTGGATTTCATGGCCACGGTCGGCACCTACAAATGGAAGAGCGCCGCGGACAACGCCTTCCCGGAAGTGAAAAACTACAGTGACTACTGGCTGGTCGGCGTCTCCGCGCCTTATGCGATCAACTCGTCCTCCAAGATCGTTGTGGGACTGGCCTACACCGAAGGCCGCAACAACTACTTCAAGCAGTCCGGCTCCCCGAAGGTGGAAAACACCGGCGCCGTCGGCCGCGGTGTGATTACGATCAGCTACGGAATCACCTTCTAAGTTGTTGCGACAGGTTTCGTTGTAGGGACCGCCCGCACCCGTTCTGGTGCGGGCGGTTTTGTTTTGAGGGAGAAGGTCCCGGTGGAAGTCGGAAAATGCCCAGCCCAGGCTGAGGCCGATTTTTAAGGGGAAGCCAGAAAACCAGAAATCCGAACAATGCCAATTGGGATCGGGCACATCCTGGCTGCATTCCTGGTTTCTTGGCTTCCCCATAAAAAAATTCGGTCTCTTCGGTCTCTTCCGTGCCTTCCGTGGGCGAAAATCCTGCTGGATTCCCGCGGCTTCCTGGGCGACGTTGTCCCGTCATGAAAGTAGGAATCATCGGCGCGTCCGGTTACTCGGGCGAGGTCCTCGTCAAGCTGCTGCTCGGTCATCCGCGGGTCACCCTCGCGGCCGTGACTTCGCGCTCGCTCGCCGGCAAGTCGCTGGCGTCCGTGATGCCGGCCGTGCGCGGGATCGATCGCGGGCTGAAGTTCATCGACTCCGACGCCGCCGCGCTCGCCGCGAGCGACATTGACCTGTTTTTTCTCGCACTGCCGCATGGCGCCGCGGCCACGTTTGCGAAGGCGCTGGTCGCCAGCGGCAAGCGGGTGATCGACCTCAGCGCGGACTTCCGGATCGCGGACGTTGCAACCTACAACAAATATTACGGCGAGCACCACGCGCCCGAGCTGTTGCCGTCGGCACGGTTCGTCATCCCCGAGCTCACGCCGCCCGCTTGGAAGAAAGAGGCGAAACTCGTCGCTTCGCCCGGTTGCTATCCGACCAGCATCCTGATCCCGCTCGTCCCGCTGCTGTCCGCCGGCATCGTGACGCGCGAGCACATCGTCGTGAACTCCTTTAGCGGCGTCAGCGGCGCCGGCAAGAAAGTGGAGGAGACCTATCTCTTCGTGAACCGCGCCGAGAGCGCCAAGGCCTACGGACTCCTGAATCACCGCCACCTCGCCGAGGTGGAGGAGCAGCTCGCGCTGCGGACCGGCGCCCCGACGATCATCCAATTCAACCCGCATCTCGCCCCGATGCGGCGCGGCATTGCCACGACGATCACCGTCCCGGCCGCGAAGGGCGCGACCATCGAATCGCTCTACGCCGCGTGGACCAAGGCGTATGGCGCGTCGCCCTTTGTCCAGATCCTGCCGACTGGTGAGACGCCAGACACCGCGCACACCATTGGCACGAACCGGATCGACATCTCCGCCGTGTATGACCCGCGCACGAATAATTTCATCCTGACCTCCGCCGAGGACAATCTCATGAAAGGCGCCAGCGGCCAGGCGGTGCAGATCATGAATTTGTGGTGCGGGTTTGAGGAGACGGCGGGGTTGGTGTGAGCAAAAAACTTCTCGGGTTGTATTTTAAGTGTGCCGCAAGTAACGCGACCCAATCGAACTGGCGGCTGTAGAATGAAACTCGCGATCGTCTATCTTGCCGCTCTGGGATTTCTAGTGACCGCCTGCGCACACGAAGTGGCAATTTTGGGCGTTGTTCTGGGCGGCGAAGGTCTGGTTACCACCTATTTCGCCGGGGCAATCATCCTGTTTTTCCCGACCGGCTTCATGCTAAGTCGAAGATATCCTCGCCTCGGGACAAAATTCACATGGCAAGATGTTCTCGCTGACTGTCCTCGTCCTATTAGGGTGCTATTTTATGCAGCGTTCCTTTATGCGTTCGCAAATTTTGCCTTCCTTTGGGGGCACGGCGTGAAGACGAGTCATCGATCAGGTGAACCACTGACCGCCGCAACCGCGCGCGGACTCTCCGGTCATGCTATGGTATTCCATATGGCGGCTCTCGCGATCATGCTCTCACTGCATCGAGCGGAAAAGAAAAACGCCTGACATCGATCTTTTGTATTTTTGTGACGGCCCACTCTGACAGCTTTGGAAAACTTCTTGTCAGTCAGAGCTGATTCCCGCACTTCTCATCCTTCAAAATTGTGAACGGCGCGGAAAATTAACGCGGGATACATCGTCCCGCTCCGCCCTTCCTCCCGTTAACGCCAGCGCATCATGATCGAATTCAAAAACAAAGTCCTCTTCGTCGGTTACGGCGCGGTTGCCGAGTGCACCCTGCCGATTCTCTTCCGCCATATCAAGGTGCCGGCCAAGAACGTCACGATCATGGATTTCGAGAACCGCGCGGTGAAGCTGAAGCCGTGGACCAAGCAGGGCGTCCGCTTCGTGCGCGATCGCGTGACCGAGGACAACATGGGCCAGCTGCTTAAGCAGTACGTCGGCGAAGGCGATATCCTCATCGACCTCGCGTGGAACATCGACGCGCTCGAGATCCTGCAGTGGTGCCGGGACAACGGCGTGATGTATATCAATACGTCCACCGAGCTCTGGGATCCCTACAAGACCGGCTCCCATCCGACGGAAAAGACGCTTTACCACCGCCACATGAACCTGCGCCGCATGACGGCGAAGTGGAAGACGAAGGGCGCGACGGCCGTCATTGAGCACGGCGCGAACCCCGGCCTCATCTCGCATTTCGTGAAGCAGGGCCTCCTCGACATCGGTAAGAAGCTGATCGCCGACAAGAAGGTGAAGGGCGCCGCCGCCAGGAAGATCGCCGAACTCAGCGAGTCCGGCTCCTTCAACGAGCTCGCCCAGGCCCTCGGCGTGAAGGTCATCCATTGCTCCGAGCGCGACACCCAGATCACGGACAAGCCGAAGGAAATCGACGAGTTTGTGAACACTTGGAGCATCGAGGGCTTCCGCGAGGAAGGCACCACCACGTCCGAGCTCGGCTGGGGCACGCACGAGAAGCAGCTCCCGAAATACGCCTACACCCACAAGGAAGGCCCGAAGAACCAGATCTGCATCGCGCGCATGGGCATCAACACTTGGGTGCGTTCGTATGTCCCCGGTTGGGACATCCAGGGCATGGTCGTCCGCCACGGCGAGGCGTTCACCATCTCCGACAAGCTCACCGTCTGGAAGAACGGCAAGGCCGTCTACCGCCCGACGATGCATTACGCGTATTGCCCCTGCGACGAGGCCATCGCCTCGCTCAACGAGATGCGCGGCTACAACTATCGCCTGGTCGAGAACCAGCGCATCATGAATGACGAAATCACCAGCGGCGCCGATGTCCTCGGCGCGCTGATTATGGGCCATCCCTACAATTCGTGGTGGGTCGGCAGTGACTTGAGCATTGAGGAGTCCCGCCGCCTCGTCCCGCACCAGAACGCGACGACGATGCAGGTGGCGATCTCCGTGACCGCCGCGCTGATGTGGATGATCCAGAACCCCATGGAGAGCGTCTGCGTCGCCGACGACCTCCCGCACGACTACATCCTCAAAGTCTCCAAACCTTATCTCGGCAAGTGGATCTCGAAGCCGTATGACTGGACGCCCCTGAAGCATCGCGACACGACCTTCGACAAGTACGCCAAGCCCGACCTCGACCCGAAGGATCCGTGGCAGTTCAAGAATTTCCTCATCTCCGACGCCGGTTAAGCGCCAAGTTGCCCACGGAATACACGGACAACACGGAAGAGCTGATTCAAAAAAATATTCCGTGTGATCCGTGTGTTCGTTCCGTGGGCCAACTCTTCTGAATCCATGATCTCCAAAGCCCTCCTGCAGAAACTCGCGCGGAAACACGGCACGCCGCTCTTCGTGATCGACCACGATGAGCTGCGGAAGAACTACCGCCAGTTCCGCAAGTATCTGCCCCGCGTGCAGGTGTATTTCGCGGTGAAGGCGAACTCCGATCCTGCAATCGTTCGCACGCTGTTCAAGGAGGGCTCGAGCTTCGACGTCGCGTCGATGCCGGAGTTCAAGATCGTCCACGAGAACATCAAGCATCTGTCCGCGAAAAAGCGGCAGGAGTGGATCTGGGACAAGATCATCTACGCCAATCCCACGAAGCCGGCGGATACGCTCGAGCAGCTGAATAAATACAAGCCGCTCGTCACCTTCGACAGCTTCGAGGAGATCAAGAAAATCAAGCAGCACGCGCCTAACGCCGGACTCGCGCTGCGCCTGCAGGTGCCGAACACCGGCGCGATGGTTGAATTGTCGTCCAAGTTCGGTGCGGCGCCGGGCGAGGCGGTGGATATGATCCTCGCGGCCGACAAGGCCGGGCTCACCGTCGAGGGCATCAGCTTCCACGTCGGCAGCCAGACGACGAATTTCGAAAACTATGTCCAGGCGCTGAACCTCACGGCGAACATCTTCAAGGAAGCGCGGGACCGCGGCTACACGAAGATGAACCTGATCGACATCGGTGGCGGGTTCCCCGCCCCCTATGACGCGAGCGTGAAACCTTTCCAGGAACTCGCGAAAGTGATCAACACCGAGTTGGAGCGGCTTTTCCCGAAGGACATCCAGATTTTGGCCGAGCCCGGGCGTTTCCTCGTGGCGTCGGCGGGTTACGCGGTCTCGAAGGTCATCGGCAAGGCCGTCCGTGACGGGAAGATGTGCTATTACATCAACGACGGTGTCTACCACACGTATTCCGGCGTGATCTTCGACCACTGCAAATACCCGATCAAGGCGTTCAAGTCCGGCCCGACCCAGATTTGCTCCGTTTTTGGCCCGACCTGCGATGCGCTGGACGTGGTCTCGATGGCGGAGAACCTGCCGAACCTCGAGCGCGACGATTTCGTCTACAGCGTGAACATCGGCGCCTACAGCCACGCCTCCGCGACGTATTTCAACGGCTTCCCGCCGGCGACCGTCTGCCACGTGAACCAGTGATAGGTCCGTGGGTTGGGCTTTACGCCCGACATTCAGTAAGCCTGTCGGGGATAAACGGCCAAGGGACGGCACCTCCGATGAACCCCGACCCACCGTTCGGGCAGTTGCACCGCCGACAGATCCGATTTCTGTTTCGGGACGCCACATGAAACCCGCCTTCAAGCTTGGTTCGCCGGAAACAGGGACGGACTACTGGATTTACGTTTCCG
>Ga0335397_10011373_pt1 | contig 10967 bp, 12 predicted proteins | sample MAT04_FD_205740 | JGI IMG/M metagenome (GOLD analysis project Ga0335397, IMG submission 205740) | Freshwater microbial communities from Lake Fryxell liftoff mats and glacier meltwater in Antarctica - MAT-04 (spades assembly) (version 2) ...
TCGCGCCTGCCAACCAGACGAGCCCAATGCGCGGCTCAAGTAGCGAGACGCCGCGCGTCGAGCGTTAGCCGAACCCCCCCGAAGGAGAGACCATGTCCATCGACGCCCTGCGCGACCTGATGCCCGCCTACGCCAGGGACATCTCGCTGAACCTGTCCTCGCTGGCCTCGGAAACGGTACTCAGCGACCAGCAGAAATGGGGCTGTTTCCTCGCATCGGCCCATGCGATCGGCTTGGCCCCGGTGGTCAAGGCGATCGAGGCCCAGGCGGCCACGGTTCTGTCACCCGAGGCGATGAGCGCGGCCAAATCCGCCGCCGCCATCATGGGCATGAACAACATCTACTACCGGTCGCTGCACCTGATGAAGAATCAGGAGTATGCGACCATCCCCGCCCGCCTGCGGATGAACATCCTCGCCAATCCCGGCGTCGACAAGCTCGATTTTGAACTTTGGTCGACGGCGGTCTCGGCCGTCAACGGCTGCGGAGGCTGCCTGGACGCGCACGAGGGCGAACTGCGCAAACACGGTGTTCCGGCAACCCAGGTCCAGGCCGCTCTGCGGATCGCGGCGGTGGTTCACGCCGCCAGCCGGATCGTCGCCTCCGAGGCAGCCCTGACGGCCTAAAGCGGCTCGCCGTATTCGATGAGGGGCGTCAGTCGCCCGTAACGCTGGGCCATCACGCCGTCCACGACGCCGGCGGGGGAACCCGGGCCGGGGCCGCAAACCCCATAGGTCATGACCAGAGTCCAGCCGTTGTTGGCAGGCCCCCGCTTCGAGCATCAGGGACAGGTTGGCGCTGCGCTCGATCACCCCGGCGGCGGAGGGCGCGGAGATCAGGCCCGGCGCAACGGCGGCGAGCAGGGCGTGTGACCTCCTGCCGCCGACATCGGGCGACGATCGGGCGGGTTCGTCAAGTCAGGCGGGCGTGAACGTCAGGGGGGCACCCCAGAACTGACCGACAAGCTCCGATTGTGGTCCCGCCTTGCCGCTGGTCAGGAAGGCGCGCCGCCCCGAGCCGCCGAGGTCGTATTCCGGATGGCGCCTGAAATAGCGGTCCAGGGCATCGGCGACGGCGGTCGGCTGGTGGATCACCGGTGTGCCGGGCGGCAGTGCCGCAGCGAACAGGTCGGCGACCATCTCATAGTGGGTGCAGCCCAGGATGGCCTGGTCGGGGTGGCGGCCGATGCGGCGGCGCAGGGCGTCGACATGATCGTCGACCACCACCTTCAGTTCTTCAGCCGGCGCGCCCAGTTCGATCAGTCCCGCCAGACCGGGGCAAGGTTCGGAGAAGACAGCCAGATCCTCGCGCCGCTTGTCGATCTCGATCTCATAGACCCGGCTCATCGCCGTGGCCGCGGTGCAGAAGACACCGGTGATGTCGATGGCCTCGACCTTGTCCCCTTGCCGTTCCGCCTCATAGGCCCAGGGCAGGCCCGTGGCCGCCTCTATGGTCGGGACGATGATGCCCAGCACATTGACCGGGCGGCCGTGGCGGGCCCGCGCCTCGGGTACCCAGCTTTGCTGCAACCGACGCAGGGCGATGGCGCTGGCGGTGTTGCAGGCCAGGACGATGACGTTGGCCCCCGCCTCGAACAGCCGTTCGCAGCCCGCGCGGGTCAGGTCGACGATCTCTTCGCCGCCCCGTCCGCCGTAGGGGGCGTTGGCCTGGTCCGCCAGATAGACGAAGTCCCGGTCGGGGAACCGCCGCGTCAATTCGCGGTGGACCGTCAGGCCCCCTACGCCGGAATCGAATACGCCAATCGCCATGGCGCGGGCTGTACCCCGGTTTGGGGCCAGGAGGAATGGCGGTCAGGCGTCCGGCTCGTCATCCTTGCCGGACTCATCGGACCGGCTGTCGGGACGCGGCTCGGGCGGTCGCGTGTTCGGGGATACGGTCGCGCGTCCATCGATCTCCTCCCGGCGGTGACGGGTACCCTCCAGCATCCCCACGATACCGCCATAGGGCAGGGTTTGGGCCGGCGCGCGCGCACGGGGATCGACCTCGGCGTCGCGCATTAATTCTTGCTCCCGGCGCAGGGCCTCGCGGCGGCGGCGGGTCTCGTTCATTTCGCCCAGCAGACTCTTCGTATCCGCGCGGGCGTCCTCGGAGATCAGCAGCATCATCATCGTGATGGCATCCTCGATGGGCATGTTCGCCAGGTCGAGCGCCGGGCCCTGAAGCCTCGCCTCCCTGTCCGCCTCGGCCCGCAGAGTGGCTTCGTCTGCCGCCGGACCCCGTGCGCGGGCGTGGGCCCAGTCCGCCAGGCCGGGCGGCAGGTCGGACCGGGGACCGGGAGCCACGCGAAGCGGCGCGCTTTGCAGAAGCTGTTGCCCTTGCGGGGACTGTTGGGCAGTGACAGGGGTGGCGAGGGCGCATAAGGCGAGGGACAGGATGATACGCTGACGGGACATGATCGGTCTCCGGGCCGTTATGGCGATTGTGAAGGTTACGCCGCGTTCAGGTGACCGTCATCCCCGATCCGACTATGGTGAATGCAACAGGTCGTGAACCACGGAGATATCTCATGCAAAGACGCCAACTTCTCGTCGCCGGGGGCAGCCTGCTCGCGCTTTCGGCCTGCGCCTCGAACGGAATATCCATGGGGGGCGGTTCCTCGTCCGCGACGCTGGCCGCCGACGCCGCCGCCGCGCGCGCCGTCCTGCCCGTCCAGACGCCGCGGGCCGAGCTGCTCCAACCCTGGACCGGTGCCTATGACGGAACACCGCCGTGGGACAAGGTGACGGCACCCAAGCTGCGCGCCGCCCTGCTGGAAGGCATGGACCTGGCCCGCGCCGACGTGGTCGCCGTCGCCGACAATCCCCAACCACCGACCTTCGCCAATACCCTGGTCGCCATGGAATTGTGGGGCGCGCCGCTGGACCGCATCTCCAACATCTACAGCGTGATGACCGGTAATATCGGCGGCGAGGCCTATGACGCCGTGGACACCGAGATGTCGCCGCTGCTCTCGGCCTTCTACGACGAGATCAACTTCAACGACGCCCTGTTCCAACGCGTGAAGACCGTCGCCGACAATGCTGACGCCATGGGGCTGAACGCAGAGCAAAAACGGCTGGCCGAACGCAGCCGCGACAACTTCATCCGCTCCGGGGCCAACCTTGACGCCGCTGGAAAGGCTGAGCTGGGCCGGATCAACACCGCCCTGTCCAACGCCTTCACCCGGTTCGGCCAAAGGGTCGTCGCCGACGAGAACACCTGGACGGTCATTGCGACCGAAACAGGCGTCGCCGGACTGCCGGCCTCCAACAAGGCCGCCGCCGCCTCGGCCGCGCGCTCGCGCGACCTGCAAGGCTGGGCCATCGTCAACACCCGCTCGGACGTTGATCCCGTCCTCACCTTCGCCAATGACCGCGCCCTGCGCGAACAGGTCTGGCGCAAATTCGTGAACCGTGGCGACAATGGCGGTGCCAGCGACACCAACGCCACCATCGCCGAGATCGTTCGCCTGCGTGACCGGCGGGCCAAGCTGCTGGGTTATCGCAACCATGCCGAACTGCGCATGCAGGACACCATGGCAAAGACTCCGGCGGCGGCGATGTCGCTGATGAACCGCGTCTGGGCCCCGGCCAAGGCCCGGGTCGTCGAAGAGCTCGCCGACATGAAGGCCCTCGCCGGCTTCGACATCGAGCCTTGGGATTACCTGTATTTCGCCGAGAAGGTCCGCAAGGCCAAGTACGACCTCGATCAGAATGAGCTGAAGCCGTATTTCGAACTGAACGCAGTCCGGGCCGGTTCCTTCGCCATGGCCGAGCGTCTTTACGGCTTTGAGTTCCGTCACATGCCGCGCGGCACGGCATCTGTTTTCGAGCCGAACGTCGAACTGTACGAGGTTCTTGACAAAGCCAGCGGCCGCTTGATCGGCCTGTACTACACCGACGACTATGCTCGCGCTGGCAAGCGATCCGGTGCGTGGATGACGACTTATCGGTCATTCTCGACGCTTGACGGATCGAAGACCATCCTGGCCTCAAACAACAACAACTTCACGAGGTCCGAGCCCGGCCAGCCGGTGCTGATCTCGTTGGACGACGCCGAGACCCTGTTTCACGAGTTCGGTCACGCCCTGCACTACTACAGCTCCAACGTGACGTATCCATCCTACGGCAACACACCGCGCGACTTCGTGGAATACCCCTCGCAGGTTCACGAACACTGGGTGCTGTCCCGCCCGATCCTGGACGGCTATCTGAAGCATGTGGAGACCGGTCAGCCGATGCCGCAGGCGCTGGTCGACAAGATCGAGGCCGCTTCCACCTTCAACCAGGGCTATGCCACGGTCAGCTATCTGTCGTCGGCTTTGGTCGACATGGACCTGCATACCCAAGCTACGCCGCCGACCGACATCGACGCCTTTGAGCGGGCCTCGCTGGCTCGCTACGGCATGCCGAAGGAGATCGTGATGCGGCACCGCCTGCCGCAGTTCAATCACCTGTTCACCTCGGACGCCTATTCCGCAGGCTATTATTCGTACCTCTGGTCCGAGACCATGGACGCCGACACCTGGGCCTATTTCGAGGAGTCGGGCGACGTCTTCAACCCGGAAATCGCCGGCCGGTTCAAGTCGATCATCCTGGCCCCGGGCAACACCACCGACCGCGGCGAGGCCTATCGCCAGTTCCGGGGCCGCGACCCGGACGTGCGTGCCCTGCTGAAGGTGCGCGGCTTCCCGACGTCATAGAGGCCCTATCGCGCGTCGCGCTGCTTGAAAGCAGGGCGCGGCGCGCGGGCGTGAAACCAGAGAGGCCGGCGGAGCGATCCGCCGGCCTCTTTTGTTTTGCTGATTGTCAGGCGACGATCGGCAGCCGGCTCAGGGCATAGTCGACCTGCACCCGGCCGGGCAGAAGCCGGACGGCTTCCGCCTGGATGGCCGCGCGGCAGTATGCGCGGTCGCTGAGAAGGCTGCCGGCCGCGCGGGCTTGGCGGCACAGCTTGCGGGCCGCGGCTTCGACCCGGGCGTCAAAGACGGTGGCTCCGGCTGCGCTGGACATGTCCAGATCACCCCACTGGATCCGAGCCTCCTGGGCCGAGGCGGAGCTGGCGATGGCGAGGGCGGCGATGGCGGCGAGAGAAGCGAAGATCTTCATGACGATTTCCTGGGGAGATCAGCGTCGCTCCGGGCGGCGACGGCGGTCAGATGCGCCCGGTCCATTGCAGCGGCGTGAGCGTTCGGCGGCGAAATAGCGACGGCGCATGAATTCGCGGAAACCTGAACGGCGATCAGCCGAGAACAGCCCCCGCCTTGTCTTCGCCCCGCTTTTCCGCCATAAGCCGCCGCTTCCGACGCAAGTGAACCTCGCGTCTCCACCGGGACGACAGCTTTTTTGTTGTGCTACCGCGCTTCGCGCTACTTGAGCAGGCCCTTACGGGCTCAAGTAGGCCGCAAGGCCGATAGCCCTCAATAATGAACGAGCCCGGCGAGAACCCTCTGCCGACGTGATCGTCGCCAGAGGTTGGCTCTCTATGGGGACCGGGCCGCCCGTCGAATTTTGCCGGTCCATTTTCTGGATTCAGGTCGTCGTGACCTGAAGCGAAAATGGGCATGAGGTTGTGAATGTTCGAGGCTCTGAACGAGCGGCTGACAGGCGTCTTCGACCGGATCACCGGGCGCGGTGCCCTGTCCGAAAAGGACGTGGCCGAAGCGATGCGCGAAGTCCGCGTGGCGCTGCTCGAGGCCGACGTCGCCCTGCCCGTCGTCAAGGACTTCATCGCCTTCGCCACCGAGCGCGCCGCCGGCGAGGACGTGATCCGTTCGGTCAAGCCGGCCGATCAGGTGGTCAAGATCGTCTATGACGGCCTGGTCGAGATGCTGGGCGGGGACGAGCCGACCCCGATCAACCTGAATGCCACGCCGCCCGCCGTCATCCTGATGGCCGGCCTGCAAGGCTCGGGCAAGACCACCACCTCGGCCAAGCTGGCGCTGCGGCTGACGAAATTCGACCGCAAGAAAGTCATGATGGCCTCGCTGGACACGCGGCGTCCGGCGGCCATGGAGCAACTGGCCACCCTCGGCCAGCAGATCGAGGTCGCCACCCTGCCGATCGTGGCGGGCGAATCACCGATCCAGATCACCCGACGCGCGCTGCAGTCCGCGAAACTCCAGGGCTATGACGTCCTGATCCTCGACACCGCCGGCCGGATCACGCTCGACGAGGCCCTGATGGCCGAGGTGGCCGAGGTGGCCGCCGTTTCGAAGCCGGTCGAGACCTTGCTGGTCGCCGACAGTCTGACCGGTCAGGACGCGGTGCGCACGGCCAAGGCCTTCCACGACCGCCTGCCGCTGACCGGGCTGGTGCTGACCCGCGCAGACGGCGACGGGCGTGGCGGGGCCATGCTGTCGATGCGGGCCGTCACCGGCCTGCCGATCAAATACATCGGCGCGGGCGAAAAGGTCGACGCGCTGGAGGTGTTCGACGCCCGCCGCGTCGCCGGCCGCATCCTGGGTCAGGGCGACATCGTCGCCCTGGTTGAAAAGGCCAGCCAAGACCTCGACCAGTCCAAGGCCGAGGCCATGGCCCGCAAGCTGGCCAAGGGCCAGTTCGACCTGAACGACCTGGCCTCCCAACTGCAGCAGATGAAGAAGATGGGCGGGCTTCAGGGCATCATGGGCCTGCTTCCGGGCGTGGCCAGGATGAAGGCCCAGATGGCAAGCGCCAGTATCGACGACCGCATGATCCTGCGCCAGGAAGCCATCATCTCCTCGATGACCAGGCTGGAGCGCAAGAAGCCCGACCTGCTCAACGCCAGCCGCAAGAAGCGCGTCGCCGCCGGTGCCGGCGTCGAGGTTCAGGACATCAACCGCCTGCTCAAACAGCACCGCCAGATGGCCGACATGGTCAAGTCCATGTCGCGCGGCGGCGGCAAGGGCATGAAACAGATGGCCGCAATGATGGGCGGTCTCGGCGGCGGTGGCCCCGGTGGCGGCCCCGACATGGCGCGATTGAAGGCGATGGGTGGCGGCAAGATGCCCGAGCCCTCGGCCGACGAAATGAAAGCTCTTCAGGACCGGCTCGCCGGCCTGGGTGGCGGACAACTTCCGGGGGCCCTGCCGGGTCTTCCGGGCTTCCCTCCCAAGACATAGAACGACCAAGGAAAGAGACTGAGAATGTTGAAGATTCGTCTGGCCCGCGGCGGCACCAAGAAGCGCCCCTACTATTACATCGTTGTCGCCGACAGCCACTCGCCGCGCGACGGCAAATTCATCGAGCGCGTCGGCACCTACAACCCGATGCTGCCGCGCGACGGCGAACAGAAGCGCGTCACCCTGAAGGCCGACCGGATTTCGGAATGGCTGTCGAAGGGGGCCCAGCCGACCGACCGCGTCGCCCGCTTCCTGAGCCAGGACGAAGCCTTGGCGGGCAAGGTCAAGTGGACGCAGTCCAACAACCCGAACAAGGCGCAGCCGGGCAAGAAGGCCCAGGAACGCGCCGCCGAGCGCGCCCAGCGTGAAGCCGACCGCGCCGAGGCCGAAGCCGCCGCCAAGATCGAGGCCGCCGAAGCCGCCGTCCGCGCCAAGGAAGAAGCCAAGGCCGCCGCCGAAGCCGCCAGGAACGCGCCGGCGCCCGAACCCGAAGCTGTGGCTGAAGAGGCCCCCGCCGAGGCCGCTGCTGAAGAGGCTCCGGCCGCTGAAGCCGTGACCGGGGAAGCCCCGGCTGAAGCCGCTGCGGAAGACGCTCAGGCTGGCGAAGCTGTCGCTGAAGAAGTCCCGGCCGCCGAAGCGACCGAAGAAGAAAAGACCGAGGCCTGATCCTCATCCGCTCACCCCGGGAAGGCCGGGGCCCGGATGACAGAAAGCAGTGCTCGACGTCGGGCGCTGCTTTTCTGCTATCTGGCGGCGGTGTCTGGATCTGGGTCCCGGCCTTCGCCGGGATGAGCGGAGTTTTTGAATGCCTCAGGACAGCAAACTCATCCTCGTCGGCCAGGTCGCCGGCGGGTTCGGGGTCAAGGGCGAGGTGCGGGTCACCGCCTGGACCGCCGACCCGATGACCCTGCTGTCGTACGGCGTGCTGCTGCGCGCCGACGGCACGCCCGGCCTGACCCTGACCTCGGCCCGGCCCGAGAAGACCGCCGTGGTCGGTCGCGCCAAGGAAATCGCCACCAAGGAAGAGGCCGACGCCCTGCGCGGATTGAAGCTCTACATCCATCGCGACCGCCTGCCCGCACCGGACGAGGACGAATTCTACCTGACCGATCTGGTCGGGCTGGAAGCCCGCGACCCCGACGGCGTCGTCCTGGGCAGCATCCGCGCGGTGCAGAATTTCGGGGCCGACGACATGCTGGAGATCGCCCCCGCCAACGGCGGCCCGACCTGGTTCCTCCCCTTCACGAAAGACGCCGTGCCCGACCTGCACATCGCCGACGGCTGGCTGCTGGCGGTGAAGCCGACCGAGGTCGGCGAGCGCGAACCGGACTGACGGTCCGGGCCAGCCGGAGCGGGGGCGAGACATTGCTCTCCGGCGACTACCGCTGGAGACGCGGCCCTTCGGGTGACCAACAATCAGCCAACTGATCCTCTGCGAAGGTTGCCCAGCGGGCGATTATACCGTCTGAGCCAGTCAGCATCATAGTCATCGGGGCACCGTCCGCCTGCCTAGCATACCCCCAAAGCGAAACGACTCCCGTGTGAATACCAAGGGATAGCGCTCCCAAGCGTGGTGCGCCTGTCGGTTCGGGATTGAACCGAGGCGCATGAAAAAGTGGGGGGGCCAAGCGGGTAAACTCGTACATCACGCCGTAGAGGGCCGAGCAGTTGCGACCGTCCGCCCAAAGCCTAGGTCCACCGCCAACCCCCGTTTCCAATATTCGGCTTGCAATGGGTATGGAAACATAAGTGACGCCTTCAGGACTGCGGTCGTTGGGATCACGGATCGCGTAAAAATGTACGACATGCCGCTGGGTGCCGCCCGGGCTACTATAGCCGCCGACATAGAAGGTGCCGTGAGGGGCTTGCGCCACGCCCTGGACGATCCGTGGCTGGAAGCTCCCCCCGAACGCGGGCTCTTGAGCACCTACTGTCCCAGCAGCGCTGAAAACCGTGAAGGCAAGGCCGACAATCTTTATGATCCGGGACATGGTTCAGCCTCAGGGTTGACCTCAGGACCCGGAGTAAAACTGGACCGCGCGGCCTGAGCAGTCGCTTGTTTGTGTACGTTGATCTGGTTGTAGGGAACGAAGCCTGCTGGCCCCTGATTCTGTGCGACGATGTATAGACGAGCGGACGAGTTCCCCGAGAACGCAACGAGCCCATTTAGATGGTCGATATCCCCGGGGAACTGTTCGTTACCGTCGGATGGTATGTGGTTGCCCGATGAATGGCTGTGTATCGAGCCTACGATTGTCGAGGGGTCCAAACCAGAGACTGACGGGTTCACAGTGCCTACACCGCCGTTAGAAAACGGTGGCCCAAATGCGATCGGGCCAATCTGTATCAAGCCATCAGAAGCGCGGTATAGGTAGGCACCCCACTCTCGATCATTCAGCGTCTCTGGCGGTGTTCTGGCCGCCGCGAGCCTGGCAAATTCCTTCGTGGCTTCCGCCGCAGCCGCATCAGTATTCCAGTCCTCTGCCATCGCCGGGTCGGCACATGGGTCCTGAACAAGGGGTGGCGGCGGTTCGTCAGGGGACAATTGATTCTGGTGAATGCCGTCCTCGCCAGAGCCGCCTCCGCTTCCCCCGCCACTGCGTTGAGGAAAGGTGCCGCCCGGCGTCCTGCGCTGGCCCACCACATCGATCGGCGGCAACGTATAGGGCGGCGCGTTCGGATCGGTCCTGATTGTCTCTTCTCCCTGAATACGCGCTCACGCTATGCAATTCAAAGATGTGTGGATCAAATCACCTTGAGTTGATCGTCAGCCGTCCTCGTCGGCCGCCATGCCCATCATGTGGAAGCCGGCGTCGACGTGGATGACCTCGCCCGTGGTCGAGAAGCCGAGGTCCGAACACAGCCACAGGGCGGCGCCGGCGACGCCTTCCATCGAGGTGTCCTCCTTCATCGCCGACATGGCGCGGCCCTGGCTGATCATGCCGCGGCAACTACCGCCTCGACCACTCGGGTTGTTCTCGCCGCCAGCAGCCACGTAGTCTCTCATCCGAGATTGCCGCCCAGTCCGCTGCCAGCCCGACCGACGCTGAAACGACCACGTCAGCGAATGCACCGTCCGGCTGCCTCGTTACGCCCCAAATCGAAAAGGTGGGCCCGTGAATAGGCGGCACCAATGGCGGCTTCGCAGCGCGATCTAGTGGCGGGCTCCCCAAGAGATTTGGAAACCGAAAGCGAGGGAGCGTCAAACCATCCAGATCGATCAAGACATTGATAATCTGCGGGCAAGTTCGAGCATCCGCCCACTGAATATCGGTCGAAACGACGGAACCGGACGGAGTAAGCTTGGCAAACCTCAGGCGTGGGAATAATCCATCGACCGTCTCATTCTTATAGTCCGGCAGGGAGAAAATCTCCACGATCCGTCGCGCGCCGTCGTCCTCACTGACAGAGAACCCGACTTCGAACTGCGCGCCGTGTGGCGCGGCGCGACGCCCATCCTCGATCGTTTGGGCTTGTGCCGTCCCCAAAGTAGAGATGCTCGCCCAGGCAATGACAGCGACCGTAAGCTTCAAGCGGGACATGGTTGAGCATCCGGGTTCACCTCAGGGCCCTCTACGCCATCGGCGGCAGATTGCACGTTGCTTTCGTTGTAAACGGTAATCTTGTTTGTCTGCGCCTCCCCGGCCCCGACCAATCTGGGCGCGACGATATAGATCCGCTCGACAGATCCATCGCCGCCGTAATCGTTAATGAGGCCCTGTGTGAACCGAAGAACGCCAATGTCGCCTCCCTGGTTGTCAGACCCTGTCGATGGCAAGAAACTACCGGGATTATGGCTATGAATGCTACCGATTATCGAGCCATAGGGTATATCTCCGTATGATAATGTAACATTTGCTCGGCC
>Ga0335397_10011374_pt1 | contig 10967 bp, 5 predicted proteins | sample MAT04_FD_205740 | JGI IMG/M metagenome (GOLD analysis project Ga0335397, IMG submission 205740) | Freshwater microbial communities from Lake Fryxell liftoff mats and glacier meltwater in Antarctica - MAT-04 (spades assembly) (version 2) ...
GGCGGAGTGACGGTGTCGAAGTTCTCGCTAAAAGCCAGGACCGGCACGCCTACGCGGAACCCATTCGTGGCCACCAGCAGCGGGGTGCCGCTATCCGTCACGCCGAAGGTAGTCAATACCGTGCTGCCGCAAGGGGCGTCCGCGATGAACGTGAAGGTATTGGTCACCGCCGGGCCGCCGGGCAACAAGGCACCGTAGTTCTTCGCCTTCGGCGGATCGGTGACGCCGCCCATCTCCTGGAGTCTCGCCACGACATTGGTTGTCTTGCGGGTGCCAACGTTCTGCAGCACCAGGCTCACGGTGACTGCTTCGCCGGGATCCACGGCGCCATTGGCGCAGGCCTCCGCCACCAAGTAGATGTGGTTGGAAAGGTTGAGCACCGGCGGGTTCACGGCACTCACCAGGACGATCGGGTTGTTGGCCGGATCGAAGTCAAAGGTGTCCGAGCTCACGGTGGCCCGGTTGGTCAGGCTGGTGCCGGAGTTGACCGTGGCGCTGATCTGGAGCGAGGCCGCGGTGCCGGCGGCGAGGTCGCCTAGGGAGGCGGTCACCACCCCGGCCGCGTGACTGGCGGTGCCTTGCGAAGGGGTGGCGGACGCAAAGCTGACCTGGGCGGGAAGCAGGTCCGTAATCACCACATTCGTGGCGGTGGCCGGGCCGGCGTTGGTGATTTGGATCGTGTAGGTCACGTCCAGTTCCCAAGCCCCGGGATTCGGCGCGACCTGCGCGGTGGTGCGCAAATCCGCATGACCGCTATTGAAGCAGCACGAGGCTTGATCGGTGCTCACGGTCAAGCTCCAGCCACCGCTGAGCGCCCCACTGTCGCCGGACGAGTGGTCGTTGACGTAGAGCTTCCAGGTGCCATTGGGCGCGCTGCCGGTGAAGGCGGAAAGGGCCGCTCCATAGGGGCGGCCGGGCGCGGGGACCGGCAGCGTGGTCGTGCCGCTGCTGGTCGGCTTGTAGGTGCCGCTGACAACCGGAGTCGTCACCCCGGTGGCAGCGGCGTCGTCGAAGGTGAGGTTTGCGCCCACGGCGTCCTCGCCCCCGCCCGTGCTGGAGAGCAACAGCACGTTCTGTCCGGTCGGACCGACCAGCAGGAAATCCACATCGGCGGGATAGCTGTGGCTGAAGCCGTACACCGTCGCGGTGACCTTGGAAATCGTCCCAGGCACACCGGCGACGGTTACGCTGGAGGGATAAGGCGTGCCTGCGCCCGAAGCCGGGATGGTGATGGCCGCCGGTTGCAGGAAGGTGGCCCCGGCGGAGCTGGAACTGCCCAGGCGCAGTGGGAAAGTGACTTGGCCCATATCCGTCCCGTTGTCTTCAAGCCGGAACGTGCAGTAAATCGTGGACCCGCACGCGCCGAGGGCTTGGAAGCTGAAGGGCTGGGCGACGGACGGTCCGCCGGCAGCGAGCGCGCCGTAGGTTTGCGCGCCGCTGGGATGCAACACGCCGTTTCCAGGGAGGAGGGTGGCGACGAGATTCGTCGTGGGCGCGGTGCCGACATTTTTGAGTTGGAAGGACAGCGTGACGAATTCGCCGGGATCCACCCCGCCATTGCCGGGCGCGCAGCTTTCCGCCGTGAGCGTGGCGCCGTCCGTCGTGATGACTGGCGCGTCGGCGACCTGGCCGTTGTAAATCACCAGGGCGAAGTCCTGATCGAGTGGGTCGGCGTCGTTGGGCACGCCGTTGGCGACAATGTTCGCCGCGGTAACCGTGGCGATGAAGCCGCCGCTCACGCCGGCGGGCAGGAAGACGCTTTCGACGTTGTTGCGCGGATCCGCGCTGCCGCCAGGGACGGAGAGAGCGCCCGTGAAGACGTTGCCGCGGTAGGTCTGGCCGCCAACGGTGACGACCAGGTCCAGGTTGTTGTTGTAGGCGTTCCCAGCGGTGGAGCCCGGCGCATCCGTCCAGGCCAGCGTCACGCGGAAGGGCTTCGACGCGTCGGTGATCGTGCCCGTGAGGATGCGGGTCTGGCCGCTGGCGGTGAATTTGTCCGTGGGCAATTGGTCCAGCACGACGCGGGCGGTGCCATCGAACGCGGTGCCCAGGTTCAGACTGCCCAGGCCTTGCACGTTCGAGGGCAGAGTGTCGTTCGCGTAGGTGCCGGTCAGGTACCGCGTGGAGTTCATCAGCCAGGCCTTGGTGAGCGCCGGGCTGGGTGGGGTGAGCGAGTGATTGATGAACCACTGCCGCACCAGCGCCGCCGCGCCGGCCGCCGCCGGGGTGGCATGGCTGGTGCCGGTAGAAGTCGTGTAAAACTGCTGGCCGAGCGGGAAGAAGTTGTTCGGGCTGCCGGCCGTGCCGCTGCCCGGAAGGGCGCAGACCCCGCTGCCATCAAAACAGGCCAGCGCCGAACCAGTCGCGCCGGGCGCAGGATTCTGCGACACGCCGCCGGTGACGTGGGTGCCGGGGGCGACTAGATCCGGCTTCTTGCGCCCGTCCGCGCACGGGCCGCGGCTCGAGTAGTCGCTCATGTCGGCCGCGCTGTCCGCCGCGGTGTCAGGCTCGTCGCAGCCGTCGTTGCCGGCCGCGTTGTTGCCGCCGTTCGCCGTGGAGTGCGAGTGGACATTCTCAGCGGCACCGACGGTGAGGACGTTTTTGGCTGTGCCGGGCGAGCCCACGGTGCCCCCGCCTGGACCGGCGTTGCCAGCGGCGAAGACGATGACCATTTCCTGATTCCCCGGCGCGGGCACCGCCGCTCCGGACGGCTGGGCGTCGCGCACCAGCGCGTCATACTGCTGGGCGTCAGTGTTGTAGCCGCCGGGGGTGTTGGCGCCCCAACTGTTGGCGCTGATGCGCGCTCCGTCGGCGTAGGCGCGGGATTGCAGGGTGGTGTAATTCGGATCGGTGAACGAGTTCGGGTCGAAAATCACCGAGGAGCCGACCCGCACGAAGGGCGCGATGCCCAGGCCGTAGCTGTAGCCCGAGGCATCGGTGAAGGGGAACCCAGTGAGGCCGTTGTAGCCCGCGATGATGTGCGAGTTCAACGTCCCGTGGCCGTCGCACCCCCGGATGGTGCTGCCCGTGTTGGGGGTGCCGACGAGCCGGTTGTAGGCCACCCGGCTCGCCAACGCGGGGTTGCCTTCGGGATACAACCCGAAGTGGCCGGGGGTAGCGGTGCCGTTGTCCAGGCCGCTGTCCGAGACATCCACGGCAAAACCCGAAGCGGCGAACTGCCCCGGCGTGAAGCCCTTGCTGGCCAGCCAGGGGAGGTAGCCCGGCCCACTCGGCAGGTTGCCCGTCAGGTTGCCGGCCAGAATCTGCCCCTGCCGCTCGTCGCGTTGCTTCGGCACCACGTAGCGCCAGATGGAAACCACCTCGGGCTGGGCCGCCAGAACGGCCACTTGGGCCGCCGGCAGACGCACCAGCACGTTGACGTAATTCAGCACTTCTTCCTGCTTCACGACGGGCGCGAGTTTCAGGGTGTCAATGGCCGCCAGCGTGGCCGCGTTGGCGACGGGGTCGGCGACCAACTGGATCGCAAACCAGTCATCCGTCAACGCGCGCGGCTGACCTTTCGCGTCGGTCAGGCGCGCATCGGGGTGAATGCGGTATTCCTCGCGGAACGCGCCTTCCCATTGCACGACGCTCGCCGCCGCGGCCCAGGCCTGCACGCGACTCAGAGCCGCGGCGTCGCCGTAGATGAGGTAGGCGTTGTGGGGGACGTAGGCCACGACTTGCGCGCCGCTGGCGAGCAGTTCGGCGTGCCACTCCGGTTTGACCGGCGCCGCGAATTGCACCAGGTGCAGCCGCCGGCCCACAAACGGAGCCACCGCCTGGCGCAAGGCCTGCACCTCGGCCTGGGTGGTGCGCAGCGGCCCGCTGTTCAGTTCGATCACATCCAAGTCGTCGGCCGGAGTCACACTCGCCTCCGCGGCCAGCCGGGCGGCCGTGGCGGGAACGGCGGCGAGAATCTGGTAACTGCCATAGTCCGCGACCAGGCGGGCGCCCTGGCGCTGGAGTTCCGCGGCCACCGTGGCCGACTCGACCCGCAGCTTGCGCAGGGGTTCAGTTGGCTGGCCAGCGACCCCCCAGATGGGCGCGGCGAGGAGGGCCGCCGCCAGCAGCGTCGGGGCGAGCCAGCGCGAGGCGCAGCCGCACGGCGAGGCGGGGATGGATCCTACCGGAGCGGCGGGCAGCGAGGTGGCACTCTGGGATTGGGGATGAGACTCCGATTTCATGATTGTTCCTTTGGTTTGTTGCGAGGTCAGACCGGTGGCTGGCATCGGGGCATGGCACGTTCTGACGCGACGGGAATTCCATTCGCAGGGGGGTGCATGGGTTGGGCAAAGTGCCTTTCTGACCCGCGAATTCCTACAAGCACTGCCGCTACTTGCAAGCAGTAAATGGAGTTCGGGCGGCCGGTCGCCGCCGCCGCCGAGTGCCAGCGCGCTGGGGAGGCGACGGTGGTTCCCGCGACGGCTCGACCGGCCCCTGGGGAAGCGCCCGCGGGGCGAGCCACCCGTTGACCTCCGCTTCGCCCCGGCCCACAGTGGCCGCCGCCATGCCGCATCTGCACGACAAGATTGATTTCACAGTCGCCATTTTCGTGGTTCACGAAGCGCGGGTGTTGTTGATCCATCACCGCCAACTCGACCGCTGGCTGCCGCTCGGCGGGCACATCGAACTGGACGAAGACCCCGAACAAGCGGCGCTGCGCGAAGCTCGCGAGGAGAGTGGGCTGGACGTGGAACTCGTCGGCGAGCGCCCGCCCACGACCGGCCCTGGCACACGCGCGCTCATCGCACCGCGCTTCCTCGACATCCACCGCATCAACCCCACCCACGAACATATCGGCATGATTTATTGGGCGCGACCCCGTGGGGGCACACTGACCCTGGCCGCCGCGGAGCATCACGGCATCCGCTGGTGCAGCGTGGCCGAGTTGGAAAACTTGGTGCCGCCCATGAACGCCGCCGTGAAATGGTATTGCCGCCAAGCCCTCCAAGAATTGTCGCAGTGAGGCACCGCTGGCCCGGGATGTCCAGCCGGCTATGAACTTCCCCGCAGATTCAGAGACGACCGCGGATGGGGACTTGGACTCTTGCTGAATCCACGTTTCCGCGCGCTGCTGTCGCTTTTGCAGGCAAGCCGTCGTGCCAACCACCTGGGGCGGCAACGAAAATAACCACGGCCGCAAGGAATCCCTTGACCAGCGCTTCCCGCCCTTGCTACATACGCCGCGCTCCTTATGAAGAAACAACTCAAAACTACTATCGGCATCACCACGGCGGCGGTCACCCTCGCTGCTTCATCTACGTTCGGCGCCACCCTGTTTGACTCCCAGGGTTTCGAGGCGCCTACCTACAACCTGGGAAATCTGGTCGGCCAGAACGGCTGGGTGGTTGACCCTGCTGCCAATTCGGGCGTCGCCCAGGTTCAGAACACGGTGTTCAAGACCGGTTCCCAGGCCGTCCGGATGTCCGGCGGCTCAACCACTTGGGCGTGGCCGGACCTTGGCTACACTCCGGCGGCGGGGGAATTCGTCCGCGTGTCCTTCGACGTCCAGCGCAGCAGCTTCGGGGCGGCGAATAACTTTGGTTACTTCGTGGACATCTACGACACCACCGGGGCACGCATCGCCCGGAGCGGCTTGACCCGGACCGGCACTTCGACGGCCCCCGGAAGTGTCCAGGCGCTGGCCACTATCGGGGGTGCTACCCCGGGTAGCTTCTTGATCGGCAGCCCGCTGCTGAACAACACTTGGTACTCCTTCGCGGTGGACTTGAATTTCACCGCGGATACCTACGATGTGAGGATTGATGGGAGCTTGATCTCGGCCGGCCTTCCGTTCGTGGTGGCTGCCAACGGCGTCGGCGACGCGGACCTCCAGCTTTCAGGCGCTACCGGAGCGACTGACAGTGGCTACTTCGACAATTACATGGTGGAAGCCTTGGTCATCCCGGAGCCGACTGCCATGTCCCTCGTGCTGCTGGGCTTGGCTGGCCTCGGTGGCCGCGCGTGGCTCGGTCGTCGGCAGGTGTAGCCTCCGCCGTCACTTTTCATCCGCCCGGTTGGCGCAGTGCCTGCCGGGCGTTTTGGTGTACCGGGGTCCAGTTGGCGCCGAGGGTGGACGGTTTCGTGTTGGTTGAGTCGGGGGGAATCAAGAAACTTGTCGGGTGCCTGAACAAATCCCAAACAAAGGCTTGACCCAAACAGTGGTTTTTCCATTTTCGGCCCTGCATGAAGCAATCACTCCTCCACCTCAGCGCAGTCATTATCCTCGGCGCGACCTCTTTGGCACACGCCGACAACCTCTACACCGCCACGGCGCAGACGGGCAGCCGTTTCAACCCCACCGGCGGCGAAGTCGGCGGGCGGTCCTTCGACGATGTCTTTCTCGCCACTCCGGGAGGCCAGAACCAGGTCGCCTTGAACAGCCTCACCTTTGGTATCCGGCGCGGGCCGACCGGCGGCTTTCTCGTGCCGGTGGACGTGGAATTTTTCGCCGGCGTGATGAGCGGTGCTGCCGGCGACACTTTGGGACCGGTGACCTCCATCGGCACCGCCAGTTTGGCCGGCACCGCCGCGGCAGGCTTTGTCACGGAAACCGTCACGCTCACCCCCGGGCTGACCCTGCCGCTCAACACGGATGCCTCAGCCGGCTTCGGCGGGCTTTGGGTGGGCATGACCTTCTCGGGACCAAACGCGACCAATGCCATTAACGGCTGGCGGATTGTGACCGCACCGACCGTCGGCACTTCGAGCCGGAATTTCGGTTTGGAGGATCCCACGACCCCGTTCGCACTTTTTAGCTTCGGTGCCGATCCGCAGCCGCCTGGGATCTTCTATCTGACCGTGGAGGGCACCCTCAGCGTGATTCCTGAACCGGCTGCCGCGAGCCTGCTGCTGCTTGGGGTTGCGAGCCTCGCCGGGCGCAGATTCCTTGGCGGCAGGCGCAATTGAGCCAACTTTTCCAAGCCTCCCTCTCGGCCGGTGATTTTTCACCGGCCTTTTTTGTTTCCCGGGTTGAACTCGTCCTCCGACAGTCGCCGACTCCCGGTCGGGGCGCGAATCCCCGCTTGGCCCAAGGCCCTCCTTGGTGCCATGATGACGTTCCGCACCTATGGAAGACACGAACGCATTGATCGAACAGCGCCGCGCCAAGCTCGCCTCGCTCCGCGCCAAGGGCATTGACCCCTTCCGCAACAAGTTCACCCCCAGCGAAACCTGCGCCGCGGCGCGCGCCGCCTACGCCGAGGGCCGCGAGGTCAAACTCGCCGGCCGCATCACCGCGCACCGCGACATGGGCAAAAGCATGTTTCTGGATCTCCGCGACCAGAGCGGGCGCCTCCAGGTCTATGCCCAGAAAAACGTCCTCGGCGACGAGCAGTTCGACATCTTCCGGCACCTGGACTTGGGCGACTTCATCGGCATCCACGGCACGATGTTCACCACCAAGACCGGTGAAATCTCGGCCCGCATTGACCAGTTCACCATCCTCACCAAGGCGCTGCGTCCGCCGCCCGCGAAGTGGCACGGCCTCGAAGATACCGAGGTGCGCTACCGCCAGCGTTACCTCGACCTCATCGCCAACCCGGAGGTGAAGGACGTCTTCCTCAAGCGCAGCGCCATCCTCCGCGAAATCCGCGAATACCTCCACGGCCGCGGCTACCTCGAAGTCGAGACGCCCATGATGCAGGCCATCCCCGGCGGTGCGGCAGCGCGGCCCTTCAAGACGCATCACAACGCATTGGGCTGTGACTTCTTCCTCCGCATCGCCATTGAGCTTTACCTCAAGCGCCTGCTCGTCGGCGGCGTGGACAAGGTCTTCGAGATCGGCAAGAACTTCCGCAACGAAGGCCTCTCCCGCCGGCACAATCCCGAGTTCACCATGCTCGAAGCCTACCAGGCTTACGGCGATTACGAGAGCATGATGGAATTGGTCCAGGGCCTCGTCTGCCACGTCGCGCAAAAGGTGCTCGGCACGCTCGTCATTCAGCATCGCCAGGAACCCGCCTTGGGCGTGGCCCTGCAACAAGCCTTGCGCGTGGTGGACGACACCTCCACCAACCTCACCGGCACCTTGCTCAAGAACGCCACCGGCGACGTCGCTGCCAAGTTCGTCTCCGAGATCAGCAACGTCCGCGCAACCCTCGTCACCGCGCAGCAGCAGGTCGGCACCACGCCCGTGCCCGAAGTCGCCCAAACCGCCATCGGCGCCCTCCTGCACGCCATCGGCCTGGTCAGCCTGAACCGGGTCGGTGTCTCCGCTGGCAACAAGTCCGTCGAAGGCATCCTCAGCAACGCCGCCGGCCCCTTCGATCCCGTGGTGCAGAGCCTGGAAAAGCTCATGACGCCCAAGACGATTGACCTCACGCCCCCGTGGCGGCGGGTGAAGTACAAGGATCTCGTTCGCGAGCGCGCCGGGGCGGATTGGTTTGAGCTGGAGCCGGTTGCGCGCCGGCAACGCGGCGCGGCCTTGGGCGCAGAAATCGCCGACGCCTACGAGGACTTCGAGGTCACGCAAGCGGTTTTCGAGAAGCTCATCGAGCCGACCCTCATCAACCCTACCTTCGTCACCCACGCGCCGAAGGAACTCATCCCGCTGGCCAAGCTCTCGCCCGACGACCCGACGACCGTGGAGGTCTTCGAGTGCTGCATCAACGGCCAGGAAATCGCCCCCGCCTACACCGAGCAAAACGATCCCATCGAGCAGCGCGAGCGCCTGGAACACCAGGCCGGCGGCGAACAGCAGAAGCTCGACGAGGACTTCCTCGTCGCCCTCGAACACGGCATGCCGCCCGCCGGTGGCATGGGCCTGGGCGTGGATCGCCTCTGCATGTTGCTGCTCGGCCAGGAAAGCATCCGCGACGTGATCCTGTTCCCGCAATTGCGGCCCAAGTGAGTGAGGCGGAAAGCCGGGCGGGAGCCGCGGTTCGGCAGGACCATGCGCAGCCCGCGGCACAGCGCAATGCCTGGCCGGAGCGGCGCGGGTGCTGGGCCACCTTTCGAGTTTCGGATTTCCGCCGGACTTCGGATTTCACGTTCGCGACGCGTTCCCTTACCCTCTGCGCCCCATGAAAGCCAAAGGCACAGTTTATCTCGTCGGCGCCGGGCCGGGCGATGCGGGTTTGCTCACGCTGCGCGGCGCAGAATTGCTGCGCCGGGCGGACGTGGTGGTGTACGACCGCCTCGTCAATCCAGCGCTGGCGCGGCTGGCCCCGGCCGGAGCGGAGTTGCTCGGTCGCGGCGCGTTCAAAGGCCCGGAGTCCATGCCACAGGCGGAGATCACGCGGCTGCTCATCGCCCGCGCGAAAGAGGGCAAAACCGTCGTGCGACTCAAGGGCGGCGATCCCTACGTGTTTGGCCGCGGCGCGGAGGAAGCGCTGGAACTGGCGGCGGCGGGCGTGCCGGTGGAGGTCGTGCCGGGCGTGTCTTCCATCACGGCGGTGCCCAATTATGCCGGCATTCCGCTCACGCACCGCGATCACTGTTCGAGCTTCACCGTTTTCACCGGTCACGGCGACGCGGAGGACGCTGCGACCGCGTTGCGCTACGATCAGATTGCCGCGATTCCGGGCACCAAAGTCGTGCTCATGGGCCTGCAAAGACTCGGTGAGTGGACCGCCGCGCTGTTGGCCGATGGCGTGCCGGCGAACACCCCCGTCGCCATCATCGAGGCCGGCACGACGGGGCGCCAGCGCACGGTGCAAGGGACGCTGGCGACCATCGCGGGCCTCGCCGGCAAGGCGCGGCTCACGCCCCCGACCCTCACCGTGCTCGGCGAGGTGGTGAAGCTGCGACCCAAGCTGGACTGGTTCGAGCGGCGGCCGCTCTTCGGCCAGCGCGTGGTGGTGACGCGGGCGCGCGATCAGGCGGCGGACCTGAGCCGCTTGCTCTCCGAGCGTGGCGCGGAAGTCCTCGAAGTGCCCACCATCAAGCTCGCGCCCCCGCAGCAGGTCGAGTGGATCAAGGACGCCATCTTGGAGCTAAATGCCTACGACTGGCTGGTGTTCACCAGCACCAACGGCGTGACGGAGTTTTTCCGCATCTTCTTCGGCGCTTTCGAAGATTTGCGCGACATCGGCGGCGTGCGCATCGCGGCCGTCGGCCCGGCGACGGCCGCCAAGCTCAAGGAACTGCATCTCAAGGTGGACTTGCTGCCGCCGGACTACACCGGGGCCGCCGTGGCGAAGGCCTTCCAGTCCTATCAAGACATCGAAAACCTGAAGATTTGTCTCCTGCGCGCAGAGGTGGCAAACCGCGAACTGCCCGAAGCGCTCGAAGACCTCGGCGCCATCGTGGACGACATCCCGGTGTATCGCACGGTGGCCGAGACAGACGATCCGTTCGGCGACGGCGCGCGACTGGCCGCGGACGGTGCGGAGTGGATCACCTTCACCAGCGGCTCGACCGTCGAGCACCTGCACGCGCGCTACAACCTGCCGGAACTGGTGAAGAAATTCCCCGCCCTCAAGCTCGCGTCCATCGGCCCAGAAACTACGAAAACCCTCCAAGCGCTGAGCCTGGAGCCCACGGTCGAGGCGAAGAAACACACGATGGAAGGACTGGTGGCGGCATTGGTGGCGGCGAAGGAGTAAGGGATCCGTCGTAGGGCGGACATTCTTGTCCGCCAGTGCCTGACGACTTTCTTGTCGCCTGTCTCTTCGGCCGGGAACCCGAGGCGGGGAACGGAACACGGGACACGAAAGCCCCGTTCACTGGCAGACTGGAAAGGCTGCCCTAGTGCGCCTGAGAGCGCACCTGAACAGCAGGGTGAAAGTCCCTGACCTGGCCGACACTGTAGGGCCAGTAACGGAAAGTAACTGCATCGGGGCGACATCCCCGGGTGGAGAGCAACTGGAAGTGAACGAACAGTCCGTAACCCAGTCCCCTTCGGGGGACACCGTGAACTCGATTCGGTCGGCGGTGCTGGCGAGCCTGCTAGGGAAACGTCGAAGCCCGAACAGAATAGAGCCGTCAGCGCAGAGCGAGTGGATCGCGGCTGACGAAGGACCGCA
>Ga0335397_10011384_pt1 | contig 10961 bp, 11 predicted proteins | sample MAT04_FD_205740 | JGI IMG/M metagenome (GOLD analysis project Ga0335397, IMG submission 205740) | Freshwater microbial communities from Lake Fryxell liftoff mats and glacier meltwater in Antarctica - MAT-04 (spades assembly) (version 2) ...
TTGAGCTGCTGCGATTTTAGCGATTTCGATAAGGGCTTTTTCTTCTTTAATTCCGTAATTTTGTATGCCGTATGATACTCCTTCTCCACTTTGAGCTACTGCGATTTTAGCGATTTCGATAAGGGTACTTTCGTCTTTAATTCCGTACCGTTGTATGAAGTCGGATAATCCTTGTCCATCTTGAGTTGCTGCGATTTTAGCTATTTCGATAAGGGCGCTTATCTCTTTAATTCCGTAATTTTTTATAAATCTGGATACTCCTTCTCCACTGTAAGCTGCTGCGATTTTAGCGATTTCGATAAGGGTACTTTCGTCTTTAATTCCATAATTTTGTATGTATTGGGATAATCCTTGTCCATCTTGAGCTGCTGCGATTTTAGCTATTTCGATAAGAGCACTTTCGTCTTTAATTCCGTATCGCTGTATGAATTCGGATACTTCCCATGCATTTTTAGCTGCTTCTTTTTTAGCAATTTCGATCAAGCCTTTTTGGTCTTTTACCCTATACTTTTTAAGAACCTTTAGAAAATCAGTCTCATCTTGATTTAATCCAAATAAATTTTTAGATTGATCGAGTTCCTCAATCGTTTTTTTCGCCTCAATATCATTTATCACACCAATTGTTTCCTTTAATTTGGTCGATTCAATTTCAAGTAAGGCTGTAACCTGCGATTTAATTCTAATATTTTCGTCTATTTGGGCGGAATCTTGGCCCAAGCAATATTTGCTAATCTGTACAATCTCCTGTATGGATAGTTTTTTGTAATCCTTGTCGATTGTTTTATCAAGCGGTGAAATGGCGACATAAGAGGCTTGTATGCCTTCTCCTTTTATGAAAAGTGAAGCGCTTTGGCTCGCTGCTTGGGCTAACAGCTCGGACCAGTTTGACTGAAATAATTGACTGCCGGAGCTTGTAGGATCCATAAAAACCTCATGTTTTACCTTAGCAATAAAATTGCAATCACACTTTTATTATATTACTATTATGTATTATTAAAAAAGTTTTTTAATAATCTAAATGTTTTTAATAATCTATTAGAAAAATAAATTAAAAATAATTAATCTTCTTAACAGTCTCTTAAAAAATAGAATGATTTTTTTTACAAATCCTCAGTTATATAAGCTGTTCGGAGAGAATATGAAAAAGGTTCCATATGTAGTTTTTTGTAGCTTGAGGGTTAACCTGAGTTTTTTGTAACTTGAGGGTTAACCTGAGATCGATTTTTCTAGGGATTTATCCCTCAAGTGTTTTAGAGGGGGGTTTATAGTCGAAAGTTTTAGAACTAAACTTTTTCAACTCCTTTATTTTTAATTACAATTCTTTTGTTACTTGCCTTTCCAAGGTCTTTTCTTCTCTCCAATAAGCTTGTTCTGAGTATATCAATAACCATCTTTGAGATATTTTCCCATATATTGAACCGATCTCAATTCCTTCATACCCGTCTGATAGTTCTTCCACGTCTTCTTTATCAATACTGCCAATTACTTCAGAAGTAGCCTTGATTTTTTCAAGGATGTGTGTGATACATTTCATTTGATTGGAGATCTCTGCCAACGTATCGGCTGTATAAAATGCACTATCTGCAACAAAATAACTTCTATGAGAGTTATCTTGAATTTGAGTTTTAAGACTACTGAGTGTTTCTTTAAAATGAGTTTTATCGGATGTATTACCAGCAATTGTTTGCGCAAGTAATGGAATATCTCCGTCTAGACTACACATCAACGGAATCATAAATTGTTTCAAATCAGGACGATGATCTTTTGAGTGTCCAAAGATAATCAAGGGATTGTCATCTTCGGACAGATATCCTCCTTCTACTTGCATGCTTGTAGAATCCAAGTTTTGAAATTTATTGCTAACAATGAATTTTAATGCAGCTTTATCAGAGATCGTAGAAAAAATAGAAGTGCATCCATGGTTGAAACAAGTATCTAAAGCTCTACCTAAACGATCATCAGACACTTCCTCAGATGTACAAGGTCTACCAAGGAACCGTTCAATAGGTTTAATCGCATAAAACTGTGCCTCTAAATACAATGGTCTTGATGAAATTGCACATTTTGCTAGTTTAAGGAGGCAATGGCTCTATAGTCTGAATGATGAAAATTTAGAAGCTCCTTCTTACGATACTCTTTTGTGGTTTTTAGTGCGATCCAAACCTGAGGCATTTAAAGAATTGCTGAGTCGCCGGCTTTCAAAAATTCCATTAGATTTGCGTGAAAAGTTATTAATTATTGATGGCAGGCGTTTGCGTGGAGTTTCTGAAAAACGAGAAGAAAGACAGGCTGTAGCATAATTACTTGATGCTGCAAAAGTTGAAGGGGGACTTGTTTCAATGGACGCTCTTTATTGTCACCGAACAGATTTACAAAAAGTATTAGACAGAAAAGCTGACTATCTGGTTGGCTTGTTGTCAAGAACGTTTGTAAGATAGTGTCAAATCTTTCTCATCAGAACATCCTGCGGTTGCTCTATGGTTAAATATATAATCCAACTAATCGATTGACAAAGTCTAATTTTATTAATATAATTAGATATATAGTTAACTAAAGGTGATTAAATGAATGATTTCCCAATAAATCAACCATCTATTCCTCTTAATTCAATTGATGGAACCCCGTTAAAAAAAGCCCCCGAAATTGTAGAAAATGACATACCCCCTCATATTTTGCCGGTGATGGATCACATTGAATTGTCAGGGTTTAAGCACACAGTAGATGTTCAAAAAATCCAAGAGCTTAAAAAAACAATCAATGCGCTTGAAGGGGCCCTAAATCATCTGGAATTTGGAAGTCAAATCTCAGGGGGGGTTATTACTGGCCAAGAAGTGAATGCTTTTGCTTCAAAAACAACTGAACTTGTAACACATCTCTTTGATATTTCCAACTCATCGATTATTAGTTATCAAAAGAGCTCAAATGTAATGAAACTTACAGCAACATCTCTTGAAATGCTTTTAAACACATCTCATTTAATTTTAAAATCTCAGTTAATCAAAGCAAAAAAAGAAGAACTTGCAAAAATTGCTGAAGATGATCCTCTTCGGTTTAAATTGGAAAAAGAGATCAAGAAAATGGATGGAGAAATTTGGAAAATGGCAAAAAAAATGGCTGTTGCAAATTTTATTAATGCGCCTGAGGTAGCCAACCAAATTTATAAAGCTCTCATTGGCTTTGGTACAGTTGCAAGTGTTGCCGCTGTTTCTTCAAGTCTTGGTATTGTTTCAGGTTTACTCTCTGTTATTTTACCTACCCACGACTTTTATAAGGCACACAAAATAAAAAAACTTCATTTAAAAGAAACACGGGATTTATATCCTCAAGAAATTACAATCGTCAAGGTAGCAGAAGTATATAAAGGAACCCCGCCTTTACTTAAAAAACAGCAGGATACATTCAAAATAAGAATGGATGCTTCCCCTTCAAAAAATGTTCAGGAAGTTAAAAAACAAGAAACATTAACCGGAATGGCAAAAGCTCAATTAAAGGAGCGATTATTAACCGTTGAAAAAACGAACCAACAATTTTTTCAATTTAAAGAAGCAAAATCTCTCTTTAGTTTAGCGGCTAGTGCTATTTCAGCTATAGTTGCAATAGACCTTACGATTTTTATGCTAGTTGGGATTTCCTTTCCACCGGCTCTTGTCATCATTCCAACACTCCTGTCTATTGTTGCGGGGTTAAGTCTTTTAGGCGTAGGAATTTATTATTTACACAAACAAAAACCAAATCTTGCGAAGACTTTATTTAAAGGAACTAAAATTAGCATTTTTTTAAATCAGGTCTTGTTGTTTTTCACTAATTTACAATTTGAAAAATATAAGACAAAAGAACAAGAAATTGAAAATAAAATCAATTCCATTGCCTTTTCAGAATCTTTAGAGAAAATTAAAGAAAATGTTTCCTATTACGAAGAACTTCAACAAAAATTTAATGGGAAAATTAAAGCGCTTGAAAATGAAATTAAAGAAGCAAGAATTGCTGATTATTCCTTAAAAATGGGTGTGAAAAGTAAAGATTTTCAAGATGAGTTCAGCATTTTAGCAACAAGCCTTGTTGAAGGAAAATTCTGGTTGGACGATGAAGCGAAATCTCTTATTAAAAAATATGGGAGTGAAAAATTAAGCAATGAAGTCAATGCAGATGAACCAAATATTGACCCCTCGCAATTGGCTGATGAATTAAGAAATTTAATTTTGAGAAACAGTGAAAACGTATTACAGTGGATTAAAACACAACAAACGGTTAGTGCATGAAATGAGTGCGGTCAGTCTTTTCCCAGGTAAACTCTTCTTCCATTCTGCCAAAATGGCCTCCAAAGGCAGTTTTCTGGTATATCGGCCGATTTAAATCTAGCATCTCAATAATCCCATAAGCTGATAGATCAAAGTTTTTCATAATCATTTCGTTTAAAATATTATCTTCTAAAATACCTGTACCGAAAGTTTCAACTTTTATTGAAATTGGTTTAGAGATGCCAATAGCATAAGAAATTTGAACCTCACACTTTTTTGCAAGTTTTGCAGCCACAATATTTTTGGCCACATATCTTGCAGCATACGTTGCTGATCTGTCAACTTTTGTTGGGTCCTTTCCTGAAAATGCCCCCCCTCCGTGCCTTCCCATACCCCCATAAGTATCAACAATAATTTTTCTTCCCGTAATTCCACAATCAGCCGCAGGCCCACCTATCACAAAACGGCCTGTAGGATTGATATAAAATAAAGTTCTATCATCGATAAGATTATCTGGCACAATTTTATGCACTAATTCCTTCATATCTTTTGTAATTATTTCAAGAGTGACATTTTCAGCATGTTGAACAGAAATAACTACAGTATGCAATCGGAAAGGTACCCCATTTTCATCATATTCAATAGTTACTTGAGCTTTTCCATCAGGTCTTAAATAGGGCAAAGCCTTTGATTTTTTTAAAACTTCAAGCTCCCTTACTATTTTATGGGCCAACATAATCGGCATGGGCATCAATTCGCGCGTTTCATCAGAGGCATACCCAAACATAATTCCTTGATCACCGGCACCTTGTTCTCGATGCAGATTTGAAGTGTCAATACCTAAAGCTATATCGGGTGACTGCTTATTAATGGTTATCATAATCCCGCAAGAGCGATAATCAAAGCCAAGAGAACAATCTTGGTAACCAATATCTTTGATCACATCTCTTGCAATAGCTTGATAATCAATTATCGCTTTGGTTGTAATTTCACCTGCAAGAACAACAAGGCCGGTACTTATAAGAACTTCACAAGAAACTCTGGAAGTAGGATCAGAAGTTAAACAAGCATCTAGAATAGCGTCTGCAATTTGGTCGGAAATTTTGTCGGGATGACCTCTGCAAACAGATTCTGAAGTAAATAAATAATGAGTCATAGTCCACCCTTTTAAAATTTTATCATAGCTATCTTTACTTGAAATTCAAAGCCTTTTTCAATAATATGTATCTTAAATTGAATTCCAACAAAAAAAACTCAATGAAGTATTGGTAGAGATGTATAATGAAAATCTAATATCGGAACAAGTACTTGATGCTGCTATTGAGGTGCATCGTACTTTGGGAGGTCCAGGATTATTAGAAAGTCTATATGAAGATGCGCTTCTTCATGAACTAAAGCTTCGTAATATTCCTGTATTATATCAAGTTCAAATTCCAGTGTTTTATAAAAATCAAGTACTAGAGAGAATCAATGCGTCTTGATATATTAGTGGATCGAAAAGTCATTATTGAGGTAAAAGCATCAGAAACAACTTTAGCTGTTCATAAAGCACAACTTTTAACATATTTAAGACTGACTAATCTTAAACTTGGATTAATCATTAACTTTGGACAGAGCAGGCTAATAGAAGGCTGGGAAAGAGTAATTAATGAACTATAACTCAACAGAAGAGCAAAAAAATTAAAATATGTGTTGCTTAGCATTTATGATTTTTTCAACACAGAGACGCAGAGACGCAGACGCGCAGAGAAAGACAAGAGGGTTTCTTTCGTTTTTTTCTGCTCCTCTTTACCTTTTAGTCGCTGGTTTAAAAAAATCAAAAATTCTAATTCTTCTTTCATCTTTATTGTGGTTTTTATCTGCAAACACCAAAAAAATCTTTTTGTTCCCATCTGCGTCTCTGCGTATCTGCGTCTCTTTGTTGAAAAAATCTCAAACTGTCACTCTTATATTGTTTAGCGGCAATTTTGTCGGGATGACCTTTGCAAACACCAAAAAAATATTCTTGCTCCTCTCTGCGCCTCTGCGCCTCTGCGCCTCTCTGTTGAAAAAATCACAAGCTCCCCCACTTGTATTGTCTTGTATATTAAATTTGTTATTGGCAATGCCTGTTTTGCCACTCCAAGGGGAACTGCCCGTTGAGGTGTCGTTTTTTGATTTACCGAAATTGGAACAGCAGCATGAAAAGGAAATTCGCATCAGAGGCTTTCTCTACGAAACCAAAAACAAAGAATTCATCTTAGCGTCTAGCCCGAATATTAAAAACTGTTGTGTTGACAAAGCATCTACTAATAAAATCTATGTGTATGGTTTGCAAAAAGGAAATGAATTGCAAAAAGCCTTGACCATAGAAGGAAGGCTTTATGTTTCGAGGGTTTATTCCGGTGTAAAATATGAGTTACAAAATGCAAGAATCGCGGTTGAAAATAAGAGTCAGACATTTAATCTAGCTTTAATTATACTAGGCTGTGCAATCGCTCTGATTTTTTACATTTTCAATCGGTCTACCAAAGAATGCACCGCCAAGGCTTGAAAATTTCATAGGATCATCTGATACAAAATAGCGATGTACAGACTTATGATTGCTACTAAGAAGTTTATTTTCACACAAAATGGATTGTAAATTTTCTGCACAGATCGATGCTGAATCAACTATTGTAATTTCACTGCCTAACTCATCCTGCATCACCTCTTTTAACAGTGGGTAATGGGTGCAGCCAAGTAGCACGGTATCAATGAATTGATCTTTAATTGGTTTTAAATATTCCTTAATGATCATTCTTGTAACAGGATGATCAATAAAGTTTTCTTCCACGAGCGGCACAAGCAAGGGGCAAGGTATGCTCAAGACAAAGCTACCAGGCATTTGTCTTTCTATCTCTTTCTGATAAGCACCGGACTTAATTGTACCTCTTGTTCCAAGAACCGCAATGCGCTTATTTTTGGTGACAAGAACAGCTTTTTCAGCTCCCGGACGAATCACTTCAATCACCGGAATTTGAAGTCTATTTTTTAATTCATGAAGTGCATGTGCAGACGCTGTATTGCAGGCGATTACTAAAACCTTAATTTTATGTTTTAATAAAAAGGTCGAATTTTCAATCATATAGCGAACAATGGTTTCAGGGCTCTTTTCCCCGTAAGGCAGCCTTGCAGTATCACCAAAATAAACAATATCTTCATTTGGCAGTAAGGAAACAATTTGTTTCATGACCGTTAGGCCACCAACACCGGAATCAAATATGCCAATGGCTTCATTTTTCATAAAATTTTATATCTCAAGGGATTTTAATTCGCTGTCCAACCTTGATGCGGTCTGAATTTAAATCATTTAACTCTTTAAGAGCTTTAATAGAAGTTTTGTGAAGTCTAGCAATTTTTTCTAGGCTATCACCGGCCAATACAAGGTAAGAATTGGAAGAAGAATCAAAAGTGGTTAACTCATGCTTAACTTCTAGGACACTCATTAACGATTTGATCGCAGCAGATAAATTTTCAAGATTTTGATTTTGAACTTCTACAATTTTTTCAATCGCCACAATTTTTTGCTGACAAGAACCAATCGCACTTGAGGATTCATTAGCGTGTGTTTTAATTTGACGTAAATCCGAAATCAACCCTTTGGATGTAGTGTCAAGACTGCCGATTTTCATTTCAATATTGGCTAAATTACTTTTGGTTAAATCTTGGTTCGCTTTTGAAATATTTGCATTTTGCTCACGCAAAGATTCTATAATCAATTCTTGATTGGTAAATTTTTCTTCATAAGTGCGAATTTCGGTTTCATGATTTTTTATTTCATGGCGCATTTCATCTACACTTGCCTGCAACTCCCTTATAGCAATATTATTTTCTTGCCCATACTGATATTTAGGGGGTGCAGCATAAAGAGAGGCAGCCGACAAGGCGGCTGCTAGATTTAAAATAAGCAATTTTTTTTTCATGAACACCGTTTAGCGTTGATAAACTTTAAATTCAACTCTTCTATTTTTTGCCCAAGCCTCTTCATGATGATCTAAAACAAGAGGGCGTTCTTTTCCGTAGGAAATTGTAAATATATTGTCAGGATTTACACCTTCACTGATCAAAAGATTGCGGATGGCGTTACTTCTTCTTGATCCTAAAGCAAAATTGTAGCTTTCAGGCCCTTTCTCATCACAATGACCTTCTATGAAGATATAAGTGTAAGGATTTTTCTTCATGTAATCTACAATTTGATAAATGATGCCAAGATTTTCACTACCTTTAACTAAATTGCTATTATATTCAAAATGAATATTTCTAAAAATGGAAGCTAAGTAAGGATTTGTGCTTGGATCTTTAAAATATTCAATTCCCGGAATCGTACCACCAATATCGCCCGGACTCTCTTTTGGTTGTGGAATTTTGCTTTCCGCCATTCCAATAGTATCTTTGCAATCTTCATCGACAAGAGGTATAAAATCGCATGTTTGCGGATAACCTGTAGAACGGCTGACAGGCATAAAATCTTCGCGACATCTAACTTGTCTTGAGTTTGGATTTTCCTTGCCAAGGATCGCTCTTACACCACGGTTTAAATGACGTCCTGCTGTTTTTGAATCTTCCCAAACATCATTTGTATTGCGCCGACATCCTGTTAGGGAGGCACAAACGAGAAGGAGGTTTAAAATTAAAAATAATTTGCTGTTTTTCATCATCATCCTATTGTTTCTATTTTTAAAATCCCATCTTAGCACTCCTTATAAAAAAATGAAAAAGAAAAATAAAAAAACATTAGGCTTAAGGTATTTCATCGTCAAGTTATGTACCAAGAGAGGTAACCCGAACCGTTTAGATAATCAAGCAAGTTCAAAAAAATCGGCAATTGGTAAAAAAGTGAATTGCCGATTTTTTTTGAACTTATATTCCTATGCAAAAGTATAGGAATATAGCTTCCTAGCCAAAGGCCAATTTAGCCGCAACCAAGAAGCCAAGGACCAAGAACTTCAGAACTCCCGGAGGCCAGCAACGCCAATATCGTCGCCGTCAGAGTAGTTGCGGGTGACGTAGACATAGAGGCCAGACGGGGCGAAGCGCCCCACAATCGTTTGAAAGCCTTGAACATTTTCTTGACAACGCGTATAAGTCCATGGTTCAGTGCTGAATAAACGCTTTTTAGACTCTTTTGACCTTAAATATTGTGCATTAATACAAATAATTGCCTCCGCTATTTTTGGAACCCTGTAGCCTGTTTGACCGTTTTTATTAAGGCTTTCTACCAAAAGTTTTTGCTCAGCCAAAGATTTATTTCGACTGCCCGAAATAACATCGGTTGTCATTAGCACCCAACCGGATTTAACCAGTTTGCTTCCCTCTTGTTGAACAATTTCGACATCAATATATCGATATCCCGTAGCATTATTGCAAAACTCCGGTTTCGCTTTTAAAAGTGCTCCAAAATTATCAATGGTGACAGGTTTTCCTTTAATGGTTTCCGGAATCCAGACCAACATGTGAGTATCGATGACTTTTTGACCATTGTAATCACTTTTTAGAATTTCATGAATATCTTTTGGTAACGATGCATAGGCTTTAGCAATTTCATCATCCAAAACAGTGCCTACCCCACAAAATTCATTCCAATGTGAAGGATTAAAGCAATATCCTTCATATATCATTTTTTTGAATAACATAGGATCGTTTGTCAATTGGTTCCATTTTTTGTCTACCAAAGAACAATTTCGTAGGTCTTTAAAATTCGCCCTCGAAAAAATAACATTCCAAACTTCATCAGGTAACCCAAGTGGTAGTGGTAATGGTTTATCATAGCCATTCGAAACCCTATCATCACTTTGTGGCCATCGCGAGTTTATAGCGTTATTAAGATCTACCAAATTATTATAAAAGTAATTATACATATTTACATTCACCAAGTTTTACTATTTTTTAAGTATAACTATATGATTTTTTAAAAAAAAATGTCAATTACTTTTAACAAAACTATAGGAACAAAATAGAAATAAAAAAACATTAAGTTGGGCCATTTACCATTTCCACCTCGAAAAACAAATTATGCAGGTGGGGAGTCTTTTTTAACTGCGAAGAATCATATTCATAAACCTAAAGGATATATTATTTTAAAAAATATGAGAATGCTGGAAAGAGATTATATAAACGTGATTTTTTGACTAAAAAGATAAGTGGCAAAAAAGCGAATTGCCGATTTTTTTTGAACTTATATTCCTATGCAAAAGTATAGGAATATAGCTTCCTAGCCAAAGGCCAAAGACCGAAGGCCAAAGAACAAAGGCCAATTAAGCCGCAACCAAGAAGCCAAGGACCAAGAACTTCAGAACTCCCGGAGGCCAGCAACGCCAATATGGTCGTGGTCATAGTCGTTGAGGGCGACCAAGAGGTCAAACGGAGCGAAGGCCCCCACAATCGTTTGAAAGCCTTGAACATTTTCTTGACAACGCGTATAAGTTTCTGGTTCATCGCTGAATAAACGCTTTTTAGACTCTTTTGACCTTAAATATTGTGCAGCAATACAAATAATTGCCTCTGCTGTTTTTGGAACCCTGCAGCCTGTTTGACCGTTTTTATTAAGGCTTTCTACCATTCTTTCATGAGGCTCTTGATGTCGAGGCGAAGCATTTTATCGAGCGTTGCATCATCGGCCATCTTGATAAACACATCTTTAAATTCGGTCTTGTTGATATGCTCACAAGCCATAACCAAATAAGTTGCAAAAATCGCATTTTT
>Ga0335397_10011385_pt1 | contig 10959 bp, 6 predicted proteins | sample MAT04_FD_205740 | JGI IMG/M metagenome (GOLD analysis project Ga0335397, IMG submission 205740) | Freshwater microbial communities from Lake Fryxell liftoff mats and glacier meltwater in Antarctica - MAT-04 (spades assembly) (version 2) ...
GGATTTCAACGCTGGCTCCGCGATCTTCAACTTCAACGGGGGCACCCTCCGGGCGCTCTCCGACCAGACAGACTGGCTGCGCTCGAACAATTCCGTCGTCGGGAGCTTCTTGGCTCTTACCACAACGGCTGTCCAGGCGGGCGGAGCGATCGTCGATTCCAACGGGTTTTCCGTCGCGATCAACACGGCTCTTGTTCACGACACCAACGTGCCGACCGATGGCGGCCTGGTTAAGACGGGCGCGGGCACGCTCCGGCTTGGAGGAGCAAACACCTACAATGGCAGTACCTTGGTCAATGCAGGAACGCTTCTAATCGATGGCAATCAATCTGGAGCCACCGGAAACGTCAGCGTGGCCTCAGGAGCAACCCTGGGAGGGGTGGGCACGGTTGGTGGAGCAACGGTGATTCAGGGCAATCTCGCACCAGGTACCGATGGAACAGCCGGCACGCTTTCCTTTACCTCCTCGCTTGACCTGGCCAACTCATTGGACGCTGGCTGGCTAAAGTTTGAATTGGGCACTTCCAGTGATCTGGTAAGCCTCACTACCGGGACGCTCGCGATCGGAAGCGGAATTTTGAACTTCGATGATTTTGATTTCACGGCTCTGGCCGGTTTCGGGGTGGGGACATATACTTTGTTTGCAACCACTCAGGTCATCTCCGGTTCGTTCGGCGCTCAGCTCTCGGGAACGATCAGCGGACAGTCTGCCACGCTAAGTCTTGGCGATGGCGGCTCGGACGTGATTCTGAACGTCGTTCCCGAACCTGCCACCGGCACTCTCTTGCTGGCCGGTCTTGCCGGGTGGGTTCTGGTCCGCCGACGGCGGAACGGATAAGGTCTCTGGTGCAAGTTCCGTAGTTTGCACTGCGCCGGGATTGTTTTACAGAGAGCTCCGACGGTCACCCGCCGGGGTTCTTTCTGTAGTGCCGCAGAGGGGGTTGTCTGGGTAGGAACCTGCGGGGAAACTATCCCCATGTTCTTGCGCCAGCAGCCTCGAATCCCGCGTGGATGCCCACATCCTGGTTTGCTTCCTGGCCCTGGCCTCTGGCGAACCCTCGAACAATGAAGGAGCGCTAAAAGGCCCCGGATCCTGCGCCCCGCAAACTCATCAAATTCCTTTTTACGATCAAAAGCGCGGGCGTCCTCCTGCCCGTTGAACGCATTGAAATGCGGCTCGGAAGAGCGATTCAGCCGTCTTTCCGCCGGAGGAATTTGGCTGGCTCGCCTTAATCGCGCAAGTCGTTGACCAGCCAGCCGCTGTATTGATCCGCCGCACGACCGGGGAGGATGACCTCCACATGGCCATCCATGAACAAAAAGTTTCTTCTGCCGTCCGTTCCGTGGGAGGAACTGATTGATTGCGGAGAAATAATGTCCCATTGTGCGCCGGAATAGGATCCCCAATACCAGTTGTTGTCGGACGCGTGCCACTCCGTCATCATGAACTGTTTGGAAGGATTTTGGATGACGGGAAGCCGGGTTGCCGCCCCCAAACCTGAGGGCAGACCTCCGGACATGGCCTCGACGCAGAGCGTGTAGCTGCGCGCCTCCGGACGCCCGTTCTGATCGACATTCTTCACTTTGTTGATTGAATCACCCGGACACTTATAGATGCGCGTATCGGTCAGGTAGCCCTCACGAACGAGCAGGTGACTCCAGGAAAGCCCGTCGGGAGGCGCTGAAGGAACGGGGAAAGTCATCTCGTGGTCTTGGGCGTAGGTGTGAAGAACAAGACCCAGTTGCCGCATTTGCGCACTGCACTTTGCGACATTGGCGCGGTCGATGGATTTCCCGACGGAGGGGATCAAGAGGGAGGTCAACACTCCCGCGATGGCTATGGCCACCAAAACTTCCACCAGAGTGAAGGCGGCTCGGGGAGAAGCATGCCATCTCATCAGAGGTTTCGAGACAGTTGGGTCGGACAAAAAAGTGATCATAGGGGGCGACTTGATAAAGGTACAAGAAACCATCTAAAAATCAAGAGTCGACTTGACGCATTCTCTGAGCGTGACCTTTTGTGCCGGGGGATCCGAAACGGGAATTGACGCACAAACTCGTCGAGTGCATCCCGAAGTGGGTTGCGAGGGCTGGTCGGGGGATCATTTGGAGCGCGCCGAAGTTCGAGCCGCCTGATCTTTCTTGACGTCTAGGAGGCACAACTGCGGATTTCTTGCGGGAAGCGCTGGGAGTCTCCGGCATCCCCGGTGCTTTTATTTCGTACGGAGGACGCTTTTTGAAACGGTGACTGTTCCTTCCACCTGAGAGGGGTTCTTTTCCACGATCAAGCGAATTCCCTTGATGGGAAAATGCAGGGTTTTGTCGTCCGCACCTCCGTACGAGCTACTTTGCTTATCCAATGGGAGGTCAAATGTTTTGTCGCCATCTTCCAGCTGTCCCAGCCGGTATATGAAGGTTTGATCGGTGTCGTCGATCAGCACGACCCCGAGGTTTCCTCCCGGGCCGGCCGTAGTTACTTCGACGCCGTCGAGTTCTCCCGATGCATCGATGGACGTTCCCGCCGCGACGTATTGCCCGCCGCCGTTGAAATCGTAGGCGATGGCCAGGGTCTTGTCTGCCTTGCCCACCTCGAGGGAACCCACCCCTCCCGGATACTCCTCGCCCTTGGAGAATGTCCAATCATTATTCAATTCCACGGGGGTATCGCGGGCCATCAAGCTGACGGTGAGGCCGCACAATGTATGTACAGATAGGTGAAATTCAATCATTTTTTTCGAGAACCGCATTCTCAAAGCCACCTCAGTGACAGCAAAGTCGGGCGTCGACGGGAGACCCGTGCAGTTATTGAGCCGATTGGAGTCCTTCCAGGATCAGGTCGGCGACGTGGTCCATTTCCTTGAGATGGACACCGCCAAACCAGCCCAGAAAACCACCGCGGCTGTTGCCATCGTCCTCATTGAGGATCATGGACAGACCGAGGTCGCGGCCCGGTGCGGGTTCGAAGGGCGGGATGCGGCTCCATGGAATTGCCACCTCATAGGTCGCGTTGCCTTTGTCCCCGCGCTTGATGCCGATTTGGAATTCCTTAATTTCCCCCTCCGGTGCGCGGATGTCGCCAGACAAGTGACACCAAGCTTGGGGGCCTTTCTGGCCGAGCCCCACACTAATATCGTATCTTCCGCGTTTCTCCCTGCGGTCACGGGCCGGATCGATGAGGAATTGCAGGCCATCCTGAGCCCAAAGTCCGTCGTCCTTTTTGGGATTGGAAAACGTGTCATCAGTCACTTCGACGCCGACATACAAAAACTTTTCATCCCAGAGAAAGCGCAGTTTCCCGCTGAGGTCTTCGGGACCGGTCCAGTCGCCCTCTTTCTCCGCCTTGAAAAACTGCCGCAGATCATTGATCTCCTGCACGGGCGCATTTTTCCAATCGGGTTCGTTGAGGTTGCCGTCAACGGTCAGGGGACCATCTATCTTGGGAACGCCGACAAACCCGCTGATCAATCTTTGTGCAATCACGCTGCGCCCGGTGGCGTCACGGGCGCGGGCGCGAATGCGGTAGATCCCCAGCCGGTCCACTTGGGCGAGGCGGAGGATGAGTTGCTTTTCCTCCCCGGCTTTCAAAGTCACGCTGCCTTCGGTCAGATCGGTGAAGTGCGCCTGGATCGGACTGGCAGGTCCGAAATCGAAGGTGCCGCCGGTCATGGGAATCTCGTTGGCGATTTCCACATCCCAGTTGATCACCTGGGTTTCCGTGCCCCGATTGCTCACGGTCAATTGCACCCGGCCTTCTCCCTTGGCGGCATTGGCCGGCAGGGGCACCACCGCGGCCTGGATACTGCTGGCGATGGGAAGCCGGAAATTCAGTTCTCCAACCGGTAACTTGCCCTTTTCCTGAAGCAGGACGGAACACACCGCTTCGCGGGCCGTTGTATCCGCGGGCACTTCGATTTCCAGAGGGATCAGCCGCGCGCCATCCGGGCCTTGTTTTTCCGGGAGCTGGGAGACTTTCCAGCCGGGAGGTCCGCTAAATACGACATCGCCTGTGCGGCCAGCTTCGATCTGAGCGACGAGCTGCGCCTTGGCACCCTGAACGACAGTGCCGGGTAAACCCTGGAGTTGGATGGCGGGTTGTCCGAGCTTGTCGGGCAAGGCCCCCTGCGGATCCTGGTAAACCAGCAGTTGCGGTTCCTCGCTGACCCGCAAAGTGACGCCAAGGCCACCGGCCTCGAGTTGTTGCTCGCTGCCGTCCACATGCACAAGACGAACGGCCTTCACGTCCTTCAACGGAACGAAAACATCCGCGGTCGAACCCATGTTCCAAAGCACCTGCAGACATTCGCCCTTGCCATTGCGGAAAAGAAACGCGCTGGTGCCATCCGGGTATTCTTTTTCGCTGACGAATTTCTTATCCGCCATCGTATTGATGATGTGGTAGTAGGCCACGGCATCAATGCGGGGGTTATACATATTCAGATAACCGCTGAAGAGATCCATCGAGTCCCCATAGGTTCCCCGGCGTGTTCCCTTTGGATCAGGGTAAGTGACGGCGAACCAGGTGAAAAACTCCCCGCCGTCCGCCAGAAAACAAACGGCCTTGCGCACCACGTCCATGGCAATTTCATGGCGGGAGAGTCCCTGGCTCTTGGAGCCGATTTCCGTCGAATAGATCGGCTTGGGGTTGCCATATTTCGCGATCAGCGTCTTATACTCCTGCATCAGCCTCCGCATGTCCGCGAGGGAGCCGTAACAATGCACGTTATAGGCGTCGCAATATTTGCCAAAGCCCAGTTTGAAATAGTCTTCATTCGGACCGATGGCTGAGCCGATGATGAACATCTCCGGGTCGGTCTTCTTCGCCTCCTCATAGACAACACGATAAAGCTCAACGTTGCGCTTCACTTTCTCGGGATCCCAACTCGGCGGCTCGTTGCCGATCTGGAAGCCCCACAGGCCGTCTTTCTTGAAGAGTTCAATGGATTGCCGCATCCCCGCGCGCAAGTCCTCGTCGGAGCGGAAGTGCTCGTCGTGCTCCATGTCAACCACGGGATAGACGATTCCATAAGGCCGCATGCCGGCTTTTTTGGGATGACCCAGCCGGACATCGTATTCCCAGCCCTCGAACTTCGGCGTGTAAGGCGGCTTGTCTGGCCAGTTCCAAAAGACCAACGCGCGGCGGGTGCCCAGGCGGCCTGAGAGATAGAAATATTCCGTCAACCGCGCATCCCAGGTGTGGGTGCCGAAGGGAATCTCTTCCACTGGATAGTTTTTTGTCACCGCCTCCGGCAGGATGGCAAAGGACGCGGTTGCGCGATAGGGCTCAACCCCGCCGAGGTCCTGCTCGGTGTGGACTTCGTAATACTTTCCGACCTTGAGGGGAATCTGGCTGAGGTCGAGGGTGGCGGTGTATTTCTTGGGATTTTCCTCCTTCAGTTCCAAGCGGATCGGTTCATGCTGCAGCGCACCCCAATAATCCGTCAGGGTGCAGATCACCACGCGGGCCTTGGCGTTGAGCGGAACGGACGGTTCCACTTGAATATCCACCCGCACCTTGTCGCCGGGAAAAAACAGGTTTCCCAGATGCGCGGTGGAAAAGCGGGTGACGCACGCGGGGCCGTCTGTGCCCGCGATGCTCTTAACGGTCAGTCCATCGATCCAGAAATCGCCGTGGGTTTTTTGAAATTCCGCCAGGAGCCGTCCTTGCACGGCATCGGGCAGGATGTCCACTTGCTTGCGAAACGCCTTCCACGGTGTTTTGTCGTGCACACTCAAGACCGACTGGCGTCCGAGCTCCTTGCCCTGCGCGTCCAGAAACTGCACCAGAAGCGTGCCATTAAATGAGAGATCTTGAAAGTAGAGGTTGCTGCGGGTCGCGCCGGACACTTCGAGCTTTTTGCCGCTGAGGGCAAAGGGCTCACTCATCGCCTGGGTGGGTATCAGTTTGAGGGAATCAACCTGAAGCTTGAGCGAGGTTTTGCCTTCAAAGGGATCGACTGTGTCGGGGGTGACATTTCCCTCTGTGGTCCAGGCTTTCGGTTTGTCGCCACCCTCCTCAAAGCCGCCGTTTGCCAGCGGAATCGTATCTGCGTTCTGGGAAGGGGCGTTCTGGCTCCAGAACAAAACCGTGGTGATAACGAGAGCGGCAAAGCGGAACGGATAGGGATATAAGTAAGTCATAAGATAAGTTATCGGGCCGCCCGTTGCAGGACGACATTGTGGGAAACATAAGGATCCGGATAAGCCGTGATCCAAACCTGGGGTTGATACTCGTTGACGCCGTTCTTCATGGTGAGGGCGACGACATCAATGGACTTGCCGGCCATCTCCGCCGTAACGAGAATGTAAGAGGTGGAGTTCTTCTCCGGCTGTCCGCCGCCGGTTTCCCAGATGTTGTAAGGCATGGACGGGGCGCGGGTGGGGGAGCCGACCGGCTTGCCATCCATCCGTGCGGCGGCGTAGGCACCTTCTTTGCCGTGTTTGCCCTCGAAGGCCACGCAGAGATAACTGCCGGGTGGCACTTCCGGCAGCGTGAATGTGCCCGACCAGGCGGCCACGGCGGGATTGCGTGAGTAATCCCAAAATAAATTGGAAGCCCGCCAGCCCGCGCGGTCGAGTTTGGTTTGACCGAGATATCCCTCCACTTCGTTTAACCGCCAGTCGCCCGGGAAAAGCCGCGCGTATCGCACGGGGTGCTCCGTGGGGATTTTCAACTCGATCGTTTTGCCTACGCCCACTGCTTCGACTTTAATCCAATGAATCCGATCCGCCGAAACCTCGGCGACTCCGGGCCTGGGGTCCGATCCTTCCACGTGAACCACGAGCCGGTCCATTTTCACCGGAGCTCCGAAATCAAGCCGCAGCAGGCATTCCTCGGCTTTGATCACTTTGTCCGCGCCATTGTTGCGGAAGAAAGTCTTCGGGTTGTCATCAAAAAGAAATCCGCTCCAAACGCCGCGATCCAGCACCCGCGAGTCGTTGAAGAACGCATCGCGGGCGGCCTGAACCTGGGGGATTGTGGTGGGACCCGAACGGCTGACCGAACGATTGGCAAGGGCGTCGTTGTCCGCGGCAAAGACGGTGGCTTCGTAGAGGGCCTCGGCGTCAGCGGGCACATCGGCGGGCTGCAAATCTCCCAGTTTGCGATGCCACGCTTCCTTCAGCGGGGTGCCGGGAAAATCCACTATTACCTGCTTGCCCTCGGCAAATCCGGGGATCGGTTTTCCGTCCAGCGTGGCCTCGGAGAAGCTTTGGGTTCCGGGCAGGAGCCGGACCTTGGCCTGGGTTCCGGGCAGGCCGAGAAGTTTGACCAAAACCGGCTTGTCCGGGGTGTCGCGTAGGATCTCGTAGGCGCTTCCCGCCACGCCGATTTCGGCAATGGGTTTGGCGCTGGCCATGAGCAGGAGGGATCGGAAGGGTGGAACCTCGACGGCAATTTCCCCGCTCTGCGGAAAAGTTCCCAGGTCTTTTTCTAAAGGATGAAATTCCCGGACGTAAACCTCGCCGCCCGCGGTGAGGCCGATGGAGCTGTCCAATTTTACGGTGTAGGTGACGGGATTCCACGTGAGATTGCGCAGCGTGAGAAAGCGGGTGGAGTCGTCACCGCGCGAGACGGCCTTCGGCCCGTATGGCGTGTCCGGCAGGATCATGCCGTTGACCAGAATATCGCCGTAGCGCCGGTGCAGGTTGTAAATGCGCGCCAGCTTGGGCAGTTCGTCGTCGCGCAAAAACCAGGGATCGCCGTAAATTTCCGGCGCGAGAATCATGCTGCGGTTGAAAGCCTGGAGAATGAGATCGTCCTCCCAATAGTCCAGACAGGAGGAGAGGCAAACCCCGTGATCCTCGACCAGGCGGGTGAGGTTTGGCGGAAGTCCGCGCGACAGGGCTCCGACGCGGTTGTGCGAGCCGGTCGTCTGGTTCGAGATCTTGACGTCAATATAGGTCTCCTGCCCTTCCCACAAGGATGTGGTGGCGAGCGGTTCGGCGATGCCCAGCTTAAGCCGGTGATTAAGCACGATTAGATCGGGGCAGTATTTCCGGCACTCCTTCAGCATGTGCGCGAAGGCTGCTTGTTTTTCCTCCCGGAGGGTTCCGCGCACGGAGTCGAACTTGAACAGATAAAAGTTATAGTCGCGGCACAGTTTGACGAACATGTCAGTGCGGGCTTTCTCCTCCTCGGGAGTGTCGCCGAAACCATCCGGTCCCGACCACACGCCCAGGCGCGTCCCCATGGACTTGGCCAGGGCCACACTCTGCTCGAATCCGCCGGGAAACAGCGCCTTGAAGCGCGGACTCTCCATGCTTTCGTTGGCGCGTTGGTGGTCAATCGTTCCCTCGTCCAGCGCATAGATGTCGAGGTGCATGCCATACTCGTCCTTCAGAAACTTGAAAAATCCGAGGTTCGCCAGCGTCTGGCTTTCCGTCGGGCCGGGATCGAGTTGGTTGATCCAGCTAAAGTAATGGGCGCGCGATGGCGTTTGTTCGTCGGCTCCGGCCAAGGGCATGGGTTTCATGGGTTCGGGTTTTTGTTGCGCGTGGGAATGGTTCATCACCGCCAGGGTAAATAGGACTTGTGCGCCGCTTTTCACCGCAGACATTCTGGCCAATCCGGCAGGCTTCGCAAGAAAATACTTACAAGAATACACTCATTACTGCGCAGCGGGCTGCGACTGCATGTTGAGCATGAGGGAAAACTGGCAGGTGGCCTGGCCATTTTTGATCCGGGAGAGGAGTCAGTATTTCGGCGGTGAGGGTTGGGAAGCGGTCCGCTGAGAAATTATTAAATTGGTATAACAATATAAAACTTCCCTTGACGCTGCTTGAATGATGGTACAAAGGTTTTTGATGACAAGGCTCCAGAACTCCCTTTCCTTCTAGTCCTGTGGAAACAGAAACATTACCGACGGCGGTGGAAGCCGGGTCCCCAAGTGTGGACGATCTCTCAGCGGTGGAATTTTGCCGCGATTCTTTTGGCCGCATTCAAGCCGAGCTGGCGAAAGTGATCGTGGGCCAGGATCAGGTGGTCGAGGAAATCCTCATATCCATTTACACCCGCAGCCACGCATTGCTGGTGGGCGTTCCCGGCCTGGCTAAAACGCTCTTGATTTCGACCCTGGCCAAGACTCTGCACATGACGTTTCGTCGCATTCAGTTCACGCCGGATCTCATGCCCAGCGACATCACAGGCACCGAGGTGATCTATCAGGATCCGTCGACGGGAGAGAAGCAGTTCAAGTTTCTGCCCGGCCCGTTGTTTTCCAACATTGTGCTGGCCGATGAAATCAACCGCACACCGCCCAAGACCCAGGCTGCCATGCTGGAAGCCATGCAGGAACGCCGGGTGACTGTGGGTGGACAGACCCACGTTTTGCCCCAACCGTTCTTCGTTCTCGCGACGCAGAATCCGCTCGAACAGGAGGGAACCTATCCGCTGCCCGAAGCGCAACTTGACCGTTTCATGTTTCTCATTCGCGTCGATTACCCTTCGTCGGAAGAGGAACTTCTCATCATGAAAATGGGCACGGGCGCACCGGTGGAGACACCACAGCCCGTGCTGACAGTCGAAGACGTCTTGTTCATCCAGGAAACAGTGAAGCTCGTTCCTGTGCCGGAGCATGCCTACCTCTACGCCCACCGCATCGTGCGTTCGACCCGGCCCAAGACGCCCGAGGCCTTTGATTTTTGCAATAAGCTGCTGGGCTTCGGCGCCGGGCCCCGCGCCAGCCTGGCCTTGATCATGGCAGCCAAGGCGCACGCGCTCATTCGCGGGCAGGCCTATGTCGGCTGTGAGAATGTCGCGGCGGTGGCGCCGGCCATCATGCGACACCGTATTGCGGCGAATTTCACCGCGCAAAGCGAAGGGGTCACGACGGACGACATCGTGCGCATGGTTCTGGAGAATGTGCCGCAGAACGAATCGTTAAGCTAAGCTCGCGCCAGATCCACGGTGGCCCGCCCGCCTTTTTCCGAAGTTTCTTTCCATGGCTGACGAATCCCAACTCCCCTTGCTCGACGCCGAGGCGGTTTCCAGTGGCGAGGCGCTGGGCCTGCTGGCGCGGCAGATTGTGGAGGGTTACCGGGTGGGCGAGCACCGCTCGCCCTTTCACGGGTTCGCCATCGAGTTTGCCCAGCATCGGGAATATACCCCTGGGGACGATTTGCGGCACCTGGACTGGAAAATTCTCGGTCGCACCGACCGGTATTTCATCAAGCAATACGAACAGGACACCAACTACGTTGCGCACCTTTTTCTGGACGGCAGCGAGTCCATGAATTTCGCCTCCGGGAAAACCTCGAAGCTGCATTACGCCAAGGCGCTCGCGGCTTGCCTGGCCTATGTGATCCTGCATCAGGGCGACGCGGTCGCGCTGCAAATCTTCGACACGGAGGAACGCGAATATCTGCCGCGGACGGACAATTTCGGGAAAATTCACCATATCATCAACCGGCTTGCGGCCTTCAAGGCGGAACGGCCCACGCGGCTGGGCGACGGATTGGCCAAGCTCGCGCGCCGGATCAAGTCGCGCGGAATCGTCTGTCTTTTCAGCGATCTGTTTGATGACGAGGAGGGGTTTCAGCGCGGCTTGGAGCAACTGCGATTCAGCGGCAGCGAGGTGATTGTTTTCCACGTCATGGATTCGCAGGAGCTGGAGTTTTCGCTGCGTGGTTCGGTGGAGTTTGTGGGCCTTGAGGATACGGGGTTGCTCAAAACGAACCCGGCGGCAATCCGGAAAAGCTACCTGGAAGCGATTAACGCGTTCCGCGGACGCGTGCGCGGAATTTGCGAACGGGCGGGATGCCATTATTCGCTGATTGATACGGGACGCCCGCTCGCGGAAACCCTGCGGGGTTACCTGGTTTTCCGCCAGCAGATCGGGAAGGGCACGATATGAGCTTTCTGGCCCCCGGCATGTTGATCGCGCTCGGTGCGGTGGCTGCGCCGGTGATCCTCCATTTTCTCAACAAAACGCGGACGCGGCGGATCCCCTGGGCGGCCATGCG
>Ga0335397_10011386_pt1 | contig 10959 bp, 10 predicted proteins | sample MAT04_FD_205740 | JGI IMG/M metagenome (GOLD analysis project Ga0335397, IMG submission 205740) | Freshwater microbial communities from Lake Fryxell liftoff mats and glacier meltwater in Antarctica - MAT-04 (spades assembly) (version 2) ...
CGCGAGTGACGGAATTGGTAGACGTGCAGGCTTCAGGTGCCTGTGTCCGAAAGGGCGTGGGGGTTCAAGTCCCCCCTCGCGCACCACAGATTTGGGCGGAAAAGCGCAGGTCACAGGCGACCCATAGAGGCCGAACGTGTAGTCCACCCAAGGGCCTGCGTCCCGTGCGACGTCACCCGAACCGAAGAGCTCGCGCCAGGACGGACCGATGGGCGGGTGCTCTGCAACGGGCCGTTGAGCAACGTGGCGTGCCGGCTCGTGGGCGCGCGGCCGGCGGCCATGGAGCTACTGCGGCACCCCCGCCATCGGCGAGCCCACGGATCGCGGTCAGTTCATCTGCATCACCGAGGCCGCCCAACGCGAGAGCCATCCCGACGTCATCACCACCACTGCCCGGGCCCCAATCACACGTAGCCCGATCGAACCGAGGTGGTGCGCAAGAGCGCGGCATACCGGCTCATGCGCACCCCCCGAACGGCACCGAAGGCGCGGGTGTGCTGGCGGAGATGTCGGGATTCCACGATCAAGGCCCCGCCGCGGCGTTTGCCTTGCAACGGCCGATGGACGCGGTCCCCGACGGGTCAATCGATGAGCTGTGGGCGGGGCTTGACGTCGCCCTTCTCACCGTGTTCGGCAGCGCCGCCTACGCGGGCTCGCGGGCCACCGCACGCGATCTCGACATCGGCGTGAGCTTCCGCAGCCACCCGCAGGAGTTGGCGCTGATCAGCGGGCTCACCCGCCTCCTGGGTTTCGACAGGATCGATCTGGCCGTGGTCGACGACGCCAGCCCGCTCCTGCGTTCCGAAGCCCTGTGCGGAGCCGGCCTCTACGAGCACGACGACGGGGCGCTGGCCGCCGCACAGTTGGCCGCCGTGGCCGAACGTTACGACACTGCTTGGCTCCGCCGCCTCGATCTCGAGCGCCTTGCTGAGGGGGCCAGGTGACCCCAACCGGGCCCCGAGCCGACGTGCACTCGCGCACCTCCACATCATCAGCCCGGAGTTGGCCACCGCCATCGAACCGGCCGCAGGCCTGCGCAACCTGCTCGTGCACCGCTACGGCGACATTCGCCTCGACCTTCTGGCCTCCGCGATCGGCGAGATGCTCGATCTGTTCGCCCAGTGGTGGGCCCAGGTAGCTGCCAGCCTTCTCGATTGACGGTCGAACCAGGTCCCCCACATTTCGATGCCGAAGCGAGTCTGCCCTTGCTGCTGGTCCACGGACCGTGCAGCCGGGAGCCGAGAACCGGGTGGAGGTTGCGTCAGATGTCTCTCGCCATCAGCCGGTCCCGCGGCCCGGCTTCGTCCGCTGCCGCCTCGACTTCCCGCCGTGGTACGAGCGGCCGGCGACGGCGGCCGCGGGGTCCTGCGGTGGCTATACGGCGGGATGGACGACGGGATGGACGGCGGGATGGACGGCGGTGCGCTCCGGGAACTCGACCATCTCAAGGACCCGGACGCCGAGCACCTGACCGCGGCTACGACCACCGCACCGTTCTCCCCGTCACCATTCCGATCATCCACCGGTCGAAACGTGGCTGACCGGGACCGACGTCGTAGCGCTACAGTGGCTGGCGCAAGAGGTGTGCCGGGAAGTCTGGTCGGCGTGTTACGCACGCGCGCCTACCACCGAAAGCCTCCATGTCTCTGCACGCTGACCATGATGATCTGAATGCCCCTTGGGCCAAGTCCGATCGGCTCATCCCTCGTGTCCTTGCCCAACCGGTTCAGCGGTTCCTCGCCACCGAAGCGTCCGGCGGGATGGTGCTGCTCGTGGCGGCGGTGGTTGCCGTGGCGTGGGCCAGCTCACCGTGGTCAGCATCGTATGAACAGCTGTGGTCGACCGTGGTCACCATCGGCACAACCGACCTGCACCTGGAAGAAACCCTCCGCCATTGGGTCAACGACCTCGGCATGGCGTTGTTCTTCTTCGTGGTCGGCCTGGAGATCAAACGTGAACTCGTGCACGGCGACCTCCGCCACGCCCGCACGGCAATGCTCCCGATCCTGTGTGCCCTGGGCGGCATGGTCGTTCCTGCGCTGCTGTTCCTGGCCTTTACCGCCGGGGGACCCGGCGCGCGCGGTTGGGGCATCCCTATGGCCACGGACATCGCTTTCTCGATCGGTGTGCTTGCCCTGGTAGGTCGGAGGACCCCCGCTTCCCTGAAGGTGTTCCTCTTGACCTTGGCAATCGTGGATGACATCGGCGTCATCTTGGTCATCGCCGTCTTCTATAGCTCTGGGGTCGCGTTCTCCTGGTTGGGGGCGTCAGCCTGCACGGTGTTGGCGATCGTCGTTTTGAAGCGCCTCGGGGTCCGTTCGCTCGTCCCCTACACGGTCCTTGCCGCAGCGTTGTGGGTGACCGCGCTCGAATCGGGCGTGCACGCCACAATTGCGGGTGTCGTTCTGGGTCTGCTCACCCCGGCCCGTCCAACGCAGCCACCATCAGCGGTAGCGGAGGCGGCCGCGGCTCGACTCCAGGACCGCCATCTTTCCGACGACAGCGAAGACGAAGCCGACGAGACCTCGTTGCTGGAAGTCTCGTCGCTCACCGCAGAGGCCGTCTCTCCGGTCGCCCGGCTCCAACAGCGACTTCACCCGTACACGTCGTTCGTCGTCCTTCCCTTGTTCGCACTCGCCAACGCAGGGGTAGATCTCACACCCGACACGGGCGCCCCCTCGCTCACCAGCCCGGTGGCGCTCGGTGTCATCGTCGGCCTCGTCATCGGCAAACCGCTCGGGATCTTGGCCGCCGCGCTTCTTGCTCATCGGCTCCTACGCGTTCCGCTGCCGGCGCACGCCGGTTGGGTCGAGGTGGCCGGAGTTGGGATGCTCGCCGGCATCGGCTTCACCGTTTCACTGTTCGTGACCGGCCTGGCCTTTACCGGCCCGCTGGCCGACGAAGCAAAGGTGGCCATACTCGTCGCGTCCGTGATCGCCGGTTTGCTCGGCGCTGGGTTCCTTGTCATGCGCTCGACGTCGCACCCGCTGACACCCGACGACTGACCGGCGCAGCGCAGGACCGCCACCCGTTGCGCGGCTCACTCTGCGAGATTGCCGAAAGAGGCGTCCGCGCATGCCCGGACCCAAGTACCTTGGACCGAGGAGTGCCGGGAAGCCTGGTCGGCGTCAGTTCAGGCACGACGCGAAAGGCATTCCCATGATGGAGATCTGCACCCTCGACCTGCACGGCTTCCGACCGAAGGCTCCCGTGCATCAGCTCGGCCAACTTGCCGCCGAACCGGGTGTGTTGGTGTGGGTCGACATGATCGACACCAACGCCACCGAGATGCGCCGAATCGCCGAGCAGTTCTCGCTGCACCCTCTTGCGCTCGAAGACGCCCTCGAACCTGCCCAACGCCCCAAGATGGAGAGCTATCAAGACCACTCCTTCCTGGTCGCCTACGCCTACACCGGGCGACTCGGTGATCTCGCCGAGATCGACATCTTCGTCGGGCACGACTGGATCATCACCGTGCGGAACCGGAACGAGTCCAACGACGCCTGGGACCCAACTCGGCTCCGATCACGTTTCAACCACAAACCACCGGTCGCGCTTTCGATCGGCTACCTGCTCTACGCCGTGTTGGACGACATCGTCGATACGAGTTTCGACGCCATCGAACTCGTCGACGATCACCTCGAACGCATCGAAGCGGAGATCTTCTCCACCAGCATCGAGGACGAGGACTCGGTGCAGCAACGGCTGCTCGCCACACGTCGTGAGCTGCTGCAGTTCCGCAGCCGACTTCTCCCGGCCAAGGATGTGCTGCTGTCGTTGAGCCGGCATGAGGTGACGTGGATCGAAAGAGATACGGGTCCGTATTTCGCCGATGTGCTCGACCATGTCATCCGCACCGTGGACCTCATCGATCTACAACGTGAGCTCCTTTCCAACGCCGTCGACGCCCACCTCGCGATGGTCTCAAACCGCATGAACCGAGTGATGAAGCGGATGACCGCCTTTGGTTCGATCCTCCTTGGTGCGGCGTTGATCTCCGGCATCTACGGCATGAACTTCGACAACATGCCCGGCACCCATTCGAGCCTCGGGTATCCGATGGCGATCCTTTCCATGGTGACCCTCACGGTGGTGCTCACCGTGTACTTCAGGAAGAAGCGTTATCTGTGAACTGGCCGAGCACATGTTCCCCAAACCGACTACCGATCCTGTCCGCGTACGCCACCACGGAAGGGTTCAGGCTTCTTGCTCTCTTCACGGAGCGAAAGGGGGATAGGACGGTTCAGCGGTTCGGTCAGGCTCCCCCAACCACGCCACCAAGGCTCTTCAGCCCTCAGGATCGTCGGCGCCTGACGCGGTGATGGCCAAGAATTCGGCCCGGCTCCGTGCGTAGGCATCGGGATCCGCAACCACCTCCTCGGCGAGGCGAAGCACTTCCTCCTCGGTCACCTCACGCAGGGGAAGGCGGGTCACCTTGTGCACACCCGCGGCGGAGATGCCGGCCCCCGCCGCGATACCGATCCCCGGCACCAGGCTGCGAGCGAACCGGGAAGCCGTCCGGCGAACCAACTCCTGGCCGAGCCACGTCGCCGCTTCACGCGCCACGTGCGGCGAGGCCCGGCGGCCGGCGGAGTCGCCATAACCCGAGGCCTCTGCCAGATCGGTGACGATGATCGCCGGGTCGGGGGAACGTTTCGCCTCCAAGTACTGGTTCGTTCGGGCCGATGCCGCCACATAGGTCTCGAACACCTCGCCCACGATCGCCGACACGATGGCGACCGTGGTGGCCGTGCCCGCAGACCCGAACGCGGCCACCTCCTCGGCCACCGCCGACGCCCCGCCCCCCGCCCCGGCCGTCGCCATGTGCTTCCACGGCCGGTTCGATCGCAGGGGATAGTGCACCGCGGTGACGATCACGGCCCGCTCCGTCTGTAGTAGCCGGTCGGCCACTCGCTGAAGTGAGCGTTCCACCGCATCACGCCGGAAGGCCTTGGTGCGGCGAAGCCCCGCCACCTCGTCGAACACGTCGGCCACGATGCCGTTCCACAACGCACGGAGATCCTCCTGAACGAGTTCAGGAAGGTTGGCGTTTCGCAGACGGCGCGGCGCCGCCCGGTCGAAGGCCAGCCGCGCCGCCACCGCCGGCGGAAGCTGGCTCATCTCCCGATGACGGGCGGGGACGGTGGCCCCCACGGCGGGCAGCGGTGGTGGTTGATCGCTCACGTGTCCGCCACCCTACCGACGGGGGAGTTCAATCCTCTGCGACTGCGGTCCGACGGACCACCATCGATACCGGACTGTCACCGGACTGTCACCGCGACTGCGGCCATTTGGCGACCTCGGGCTACGTTGTCGGCCCAAGGGGGGCGGCGATCGGGCCCGATGCGGAAGTACTACCAGCCGAACGGGGCCGAGCGAACGCCGAAATCACGTTGCCGCGCGCCACGTGTTGCTCCGCAGCCGATGCCACGCGAGCTCCACCGTCGGAGCCATTGAGGAGAACCATGCGATCGAGTCGTACCCGAGTGTTGGCAGTGCTGACCCTCATCGTGTCGTTGCTGTTGGCCGATCTCAGCGGCGGCGTCACTCCCGCGGCCGCTGATGGCGGCGGCGTCGTCGACCTCACGGGGGCGGTGCCGGCCACGTTCACGGTCACGCCCGGAGTGGAGCAGCTCACCGTGCGGGGAGCGACACCCCGCAGCCCGCTGACGCTTGTTGACGCCTCCCTCGAACGAGTGGTCACCCTCTACACCGACACTCTCGGGCAGCTGGTGTTCCAGTATGTGCCCGACGACTTCCTTGTCTTCGACCCCGTCACCGAGGGGGTGCTGCCCACCATCGAAGGGTCAACCGTGGCCCCGGGCGCCTACCGGGTCGTCAGCGAAGGTGTGCCCGGCGAGCCGTTCGCAGGAACACTCGAAGCCTCTGCACCGCTGCAGGTGCTCGCCGTGGGCGATCTTCCCGATCCCGCGCTCTACAACAGCCAGACCTTGCCCTTCACCTACGTCGGCGGGTTCGGCGGCAGCACCGACGAGGAGGGCTACGGCTACCTCACCACTCGCGATGGCACCACCCTCTCCGTGAACATCCGGCTGCCCGACCCCAACACCTACGGTCCCGGCCCCTATCCCACGGTGGTGCAGTACTCCGGCTACGCCCCGTCGAAGCCCGGCAACCCCGACGGAGCCGATGCCGGCGGCCTGCTCGCCGGCGTGCTCGGCTTCGCCTACGTCGGCGTGAACCTCCGCGGCAGCGGCTGCTCCGGCGGCGTGTTCGACACGTTCAACGGCGCCCAGTCCGCCGACGGCTACGACGTGATCGAAACGGTGGCCCGCCAACCGTGGGTCAAACACGGCAAGGTCGGGATGATGGGGATCTCGTTCTCCGGGATCACGCAGCTTTTCGTGGGCAGCACCCAACCTCCGAGCCTGGCCGCCATCACCCCCATGTCGGTGATCGAGGACCCGTGGTACCAGCAATGGCCTGGCGGCATCTACAACGCCGGGTTCACCCAGCAGTGGCTGGCCCGACGAGACGACGAGTCCGCCGGCGGCGCGCAATGGGTGAAAGACCGGGTGACCGGCGGCGACGCCACGTGCATCTCGAACCTTACGATCCGCAGCCAAGCGATCCCGTTCGAGGCCTTTGCCCGATCGCTGATCCGGCGCCCCGCCGCCGCCGACGACCGAAACCTGTCGCTGGCCGTCCCCAGGATCAACGTGCCCGTCTATCTCAGCGGGGCCTGGCAAGATGAACAGACGGGGTCGCGGTTCGGCTTGATGCTCGACGACTTCACGGGCATCCCCGCCGCCAAGCGCAAGTTCCAGCTGTACAACGGCCATCACCCTGACGGCTTCTCGCCCTTGGTACTCACCCGCTGGTACGAGTTCTTGTCGTTCTACGTGGACCAGACGGTGCCGAAGGTGAATGCCACCGTGCGCGCCTTCGCTCCTGCGGTGTTCGAGACGTTCTTCGGTGTCGCCGGCAGCGGCTTCGAACCCGACCGTTTCATCGGCCCCGACGGCACGACACCGATTCAGGGCGACTACGCCGGTTCACTCGCGGCTTACGAGGCGGAGCAGCCCGTCCGCGTGCTGTTCGAGGTGGGGGCAAGCCCGGACTTCGCCAGCCAGCCCGGCGCCCATCGGCAACGTTTCGAGATGGGATTCCAGGGGTGGCCGGTGCCGAACACGGTGGCCACAACCTTTGGCTTCGGCGCCGGTGGAACCCTGGGGAACGGCGTCGTGGCCACGGGCGCCGGGGCCCCCGTTCCCGTGGGCACCGATCGTTTCAACTTCGATTCCGCGGTGCTCGGTACGCACCTCCACAAGAGCGGCGACCACGGCAGTAGAACGGTGACCAACGACTGGAAACGCACGCCCGACGGGAAGGGATTGGCCTACGTGTCCGAGCCCCTCACCGACGACGTGGTGGTGGCTGGCGAGGGCTACGTCGACCTATGGATCCGTTCCACCGGCACCGACGTGCCGATCGAGGTGGTGCTGTCCGAGGTGTATGCGGAGCCTGATACCAATGGACAACGAGAGGTTCGGGTGCAGAACGGCCTGCTCCGGGCGGGGTTCCGTACGATCGACCCCGCACGAAGCGAAGGAACCCGCGTCGACCACCGGTTCGGCGCGCAGGACTACCAGCCGCTCGTCCCGGGAACGTTCGTGAACGTGAAGGTGCCGCTCTTCTCGGTGGCCCACCCTTTCCGTACCGGAAGCCGTATCCGGCTCGAGGTGAACACCCCCGGCGGCGACTCCGCCCTGTGGGACTTCGAATCGGACTCCTTCGGCGCCACCACCCACGACATCGCGTGGGGCGGGAACCGGCAGTCGGCGCTCGTCCTCCCGGTATTGCCGGCCTCCACCGGCCACGAGATCCCCCCGGAGTTCTCGCCGCAATCCGCCCGACCCGTGTGCGATTCGCTGCGCGGCCAACCGTGCCGTGCCTACACGCCCATGATCAACGAGGCACTACCCCCCGAGATCGACGACTTCGTGCCGGTGATCCCCGAACGGTTGCTCGACACCCGTGACGCCCAACTCGGGTACACCGGACCGAAACCCGTCGCCGAACAAACCATCGAATTCGACGTCACCGGCGTAGGCACCACCGCCGTCCCCGACGACGCCGAAGCCGTCGTCATCAACGTCACCGGCACCCAACCCACCGACGACGGCTTCATCACCATCTACCCCTGCGGCACCACCCGCCCCGCCACCTCCAACCTCAACCTCCCCAAAGACGGCACCACCGCCAACCTCGTCATCACCAAAATCGGCACCGACGGCAAAGTCTGCCTCTACACCAAATCCGGCGCCCACCTCATCGCCGACATCACCGGCTGGTACCCCGCCGGATCGTCGTACACGCCGGTGATCCCCGAACGGTTGCTCGACACCCGTGACGCCCAACTCGGGTACACCGGACCGAAACCCGTCGCCGAACAAACCATCGAATTCGACGTCACCGGCGTAGGCACCACCGCCGTCCCCGACGACGCCGAAGCCGTCGTCATCAACGTCACCGGCACCCAACCCACCGACGACGGCTTCATCACCATCTACCCCTGCGGCACCACCCGCCCCGCCACCTCCAACCTCAACCTCCCCAAAGACGGCACCACCGCCAACCTCGTCATCACCAAAATCGGCACCGACGGCAAAGTCTGCCTCTACACCAAATCCGGCGCCCACCTCATCGCCGACATCACCGGCTGGTACCCCGCCGGCTGACCCATCTGCCGGCTGACCCATCTGTCGGCTGAACGGTCCGAACGCCCGCCACTCTTTGGCACGCAGACGCGGCCGGCGCCAGGACCCTCCCGCAAACCCGGGCCTGGGAACTGCGGGACGTTTGTGCACCGTGAGGTGCACAAACGTCCGGCAAACGGCGGTTCATTCCTCCGGCGGCCGACCGTTCGCCGAGCGCCGGAGGGTCCGCCGCGCTAGACCGTGCGGCCGAGGAACGCCGCGAGTTGGTCGGCTGGAGATGCATCGGCCGGTGCCGACTTTTCCGGGCCGAACACGTGCCCCTCATCAGACCGGAACGCCGGCTGAATCATCTGCTGCGCAGTGGTGAGCAGGGTGGCGGCGAGGTCGGGACGAAGGTCGGTGCTCTGACCGGTGGCCCTGGCGAGGTCCCACCCGTGGGTGAACGTATCGGTGGTCGCGAGCCCCACGAAGGCGGAGCCGGGCATCGGCCCGAACGGGAGGGTGAGGATCTTCTCCATCACACCATCGCTCTGGAATGCGCTGACGCACCGGGACGAGGCGTCGTCAAACGCGGCGAGGAAATCACCGGCGGCGAAGTCGGTGTCGCCACCGGAGGGCGGGGCCTCCAGCACGCCCGCCTCGAAGAAGAGCTGGCCGCCCACGATGTGGTTGATCAGATCGCTCACCTTCCAGGCCGCGCACGGCGTGCTCAGCTCGATCTGGTCGGGTGTCACCTGAGCGAGGACCTCTCGCGTGGAGGCGATCGCTTCTTCGAGCTGCGTCGTTGACATGGGGCTCCCTTTGCTTTCGGTTGAGGGGTTGCGGTCGGCGAGGGTAGCGCAGCCCGCTCACCCTTCCTGCGAGAGCCAGCGAGCGAGTACCACCACATCTTCCTCGGCGTACCCGGCCCGCTCGTAGAAGCCGACGACCGCGTGGTTGGTCCGCCGCACCATGAGTTCGACCTTCGGCGCGCCGGCCTCCACCAGGAACGTTTCCGCTGCGTTGAGCAACGCCTCGCCGATCCCGTTGCCTTGGTGCGAGGGGTCGACGGCGAGGTCGTAGACCCAGCCCCGATGCCCGTCGAATCCCGCCATCACCGTGCCGACGAGCTCGCCGTCCACCGAGGCACCGAGCACCGTTGACGGCGGCCCGGTGACGGCCCGGGCGAAGTCCGCCTGTGGGTCGTTCCATGGTCGAGTGAGGCCCACGCGCTCCCAGAGCGCGACGGCTCGCGGCCCGTCGTCGAGGGAAAGCGGCGCGATCACCTCGATGGTCAGCCCGTCAGCTCGCGGCAGCGGCTTCGAGGGTGGGGACGTCGATCTCGATCATTTGCAACATCGCCTGCGTGACCCGGTCGACGACCCCCGGATCGGGGTCGGTGATCAGCTCGATCAACCGAGTGGGGACAGTCTGCCACGACACGCCGAAACGATCCGTGAGCCAACCGTTACGGCGACGGTTCACCGCCCTCGACGAGCGCATCCCCGTCGTGGTCGACCTCGAGTTGGTTGGGCAGTTCACCACGAAGGAGATCGCCCGGGGGTGAGCGTTTAGGTCGGACCACCGTTGAGCACCATGAACGGCGGACCGTCAAGCTCAAAGCAGACCGTGAGCGTGGTCCCCTCCGGCATCGGGCTGTTGGGGCCATACACGCTGTGCTTCAGCCGACGGGAGTCGGGAAAGACCGACAGGTAGAAGTCGACGGAGTCGTCGGCGCGGTCGGCGACCAAAGGCAGAGGGTGAGATCGAGCATCGGGAAACGGTACCGGGTGCGCCGAGCCCGACAATCGTGGGAGGACGGTGAGCGGCCGGACGGTGAGCGGACGAGAACGTGCAGACCGAACCCGCAGTGGCGCTCCGGTCGCGGTCGCCGGTCCCACCGAAGAGCGCCGCAAATCGGACACCGGCTTCGCCGAACCAGAAGCGGAATCGATGGGCGCACCGTTCAGCAACGAAGTTCGGCAGCGAAGTTGGGCGACCGGGAGGACCCGGTCCCACGGTACGCTCGCCAACCATGACGATCACGCTGTGCGTGCTGCTGTGGCCCCATCGAGATTGCGAGCAGACACTGGTGAGCTACGAAGACGCCGTGTTGGGATTTCTCCAAGACCACAACGGGCGAGTGATCGAACGGGTCCGCAGCACCGAACCAGGCGCCGCTGAACAGGGCGCCAATGAACAGGGCGCCAATGAAGAATCCGACGCCGAGTCCGGCGATGGCCAACCATTCGAGATCCATCTCATCGAGTTCGCCTCAGAGGCATCGCTCGCCGGTTAT
>Ga0335397_10011389_pt1 | contig 10956 bp, 9 predicted proteins | sample MAT04_FD_205740 | JGI IMG/M metagenome (GOLD analysis project Ga0335397, IMG submission 205740) | Freshwater microbial communities from Lake Fryxell liftoff mats and glacier meltwater in Antarctica - MAT-04 (spades assembly) (version 2) ...
CACGGCGTGCTCTTCCGTGGCGGTGCGGAGGAGCGCATCCGCACCAAGCTACTGAAGGATGGCCACATCGACACCGTCATCGGCCTGCCCGCTAATCTGTTCTTCTCCACCGGCATCCCGGTGTGCATTCTGGTGCTGAAAAAGTGCAAAAAGCCCGATGATGTGCTGTTCATCAACGCCAGCGGTCCGGAAAACTTCGAGAAAGGAAAACGCCAGAATCGCCTCACGGAGCAGCACATCGCCAAGATCATCGACACCTACCAATTCCGGAAGGAAGAGCAGCGCTACTCAAAGCGCATCTCCATGGAGCGAATCGCCGAGGAGGGCTACAACCTCAACATATCCCGCTACATCAGCACCGCGACCGCTGAGGAGGAGATCAAGTTGCAGGCAGTTAATGCCGAATTAGTGACACTGGAGCAAAAGATCGAGTCAGCACGGGAGAAGCACAATGCGTTTCTCAAAGAACTCGGGCTGCCAGCCTTGCCGTGAACCTCAGGGCGATTCAATGAGACCGCATAACCCGGCAGTCAACCGGCCTGCGCAACAAGCCGCGCAGGCCGGTTACTTCTACGTTCTCGGCGACTGCGTCGCCGAGAATCGCGGTGCTGACTTCGTCAAGTACCTTGTCCCGGCGCTTTGCGCCAGAACAAGGTACTTGACCGGACACCGCGCACCACACAATCAAGCTGCGCTTGCTTGCGCGGCACACGGCGCTGGTCAGCACCGCGGTTGAATAAACAGCAATGTGGAAAATCTGGTAAGAACAGAGCCCAAGAAAGGTTTTCAAAAAAGGAAGAAAATGGCAAACTGAGGTCAGTCATCACTTTAAGTGTTTCTGTCACTCCACAAAATATGTCTCCTGCCAATCTCAACAATTTAAGCAAAACCGCAAATTCACCTTATGACCAGGTAATCTCAGCAACTGATCATCGAGTTTAACATTGCCACTGCAAAGATAATCAGAGCGGTCTTGTACTCCAACCAAAGATGCTTCCTGTCTATCTTTACGGATCAATTTAGCTAAAGAATAAGGGTAGATATTGATAATTTAAGTGGTGAGGTATTAGGCGTGATTAAAGCCGGCTGGGAAAATCTGTCATATCGATGCCGATTCCTGCAAATTACTCAACTGTTAACCGTCCTGGATCATCAATGCTGCCTGCTTCAAGGTGCTCTCGGATAGGTGGGAGTAGCGTTCTGTAAGGGCTATGCTGGAATGCCCGAGCAATTCCTTTACATGATAAATATCCACTCCGGCCTGAACCAGCAGGCTCGCGTAGGTATGGCGCAAAGAGTGGAATGTTAACTTGTCACGTCGGTCGGTGATGCCCTCATTCAGCATCAACTTGTCGATCGCCCGGTTGAATGGGAACAGGGAGTGCGAGAGAGTAAAAGGGTCTCGTATTTTAATGATCCCCCAGATGAGATTGATGGTAATAATGTTGTGAAGTGGTTATGAGAATGCTGACAGGTACTCAGAAGCCTTGACATGGCGCGAGTCAGAGAGGAAAAGGCAAACTGAAAAAGAAAACTGGCTTTAGCTCAAAATTGCACCGACAACTTTGAGTAACAAAGGATTGGCAAACATCAAGATTTCCGAGCCACATGTCACCGGCATGTCACGGAACAAAAAAAGGGGTTAAGCAGAAACTGCTTAACCCCTTGAATTTACTGGTGCCGGGACCAGGAATTGAACCAGGGACACACGGATTTTCAGTCCGTTGCTCTACCGACTGAGCTATCCCGGCATTTGTTTTGGAGAAGCTTATTTACCCGACTTCGGTTTGAGTGTCAATAATTTTTCTCCGGCATTTTTCTGTTTATAAACGCTTCTTCCCCAACATCCGGAGCATGCCATATTTACCAACAATTGTTTGCCGGAAAAGCACCCACATTCACAGCTAAGGCACTAAAGATCCTTGTGAATTGACAATCCCCCAAGATCAAGGTCAAAGTTCAAATCCTCATCCATGTCGGCGCCACTCGGCCTCCCGGATGGTTTTGCGCGGCTGTTGGTAAGCGTTTCGGAGAAGTCGATGTCATCAAGCGCAAGCATTGTCTCTTTGGCAGGATCGGAACCACCGTCGGCAAGATCAGCACCTAGATCCCCCAACCCTAAGTCGAAATCCAAATCGTCCATTCCAGAGCTGGTGGCAACTCTTTGAGCAACGGACTTTGACTCTGATTTTTCCGCCTGCATTGCCCGACTCGGGGGAGCGAGATCGGAAAGATCGTCGAGTTCCGTCGGCAAATCCAGCGTCAAGGATGGGGCAACTTGCTCTTTCTGCAAATTCTTTATTTCCGCCGGAGCCCCTTTATGATCTTCGGCGTCTTCAAATTGGCTCAAATCAATTTCAATCTCCCGATCTTCCTCTTCCTCGTCATCGGTCGGGGCCTTTCCATCTCGTCGAGGGGTCGCGTCGACACCAGCCTCAACTGCCGGCGATGGTTCATCTTCAACCAGAACCTCAAGATCTTCATCAATGAACTCGTCGTCGGTTTCAAGATCGTCGACAAAAACATCATCAATTTGGGAATCCTCATCCCGTCTTGGGCTCAGCCGCAAAAAAAACGGTGCCGCCACATTAAAAACGGTGCCGTGCAGAGTGTCTGACACTGCGCTGATATCCTTCTTGCACTTTAAACATTGTTCCAGGTGATCGAACGAAATGTATCCACATTTTGGGCAACGCATGATCTGATCCCTCTTTAAATGAAATGCACGTTAGGATTAACCTAAAACGTAAGCTGTTTTTGTAACATATCCCCGAGTATCTCATACTTCGACCCAAGAAATCAAGGATTATTCGCTAAATGCCACTCTTAACCCCGTGTATCAACATCAAGTTTCTAGAAAGACCAATCCATCCCTATATCACAGGAGGCTACGGAATGGGTAAGCGCACCAATGGAAATGATATCTACACCGCTCCCGGCAATAGCCTCGACCGTCTCAAGGTTCACCCCGCCCGATGCCTCGACCAGGGCTCGGCCATTGATAATTTGCACTGCTCCGGCCATCATTTCCACACTCATATTGTCGAGCATGATGATATCTACAGCACACTCCAGGCACTCCTGCACCTGCTGCAGGGTATCGGTCTCCACTTCAATACGGATGGTGTGCGGGGTTTGTTCCCGCACCCTGGCAACCGCTTCCTTGATTGAGCCGCAAGCGGCGATATGGTTGTCTTTGATCAGCACGCCATCCGCCAGATTAAAGCGGTGATTGGTGCCGCCACCGACCCGGACCGCATATTTTTCCAAGACCCGCAGGCCGGGGGTGGTCTTTCGCGTGTCGGTAATACGCACAGGATAGCCCTGCACCTTGGCGACAAAGGAAGCGGTCAAGGTGGCAATGCCCGACAGCCGCTGCAGCAGGTTGAGGGCCACCCGTTCGGCCTTGAGAAGATCGACAACCGGGCCGCTGACCGTCAAAAGTACCGAGTTCCGGCAGGTAAGGGTCCCGTCTGCCACCGGTTCGATAATTGCAATCGCCGGATTCTGCACCTTGAACACCTCGGCGGCTACCCTTTCGGCCCCGGCAACGACAAACGTGCCACGGGCCACTAGCCGGGCACTGCCCATTTGATGGTCGGGGAAAATCGATTCACTGGTGAGGTCGCCGCGGCCGATATCCTCGCGGAGAAACTCACGGATCATTGTGTGCAGCAGATTCTTATCCATCGCCAAGCCTATACCCTATACCATCTGTCTAAGCCGCTCTTCGGCCTCGATTATTTTGCCTATTGTGGCATCGAGAAGGATTTTTTTTTCCTGCTCTTTGGCGACAACGTCCGCCTTGGCGTTGGCCAGGAATTTTTCGTTGCTTAACTTGCCGTTGACCTGTGTAAGCTTGGCCTCAACCTTCTCCCGCTCCCGCTTGAGTTTGGCAAGTTCACCGGCAACGTCGACCAAACCCTTGAGCGGCACAAAAATCTCCAGATCGCTGCCGATATAGGTGGCGGCGTCGGCGGGTTTTTCCATCGGCCGGTTTACACTAAAGGCGCTCAACCGCGTCATATCACTGATAGCAGCGGTAAAAGAAGTAAGAAACGCCGCTTTCTTTTGGTCACTGCAAACAACAAAGGCCTCGATCTTTGTTGACGGATGCACCTCGGCCTCGGAACGGATGTTGCGGATGCCGGTGATGACACCCATCAGCAGTTCCATCTTTTCGACAGCCGGAGGATTCTTCCAGCCTTCTTGCCTTTCCGGGAATGGCGTTATCGCCAGCAAGGGCCGCTCTCCGGGCAAAACCGACCAAATTTCCTCGGAAACAAAAGGCGTGATTGGATGAATCAGTTTCAGAATTGTTTCAAGGACCACAAGCAGGACCCCTCTGGCCTGCCCTTGGGCCTGCAGGTCGCTCGCGAACAGATCGGCCTTGATCCATTCCAGGTACCAATCGCAGAATTCCCGCCAGATAAACTGGTAAAGGGTTGAGGCAACATCATTAAAACGGTACTCATCAAGCCCCAGCCTGACCTCATCGATTACCGCCGCGGTGCGGCTGAGAATCCATTGATGCACCAACGGCAGCTGGCCGGGCGCGGCAACCACGTTTTTTATCGATTCCGAGCAATCGGCCACATGCATCAAGGCAAAGCGCGCGGCATTCCAGACCTTATTGATGAAATGGCGATATCCTTCTATGCGCTCCTCATCGAGCCTGATTTCCCGGCCCTGGGCGGCAAAAGTGGTGAGGGTGAAACGCATGGCATCGGTGCCGTATTCTTTCATGACCACCAAGGGATCGATGACATTACCGGTCGACTTCGACATTTTTTTGCCATATTTATCGCGGACCAGGGCGTGCAGATAAACGTCTTTAAAGGGCACCTCGTCCATGAAATGCAGCCCCATCATCATCATCCTGGCGACCCAGAAGAAGAGGATATCAAAACTCGTTATCAGTACCGAGGTCGGATAAAAGGTGGCTAGCTCTTTGCTGGTATCCGGCCAACCCATGGTCGAGAACGGCCACAGGGCCGAGGAAAACCAGGTGTCGAGGACATCGGTTTCCCGGACAATGGCAAGAGAGGCACATTTCGGACAGGCGGTCGGATCTTGCGAGGCAACAATAAGTTCGCCGCAATCACTGCAGGTCCAGGCGGGGATGCGATGCCCCCACCAGATCTGCCGAGAGATACACCAGTCGCGGATATTGTCCATCCAGCTGTAGAAGGTGTTATACCAGGACTTCGGATAGATATTGATACGCCCGTCGCGGACCGCAGCCACCGCCTTATCGGCCAGGGGTCTGACCGACACGAACCACTGCACGGAGGTGGTCGGTTCGATCACCGTCTTGCAGCGGTAGCAATGACCGACAGCGTGCTCATAGTCATCGACTTTCTCAAGAAACCCGAGGCGTTCGAGATCCTCCACGACCTTTTTTCGACAGGCGAAGCGGTCGAGACCACAGTACTCGCCGGCGGCTGCATTCATAACGCCCTTATCGTCTATGACCTTCAGGTGCGGCAAGGAATGGCGCCCGGCAATTTCGTAGTCGTTGCGATCATGGGACGGCGTTACCTTCAGGGCGCCGGTACCGAATTCCCGGTCGACATGGTCATCGAGCACCACCGGTATGACCCGCTCGGTGAGCGGCAACTTGATCCCGACATTGGCCAGATGCGCATAGCGCAGGTCCTCGGGATGCACGGCAACACCGGTATCGCCGAGCATAGTCTCCGGCCTGGTGGTGGCAACGACGACATAACCGGAGCCATCGGCATAAGGGTAGCGTATATGGTAGAGCTTACCCTTGGTGTCTTCATGCTCCACTTCATCGTCGGCCAAGGCGGTGTGACAGCGCGGGCACCAGTTGACAATATAGTTCCCTTTATAGATGAGCCCTTCCTGGTACAGTCGAACAAATACCTCACGGACCGCCTTCGACAAGCCCTCGTCCATGGTGAAACGTTCCCGCTGCCAATCGCAGGACGCACCCAGTTTCTGCAACTGGTTGATGATCGTCCCGCCTTTCTCGGCACGCCAGGCCCAAACCCTTTCAATAAAGGCGTCGCGACCGAGATCGTCACGGGTCATGCCTTCGGAGGCAAGCTGCCGTTCAACGACGTTTTGCGTGGCGATGCCGGCATGGTCGGTCCCCGGAACCCACAGGGTGTTGTCGCCGCACATGCGGTGATAACGGGTAAGAATATCCTGCAGTGTGTTGTTCAAGGCGTGTCCGACATGCAGGACGCCGGTGACGTTAGGCGGCGGAATGACTATTGAAAAAGAAGGCTTGCCGGGTTCCATGGTGGCCGAGAAGCACTCTGCTTCCCGCCAGCGCCCCAGCCATTTATCTTCCACTTCGGCAAACTCATATCCCTTGCTCAACAGGTTTTCATCTTTCATGTTCATAGCTTACAAATAATTATTAGGAATCGTTATGGTTCTTGTCAGCAGGACGCACCATTTTTGAAGGTAACTGTGACATTGACTTAATTCAACTGTTTTCGACGCGTGGGCTAAAAAAGCCGGATCAACCGGGAAAGGGAAGAGTCCGATCCCTGCTCTATTTTACATTTCCTGGTAACTCCTTAGAACTCTTCGCTGACTGCCAAGGAGTGGCTGCAATTTTCTCCTTTTGTCTTTTTCCCTATTTGCATCCCGGCTCTGTTTGGATTATATTTCTCCGTCGCCGGTTCCTACTCCTGACATTTATCTCTTAAATATACTTTTATCTTAAGGAAACCATGAGCAAGCATACCCACATCATTTCCCCTCTCTCGCTGTTCTTTCTGCTCTGGTGTCTTTGTACACCCAGCAACGCTACGGAAAAAACCGCCGCCACCGGCAGCACCCAAGCCGGCGGCAAAGCCGTTTGGGCCTGGGCTGAACCGTCGGGCAGCGATAATGCTATTTTTATCAGTCGCCAGGTTGGCGAGATCTGGGAAAAACCACAAAAGATATCCGTCAAGGAAGGTATCAATGTCGTTCCCGCGATTGCCAACACCTCCGGAGCAAATCTCATGGTCGTCTGGACCAACTTTACCGGCAGCCAGGCACAACTTCGCTACCGACAGCTGAAAGACGGCATCTGGTCCGAGGAGAAGGAATACTACACCGGACTTACCTCCAACACCTCCCCCTCTGTCACCGTTGATAGGACTGGAAAAATCTGGGTTGTATGGGCAGGCTTCAACGGCATCAGCGACGAGATCTACTATTCCACCTGGAACGGAACCTCCTTCGCCACCGCCACCGCAATCACCGCCAATGATATACCCGATATCCAACCTGTTCTCGGCATCGATGAAGGAACCGGAAGCCCCTGGGTACAATGGCTGCAATTCTCACAGAAAGGCTATGTGAAATATGAATCAACCTGGAACGGCTCGGCATGGAGCAAACCAACCCTGGTCCCTGTTGCCGATGCCTCCGCTACCGCCGGAGCAGCAGCAACCGGAACAGCACAGGCTGTCGTCATGAAAAAAGCGAGCACCGTCACCAAGGATGCAAACAGTGATAATCAAGCTTCAAAAACAGCCGCGGCGGCGAACCAACTGGAGATTGAGATTCCGGGATTTGTCACCGTCCCGGAATCGGCGTCCATCCATATCCCCGGATACACCGTCCACTCATTGCCGGTGCGCAGTGTTGTTAATCGCAAATAATCACCGCCGGCTTTCTTATTGCCAAACAATCTCCACCAATCTATGAGAAAAGACGTGGCAACCAGAATAAAATCCAAGAGCACGAGCGCTGAAATGTTCATACTGCTGTGCCACCACCTTCGCAAAATACAATTTATTGGAACAAAATGACAACCAAACCTCGCATCTCATTGACAAGGACCGGACTAGCCACCCTCGCGCTATATACCATCTCAATTGGCTTTTACACCGCTGCCCAGGGCGCCAACATAACTGCCTTCGGCGACAGCATCACCGAAGGCGTTGGCAGTGATACCGGGGGCTACCCACAGAAACTTTCCGACCTGTTGAATGCTAACAGCAAACCCTCGGTGGTTGCCAACTTTGGCGTCGGCGGTGAAAACACCTTTAATGGGGTGTCGCGAATCGATGGGGTCCTCACCGCCTTTCCAGCCAACATTGTCCTGATCATGGAAGGCACCAACGATATAATTGTCGGCCTTTCCGCGGAGGCGACTAAATTCAATCTCCAGGAAATGATCACTAAGACCAAAGCTGCCAAGGTGACACCGCTGCTCTCAACACTGACACCTAGTGACCGAAGCGGCTCCGCGACCCTCATCCCCGAAGTCTGGAACCCGATGATCAAGACCCTGGCCAGCAGCAACGGCATCCATCTGGTCGACAACTATGCCGCAACAGCTCCCACATGGGGAGCCCTGAACAACGACGGCATACACCCGAACGACAGCGGCTATCAGATCATTGCCGGCACCTGGTACGCCACCCTTGCCGGGATGATAACCTCAAGCGGCACAGTCAGCACCGGCAGCAGTGGCGGGGGGGGGGGATGTTTTATTGCCACCGCCGCTTTTGGTTCCCCTGCTGAAAAGCATGTCATGCTCCTCAAAGAATTTCGCGACACCCTCCTTCTAAGCAACTCCCTTGGGCGCCGGTTTGTCGACGCCTATTACCATTATTCTCCACCTGCAGCGGACTTCATCAGCCGGCATGAAAATCTGAAATTGATCGTCAGAGTTTTTCTCTATCCACTCATCACCATAAGCTACCTGCTGCTCAAGCTGTCGCTGCCCATGCAATTTGGCATGGCACTCCTGATCATCGCTTCGTGCCTGGCACTCTCCGCCACCGTCGTCCGGCACCGCCGCAACGCATAAACACAGGCAACCGACAACCCTGGATGGCAAAGCAGATTACTTGACACTCCAGGGTTCCGGCAAAAAGATGTGTTTGTAGATGGACAGGGCATAACGATCGGTCATCCCGGCGATGTAGTCGCAGACCTTACGGTGTGCCTCTTTGTCATCGCTCCATTTTTCCTTATCGACCCCGCACTGCCAATGATCACCGCGTAAACGGACAATGCCGTTTGCGAGGAAATGGCTATAAAGATCAGAGATTATTCTCTGGGCTTTGACGAACTCGTTATGTACCTTGTAGTAGGTATATACGTTATCGTAAAGAAATCCACGCAGCTCAGTAATGGCCTCCAGCATCCGGGTACTGATATGCAGATTGCCGTCGTTGGCAGTCAGCGTTTCGACAATCAGATCCCGAACCATGGCACCGATCCGCTTGGAATGCCTCTCCCCCACGGCCTTTTTGATTTTTGCGGGAAGATCCGTCTCTTGTAAAATTCCGGCCCGCAGGGCATCGTCGAGATCATGATTGACATAGGCAATAATATCCGCCAACCGGACCACCTGGCCCTCCAGGGTTACGGCGATTTCCGATTTATCCTTCGGCAGGATGTCGGCACGCCCTTTGGAATGACGGACGATGCCGTTGCGCACCTCAAAGGTCAGATTGAGACCCTTGCCGTCATTTTCAAGGAAATCAACAACCCGCAGACTGTGCACATAATGCCTGAAACCGCTCGGGTGTAGCTCATTGAGAGTAGCTTCCCCGGCATGGCCAAATGGGGTGTGGCCAAGGTCGTGGCCGAGAGCAATGGCCTCGACAAGAGGCTCGTTCAGACACAGCGCCGAGGCGATAGTCCTGGCGATCTGTGAAACCTCGAGGACATGGGTCAAGCGGGTACGGTAATGATCACCGGCCGGCGCTAGGAAGACCTGGGTCTTGTGCTTCAGCCTGCGGAAGGTTTTCGAGTGGGTTATCCGGTCACGATCCCGTTGAAACGGTAGACGGATATCGGACAAATCTTCCTCTTCTTCGACATGACGACCGGAGGAATTTTTATTGAGGGCTGCAAAAGGTGAGAGGATTTTTTCCTCCCGCTCCTCGAGTTGCTTCTTGATCGATTGGCCGATAACCGGTACAAAAGACATAATAACACCCTCTTGCCTCATACCGCCAAACGAGGCTAGTTGCATACCCCCGGAGGGGTGAATACATGCAGGAAATCCTTCCATGGAACCTACCTGCCGCATCACCAACCGGTCGGCCCATGCCCCAATCCTCATTACCAGCAGAAGTCACTCCCCTATAAACCATGCCCTGCTCCTGATTTCAATAGCTTGCCCAATATTTTCTACATCGAATGCCACAACTCCAGGGAATCGGTACTGCCGTAATGGTGGACGCACAAGCGCAACCACCTCGGCAGAAATCATTCTGCCACAAAATCACCCCGGAAAACTTGACAAGTATACAAAAAGTAAGAACTATTATCATGCGGCTCAACACCTCCACATCGGTCAGGAAGAGCCGGCTGAAATCTACGAACTATTACATATGCTTTTCACTCAAAAAGGAGAAACAGATGGCGAAAATCACCCTCAAAGGCAACGAAATAGCAACCGTCGGCAATCTTCCTCCGGTCGGATCCCAGGCCCCCGACTTCAGCTTGGTAAAGACTGATCTTGGCACGGCGACGCTCAAGGATTACCAGGGGAAGACAGTAGTTCTGAACATCTTCCCCTCCATCGACACCGGGGTCTGTGCGGCCTCCACCCGCCGCTTCAACAGCGAGGCCGGTAGCCGTACCGAAGCGGTAGTGTTGTGCGTTTCCGCCGACCTGCCTTTTGCCCACAAACGTTTCTGTGAGGTTGAAGGTCTGAAAAATGTCGTTCCCGCATCGGTGTTCCGGTCCCCCGATTTCGGCAAAAACTACGGCCAGACCATCACCACCGGGGTACTTGCCGGCCTCCTGGCTAGAGCTGTTGTTGTTATTGGCCCGGACGGCAAGGTAAAATACACCGAGCAAATTCCGGAAATCGGCCAGGAACCCAATTATCAGGCAGCCCTAGACAGCATATAGGGATACATGCCGGAGAAGAGGGGGAAGGTGCTAAGGCTTAGCAAAAAAACAAGGAGGTGTTTTGAAACATTATTGTTATTGTGATAGCCCCATCGGTAGAATGCT
>Ga0335397_10011390_pt1 | contig 10954 bp, 10 predicted proteins | sample MAT04_FD_205740 | JGI IMG/M metagenome (GOLD analysis project Ga0335397, IMG submission 205740) | Freshwater microbial communities from Lake Fryxell liftoff mats and glacier meltwater in Antarctica - MAT-04 (spades assembly) (version 2) ...
GACGTAGAAAGTTTATCACCTCCAGCGCCTCAGTCGGTCGCTAGTAGATTCTCAGTTCCTCACATTTGAGATAAGGATTTTCTCGCAGTTGCGATAAATCTTCCATTTTCCGAGCGCCCCACTCGGCTGGCCTGCCTCGTGCTCTATCGAAGGCAGTAACCTCAGAATCGAAAGCTCACACCATGGCCAAACTTCACACCTCCCTCTGCGCGCTCGTCGTCTTTTCCGTGAGTGCCGCGTATGCGCAAGACCCCATTTTTCCGGTGGCACCGATCGCTCAGGCGACGCCGCCGGCCGTGCCTGCGCCCATTGAACCGCCGATTCAGGTGCCGGGATCGCAGCAAGTGATTCCGCCCGCGGTGGGTGATGCCTTGCCTGCGGGTACCGAGCCGTCCGCCATCCCCGGAGCGCCCGCTCTGCCGGCGGCACCCGCCCTCGCTCCAGGCGCCTCGCGTTTGAATGATTTCCAAGGCGATCCCATCGACCTCGTGCTTCGGACACTCGCCCGTCAGGCCAAGATGAACATCGTCGTGAGCGAGGCGGTTGCGACGACCGGCGGCACCGTGAGCATGCGTCTGGAAGACAAGTCGCCGAAAGAAGCCATCGAGATCATCGTCGAGTCGAAGGGCTTGATCATGGACGAAGGCAAAGGCGGCGTTTTCTACATCAAGACGCAGGCGGAAAAAGCCAAGGAACCGACGGAAAGTGGCAGCTACACCTTCAGCTACGCGCAGGCGGAGAAGGCGCTCCCCTTGCTCCAGACGCAGCTCCAGAGCGGCGTCGCCCCGCAGTTCGACCAGCGGACCAACACCATCTTCTATCGCGAAAACCGCTCGAATCTCGATAAGATCAACCTCTTCCTCGTGAGCATCGACAAGCCGACCCAGCAGGTCATGATCGAAGCGCGTCTCGTGGAAGTGACGGCCAACCCGCGGCAGAGCTACGGCATCAATTGGGGTGGCGTTTTCGGCGGCTCGGGCTCGCCTCAGACCATCGCTCTGGCCGGATCGAACAACTCGGCCAGCACCTTTAACAGCGGCAACACCATTGCCGGAACTTCGACTTCCACGGGTGCGGCGAGTTCCGTGAATGGAGTCCCGACCGGATCGAGTGGCGCCTCGACTTTCGCGAACAACACGGGGAACACCGGCAGCAATACCATCGTCAATTCCTTGACCCAAGGGGACAACCTCTTCGGTGCGGCGGGCAATTTCCTGCGCAACGCCAACAAGTTCTCCAGCCTCGGCAGTGCGGTGGCCGGCCAGTTCGCCATCCTGAGCGTGCCGCAGATGTCGATCACCCTGCGGATGCTCAACGAAGACAATGACGCGGAGTTCCTCGCCAACCCGCGGGTCGTCACTTCGAACAATCAAAAGGCCACGATCAAGATCGTCCGCCAGCAGCCGGTGCCGCAGCTCAACTTCAACGAACAGACCGCGCAGGCCGTGTTCAGCGGGTTCCAGGACAAGGAGTTCGGCAATACGCTGGTCGTCACGCCTTCGATCAACAAGGACGACTTCATCTCGATGAACGTGCAGCCCGAGATCAGCAACAAAGTCGGCGACGCAACCTTCATCTTCAGCGGCACCACGGTGACCAGCCCGGTCATCGACAAACGCACGCTCGACTCGAACGTGCTCATCCGCAGCGGCGACACGCTGGCCATCGGCGGCCTGCTCCAGGACGAAGTCGCCAAGGGCCGCAACAAGGTCCCGGTGCTCGGTGACATCCCGATCCTCGGTTACATGTTCCAGGAAAAGCTCAACACGCGGGTCAAGCGCAACCTGCTCATCTTCGTCACCCCGACGGTCATCAAGCAGGGGTTTGGGACCGGCCTCGAGGAGCAGGTCACCGGCCTGAACCACAGCGGCGAGGAATACGCCGACCCGAACGGCTGGCGGAACAACGCCAAAGGCGCCACGCGCCTGGTGCCAACCTCGAACCGTCAGGTCGCTTCTGATTATCCCAAGCCGGGCGTCCCGCCCGCCCCGAAGAAGACCGGCTGGCGCGCCAGTGCGGGTCCGCGGTAAGAAAAACTTTCACGGCGAACCGGGTCGCCTCTTAAGGGGGAAACCTCCCCGGCCAATCTCCCGATACCCCGCGCCGGCCAGCAATGGCCGGCGTTTGGTTTTCCCTCGGCGCCTAGGCCGTCAGATGCTCCTCGATGCAGCGTTCGAGCGCTTCGGGGCTGACGGGTTTGGCAGGAAAGGGAAAGCCGCCGATCTGCTTCGGGGCCTCGCCCGCCTCCTTGCGCGAAACGACCGCGGTTAAAAAGACGATGGGGATTCGCCTGAGCAGCGCGTCGGCTTTGATCGTCGCCGCGAGGTTGCCGCCATCGATGCCTGGCATGATGACATCGAGCAGGATGAGGTCCGGCTGAAAAGCGCGCGCGGTCGCGAGGGCGTGTCTTGAGTTGTTTTCTTCGCAGATTTCGTAGTGCCGCAGGACCAGCTTGAGCAGGCGTGTAAACCCCGCCTCGTCATCCACCACCAGGATTTTCTTCTTTTTCATAGGGGAACTTATTGGAGCCGATTTCGAAAGGGAGAACGGTCGCGCGCCCGCCCGCACCGCCATTCTCTCCTCCGTGGCGGATCGTCGGTGCATCGGCTCGCCGCCGATAGCCCCGGATTGCGGGCCGGAAGGGACCGAGGCCCGGCGCAAAATACCCTCCGACGAAATCACGCGCTGAGCTTCACCGGGGTCGCTTCCGGCGCGATGGCCATCGGTGTGGATGGTGCTGATGCATGGATACCGCATAAGGATTTCCTTGTTCCAACGCCGCAACATAGACCTCTCGATCGGAATTTAGGAAGAGATCTTCCCACGGCAGTGAAGGCGCGATTTTCGGTTTCCACTGCCGGGCACACACGAAGCTGGAAATTCTCCGCGCCTTCGCCCACCTTCGGCTCCGATGAAAGCCGTTCGCTTCGTTCTTTGGGCCGTCCTGCTCGGGTGCTTCCTGGCGTCTCTTTCGCGAGTTTCGGCGCAGACCGCCTCGGCCAGTAATGCCACGACCACGCTCTCTCCCGAGAAAAGTCGCAGCCGTGGATCCACCGCGCTGCTCCAGCCGCGCGCGCCGCTGGCGGGCCAGCCTTTCGACGACCGCGAACTCGATCTCTACCTCGAAGCCGAGGCGCGCAAGCTGTGGGCAGCCGGGCGTATTCAGGCGCTGCGTTTTGAGCGTCGCACGTGCGCCGTCCAAACCGCGATTCCGGGGACGGAAAAACTCGCCGGGCCCGTTCTCGCGGCGCGGGCCGAGGCCGCGACCCTGGTGCTCGGCGAATTTTCCCGCCAGGGCAAGAAGCGCGAGATCACCTTCAATGTGGCCGGCGGGGCTTTCGTCATCGCCTCGTCCGGCGTCTGCCTCACCAGCCTGCATGTCGCCCAGGACAAAGCCTCGCGCGGCTTTTGCGCGATGACTCGCGACGGCCGCGTCTTCCCCGTGCGCGAAATCCTCGCCCACGAATCGGTAAACGATCTTGCCATCTTCCAACTCGACCTGCCCGACGGCGTCACGCTTCCCTCGCTACCCCTCGCAGCCGAGCCTGCACCCGCCGGCACGCCGATTTTCGTCATGAGTCATCCCGACGACCGCTTCTATCTCCTCTCCACCGGCCACGTCGCGCGGCATACGCTCTGGCGCACGGAGGCTGGCGCCGAAGCGTTCATGACGATCACCGCCGATTTCGCGAAGGGCTCCAGCGGCTGTCCCGTGCTCGACGAGCGCGGTGCGGTCGTCGGCATCGTGAACAACACCGAGTCGATCTATTACGACGACGACGGGAAGAAAAAGCAGACGGACTTGCAGATGGTGGTGAAGAACGCCACACCCTCCTGGGCGGCGCACCCGATGCTGGGCAATGAACCCAAGCCATCGGGGGATGCATTGTCTGCGGCACCGCAGGGAAAGAACTAGCGGGCGTCCTTCTGCGCCTGATCGAAAAGCGCGCGCCAATAGTCGAGCCGTTCCTTCACGCGCTTCTCGTAGCCTTGATCGCCGGGCTCGTAGTAGCGGCGGCCCTCGGGGAGATAAGCCTGCGGGACGTAAGCGCCCTCGTGGTCGTGGCTGTATTGATAACCCTCGTGGCCGAAGGCTTTCTTCGCGCGTTTGCTCCCGCCGTCGCGCAGATGCCGCGGCACGGCCAGCGTCACGCCTTCCTTCACCTCCTTTTGCGCGGCGTGCAGCGCGGTGTAGGCCCGGTTCGATTTCGGGGCGGTGGCGAGATAGACCGTGGCGTGGGCGAGGGGAATCTGCGCTTCCGGCAAGCCGATAAATTCCACCGCCTGCTGCGCCGCGACCGCGACCACCAGGCCCTGCGGATCGGCCATGCCGATGTCTTCGCTGGCGAGAATGACGATCCGCCGGGCGATAAAGCGGATGTCTTCTCCAGCGTAGAGCATCTTCGCGAGCCAGTAGAGCGCCGCGTCGGGATCGCTGCCGCGGACGCTTTTGATGAAGGCGCTGATTGTGTCGTAGTGCTGATCGCCGTCGCCGTCATAGACCACCGCCTTCTTCTGGATCGATTCCTCGGCGATGGTGCGGTCGATATAGATCCAGTCCGGCGGGACGCGCTCCGGCGCGTCCCCATCTTGCCCGGATTCGGTCTGGGACGCGCCGGAGCGCGTCCCGCCGGGCGGGGTCGTGACCACCGCGATCTCCAGCGCGTTCAAGCAGCGCCGCGCATCGCCGTCGGCCACCGTGGCGAGATGCGCGAGCGCCTCGTCGGTGATCTCGATTTTCATTTTGCCGAAGCCCCGCTCCTCATCGACGAGCGCCCGCTTCTGCAAGGCGACGAGACTCGCGGGCGCGAGCGGTTCCAGTTGGAAAACCTGCGAGCGCGAGACGAGCGGCGAGTTGATGTAGAAGAAAGGATTGTGCGTCGTCGCACCGATGAGCCGCACCGTTCCGCGCTCGACGTCGGGCAGCAGCACGTCCTGCTGCGCTTTGTTCCAGCGATGGATTTCGTCGATGAAGAGAATTGTCTTCACGCCGCTCGCCGCGCGGTTCGCAGCCGTGGCGATGACCCGCCGCAGGTCCGCCACATTGCTCTCCACGCCGCTCAACCGCTCGAACCGCGACTCGGTCGCCCGCGCGATGATCTCCGCCAGCGTCGTCTTCCCCGTGCCCGGCGGGCCGAAGAGGATGATCGACGAAATGCGATCCGCCTCGATGGCCCGCCGCAGCAGCTTGCCCGGTGCGAGGATGTGCTCCTGGCCGGCGTATTCATCGAGCGTGCGCGGCCGCATCCGCTGGGCCAGCGGCGCATCGGCGCGGATCGTCTCCGCGGCGGGCGCGCTGTCATTCGTGAAAAGGTCGGACATTCCCGCGACACTACGCGCACCCGCGCGCTGCGACCAAAGCAGAATCATCCGCCACGCCGTCATTCTGAGCGGAGTGCAGCGGAGTCGAAGAATCCCGTGAAGACACCAGCGATTCGGCCATGGAATTTCTTCGGCGGTCTTCGGCTCTTCGACTGCGTTCCGTCCCGCCTGCGCCCACACGCAGTTCCGCTCAGAATGACCGCGCGAAGCGGGCTTCCGCATTGTCACCCGGACACGAAATACGCATCGTCCCCGCATGGCCACGCTCACCCGTCCTCCCGCGCTCCGCCGCTTCCTCGAACAGATCGGCACCGTCGATGCCGTCGGCATCGAGGAGCGCGTCGCCAAGTATCAGACCCGCAGCATCAAGAAAGCCTCCAAAGTCTTCGGCCTGAAACTCGCCGCGTCGATGATCGACCTCACCACGCTCGAAGGCAAAGACACGCCGGGGAAGGTCGCCTCCCTCTGCCAGAAAGCCATCCTCCCGCATGCCGGCCTCGACTGCCCCAGCACCGCCGCCGTCTGCGTCTATCCCGCCATGGTCCGGCACGCGCGGAAATACCTCGGCAGCAGCAAAGTCAAAATCGCCAGCGTCGCCACCGCCTTCCCCAGTGGACAGGCCCCGCTCAAGACCCGGCTTGAAGAGGTCCGCGGCGCCGTCGCTGCCGGAGCCGACGAAATCGACATGGTCATCAACCGCGGCGCCTTCCTCGCCGGCGAACTGCCGCTCGTGCAGGACGAAATCGCCGCCATCCTCGAAGCCTGCGGCCCGGCCACGCTGAAAGTCATCCTCGAGACCAGCGAACTCGAAACCTACGACAACATTCGCGCCGCCAGCTTCCTCGCCATGCGCGTCCTGCGCCCCGGCGACTTCATCAAAACGAGCACCGGCAAAACGAGCAGCAACGCCACCCTCGGCAACAACCAGGTCATGCTCGAAGCCATCCGCGACTTCTACCTCGATACCGGAATCGAGATCGCCATGAAACCCGCCGGCGGCATCCGCACCGCCAAGCAAGCCCTGCACTTCCTCACCGCCGTGAAGGAAACCCTCGGCGACGCCTGGCTGAACAATGCGCGTTACCGCTTCGGCGCCAGCTCCCTCCTCAACGACCTCCTGCGCCAACTGGAAAAAGAACGCACCGGCGCCTACCAGGCCCCGTGGATCTTTAGCGACGCCACCGAGGGCTACTGAAGAAACGGGGTGAATGAGCCGTCGTCGTGATGGGGCGGGCTCATCGCGGTGGCCACTGCCGTGCCCTCGCTGGTTCTGCCTATGCCAGCGCGCCTCCGTTTCCCGAACCGATATCTTTTTCATTAAAGGGCGAAAGCGGGAGGGCCGCATCCGACGCCGCGAAGATGCGCCCCCGCAACTTTAGCGACGCCGCCCAGGGGGGCGATTCAATCTGGGTCTCTGTGAGGGAGGTGCATTTGCTCTGGCCCGCCTCTGTGGGGGGGAGTACGGGGAAACGGCGTTTCCCCAAAAGGAAGGCGGCTTTCCCGTTGAGGAAGCGCCGTTTCCCAATGAGGAAAGGCGGTTTCCGGTGCGCGAAAGATGGTTTCTCCATCAGACTTCGGCGTCCTCGAGGAAGAATGCGGTGATCACCATCAAAGAACGCGAACCTGCGGGCGGCCGCGGACACGGATTGACCGGCTCGCGCGCAGGCGACACAGTCGCCCTCGCCATGCCTAAAGCCCTCCCCCGCGCGAAGTCTTCCGCCAATGGTCATCACCCTGCGTCGAAGACGAAAGGGACGCGCGAGCTGATCTTTGGCGATCTCTGGGAGTTCGATCCGGCGCCGGAGACGGCGGACCCGCGGCTGAAGAAACGCTACGAGTTGTTCATCGATGGGAAGTTCGTCGCGCCGACAGGCGGGAAGTATTTTGAGACGATCAATCCGGGCAATGAGCAGAAGCTGGCGGAGATCGCGCTGGCTTCGCCGAAGGATGTGGACGCCGCCTATGCGGCGGCGAAGCAGGCTTACGACAAGGTCTGGGGAAAGATGCCGGGGCGCGAGCGGGCGAAGTATCTTTTCCGCATTGCGCGGCTCTTGCAGGATCGGGCGCGGGAATTTGCCGTGGCGGAGACGATGGATGGCGGCAAGCCGATCAAGGAATCGCGCGACTTCGACGTGCCGATGGCGGCGGCGCATTTCTTCTACCACGCGGGCTGGGCGGACAAGCTGGAGTATCTCGCGCCGGGCCGCACGGTCGCGCCGCTGGGTGTGGTCGGGCAGGTCATCCCGTGGAATTTCCCGCTGCTGATGTGCGCGTGGAAACTCGCGCCGGCGCTGGCCGCCGGGAATTGCGTGGTGCTGAAGCCGGCAGAGACGACGAGCATTACGTGCCTGAAGCTCGCGGAGATTTTCCAGGATGCCGAGCTGCCGCCGGGGGTGGTGAACTTCGTGACCGGGGCAGGGGAGATCGGCGCGGCGGTGATGACGCATGCGACGGCGGCGAAGGTGGCGTTCACGGGCTCGACCGAGGTGGGGAAGATCATCATGCGGTCGCTCGCGGGCACGGAGAAGAAGATGACGATGGAGCTTGGCGGCAAGGCGGCGAATATCGTTTTCGAAGACGCGCCGCTCGATCAGGCGGTGGAGGGAATCGTCAATGGAATCTTCTTCAATCAAGGCCACGTCTGCTGCGCAGGCTCGCGGCTGCTGGTGCAGGAGAGTGTGGCGGAGGCGGTGCTGGCGAAGCTGAAGAATCGGATCAGGACGCTGCGCGTGGGCGATCCGCTGGACAAGAATACGGACATCGGGGCGATCAATTCCGCGGAGCAACTGGCGACGATCCGCGGGCTGGTCGAGCACGGGGTGAAGGAAGGCGCGGAGATGTTTCAGCCCGCCTGCCGGCTGCCGGCGAAGGGTTTCTATTTCAAGCCGACGCTCTTCTCCGGCGTGACGATGAGTCACCGCATCGCCCGCGAGGAAATTTTCGGGCCGGTGCTGAGCATCCTGACTTTCCGCACCGTGGAGGAGGCCGTGGAGAAGGCGAACAACACGGCTTACGGCTTGAGCGCCGGGGTTTGGACCGACAAGGGCTCGCGCATCCTGAAGATGAGTACGGAGCTGAAGGCTGGGGTGGTCTGGGCGAATACTTTCAACAAGTTCGACCCGACGTCGCCGTTCGGTGGGTATAAGGAAAGCGGCTTCGGCCGCGAAGGCGGGCGGCAGGGTTTGCTCGATTACGCGAAACTTGTTTGATGACGATGTTTTTTGAAACGCGGAGACGCCAAGGCGCGGAGGACGCAGAGTTCCCCGAACGCGATGGTGTACCGTCCTTCTCCGCGCCCTCTGCGTCTCTGCGCCTCTGCTTTTAATTTCCCATGTCCCGGCTACCCATCACCAAAACTCCGAAAGTCTATGTCGGCGGTGCATTCATTCGTTCGGAAAGTGCGCGGGTGTTCCCGCTCCAGGACGCGACCGGAAATTTCTTCGCCAACGTCCCGCAATGCACCCGCAAGGATCTGCGCAACGCGGTCGAGGCCGCGGCGAAGGCCGGCCCGGGTTGGGCGAAGCGCACGGCGTACAATCGCGGGCAGATCATTTACCGCCTCGGGGAGATGCTCGAAGCGCGGAGCGCCGAGATGGCGGAGGCCATCATGCTCGGCGGTGCGCCGAAAGCCGCTGCGGTGCGCGAAGTGGTGGCGACGGTGGACCGGTTGATCTACTACGCGGGGTGGGCGGACAAATACGAGCAGGTGCTCGGCAATGTGAACCCCGTGGCCGCGCCGTATTTCAATTTCACCGTGACTGAACCGATGGGCATCGTCGGCTTGCTCGCGCCTGACGACGCGCCGCTGCTCGCGCTCGTGTCGCTCTTCGCGCCGGCGATCACCAGCGGCAATACCGTGGTGGCGCTCGCCTCCACCGTGCAACCTTATCCCGCCATCGTCTTGGGCGAAATGCTCGCGACGAGTGATCTCCCCGGCGGGGTGGTGAACATTCTCACCGGCTTCCGCCAGGAACTCGTGCCGACATTTGCCACACACACGCATCTGCGTGCGCTCTGCGGAGTCGCCGGAGCCGATGACCGCAAGGCGCTGCGCTTGGGTGCTGCGGAGAGCATCAAGCGCGTCCGTCTCCAACCTGCGGAGGAACCTGTCGATTGGTTCGCAGATACTGCGCAGAGCCTCTACGCCCTGCGCGACACTCTCGAATACAAAACCACCTGGCATCCCATCGGCGCGTGATCCGGCGCGCTGGTTTTGGGCGCAAAGACCGGCACAAAAACGGGTGGAATTTGGCCAAGGAAAAGTGCGACGAATGCCCCGCACAGGGGTAACGTCAGTGACAAAACCAAACTGGAGCTACCCTATGAAAACGATTCTTGTCCCCATTGATTTTTCCGACGTTACGCCGCATGTCGTCGAAACCGCGCGGAAATTTTCCGCGGCGTTTGAAAGCCGTCTTGTCTTGCTCAACGTGGCCGAACCCGAACCGGATTTCGTCGGCTTCGAAGCGGGACCGCCCACCGTTCGGATGGCCGTTGCGCGTGACTTCAAGGTGGAGCGCCAGCGGCTCGACGAGCTGAAGGCGCAGTGCGAGTCCAGCGGTGGGGAGGTCATCGCCCGGCATATTCAGGGCCCGATCGTGGACAAAATCCTCCACGAAGCCGGGGAACAGCAAGCCGATCTCATCATCATTGGCTCGCACGGTCACGGGGCGTTTTACGACCTGCTGGTCGGCAGCGTCACGCATGGCGTGATCAAGGGAGCACGCTGCCCCGTGGTAGTGGTGCCCGCGCCTAGTAGGGATTGAGCGGCCCGCCGGCGGCTTCGCGTTCATCGCTGTAACGAATGGTCGGCGCGGTATCGCCCTCGTAAATGTGAGCCGAGGAAGTCGGTTTCTTTTTTCTGCCCCAACCGCACCCTGCCAGCGAAACGACAAGGGCGAGGACGACGAGCCGAAGGAGGAACTTGGACATGCGCGCAAGGTTAGTCGGCATTTCGTGCGAGTCGAAGGAAACTCTGCAAATCGCCGGTTGCCAGCGCGTCCAACCTGCGTAGTCTTCCGCTACCCAAAAAAGGGGGCGTACTGGTTTCGACTGTTGATTCGAGACTCAGGCCGCATGCCGTGGAAGCCTGGTTGGCCACGTTAAACTCCCGGGCAACACATAACTGCGAACAACGTAGTTGAAGCTGACTTCTCTTCGGAAGAGTTGGCTCTTGCGGCTTAATTGACCGCGACGTTCCTGCCGTGACGCCTGCTGGCGGCGGGGACGACGACAGCAGGCTGGCTCAAGGGTGGAATGACCGCGCCTGAGAGTGAGAAAATTACGTGGTCGCTCGGGAGAGGGCAGTTTGCCCGCCAATCGTTTCTCTCCCTAAATCCAAGGACGGGCTAAGCATGTAGAAACTTGAGTCGAGAGTGATCAGGACAGGGGTTCAACTCCCCTCGCCTCCACTTCCCTGATTATCAGGGACTTACAGCGCGACTGCGGGCCTTGTAAGACCATAACTAAGACCATTTCCGGCGAAGTGCGTCCTTTTCCGCGGAAGTCCGCTGCGGGCGCTGATTCCTTTCTTCCGCCGGCAATGACGTGCGCCAGAAAGTGTTCCGGCTCGATCCTCTTCAACGGGAGTTCCCGATAGACGAGTGAGACGTTCTGTGTGAAAATGGATGAA
>Ga0335397_10011395_pt1 | contig 10950 bp, 8 predicted proteins | sample MAT04_FD_205740 | JGI IMG/M metagenome (GOLD analysis project Ga0335397, IMG submission 205740) | Freshwater microbial communities from Lake Fryxell liftoff mats and glacier meltwater in Antarctica - MAT-04 (spades assembly) (version 2) ...
GTTCGGCGGCGGCCAGGCCGAGCTGAAACTGGTCGAGTCGGACGATCCGCTGGAAGCCGGGCTGGAAATCTACGCCTGCCCGCCCGGCAAACGGCTGTCGGTGATGAGCCTGATGTCGGGCGGCGAACAGGCCCTGACGGCGGCGGCGCTGATCTTCGCTGTCTTCCTCGCCAATCCGGCCCCGGTCTGCGTGCTGGACGAAGTCGACGCCCCGCTGGACGACGCCAACGTCGACCGTTTCTGCCGCATGCTGGACGAGATGCGCAAACGCACCGACACCCGCTTCATCGTCATCACCCACAACCCCGTGACCATGAGCCGGATGGACCGGCTGTTTGGCGTGACGATGCCGGAGCGGGGGGTGTCGCAGCTTGTCAGTGTGGACCTGACGCAGGCGGAGACGCTGGTGGCTTAGTCGCTTTGGCGGGGGTGAAGAGTGCCCCCTACCTGAGCAGTTCCGTCCGCACGAACCAGCCTAAGATCGCCGGGCCCTCGATGACATAGCGGCGGAACATCCGGCGGGGCTGGCTCAGCAGCCGGTGCAGCCATTCCAGCGACAGCCGCTGGAAGATGCGGGGCGCGCGTTGCTGACGGCCGGTCAGGAAATCGACCGAGGCGCCGATGCACAGGGTGACGCCGGTCTGGCGGCCCGCCGCACGCAGGGCGTGGGCGAACAGCTCCTGTTTGGGGAAGGAGACGCAGGCCAGCAGCACGTCCCAATCCGCATGGGCGGTATGGGCGACCGCGGCGCGCCAGGCGAGGGTCCCGGGGGCTAGCATCGGGGCCTCGAGGAATTTCAGGGTCTGGCGTGGATAGCGGGCGGCCAGATTTTCAAACGCCGCGCGGTCGGGCCCGAACACGGCGAGGGTCAGCCCTTCCGCAGCGGGCGAGGCCAGCAGGTCGGCGGTCATGTCCGACCCCGGATAGACCGGCAGGACAACACCGCGCAGCCGGGCCAGATGCGAGAGAATGCGGCTGTCGCAGATCTTCAGATCGGCACCGTCATAGACGTCGCGCGGAACGCGGCCGTCCATCAGCTTGATGACGTGATCGACATTGGGGGTGACGACGTAGCCATAGGACGCACGCGCCATGCCGATGACGCGGTCCAGCATCGCAGACCGGTCTCCGCCGGCGAACTCGAGCGTCATGAAGCGGATCATGGCGATCAGTCTGGTCGCGTCCCGGTCAACATCGGGTTACGATGGTGCATGAAAACGATCCTTCGGACTGTCGGTCTTGGCGTCGCTCTGCTGGCCGCACCCGCCTGCGCGCAACCCGCGGAGCCGCAGCCGGGCGGACATCGTCTCGTCCTGACGGGGGTGGGTCGGTTCGCGGTGTTGGCCGACCTTTCGACCATCTCACGGACCGGCGACACAGTCAGGATGCGCAGCTTTCAGGTCACGGAGCAGGACTTCCAGGCTGCGGGCGAGGCCTATTGGGGCGGCTGGTCCTGGTGGGCGTTCGACTGCGCGGCCCGAACCGCCGACCGCCTGGATTTCGCCTCGGTGCGCGAAGGTGGCGCGGAAGGGCCGGCGACGCTCGACCCCGCGCCCGCCTATGCGGCGTCGAGGGGCGTGGATGCGGCGGAGCTGCTGGCGGTCGCCTGCGATCCCGGATCGGCGGGCGAGGCGGACGCCGACAACCTGGCCGATGCCGTTCGCGTAGGGCGCGCAGCGCTGGCGGGGATTGGTTGACCCTCCCCTGCATCCCCGCCTGCGCGGGGATCCAGGGACTTAATCAGGCCGCCGCTTCCACCATATCCGCCAAGGCCCGCGTGGCGTCCGGCAGGGCGGCCGACCTCGCGCCCACGCTCATCGCCGACAGGCGTGCGGGGTCCGACAGCAGAGGCAGCAGGGCGTCCGCCAGGGCCTCAACCGTCACCGCATCCTCCAGCATCACCTCGGCCCCTCCGGCCTCGGCGAGGCTGAGGGCGTTGAAGCGCTGGTGGTCGTCCATGGCGATCTTCAGCGGGATCAGCAGCGAAGGCACGGCGGCCACCGCCAGTTCCGAACAGGTCGAGGCACCGGCGCGACCGATGACCAGATGCGCCGCCGACAGGCGTTGCGCCATGTCTCGGAAAAAGGGCGCGACCTCGGCCTGAATTCCCGCTGCCAGATAGATCTGCTGCGCGGCCTCGAGGGTTTCGGCGCGGGACTGCTGCTGCACCCTCAGTCGGGCGCGGATCGCCTTGGGAAGGGCTGCCAGCGACTGCGGCGCTTTCTCGGCGAGGATGCGGGCGCCCTGACTGCCGCCGGTGACCAGCACATGGATGGGTCCGTCGGACGTCGGTGGAGTCCAGGCGCGGTCGTACAGGGCGCGGATGTCGGGGCGCACGGGGTTGCCGACCAGGGAGACCCGCGCCTCCAGCCCCTGCGGCACCTTCTGCAGATTGGGGAAAGACGACGCGACCGCCCCGACATAGGGGGCCAGCCAGCGGTTGGTGCGACCCAGGACGGCGTTCTGTTCGTGCAGCAGGGTCGGGCGACGCTGGCTGAGGGCGGCCAGCAGGGCCGGCGCGGACGGATAACCGCCGAAACCGACCACGACGGCGGCGTCCAGCCGGGTCAGTGTCGCGCGGGCCTTGAACACGCCGCGCGCGATGGCCACGCCGGCCCTGGCCATCCCGATCGGCCCGCGCCCGGTGGCGGCGTCGAGCGCGATCCGTTCCTCGGCGGGGAAGGCGTGGGCATAGGCCTCGCCGCGATGGTCGGTGGCCAGGACGATGCGCCAGCCGCGCGCCTGAAGCTCGTGCGACAGAGCCTCGGCGGGGAACATATGGCCCCCGGTGCCCCCGGCGGCGACGACGCAGACTTTCGACGACATGACGGCCCTTACGGCAGGATGCGCCGGCCCTGGGGCAGGCTGGCCCCCGGCTCGTAGGCACCGGGGCGGCGGCGGGTCAAGGCGAGAGCCAACCCCATGGTCAGCCCCATGGCCAGCAGCGACGAACCGCCATAGCTGATGAAGGGCAGGGTCATCCCCTTGGTCGGGATCAGGTTCAGATTGACCGCGATATTGATGCTGGCCTGCAGGCCGATCAGCATGAACAGCCCCGCCGCCGCCGTCTGCTCGAACGGATCGGTCAGCTTCATGGCCCGGCGCATGCCGCGAATGACGATGAAGGCGTAGAGCGAGATCATGGCCAGCGACAGAACGAGCCCGAACTCCTCGGCCCCGACGGAATAGATGAAGTCGGTGTGCAGGTCAGGCACCGACCGCTTCATCACCCCCTCGCCGACGCCGCGCCCGACCAGACCGCCGGCGCGGATGGCCTCGGAAGCGCGGTCGATCTGGTGGGTGTCAGTGGTCTCGGGCGAGAAGAAGCGGCTGAGGCGGTCGCGCATGTGGCTGAAGGCGAAATACAGGCCAACCACCCCGGCCGCGCCGGCTGCAACGAGGGCCGCCACCCATTTCAGGGGCACCCCGGCCATGAAGAAGACGGCCATGAAGGTGGTGGTGATCAGCAGGGTCTGGCCGATGTCGGGCTGGATCAGCAGCAGGAAGACGGTCACGGCCCAGGCCGCGAAGGCGATGCTGACGCCGGGAACGCCCTGCCCCTTCTGGGCCTCGGAGAACATCCAGGCGGCGAAGACGATCAGGCTGGGTTTGGCGAATTCCGACGGCTGCAGGCTGAACGGGCCGAGGTTGACCCAACGCGCCGCGCCCTTCACCTCATTGCCGATAAACGGCAGGGCGGACATGACGACGATGGCCGCCAGCAGGCCCAGCAGGGCGATGCGCCTCACCCCGCGCGGCGACAGCAGCGAGGCCAGCAGCATCAGGGTGATCCCGCCAGAGGCCCAGACGATCATCCGCCAGGAATAATGAAAGGGATCGGTGATCGACTGGTCCGCCAGAATGGCCGCCGGGCTGGAGGCGAAGCTCAGCGACACGCCCAGCGCCACCAGCGTCAGCGCCGCCGCCAGCAGGCCCCGGTCGATGGTCCAGAACCATTTCGCAATGGGGCTCTGGTCGTTGCGCGAAAACGCTGGGCTGTAGTCGGTCATGATACGCTCGCAGTCGCGCCGAGAGCCAGGACGGCGGCGCGGAACGCCTCGCCCCTCGCCTCGAAGTCGGGATACTGGTCGAAGCTGGCCGAGGCCGGAGACAGCAGGACGACCTCATCGCGCCCGGTCGCGGCGGCGGCCTCGGCGGCCTGACGCACGGCGGTCGCCATGTCGCCGCTGATCCGGTGCGGTATCTCGCCCAGCCGGGCGGCGAACGGACCGGCAGCCTCGCCAATCAGGAAGGCCTCGACGACGCGGGGGAACAGGTCTTCGAGATCGTCGATGCCGCCCGCCTTGGCGCGTCCGCCGGCGATCCAGAAGCTGCGCGGGTAGGAGGACAACGCCTGTCGCGCAGCGTCGGCATTGGTGGCCTTGGAGTCGTTGATAAAGCGGACGCGACCGAGGGTGGCGACGTGCTCCATGCGGTGGGCGAGGCCGGGGAAGGTCATGAGGCCTTTCACCGCCGCGTCGTGACTCACGCCCACGGCACGAGCGGCGGCATAGGCGAAGGCGGCGTTCTGGGCGTTGTGGCGCCCGGGGAGCGAGCGGGCGGTGGTGAGGTCGATGTCTGGCTCGCCTTCAACCGTCAAGACGCCATCGCACGCCTCAATCCCGGGCATCCGCGCGAAGGCGGGGACCCAGGCTTTAGCCTCGGCACCGCTGTGGGGTCGCCCTTCGAAAGCTCGCTTGGCACCGGCGAGGTCGCTCAAACCTGGGACCCCGCCTTCGCGGGGATGCACGGATGTGGAGACCGTCGTGACCCGACGATCAGCGGCAGCGAGATCGCCCGCGACCGCCCCTCCCCAGCGCTCGTCCACGCCGACAAGCGCAAGCCCATCTGGTCCCAAAGCCTGAAAAACACGCGCCTTGGCGGCGACATAGCCGTCCATCCCGCCGTGCCGGTCGAGATGATCCGGGCTGATGTTGGTCAGGATCGCCACGTCCGGCGCGAAACTGGTCGTCAGGTCCAGCTGATAACTCGACACCTCGATCACATAGACCGCGCCCGGCACCGGGGCCGGAAGGGCCAGCACACCAATGCCGATGTTGCCGCCGACGTGGACGGTCAGACCGGCCGCTTTCAGCACCCAGCCGAGCAAGGCCGTGGTCGTGGACTTGCCGTTGGTGCCGGTGATGGCGACGACCCTGGGCCGCTCGCCTTGCGGCAGGGCAGAGATCGCGCGGCCGAACAGTTCGATGTCGCCGAGCACCTCCACGCCCGCCGCCATGGCCTTGCCGACGGTCCAGTGCGGCCTGGGGTGGGTCAGCGGCGCGCCCGGGGACAGGACCAGCGCCGCGAACCCCGACCAGTCAGCACCGGTCAGGTCCTCGACCGAAAACCCCTCGGCCTCGGCCTGCATCCGGCTGGAGACGCTGTCGTCCCAGAGGATCGGCAAGGCCCCGCCCGCCTTCAGCGCCCGCGCAGCCGTCAGGCCCGACCGTCCCAGGCCGAAGACCGCGATGCGCCGCCCTTCAAAGCCGGGGACAGGAATCATGGAACTATCGCAGCTTCAGCGTGGCGAGGCCGGCCAGGGCCAGCATGGCCGAGACGATCCAGAAGCGGATGACCACCGTTGATTCCGGCCAGCCCATCTTTTCGAAATGGTGGTGGATCGGGGCCATCAGGAAGATGCGCTTCCTGGTGGCCTTGAAATAGGCGACCTGGATCATGACCGAGGCCGCCTCGATGACGAACAGGCCCCCGACGATGCCCAGCACCAGCTCGTGCTTGGTGGCCACGGCGATCGCGCCCAGCGCCCCGCCGAGGGCCAGCGAACCGGTGTCGCCCATGAAGATCTTGGCCGGCGGCGCATTGTACCAGAGGAATCCCGTGCCCGCGCCGATGATGGCGGCACAGAAGATGGCCAGTTCGCCCGCGCCCGGGACGTGATGAACGCCCAGATAGTCCGAGAAGATGAAGTTGCCGACGAGATAGGTGATGATGCCGAACGCTCCCGCGGCCATCATCACCGGCACGATGGCCAGGCCGTCCAGCCCGTCGGTCAGGTTCACTGCATTGGAGAAACCCACCAGGGTGAAGGCGGCGAACAGGACGTAGAACCAGCCGACGTTCAGCAGCACGGCCTTGAAGAACGGGAAGGCGATTGAAGTCTCAAGATTGGGCGTGGTCGGCGAGGCCGTCATCCACAGCACAGTCATGACCCCGGCGATGACCGACACGATGACCTGGGCCAGCAGCTTTTGTTTCGAGGTCAGGCCGGCCGAGGTCTGTTTGGTCACCTTGGCGTAGTCGTCGATGAAGCCCAGCACGCCGAACGCCGCCGTCACGAACGACACGATCCAGATGTAGGGATTGGTGAGGTCACCCCACAACAGCACGGCCACGGCGATGCCCGCCAGGATCATCAGCCCGCCCATGGTCGGCGTTCCTACCTTGGACAGGTGCGACACCGGGCCGTCGGAGCGGATCGGCTGGCCCTTGCCCTGTTTGAGCCGCATCCAGGCGATGAACCGGCTGCCCATGGCGACCGAGACGATCATGGCCGTGGCCATGGCCAGCGCCACCCGCACTGTCTGGTACTGGACCAGGTTCAGAAGGGGGTAGTCCTTGGCGATGTCGGCGTAATGAAGATAGAGCAGGTAGAACATCTTGTTTCCCTATCGTTCCGCGCGCGGCGCGTCGCTGCCCGAGGCGGAGCCGAGGTCTGACAGAGCCTTGGCGACCATCGACGCCTTCGACCCGTTCGATCCCTTGACCATGACCACGTCGCCGGGCGCAATCAGTGCCCCGGCCTCGGCGGCGAGTTCGGCGGCCGTCTCGCGCCATTGGCCCCGGCGGGTGGGCGGCAGGACGTCGTGCAGGTGCTTCATCCCGGGACCGGCGGTGTGGACCAGATCCAGTCCGGCGGCAGCTATGGCGGCGGCCAGGCCTTCGTGCAGGGCCCGCGACTGGTCGCCCAGCTCCAGCATGTCGGTCAGGACCACGACGCGCCGTCCGCCCTTGGGGACAGGCCTGGCACCGAGGCTGCGGACGCCTGCGACCATGGACAGCGGATTGGCGTTGTAGCTCTCGTCGATCAGGGTGAAGGACCCGCCCGGCGCGGCCACGGTCGTGGTCTGACCCCGACCGGCAAGCGGCTGGAAATCAGCGAGCGCGGACAGCGCAGTGTCGAGCGGCACGTCCAGCGCGTCCAGCATCAGGAGGACGCACAGGCTGTTGAGGCCCCAGTGGCAGCCGGACTGAGCGAGGGTGAAATCGATCGTCTTGCCGAACAATTCGGCCGTGACCCGCGCACCGTGCAGGTTGGGCTGGAAGTCGATCAGGCGGGCGTCGGAGCCGACGGCGTTTCCAAAAGTCACGCGACGCGCTCCGGCCCTGCGCGCGGCGATGTCCAGCAAAACCGAATAGCCCGTATCCCCATTCAGCACCGCGACACCGTCGGGGGCCAGACCTTCGAAGATCGAGGCCTTTTCCGACGCCACGCCGGCCTCGCCGTCGGCGAAAGCCTCGATATGAACCGGGCCGATGGCGGTCACGCAGGCGGCGTGCGGCCGGACCATCCTCGACAGGGGCGCGATCTCGCCGGGCGCGTTCATGCCGACCTCGAACACGGCGCGCCGGGTCGAACGCGGCATCCGGGCCAGCGTCAGCGGCACGCCGATATGGTTGTTGTAGCTCTTGATCGAGGCGTGGGCCGGGCCCGCCAGATCCAGCCCCGCCTTTACCGCCTGGGTGACGCTGGTCTTGCCGACAGAGCCGGTGACGGCCCCGCGCCGGACCTGCGGGCTGCGATCGCGCGCGGCGACGCCGAGGGCTGCCAGCGCGCGCAGCGTGTCGGCCGTGACGACCGAGGGCCCGCCCTCGACGGCGTGTTCGGTGATCGCGCCGGTCGCGCCGGCGGCGAAGGCAGCGGTCGCGAACTCATGCCCGTCCCGCTCGCCCTTCAGAGCCAGGAACAGGTCGCCCGGCACGATCTCGCGGCTGTTGTAGGTGATGCCGTTCGCCGCAAACGCGGGCCCGGACAGGCGGCCACCCGTCGCGGCTTCGATTTCGGCGGAGGTCCAGAGCGGCCCGGAAAAAGGAACGATGTCAGGCATGAAGGCCCAGGGCTTCGGCGGCGACGGTGGCGTCATCGAACGGATGGGTGGTCCCGGCGATAATTTGTCCCTGCTCATGCCCTTTTCCGGCGATGACCACCACATCTCCGTCGCCCATCATCTCGATGGCCTGTTGAATGGCGGCGCGACGGTCGCCGGTTTCCGACGCCGTCGGGCAACCTTCGCGGACCGCCTTGCGGATGGCGGCCGGGTCTTCGGAGCGCGGATTGTCGTCGGTGACGATGGCGACATCGGCCAGACGGCCCACGATCTCGCCCATCAGGGGCCGCTTGCCCTTGTCGCGGTCGCCGCCGGCACCGAAGACGACGATCAGCCGGCCTGTCGCATGCGGGCGCAGGGCCTTGAGCACCGTCTCGAGCCCGTCAGGGGTGTGGGCGTAGTCGACATAGACCTCGCCGCGGCCGGGGCCCGGAATCCGTTGCAGGCGCCCCTGGGCCCCCGTGATCTTCTCCAGCCCACCCAGGACCCGGTCGACGGTCTCGCCGGCGGCAATGCACAGACCCGCGGCAACCAGCGCATTGGAGGCCTGGAAGGCACCGGCCAGCGGCAGCAGAACCTCGTAGACCGTCCCGCGCGCGTCGATGGTCAGGCGCTGGCCCTCGGGCGTCGGGTGGCGCGCGACCAGCGACAGGTCCCGCCCTCGCTCGCCCACGCCCATGACGCCCAGCCCCGACATGATTGAGGCGGCGGCGAAGCTGGAATAGGCCTCCGAGTCGGCGTTCAGCACGGCGGTCCGACCGCGCGGCAGCAAGGTCTCGAACAGGCGCAGCTTGGCGTCACGATAGGCGTCCATCGTGCCGTGGTAGTCGAGGTGGTCCTGGGTCAGGTTGGTGAAGGCGGCGGCTTTCAACGTCACGCCGTCCAGCCGGCGCTGGTCGATGCCGTGCGACGAGGCCTCCAGCGCCAGATGGGTGACGCCCGAAGTGGCCAGATCGGCCAGCAAACAGGCGGCGTCGGCGGCGTCGGGACTGGTCAGACCGGGGCCCGTCAACGCGCGGTTAACGTTACCCATTTGTGCCAAAACTCCCAAGGTTCCCATGCTCGCGGCATGGAGACCCAGGGCGGCCCAGATCTGGCGGCAAAAGGCGGCGACCGAGGTCTTGCCGTTGGTGCCCGTGACGGCGACGCAGGTGGCGGGCTGGGCACCGTAGAAGCTGCGGGCGGCGATGGCGTAGGCGCGGCGCACGTCGCCCGAGGTCACCAGCACCGGGGCCATGGCCGCGTCGGTGTCGGCCGGTGCCAGAACGGCGGCGGCACCCTGCGACAACGCCTGCGGGATGAAGGCGCGGCCGTCGGCGGCGCTGCCTGGAAGGGCCACGAACAGAGACCCCGGCCCAACCTTGCGGCTGTCGGCGGTGACGCCGGTGATGACGGGGTCAGACGTCACGTCGCGACGCAGCAGCTCCGACAGTTTGATGGGGGCTGGCAAGGCGCTCATCGGCCGTCGCCTTCAAGGTCCTCGAAGGCGGGGATCCTGTCGCCGACGGCGGTGCGGTAGGGGTCGGCGCGGCGCTGGACGTTCAGGAACGGCGCGATCCGGTCAGCGATACGGCCGACCGCCGGCGCGGCGACGAAGCCGCCGGTGCGCGGATAGGTCTGGGGCTCATCGACCAGAATGAGGATCTGGTAGCGGCGCGCATTGACCGGGCCGTCGGCCGGGAAGACGGCGGCGAAGGTGCCGACGGCATGGGCGGTCGAATAGCGGCCGTTGACCGACTTGTTGGCCGAGCCGGTCTTGCCGCCGACGCGAAGGCCCGGAGCCTCGGCCCGGCCGCCAGAGCCGCGCACCACGTTGCGGCGCATCAGGTCCAGCATGGTCAGGGAAGTCTCGGGGGAGATCACCTGACGCGCCTGCACGTCGGGCCGGCCGCCCTTGCGCAGGGTCAGGGGAATGTAGCGACCGCCGTTGGTCAGGGCCTGCATGGCCGCTGCCATCTGCAGCGGCGTGATGGAGATGCCGTAGCCGAACGACAGCGACGCCAGGGTCGAGTCCGACCACTCGCGCGGGATGATCGGTGCCTCGGACCCGATCTCGAACGGGGCCCGCGACAGCAGGCCAAAGCGCTGGAAATAGTCGCGCATGACACGCGGCCCCATCTCGGTTGACAGGCGCGAGGTGCCGATGTTGGACGAGTGCAGATAGACCCCCTCCAGCGTCAGCACCTTGTTGGTGGCGTGGAAGTCGGTGATGCGGCGGTTGCCGATCTGGAACGCCTCCGAGGCGTCCAGCAGGGTGTTCATGTCGGCCCGGCCGGTGTCGATGGCGGCCGCAATGGTGAAGGTCTTGAAGACCGAACCCATTTCGTAGGTCGCGGCGGTGGCCAGGTTGCGCGAATTGCTGGACGGCCAGCTGGCCATACCCAGAACCTCTCCGGTCTGGACGTCGGTGATGATCCCGACCGCGCCGATGGCCTTGGTTTCCGTGGCGGCGGCGGCCAGCTCGTTCTCGAGGATGCCCTGGATACGCAGGTCGATCGAGATCTGGAAGCTTTCGCCACGTGCGCCGGCGGCACGGATTTCGTCGTTGAAGGCGCTCTCGGCGGCGGACAGGCCGACCCCGCCGGTGTCGACATTGCCGACGACGTGACGGGCGGACTCGCCCAGCGGATAGACGCGGACATCCTCGGGCTCGAAGCCGATCCCGCCCAGCGCGAGCGAGTGGACCGCGACTTTCTCCTGCGGTGTCAGGCGATTGATCACCAGCAGCCGGCGGTCGCCGTTCAGGACCTTGTCCAGCTTGGCCGCCGAGACGCGCGGCAGGGCGCGCTTGATCTGGTTCGCCGCCGCCTTCCGGTCCCAGACCTCGGCAGGGTCGATATAGAGGCCATAGTGGGTGATATTGGTAGCCAGCAGGGCGCCG
>Ga0335397_10011410_pt1 | contig 10943 bp, 7 predicted proteins | sample MAT04_FD_205740 | JGI IMG/M metagenome (GOLD analysis project Ga0335397, IMG submission 205740) | Freshwater microbial communities from Lake Fryxell liftoff mats and glacier meltwater in Antarctica - MAT-04 (spades assembly) (version 2) ...
TTTTTTTATGATGATAGTGCGAGCGTCCCCGCTCGCTCCTACGTACAATACGCGAGCGGGGACGCTCGCTCCTGCGTACAATACGCGAGCGGGGACGCTCGCACTACAAATGCAAAATTGAGATGCTACCACCCATTTTTTGGGATAAAAAAGTAGAAACTTTAGGTAAACTACCGAATTCAACAGCAGAGTCAAATCTAAAATCTAAAATCTAAAATCAACAGACGGGGCTTAATACGGTTTTTTCTGCTAAACTGCCAGCGATAGCTGTGAATAACAGTTTGATAACTGGTATGATCTACGTGCTTATAGAGCCTAAAATACTCCAAAGCCAGCAGTGGGGCGGGACACAAACCTCACTATAAAATGCCGTAAAGGGAAAGATTGCCAGTACCTTGAAGGAAGTTCTCGATCTCCTTAACAGGAGTCAGAATCCCACATCACAATCTATGCGTTTGGTGTGGGAGTGTCACGCAGAGAGCGCATTACAGGACAAGCTGAAGTAATGGCGAGACGACAATCTGACCAATTCCACACAGCATCGCAGTACAACCCATCCCCCAAGCCGACAGCACAATTGAGTGCAGAGGCGATAGGCGATGCGAGTACCTCAGCAAGGGTGCTGCCGAGCGACGAGGGCAAAAGAACTTTTTGGCAGTGGCAGCTCATCTGGCTGAGTCTCCTAGTGGGATTTGGAGTCACCGGTGCGGCTGCATTCCTGTGGTTGCTGACTATGCCTCCGCCACCCAATTGCCAACAACTGTCGCCGCTGGCGGCGGATGGAGAGCGACTTTACTGCGCTCAGCAAGCGGCTAAGTCGGGCAAGCTAGAACAGCTAGAATCGGCAATTGCACTGGTGCAGGCTTGGCCGAAAGAACACCCGCTATACTCGCAGGGGCAACATTTGATCGGGGAATGGTCAAAAGCCATGCTGGGTTTTGCCAGGGCCAAAATTGAGCAGGGGGATTTGAAGGGAGCTCTGCAGATTGTGGCGAAAATTCCCAAAACCAGTCCGTCTTACCCAGATGTAGAGGATGCTGTTGCTGCTTGGGAAAAAAATTGGCAGGAGGGTCAAAAACTCTACGATACAGCCTTAACAGCTTTGAAAAGCGAGGATTTAAAGAAGGCTTGGGATTACGCTCAAGCTCTGTTCAAGCTGGAAAATATTTTCTGGAGTCAGAAGCGTTACAACGAGCTGATCCAGCAGATTTCTTTGGAAAGAAACGGCTGGCAGCGCTTGCAAGAGGCGAGAAATTTGGCGCAGGATGGCGCTCCGCAAAATTTCGCTGAAGCGATCGTCCTGTCTCGTAAAATAGACTCGCAGCTTTTTGCGCGCGCTAAAGCAGAGAAGGAAATTGAGGGCTGGAGCCGGACTTTGCTGGCAATGGCTACTAAGCGGTTGGAGGCGAAAGACTTGCCGGGGACGATCGAGGCGGCTTCTGTGGTGCCGCAAAATACGCCGCTGTTTGCGGAAGCTCAAGATTTGATGCAGTTGGGTAGGGCTCAGGCGGTGACGTGGAATCAGTCGATATCCACACCGCTGCCACAACATATTTTTAGTTTGCTCGAAGGGCAGGGCGCTGCTAGCCAAATTGCTCCGGGCCGCCCTCTGTACAAGCAGGCTCAAGTTCAAATTGAAAATTTGCAGGTGCAGTTTCAAGATTTGGTGCGGCTGCAAATGGCGAGCACGCTCGCTGGTTTGGGTCAGATAGGGGCATTTCAGGCAGCGATCGATCAAGCGCAAACCATCGGGCCTTCTCAGCCGCGGCGGATTCACGCTCAAACTTTGGTGGCTGCTTGGCGCAGGGAAATTCAGCGGATCGAAGATAAATCTTTTGTGACTCTGGCGAAGCAGTTGGCAGAGTTGGGAACGGTTGACGGACTCAAGGGCGGCATGGCTCAGGTACGTTTGGTCGCTCTCAACCGCCCCCGGAGAATAGAGGCGCAAACTCTCTTGGCTCAGTGGACGAAACGCATAGAAGTGATTGAAGATCAGCCTTTTTTGGATGACGCGATCGCTCTGGCGAAGGAAGGAAAGCTGAGCGCGGCTATTGACAAAGCTTCGGAAATTAAGAGCGGTAGGACTCTGTACGCAAAAGCTCAGGATAATGTCTATCAGTGGGTGAGCGAACTGCAAGTAGCCCGAGACAGACCGATTCTGGATCGAGCTGCTGAATTGGCTTCTGGCGGCAGTCTGTCGGCGGCGATCGATATGGCTTCTCAAATCGGTTACGGTAGAGCGCTGTATTCAGAAGCAGCAGGGGCGATCTGGCGCTGGAGTGCTGAACTCAGAGCGAACACTGCACCACCGTCGGAGCCCGCTCAGGAGTACGCGCCAGCACCGCGACAGGAAGAGTACGCGCCAGCTCCGCGACAGGAGGAGTACGCGCCAGCTCCTGAACCAGAACCTTACTATCCGCCCGCCAGACAAGAGGCCCCGGCTCCGGCTCCGGAACCTTACTATCCGCCGGCGAGGGAGCCGGAACCTTACTATCCTCCAGCGAGGGAGCCGGAACCTTACTATCCTCCAGCGAGGGAGCCGGAACCTTACTATCCTCCAGCGAGGGAGCCGGAACCTTACTATCCGCCCAGACAAGAGGCTCCGGCTCCGGCTCCGGCTCCGGCTCCAGAGCCGGCTCCGGCTCCGGCTCCGGCTCCGGCTCCGCCGTCGATTCCTGAATCGGCTGGGCCTCCTGATGCTAATTTGCTCCCGGAGTAATTGGGTTTTCTGGCGATCGAGCTCTAACATCTCAAATCTAAAATCGAGTGAGTAATTTGCAACTGCTGTCGATCGATAACGACCCCATTTTCCGGCTGGGATTGCGAGTCGCCTGCGAACAATCTCCAGACTTGGAGGTTGTCGCAGAGGTTTCGACTGTCTCGGAGGCCGTGGAGGTTTTAGAAGCTCGCTCCCTTGACTCTGGAGCGGCCGAGAAGCCTCCTGATTTGGCAATTTGGGGTGTTGAGACCTTAAATTTGCGATCGGGTCAAAATTCGGCGCTGGCAGTTTGTCGCGAACTCAAAAGTTTGTACCCGAACCTGCCGCTCTTGCTGCTAGGCGAACCGCTGACACCGGAGTTGTTGGCGGTCGTACAAGCTGCGGGCGCGAATGGCTATTGTCCTAAAGGTAGAGATATTTCCCTGACAATGGAAGCTATTCGCGCAGTGGGTTCTGGCAGCACTTATTGGCCGGCGGATGCGGCAGCTAACTCGAAAATACAACTAAATTCAGCCGTAGTTGCAGCAATAGAAAACTCAGCAGCAATTGCTGCTGAAGAAAATCCAGATGATCCGATAGTCGATCGCCCTTTACGCCAAAATATCCTGACTGATGCTTGTCTGTCTGGATTGCGGGAAATAGACGCAGCTTTGGCGCTTGTCAAAGCTGATTTAGAAGAGGTGAAAGCGGCAGATGCGACGGATTTGCCCTCTATTTTAGACCGGGTTGTAGTCAGCGGACGCCGCCGAGAATTGCTGGCTGCTCGTTGGATTGTCAGTCAGTTATTATTTGAATCAAGAGGGCGATCGGGCCGGGCTCAAGGTAAAAAGAAGCAAGAGGGCGATCGGGCTTCGCTCAAGGTAAAAAGAAGAGAGAAGACAGAAGGAAAAGCAGAGAATTTGTTGAATAATTCTCAGTTGCAAGTCGCGAAATCTCAAGTTGCAGCGAAATCTTTGGTGGTGGCGAATGATTGGCAAGGGAGTTTGTTTGACTCGGCGGCTGCTAAATTGCAGTTTGATTTGGTGAATTTGACTGGCGTGCCTTTGGAAATCGATATTTTGCGATCGGCTCAAAAGCGCGAATTGATGAGTTCCATCCTGCGGAAGTTAGAGGATTTGCTGGAAGAATTGCGCTTTTCGCAAGTGCAGCCAACTCAATTGTCGGCAAAAATGCCTGCTATTTTGCGGGATTTGTGGGAAGCAACAATCATAGATTTTTTTGGCAAATATTACACGCTGCAAACGGGAGAAAATCTGCTTTTAGACAACACTCAAACAAGCTTAAAACTGCCAGAAAGTCAAGCGGTAAGCGCTGCTAATCTACTCAACGGCAGTAGCAGCGTAGAAATGGTGCCGGTGCTGCTGGCAGAAGAAACAGCAGTGGCCGCAGAAATCCTTGACAAAATACCGATGACTGTTGATTTTTTTGCCCATTTATTATTTGAAAGTCCTCTGACAGTTGGCAATCTTTCTTGTGTTGCTGGCAGCCCGCAAGCGATGCAGCGAGCGGAGGCTTTGTTAGAAAATTTGGCAATTCAAATTGCTAGCGGAGTAGTGCAGCCCCTGCTCAATAATTTTGCAAATATTGAGGAAATCAAGCAAAATTTTTACGATGGAAAGTTGATTTCGACGCGGGAAATTGAGCGGTTTCGGAATAATTTATCGTGGAGATATCGCTGGGATAGCTATTTTGTGGAACCAAAAGCTATTTTTGAAAGCAGATTTTGGCTGTTTGTTTTGGGCGATGCGGGAATTAAGAGAATTTCTATTTATGCTCCGAGAAATCGAGAGTTAGCACAGCTTTCTGGGCTGCAGTTGGTGTTGACTTTGCTGCTGGAAGCTAGGGATGCGATCGCGCCAAGGGTTCGCGCGGTGATTTCGCTGTTGGGTGCTGCTGTTGTTTACGTTTTGACTCAGGTAATAGGGCGGGGAATTGGTTTGATCGGGCGGGGAATTATCCAGGGAATTGGTAATTCTTTGCAGGATAGCAAGTTTGGGAAAAATGGGTGATGAGAAGTTCGGCAGCGGATTGTGTAACGGATTTAACGGATTTGATATAATTGGTAATTGCTAATTGGTGATTGGTGATTGGTGGTATTATAGATAATGACTTAATTATATAAGGTTGAATTTTTATGAGTATTATGATTGCGATCGATGCCGATCGCATAAACAGTTTAGATTTGTCTCCGGTGCGTAGTGCGATCGAACAGTGGCTGGCATCGGGGGCGATCGCCCAAAACGAACAACAGGTACAATTTGAAATTGAGTATCCGCGCGAAGAATTAGATCCGCGAGAAATCTCGGAACTTCCCGAAGTGCGGCTGTGGTTTATTCGCTTAGATGCTTGTTATCCTTGGCTGCCATTTGTTCTGGATTGGAAAGGGGGAGAATTGGCGCGCTATGCGGCGATGTTGGTGCCGCACCAGTTCCACCGCACCCAAGGCATTCAGTACAATCCTGAAGCTTTGGAAATGTTTTTGATGAGCAAAATTTTTGTGTTGACTGATTGGTTGAACCAGCAGGGAATTCCCAGTAAATCGAAGTTGATGGCGATGTCGCAGATGTTTGGTTACGATTTAGATGACGCTTTTTTTGATGTGATCGTCCCGCATAAATAAAAGCTCTGATCTCTAATTAACATCATCCTAATTAGGTAAATGAGTCTATACCTTAAGACTTACGTACAAAGGTGTAAACCCGGTTTTTTTCCTTGTGGGGCGAACTGGAAAAAAAACCGGGCGGTTGAAACCGCGGCTATACAAACAAAACCCGCCTCCGCGGGTTGAAGAACAGGCGGTGAAAATTACGTTTTACATTATTTTCTTCAGTCCGCGGAGGCGGACATCGTTTTTGTAGACGCGGTTTCAACCGCCGTCTGATCTTAATTAATCTTAATAGTAACCGCAAAACGGTTTTAATACAATGCTTTGACCAGCGCGATTAGCAATTTTGTTGCTTGACTTCACACTTTTCTCAGAATTTAGAGTTAGCTTAGATAAACACCGATCGCCCGATTCAATCGATCGAGGAAATTGCCCATGAAAACAGATTACCTCATCGTCGGCAGTGGTTTATCAGCACTGGTTTTCGGAGCTTTGATGGCAAACTCCGGCAAAATCGTACACATCCTCGAAGCTCACGAACACCCAGGAGGCTTTGGCCACACCTTTACAATGGCCAAAAAATACACGTTTAATGCTCAATTCCACTACGTTTGGGACTGCGGCGAAGGACATACAGTCAATCGAGTCCTAAAAAAACTCAATCTCGATCGCGATGTCACCTTTGAACGCTACGATCCGAATGGCTACGACCACATGAGAATGCCTGGGTACGCACTGGATATTCCCTCGGAACCAGAGGAACTAATCCGGCGATTGTCGGCGCTGTTTCCCGAAGCAAGCGAGAGAATTCGCAAATTCGTCAACGAAGTCGAGCAAACCGGCGCGGGACTCAGAAAACTCGCTCCTCCCGTCAAGCCAATTGAATTGCTCAAAAATTTCGGTGACGTATTCTGCGCCATCCAACACCTCAATAGTACACTTCAGGACGTTTTCGACAAGTTCCAACTCCCGCAAGCCGCCCAAACCCTATTAGCCCTGCAATGGCCCGACTTTTTGCTCCCTCCTAACCAGCTTTCTTTCTATGCTTGGATTGCCTTGTTTCGAGGCTATCAAGAAGGTGCATTTTACCCGACGCAGCATTTTGAAAATGTCATCAATTCTTTAGTTAAAGTCATTGAATCTAACGGCGGGAAAGTTTTACTAAACCATGAAGTCACGAATTTCAGGCTAACAGATAGAACTGTCACGGGAGTTGAAGCGATGGATTTGACCACGCATCAAACCCATGAATTCACGGGCGACACGGTGATTTGCAACCTCGACCCCAAACGAGCGGCCAAGATGATTGGAGAGGAACTGTTCTCTAAAACAGTGCGGCGGAAACTCAACTATGAGTATTCTGCATCTAACTACATGGTGTACTGTGTTGTCAAAGATATCGATCTCCGAGACTATGGATTTGGCAAGTGGAATACGTTTCATTCCGAACACTTGGATCTGAATGAAGCTTTTGCTCAAATGTACGATAAAAACGATTTTTCTCGTCCGAGTTTTGCGATTACTACGCCGACTTTTTTGACAGAAGCGCGGCGGGATTGTCCAGAAGATTGTCAAATTGTGGAATTTCTGACTGTTGCTAATTATGGTTATTTTAAGCAACTTTGGGAGAGTGATAAAAAAGCTTACAGGCAGAAGAAACAAGAGATTCTGGACTCGATTTTAGATGTTGTTGAAAAACACTATGTTCCAGATTTTCGCAAACACATGGTTTTTCATATTACCGGAAGTCCTACGACTAACGAGCGCTTCTGTTGGTGTCCTAACGGCAATTCCTACGGTTCTACTCTAACACCGAAAAACATGGGGGTCGATCGACTAAATCACGAAACATCCCTTAACAATTTCTACTTCTGCAATGCCTCATCGGGCTATCCAGGCTTTGCGCCGACATTTTGGACGGGGGCGCTGCTTTATCAACGTTTATCCGGGGATGCGATTTTAGGGTGAGATAATACGGCGGTTGAAACCGCGTCTACACAAACGATGTCCGCCTCCGCGGACTAAAGAAAATAACGTAATTTTAACCGCACAGTTCTTCAACCCGCGGAGGCGGGTTTTGTTTGTGTAGACGCGGTTTCAACCGCCCAGATGCAGACGGCGGTTGAAACCGCGTCTACACAAACGATGTCCGCCTCCGCGGACTAAAGAAAATAACGTAATTTTAACCGCACAGTTCTTCAACCCGCGGAGGCGGGTTTTGTTTTTGTAGACGCGGTTTCAACCGCCCAGTCTTCTTAGGAGTAAACCATGAGAATTGCAATTGTTGGGGGCGGAGCTAGCGGTATGGCCACAGCCTACTGGCTCAACAAACAGGGACACCACGTCACTGTTTTGGAAAGGGAGCCTATTTTAGGCGGACACATTCGGACGCTAAATAAAAATGTTTTGCCAAATCAATCTGAGTGCAATGAAATATTAGAAAATGGGGTGCTAGAATTTCCCACGGTGTTTTACAATTTTATTGCTTTAATGCAGGAATTAGGCGTTGAATTAGAACCAGTGCAGATTGGTTCGGCGCTATTTTTTAAAGATGGCAGTCACTTTTTGTCTGCGGTTTCAATTAAAAAAAATTTCACGGGAATCCAACGCCTGATCGAATATTTGCGACTTGATAGCCTGTACGCTCGTTCGGCTGGATTTATTTTAAAAATGCGGTTTGCCAAACAGCACGATTTCGACGATATCGCGCTTTCTCAGATTTTGAAAAGTTCGTGCATCCGCAACGATTGGCTGAAGTTGCTGACGATGTACAGCTACTCGATACCGTTTGAATTGCTCGACGATTTCCCGGCCCAATTGGCGATGCCTGTTTTGTGCGATTATGCCTTGGTTAATTGGTTGAGGATTAAAGGGGGAGTATATTCTTACATTGAAAAGATTCTGGAGCGATTTAAGGGCGATATACTGCTGAATGTGGAGATTGCCAAGATTTTTAGAAGTGCTGATGCTGTAAAAATTGTGCTTTCTAATGGGGAGATTCAGGAATTTGATCAGGTGGTTTTTGCGATGCCGCCAGACCAGGTAATGAGGCTGTTGGCTGACCCGACGGATGCAGAAACGAAGCGGTTTTCGGCGTGGAAAGCCAATTATGCCACGACTGTGCTGCATTCGGATACTTCGATGTACGATCGCTACGGCATCCGCAAATTGTCAGAATTTGATTTTTTCGAGACGGACAAGGGATGGGGCTATAATGCGAGCTTGAATCAGCTTTGCGCTATCTCGTCGCCGCGAAAGTACAGCTTAGCATTTCGACTGGAAGAGTCGATCGACCAAAACCAGATTATTCACATTCAAAAACATCACACACCCATGTATAGTGTCGAGTCTTTTCGATACCGAGACGAAGTTATCGAGACTAACGGCGAGAACCACACTTATCATGCGGGAGCTTATTTGGGGGATGGTTTGCACGAAGGAGCGATTACCTCTGCTTTGCGAGTCGCGAAATTAATCGGCTAAACTGCGACAATATCCGCCACTGTTAGGTAGACACCATAGCTCACAGGTGCAGCCTTTGTTGATCCGGCTAACACAGTACCCTCAAAGTTAGCTCCGATGAATGTTACGCCACTCAAGTCGGCTTCGCTCAAGTCGGCATAACACAGCCTAGCCCCATCGAGATTTGCCTGCACCAAAGAAACTCCCACCAGATTTGCCCTGGTTAAATCTGCTCCCATCAACTTGACACCCCGCAACTGAGCACCGCTGAGATTGGCTGCTACCAAGTTCGAGCTTTCCAAATTAACCCCGTTCAGTTTGGATTCGCTGAGGTTAACGCCATTGAGATCCGTCCTGCTGAGGTCGATGCCATTGATGTAAGCTTTCCTGAGATTGATGCCTGTTAGTTCAGCGGCAAAGAGCTTTGCACCGCTAAATTTTGCCCCTCCGCAGTTAGCCCAGTTGAGGTTGGCTCCCGTGAGGTTCGCGCCCCGCAGGTTGGCGAATTGGAGGTTAGCCGTACATAAATTGGCGTTCCAGAGGATGGCGATCCGCAGGTTACTACCTATGAGTTGGGCACCGCTCAACTTGGCCCTGGGGAGTTTTGCTTTGACGAGGAAAGCTCCGTTGAGATTGGCTTTCGTGAGGTCTGCGTCGGCTAGTCTGGCTTGGCCCATTTTGGCAAAACTCAGATTTGCCCTGCAAAGGTTTGCGCCGTTGAGTGCTGCTTTGGTCAGATGCGCCCGACTCAGGTTAGCTCCCGCAAGGTTAGCCCTCGAAAGGTTTATTCCGTCCAAGATAGCTCCGCTGAGGTTGGCTCCGCTCAGCTCGGCCTCTGCAAAGTCTCTTTTGCCATTTTCGTAGTCTTTGAGTAGCTCGGTTACTTCCATAGCGGTTAGATTCCTAATAGCGAAAATTTATCTAGAAATTCTTAGCTCTTTATACATATTTTATATCTAACGGAGCGGAGGCGATCGCACTTTCGAGAAAGCTACAAACTAACTTAATATTTCTCAATATACTTGATTTTTTTGGCAACACTGCGGACGAGTTCTAGACAGTCAACGGTAGCATAGGGGTTTGAGGGGAGCGGTGCGAGGGCTGCGCTGGCCGAAGCACGCTATAGGCTTTCCGGTAAATAAAGAGTTTGAGGCTGCGACCTCGAAACTGTCCGGTTAAAAGTATTTCCGACATTTTACCGATGATATCTGTAGGGATTTGTGGATTTGCCTAACGGTAGATGCTCTTTGTGCAAAATCTGGTCTGTCATCTACCAAAAATTATCAAAAATCAACCGCCAATAATCTTGTGTCTGCTAAAAAGACCACACTAAAATAAGTTTGTAGTGAGGACTTTAGTCCTCACTACAAACCTATTCTATTAAGGGTAATTGACCGGCTACACTCTCAGATCCGTTTTAGCCAACAGATTTTAATTGCAGTTAGACAGATGTTTCAATCTATGTTATGCTGAGTTAAAAGAGAGGAATCATTATGTCAAAAGAAAAGAAAAGCAACAAAGAAGTCAAAAAGCCCAAGAAACAGCCTGACGCTGCGGCTAAGCCGAAGGATGACAAAAAAAAATCATGGTAGCAGTGACGGCAGCAAGTAGAGATAGCAGACGCTCTCGGGATGGCTATTAATGCTGTGCAATTGTCATTACTCTAATTTTAAACATCGAAACAGGTTTTGGGGATGCTCCCAAAACCTGTTTTTTGTGTCATGTCGCTCGAATATTAATCATCAGATTCGTTTGTAGTGAGGAATGCGAGTCCTCAGATTATCAGGACTCGCATTCTTCACTACAAACCTTGTTTATTATTGGTAATTGATCGGTTAATTTACTCATAAAAAATATAGCTCGATCGCCCAAATAGCTCAAAATCCGCTCATAGAGATATTTGAGTCACAGAAATATTACCACCAAAACACACGTCAACATCAGTTCCCGCCGCCCGATCGCGATTCCCATATTCTCCGACATAATAAAAATATTCTCCCTCCATTTTGTACTCAACCGGCAGCGGCTGAGTCGAAGGCTTGCAAAACACAATTTCCGGTTCCGCACTTCCCGGCGCTAAATGTGGCAAATTCACATTCCAGAAACACCCAGGCTTTGATTCCCGGTTGAGCAAATCCGCCAACACCCGCGATGTCC
>Ga0335397_10011430_pt1 | contig 10931 bp, 9 predicted proteins | sample MAT04_FD_205740 | JGI IMG/M metagenome (GOLD analysis project Ga0335397, IMG submission 205740) | Freshwater microbial communities from Lake Fryxell liftoff mats and glacier meltwater in Antarctica - MAT-04 (spades assembly) (version 2) ...
AAAGGGAGGGGGAGGGGACGGGGGAGGGGGAGGGGACGGGGGAGGGGAACGTCGGTCCGGGGGACGGACGCGCCGCGCGCCCACGCAGGGCGGGTGCGTAGGGGCGGAGGACGACGCGCGGCGACCTCGCCGCGACCTCGCGCAAGACGTCGGCCTCGGCGCGTCGTCGTGCGACGAGGACCGGGTCGGTGACGACGAGCGGCGTGAGGCACGCGTTCACGACCCACGCGGCGACCGGAATCCCGGCGCGGCGCAGGTCGTCCTCGAGCGCCATCGCCTCGTGGACGGGCGTCGGCTCGGCCAGCGTCACCACGAGGACCGACGCGAAGGCGGGGTCGCGCAGTCGCGGGAGCAGCGCTCGCACCTCGGGGGGCGCGGTGCCCGCGCTCCGCGCCACGTCGCGGTGGTACGCCTGTGCCGCATCGAGCAGGAGGACCGTGTGGCCGGTGGGGGCCGTGTCGATCACGACGACCCGGTCCGTGCCCTCGGCGACGACGCGCGCGAGGGCGCGGAACACCGAGAGCTCCTCGGTGCACGGCGAACGCAGGTCCTCCTCGAGGAGCGCGCGCCCATCGTCGTCGAGGTCCTTCGCGGCGGCGAGGACCTCCGCGGCATACGCGGCGACCTCGCGGCGGGGGTCGATCCGGTCGACGGTGAGCGACGGCGTCGCGACGGCCTCCGCGCGTCCTGCGGGGTCGGTCGTCGTGAGGTGGACGCGGAGACCGCGGCGCGCGAGCGCCGCGGCGAGGTCGCCCGCGACGCGCGACTTGCCGACGCCGCCCTTGCCCACCGTGAGGACGACGCCACGGCCGCGGCGCGCGATCGCGTCCACGAGCCCCTCCCACGTCTCCGTGGGGGTGGGCCTGGGTGCGGGCGTGGGCAGCGGCGCGGGCGCGGACGCCGGCGGGTCGCCGACGCCCGTCGCGAACGCCCGCACCGCGGCGAGCCCGACGACGGCGTACCGCGCGAGCGGCAGCACGACGCGGGGGAGGGCGGCGAGGGCGCCGGGCATCGCGTCCAGCGCCGCGCGGCCGCGGGCCTCGAGGTCGAGGGCCACGAGATCGTCGCGGTCCGTCGCCGTGAACACGCCGTTCGTCACGAAGCGGAGGCGCCGCACGCCGAGCGCCGCGAGCTCGCCGCGCGCGCGGTCGGCCTCGGCCAGCGAGGCGGCGTCGGGGCGCGCGACGAGGATCACGGTGGTGGTCGCGGGGTCGGCGAGCGCGTCGCGCGCGGCGGCGTAGAGCCCGCGTTGCGCGGCGAGCGCGGCGAGCGGCCCGAGGCACGAGGCCCCGGACGCGCTCGCGTCGAGGAAGCGGGTCCAGGCGGCGGGGAGCTCCAGCAGGCGCAGCGTGTGGCCCGTCGGCGCGGTGTCGAACACCACGTGGTCGAAGCCCGCCGTCGCGTCGGGGGCCGCGAGGAGCCGCGCGAAGTGTTCGAACGCCGCGATCTCGACGGTGCACGCGCCCGACAGTTGTTCCTCCACGCTGGCGATCGCCTCGGGGGGCAGGACGCCGCGGTAGGGGGCGAGCAGCCGCTCGCGGTAGGCCCGCGCTGTCGCCACCGGGTCCACGTTCGTCGCGCAGAGGTTCGGGACGCCGGGCACCGGCGTCGCGGGTCCGTCGAGCGCGATCCCGAGGACCTCGTCGAGGTTCGACGCCGGATCCGTGCTCACGAGGAGGACGCGCCGGCCGGCGTCGGCAAGGAGGAGCGCCGTCGCGCACGCGACCGATGTCTTGCCCACGCCGCCCTTGCCCGTCAGGAACACCGCGCGCGTCGCGTCGCGCGCGACCGTGGCGAGCGGGGCGGGGGGCGCGGGGGACGGGGCGGGGCGCACGGGCGTCACGCGATCGGGGCCGCCGGGAGGGGGAGGCCGAACGCGGCGAACAACTCGGCCCGCGGGGGGTAGCGCCCCGTCGCCAGCACGCGCCCGTCGGCGAGCACGACGGGCAGGCACGCGACGCCGCCCTGCTCGAGCGCCGCCCGCACAGCGGCGTGGTCGGCGAAGGCCCCGGGCTCCTGGGCGAGGTTGTGCCGCTCGATCGCGACGCCCTGGCGGCGGAGGCGCGCGAGGTCGCCGGCGAATCTCGGGAGGTCCGGGTCGCTCGTGGGGCCGCAGACGCCGGTCGCGCAGCACAGCGCAGGGTCGAAGACCTCGAGGCGGCCGTTCACGGGGAACCTCCCGGGCCCGGCGGGCCCGTCACAGGGTCGAGACGAGGGCCTTCCAGCGGCGCAGGACGCGGGGCTCGATGCAGTAGCAGACGCGAGGCCCGTCGATCGTCCCGCGGACGAGCCCCGCCTGTTTGAGGACCTTCAGGTGCTGCGAGACCGTGGACTGCGCCAGGGGCAGCGCGTCGACGAGGTCGCCGCAGACGCACGTCGTGCGGTGCGCGAGCAACCGCAGGATGCGCACGCGGGCCGGGTGACCCACCGCCTTGCACAGCGCCGCGAACTCGCGGTCGTCGGGGCGGTCGCGCGCGGACCGGGCAACGCGCGCCGGTCGTGCGGCGCCGACCGGCGCGCAGGTCGCAGGGGTGCAGGCGGCGGCGCGTCGGACGACCATCGTGTTTCTACGATAGGTCGGTCGGCGGGGAACGGCGCGGGATTCACCCGACGCGCGGCGGGAGGATCGGACGGGGCGCGTCCGATTTCGCGTCGCCCGTGGACGAGTCCGGGTTCGCGTCGCGGCGCGCGGGTCAGGGGTTCGCGTGCGCCCGCGGCGGCGCCTTGCCCTCGAGGGTGCGCTGTTCGTCGGGCGTCGCGCCGTCGGGACCGAACACGGTGAGGACGCACGTGCCGAGCGTCTTCGCGGCCCACTCGGCGAGCGCCACCGCCTCCGCGCGGGTGTCGCGCGTGCCCACGTACTGCGGGGCGCGCGACTGGATGACATCGAAGCGGTGGTCGAGGCGCGGGCGGACGGCGACGGTGGAGGCGGGCGGCGCGACGGGCTTCATGAGGGTCCCCGTTCTGACCGACTTCCGAGGAAGCGCCAAGCACCGCCCGCCGTGCCGGGTGCCTCGCGCCCGGTGGGCGTCCCCCCCCCGAACGAATCTCCCTGGCTCGCCCCGCCCTTTCCGGACCCCCGATGTCGCCCCGCCGCCCCTCCGGCCCGCCGCGCCGCCCTGCCTCGCCGCGGTCGGAGAAGCCGGGTGCGGCCGGGAAGCGACCGTCGGCGCGGGCGCGGGGGGAGACCCACCGGGGGCTCCCGGCGCTGCCCCCGCCGGCGTACGTCGACCGCACGAGGGATGCGTCGATCAACGTCCTGTTCCTCATGCCCTGGGTGGGGATCTACCTCCTCTGCTGGTTCACCGTCGGCTCGGAGGTCGAGAACCAGGTGGCCGCCTCGCTCGGGCGGCTCCTCGGCGCGCTCGGTCGCACGGGCCGCCTGCTGGCGGCGCTCGGCGCGGCCGTCGGCCTGCTCGGATTCCTCGCGGCGCGGCACCGCGCCCCGCGACGGACCGACGCCCCGGTGTTCACCGGCATGGTGCTCGAGGGGATCGCCTACGGACTCCTGCTCGAGACCGTGGCGTGGGGGCTGACGCGCCTCCTCCCGGTCGGGCGCTGGATGGGGATCGGCCTCTACCACCTCCCCCGCGGGCTCGCGGAGGTGCGCACCCTCGGGATCGCGATCGGCGCGGGGCTCTTCGAGGAACTCGTCTTCCGGGGCGTCCTCTGCCTCGGACTCCACCACCTCCTGCGCCTCGTGCTGGGGGCCCACCGCGCCCTCGCGGGCACGATCGCGGTCGTGGTGTCGGCGGCGATCTTCTCCGCTTACCACCACTGGGGCGCGGGCGGGGAGCCGTGGGAGGCGGTGCGGTTCACGTTCCGGCTCCATGCCGGGATCGTGCTCGGCGCGGTCTTCCTCACGCGCGGCCTGGGCATCGCCGTGCTCGCCCACTCGTTCTACGACGTCCTCGTCCTGCTGGACCGCCCGTACCCGTAGGGCGGCGTCCGGCCGCCGGCGCGCCATCCGGGCGACCCGCGCGCCGTCGTTCAGCCGCGGATGCCGTACTCGGGCCAGCGACGGTCGACGAGGGCCTTCGTGGCTGCGTCCACCTCCATCACCTCGGGGTAGCCCGGCTTCATGCGCGCGTCGATCACGGCGGGCGCGAGCAGCCCCGTGTGGAAGCGCGTGGTCACGGCCTCGCGGCCGTGCAGATCGCGCGCGGGCTCCATCCGCGTGAACGTCGTCCACAGGAACAACTCGGGGCTGCGCGTCGCCTCGTCGACGTCGTCCACCACCACCAGCAGCGGCCAGTCCGCGAACGCGGGGTGCCGCGCGACCCGGACCGCCGCCGCCGCGTCCTCGGCGTACGGGAGGCCCTGCACGACGAGGCAGCCCGGCGCGAAGGGCACGGCGCGCGCGACGCCGGCGGGCAGGCTGCCCGCGAACGCCGACGGGAGGCTCCGCTTCGCGGGGCCCGTCGCGAGCAACACCAGCTTGCTGCCACGGTGGAGCGCGGGCCCCGTGTAGTCGAGGGTGTCCTGCGCGGTCTGCCCGAGCACGAGCGCGTCGGTCCGCCAGTCGAGGCGCGCGAGCAGGTGGGGGACGAGGACGCGCGCGTCGCGTAGCGAGACGTCGGGGTCGTCCACCACCACGAGGCACTTCGTGAGCGAAAGCTGGCCCTCGCCGAGGATCCGCAGCGCACCGCCCAGGGCCTCGCGCGCGTAGCGCTCCGGCCGCACGCGCGCCGCGGCGAGGCTGTGGAAGCCCGTCTCGCCGAACGCCCAGATCTCGCGGACCGCCGGCATCACCAGCGGGAACAGCGGCGAGAGCAGGTCCTGGAGGAAGTCCCCGATGTAGTAGTCCTCCTGCCGCGGGCGGCCGACGACCGTGGCCGGAAAGATCGCGTCCTTCCGCCGGAAGACCTTCTCGACGCGGAAGACCGGGAAGTCGTGCGCGAGCGAGTTGTAGCCGAAGTGGTCGCCGAACGGGCCCTCGCTGCGCCGCTCGCCGGCCGCGATCGTCCCGTGGAACGCGAACTCGCACGCGGCGACGAGCGGGTGCGGCGCCTTCCCGTGGACGCGGGGGAGGCGTTCGCCGAGGAGCAGGCTCGCGAGCAGCAGCTCGGGCACGTCCTCCGGGAGCGGCGCGATGGCCGCGAGGACGAGCGCGGGCGGGCCGCCGAGGAACACCGTCGCCGGGAGGCCGCGGCCGAGGCGCTCGGCCTCGTGGTGGTGGAAGCCGCCGCCCTTGTGGATCTGGAAGTGCATGCCCGTCGTGGTCGCGTCGTGGACCTGCATGCGGTACATGCCGAGGTTCGGCTTCCCGGAGGTCGGGTGCTCCGTGTACACGAGCGGCAGCGTGAGGAACGGGCCGCCGTCGCTGTGCCACGACGTGAGGGCGGGGAGCCGGCGGAGGTCGGGCGCCTCCTCGACCTCGGTCACCGGACCCTTCGACCGCCGCTTCATGCCGACCCGCAGCGCCTCCCACGCGAGGCCCCGCAGCTTCCAGAGCTTGCCGAGCGACGGGGGCAGGGCGGTCTCGGCCGCGTGCACGACGCGCTCGACGAACTGGCGCGGCCGGGCGCCGAAGGCCAGGGTCGTGCGCTCGAGCGTCCCGAAGAGGTTCGTGACGACCGGGAACGCGGCGCCCTTCGGGCGGCGGAAGAGGAGCGCCGGCCCGCCGCGCGCGATGACGCGCCGGTGGATCTCCGCGAGCTCGAGCCGCGGGTCGACCTCGGCCGTGACTTCGACGAGCTCGCCGCGGTGGCGGAGGAGGTCGAGGAACGCGCGGAGGTCGGGCACCGGGGCGTCGGACATGGGGGCGATCGTACCGGACGGTCGTCGGGGGCCCGTCCGTCGGCCGGGAGGCCGTTCCGCCCGCGCCCGACGGGGGAGGCGACGGCGCGGGTGCTACCCTCGGCCCGTGCGCATCGTCGTCGGCATCTCCGGGGCCAGCGGGACCGTCTACGGTCAGCGGCTCGTCGCGCGCCTCGCGGAGGCGGGCGTCGAGGTCTTCCTCACCATGAGCAAGACCCTCGAGAAACTCTTCCCCGCCGAGCTGGGGCTCCCCTGCGACGTGAACGATCCGGATCTCGCGGCGCTCTTCGGCGCGGCGGCGGTCCCGCACCTCCGGTACCGGCGCCCCGACAACGTCGCCGCCGACATCGCGTCGGGCACGTTCGTCGTGGACGGCACCGTGATCTGCCCCGCGAGCACGGGGCTCGTCGGCCGCCTGTCGGTGGGGGCCTCGACGAACCTGCTCGAGCGGGCGTGCGACGTCGCGCTCAAGGAGCGGCGCACCCTCGTGATCGTGCCGCGCGAGACGCCCCTCTCGACGATCCACCTCGAGGGGCTGTTGAAGCTCTCCCAGGCCGGCGCGACGATCCTGCCGGCGTCGCCCGGGTGGTACCACCGCCCGCAGTCCACCGACGACCTCGTGGAGTTCGTGGTCCAGAAGGTCTTCGACCGCCTCGGGATCCGGCGCGACCTGATCACCCGCTGGGGCGGGGCGTGACCGGGGCCGCGACGGACGCCGGGGCGGCCCCCCTCGGCGGGACGCCCGCGGCGGGCCCGCGGGCCGGCGGCGGGCCCGTGCGCCGCACGCTGGAGATGATCCGCTTTTCCCACAGCGTGTTCGCGCTGCCGTTCGCGCTGCTCGCGCTCGTTCTCGCCGGCGACGGCTGGCCGGCCGCGCGCGTGCTCGCGCTCGTCGTCGTCGCCATGGTGGCCGCGCGCAGCGCCGCCATGGCGTTCAACCGCGTGGTCGACCGCGACGTGGACGCGCGCAACCCGCGCACGGTGGGCCGCCATCTCGTCGCGGGTACGCTCTCCGTCGGATTCGCCAAGGCCTTCACGCTCGGCTGCGTCGCCGTCTTCGTCGCGTGCGCCGCCCTGCTCAACCGGACCGCGCTGCTCCTCTCGCCCGCGGTGCTGGCCGTGCTCCTCGGTTACTCGTACCTCAAGCGGTTCACGGCCGCCGCCCACTTCGGCGTGGGCCTCGCGTTGGGCCTGTCGCCCCTCGGGGCGTGGGTCGCGGGCGCGGGCGGCCTCGTCGGCGACCTGCGGGTGCCGCTCGCCCTCGGGGCCGCGGTGCTCCTCTGGGTCGCCGGGTTCGACGTCATCTACGCGTGCCAAGACGCCGACGTGGACCGCCGCGAGGGCCTCCACTCGATCCCGGCGCGCCTCGGGGTCCCGGGCGCGCTGCGCGTGGCCCTGGCCTGCCACGTCGTGTGCCTCGCCGCCTTCGTGGCGGTGGCGGTGCTCGCGGGCCTCCGGTGGCCGTACCTGGCGGCGGTGGGCGTCGCGGCGGCGCTCCTCGCCTACGAACACGCGATCGTCTCGCCCCGGGACCTCACCCGCGTGAACGTCGCGTTCTTCAACGTGAACGGGATCGTGGCGCTGTTCATCGGCGCCGCGGGCATCGCGGACGTCCTCGCCCGCTGATCCCCGGGCCTCGCGTCCCCGGGAACGGCGTCGGACGACGGCGGGGCCGGGCGTGCGCTGCGGTCGGGGGACGGCGCCCGTAGACTCCCAAGGATGGTCGCCGTTCCCGTGCCCGGACCCGACGTCGTCGAGCGCTTCGCGCGCGCGGCGGACCTGCCGTCGGTCGTCGTGTTCGCGGGCGAGGAGGCGTTCTTCGCCGACGAGGGCGTCGCGACGATCTCGAGGGCGCTCTTCCCGCAGGGCGACCCGGGCGGCGCGGTGGTCACGCTCGACGCGGGGCTGCCGGCCGACGCGGACAAACTCGCGACGGTCCTCGAGGAACTGGCCACGCCTTCGTTGTTCGGCGAGGGCAAGCTGGTCGTGATCCGGCGGGCCGAGGCCCTCGGCGGCGCGGCGGCGGCCGACCCCGACGACGAGGACGGCGACGACGGGGGCGACGACGAAGAGGCCGCGCCGGCGCCGCGCGCGACCCGCGCCGCCGACCCCCCGCCCGCCAAAGGGGCGGCGAAGGACGTGGCGCGGGGCGCGAAGGGGGCCCCGAAGACGACCCGGCGCGCGAGCCCCATCACGACGCTCGTGAAGGCGGCGGCGGCGGCGGCGCAGCCCGGAGCCGTGCTCGTCCTCGTGACGCGCAAGCCCGTGAAGGGCAAGGGGAGCGTGTCGGCCGACGCGATCGCGAAGACCGGGGCCGCGCTCGTCGACTGCCGCCGGCTCTACGACGCGCCGCCGCCGTGGGCGCGCGGCGGCTCGGTGTACGACACCGAGGTCGTGAAGTTCCTCGTGCGGCGCGCGAAGGCGCTCCACGGGAAGGCCCTCGACCCGCGCACCGCCTACGCGCTCGTGGTGCGGCGCGGGGCCGGCCTGTCGGGCCTGGCGGTCACGCTCTCGACGCTGGCGGCGTATGTCGGCACGCGCCCGGCGATCGTGGAGGCCGACATCGCCGCGACGGTCGGCGAGACGCGCGAGGACCCCGCGTGGGTGCTGGCCGATGCCGTGCTCGAGCGGGACGTCGCGCGCGCGCTCGAGCTGACGGGTGCCGCGTTCGAGCGCGGGCTCTCCGACGGCAAGGGGCGCGTGGCGATCCGACCCGAGGCGATCTTCCCCATGCTCGTGGGCGCGTTGCACACGGCGTGGCGTCGGGCGCTCGTGGTGGCGGAGGCCGCGGGCCGGGGCGAGGACCCGGCGGCTGCGCCGGCGCTCGCGGGCCTGCCCGGTTTCGTCGTCGAGCGGGTGATCAAGCAGGCCGGTCGCCGCGACCCGGACGACCTGCTCGCGCGCCATCGTGCGTTCGTGGACGCCGAGGCCGGGGTGCGGGGGGGCGGTGTTCCGCCCCGCCTGGCCGCCGAGCGCCTCGTGGTGGTCCTCACCGGTGGGAGCTAGCCGGGACCCCGGCCCGCCACCACGGGTTCGTTCCGATCCCCCGACGTCGCGCCCGCGCGCGCACGGCCCCGCGCCCCCGCACGCGCCCCCTCGTGCGCCTGCGCCGCGGTCCCGCCGGGAGGCCCGGCCGCGCTTCGCGGCGGCCCGCCGCGAACGCGGCCGTCCTCCCCGGACTCGATCGCGCCTGGGCCGCCGCGCCGTCCCCTCCGTGCGCTAGGTTGGCGACCATGGGCCGAATTCGGACACTGCCGACGCATGTGGTGAATCAGATCGCGGCGGGCGAGGTGGTGGACCGCCCGGCGTCGGTGGTGAAGGAACTCGTCGAGAACGCCCTCGACGCCGGGGCCCGGCGCGTCGAGGTCCGGCTGGCCGAGGGCGGCAAGGCCCGCATCGAGGTCCGCGACGACGGCTGCGGCATGGACGCCGCCGACCTCGCCGCCGCCTTCCTTCCGCACGCGACGAGCAAGCTCGGCAGCGTCGAAGACCTCGACCACATCGCGAGCCTCGGCTTCCGTGGCGAGGCGCTCGCCAGCATCGGCAGCGTCGCCCGCGCGACGATCACCTCGCGCCCGCAGGGGGCCGACGCCGGCGGCGCCGTGGAGGACCGCGAGGGCGACCTCGGCGACGTCCGGCCCGCCGCGGCGGCGCCCGGGACCGTGATCGTCGTCGAGGGGCTGTTCGCGGGGGTCCCGGCGCGTCGCAAGTTCCTCCGCACCGCCGCCACCGAGTTGGGCCACGTCGTCGACACGATCGAGCGATTCGCGCTCTCGTTCCCGGAGGCGGTCTTCCTTGTGGAGCACGAGGGACGCCCGGTCGTCACGACGGCCGCGGGCGAGGGCCGCCGGGCCCGCATCGGCCGCTTCCACGGCGACGACCTGGCGCGGTCCCTGCTCGAGGCCCGCTCCGCCGACGACGCGCCGGTGCACGTGGAGGCGCTCCTCTCGCCGCCCGGCGTCACGCGCGGCGACGCGCGGCTCCAGCAGGTCTACGTCAACGGCCGCTACGTCCGCGACCGCACCGTGGGCCACGCGCTCCGCGAGGCCTACCGCGACCTCGTGCCGCCGGGCGACCGCCAACCCGTCGTGTTCCTCTTCCTCACGTGCGACCCCGCGCGCGTCGACGTCAACGTGCACCCCACGAAGGCCGAGGTGCGGTGGCGCGACCCGTCGATCGTCCACGAGACGGTGCGCCGCACGCTGCGCGCCGCGCTCGAGGGCGCGCGGCCGGGCGTGGACATCGGCGCGTCTGTGTCCGGGGTGCGCCCGGGCACGGTCGAGGCGGCGGAGTTCGCGTTCACCCAGGGCGTGGGGCGCGACGCTGGCAGCGGACCGTTCGGAGGGGGAGCGTGGACCGCGGGGCCCGCGCGGGGGCCGGACGGCGCGCCGACCTTCCCGCCGCCGGCCTCCGGCGCGGACCCGCGGCGGGAGGCGGCGCACGGCCACGCGCACGGGCCCGGTGACGGCTGCCCGTCGGGGGGCGGGGGCGGCCGGGAGCGCCTGCGCCCCGTGGGGCAGGTGCTCACGACGTATCTCGTGCTCGAGAGCGAGGACGGCCTCGTGATCGTCGACCAGCACGCGTTGCACGAACGGATCCTCTTCGACCGCATCAGCGACCGGCTGCGGACGGGCGCGCTCGAGGTGCAGCACCTCCTCGTCCCCGCCGTCGTGACGCTCTCGCGCGCCGAGGCCGCGCGCATCCACGACGAACGCGAGCTGATCGCGACGCTCGGGTGGGTCGTCGAGGCATTCGGCGACGACGCCGTGGCGGTGCGCGCCGTGCCGGCCGTGCTCCGCAAGCCGGACCCCGAGGGGATGCTCCACGAACTTCTGGGGCTCCTCGAGTCGGGCCGTCGCGAGGGGTTCGACCGCGCGGCGCTGCTGTCGGCGGTCGTGGACCGGATGGCGTGCCGCGGTGCCGTCATGGCGGGCGACCCGCTGCATCCCGACGAGGTGCTGGCGCTCCTCGCGCAGGCCGAGGCGCTCAACCACGCCCACTCCTGCCCGCACGGGCGGCCCACGAGGCTCGCGATGACGCGCCGCGACCTCGAGCGCTACTTTCACCGGTAGCGAGCCTTGGCGCGGTCGACGCGCCGCCCGGGAACCCCGGGCGTGACAGCGGGCGGCCCGTGAGGGCGGCTTCCGATCTCCGCGGAAATGACAACGGGC
>Ga0335397_10011440_pt1 | contig 10926 bp, 10 predicted proteins | sample MAT04_FD_205740 | JGI IMG/M metagenome (GOLD analysis project Ga0335397, IMG submission 205740) | Freshwater microbial communities from Lake Fryxell liftoff mats and glacier meltwater in Antarctica - MAT-04 (spades assembly) (version 2) ...
AAGTTACGAGTAGCATAAGTCCAGACATCATTTGCTGTTAATGTACTACCGGCACTAGTTAGAGTACGAGTACTGTTTGTCCAGACATCAGCAACGAGTGTGCCGAAGGTTGTAAGTGATCTATTGGGGGCATAAGCATTATTCCAAACATCAGCCGCAAGTGAGCCGAAAGCTGTTATCGTCCTTGAAGTATATCCCCAAATAGTAGCAGGTAATGAGGAAAGAGTTGTAGCCAAAGAACCTGTTTGAGTATCTGTATTTAAATTAATTGAAGTGACTGCACTGGAAACTGTCGCACTAGTATTTACATCAACAGCGGCGGCAATAGAACTATCTGTCACAACTGGAGCTTTGACAATAAAAGATTTATCTAATTTAAAAAGATCCCCTGTTGGCACACTACCACAGGTTATATATGTTGGATATTTACCTTCTGTTGCTGGAATTGTATAAGAATAATAATGCCACCCAGTAATTCCTACAGTGCCTTCATCTGTCATTGTCGTATTAACTAATAAGACTAGGCTTGGACTATATATATCAATAGTACAATCATCAGCAGTTGGGGTATAATCATCATTATAAATAAATTCCCCTATTGAAATTGTTTCAAGCGGTATATATGTTTCAATTGCGTAAACAGTATTAAAAAGGAAAGAAAAAAATACAAAAATAAAAAATCCTTTCGTCAGGATAACAAATATTTTATTTTTAAAATTATTATTTCTCACAAATTTTTATATTAAAAAACAAAAATATTTCGTACTTTTTAAAAATACAAAATAGATAATACAAGGAAAATTTTAAAATTATTTTTTCTTATCTTCCTTTGCTTCATCATCATCTGGACTTTTAAATGCTCCTGTTAAATTCTTAATAGCATCAACAAGATTTTTTGCAAGCTCTGGTATTTTTTTCGAGCCAAAAAGAAGCACAATAATAACTGCGATTATAATAATTTCTTTTGTTCCTAATCCAAACATACGATTTAGCGAAATCATGTCGCACCACTATCCTTTTTTAAATGCGACTCTTATTCGAAATTAAATTAATAAATAAAAACAAAACTATTTTTTTGGGTCAATTTCTTTAAAGGCCCCAAAAAGATGACGCACTGCATCTGCTATACTTTTGGTAAGCTCTGGTATTTTTTTCGAGCCAAAAAGAAGCACAATGATAACTGCGATTATAATAATTTCTTTTGTTCCTAGTCCAAACATATAATTTTAATATAATATCTAAGTTATTAAACTACGACCACTATTATTTTTTCTATTAAATAAAACCGTCAGCTCAAAAATTAATACTAAAGGCAGAGCCATTAGTATTAATGATAAACCATCAGTCGGCGGAAGTAAAGAGACAATTATAAATATTACAACGATTGCATGTCTCCTTTTAGATTTTAAGAAACCAACGCTTATCATTCCAATCCGAATTAAAAACCTAATAACAATTGGAAAGATAAAAAGTAAACCAAGAAGTGAAGAAGTGAGTACAATCTGAGAAATAAAAGTACTTATATTCCAATAGTTTGCAACACCAAGACCAATATTAACTTTTGCTATTAATTTAACTCCCATATAAAGCATTCCAGCTCCATAAATAAATCCTATAATAAAAAGTAAAAGTCCGAGGGGTAAAGAAAGAATAAAAATTTTTCTCTCAGAAGGTAGGAGCCCCGGTTTTAAAAATATATACAAATGATAAATAAATATTGGAATAGTAACAATACAAGCAGTAAAAAATCCAACACTCATAGCCAATTCAACTAGTTGAAAAGGAGAAGTAGTGATAATAGTCACTCCACTTATATCTAAGTGACTCATTATAAATTTAATTGCTGGAGATGTAGCAAAAAAACCAAGTGCAAAAATAATTACAAATGTTTTTGTAAGAGAAAAAAGCCTGCGACGTAATTCTTCAAAATAAATACCATATTTAGAAATATTTTCTTTAAAATTATCCACAATTTTATTCAGACATTATAAAAATATTTCCTCCCCCACCCTCAGTAACAACAGGAATTTCAGAAAGAAGAGGAACTCCATTAGCTCCAAGTAAAATATCATCAGGCGTATAGCTAAAATTACCTATTGGAATTTCCACTATAAAATCCTGACTATCTCCTATTGGAGCTAAAATATCTATTAATGCCATAAAAAATTAAACTATTTTTTTCTTACCTTTTAATTTACTAACAACCTCATCAATAGTCGGAGTAATTATTGTTTCAGCTTCAACCGGTAATTCAGGAATGATAACTGGCTCATCAACTACCGGGATTATAGTATCTGTATCACCAACATCAGGAATTATCTCTTCTGTTATTGTGGTTGTGGTAGTTGTAGTTATTTCATCACCATTTTCATCAATTTCCGTTGTTGTTTCTATTGTTTCTGAAATTGGTTCAATTTCTTCCTCAGAAATTTCCTCTTCTTCAATTATAAAATCATTAACCTTATGATTATCTAACCATTTAGCAACTGCATCTACTCCTTCTTGCCAAGAGTTAAATATTTGAGTGTTACCAGCATCATCATTACCCACGTTTCCTGGATTAAGAGTTCGGATTGCTAATCCAACAGTCCCGAAACGTGAATCAAGCTCCATAAGTGCCATCAATAATCGTGAATCTATGTTATATTTTTGTGCTGAGTTATATACCATTGCCCCTGTAACAGGGCTTCCTATTGCTTCATTATTAATATAAGCATCAATTTTTTCAGGAGAATCCATTTCTGCTATATAATTTAAAATATCTTTTATTTTTTGTTCATGAAGTGGATCTGTGGCATAAGAAGAGATATCGTATCCTAATAGTATACCAGTAGGGTCACCATTAAAAATTATATTAGAATTATTAATACCAAATGATGCCTCTATTCCATTCTGGACAACTTCTGCCTCAGTAAAAGGAGTAGCCAATGCAGTTTGTGAAATACCTTCTAGTAATTTTAATTTATTGAGTGTATCTAGTACTCCATTTATCTCTATATCAAGTACATTTATTCTTTCCAAATCTCCCGTCAGAAAAGCTTGCTCTTTTGAAGTGTTTAAAGCCGTTAACCTATTTCCTAAAAGTTGTATAAGATATTCTACGTTCATATAATTTAATTAAAATATTAAAGCTCTCCACATTTTGGTTCCAGTATGTTGCATTATATATAAATATTTAAGTCCATCAGCGTTTGTAATAATTTCCATTCTATTGCCAACTACAGCCCCCGCATGTAAATCAGTTAATTGCAGGGCTCCACTTACTGCCATATTGTTGACATTTATTTCAAATATTCTACCTACTGCATCTTTTTGTATATACAAGTAGTCACCACCATCATAAGCGGTCATAGTTCCGGTTGTGAAAGTTTCTGTCTGAGGTCCCATGAAATAGGTGATGTTCCAAGTTCCTGTAACAATATCATATATATCTATAGTATTTGTTGCTCCACCTCTTTGAGAAATAATATATCTACCTTTACGTAAAGTAGAACTTCCAAAGACCCAATTTAATTGTGTTCCCAATGATCTGTTTGCTATAGACAAAATACTATAAGTAGAAGTGACATCAGGTGCGACAGCAACGGAAAAAGTTAGGATTGTAGTAGTATTTGAAGAAATTATTAATTCTTGTCTTGACCCAGTTCCTGAAGTAATTATCAATCTTTTACCTGCCCATTGGTTTATCGTCCAGTTCTTAGTGTTGTCTTCAAGTGTCGTTGTTGAAGCAATGACGGTAATGGCTGTTACGTTTACCGTACAACCAGTTCCTGTACCGATTAAGTTTGTTGTTGCGACCCCAGCGACAACAGAGTATCCTGAAACACCGCCTAAGGCGAGTCCAATGGCTGTAACTATAGATCCATTTACAGCCAGAACTCGGGCTTGTGCATTTCCACCAGTTATATTAAGTAAATCACCGATCGCATAACCAGTTCCTCCAGCAGTTGGAACAAGAGCTATGGTTCTTATCGCTCCGGCACCATTTACTATTCCGAAAGTATCCATTATTAAATATCTAGTTGATGTGTCAGGAGTAAAGCCTGGGGTGTATAAAGTAAGAGTCGTTGCGTCATTGCCAATTATTCCAACTTCACTCCCTGCTCCCGCCCCTGCTAAAATTCTAACTTTATATCCAATCCATTGGTTTATAAACCAGTTTTTTGTATTGTCTACCAGTGTGGTAGAAGACCCACTAGTTGCAGCGCCTCTACCTTGTTTTGTCGGAGTTTTCCATTGTAAATCGATACCAAAAGCATTTGGATCACAAATAGAATATCTTGATGTTCCATTTGCTGCAGCTACGATTGTCGCAACTGTGACCGAAGTGGCCGTATTTGAAATGATACGTCTTGTTTGAGTCGTAGGTGAAGGTCCAAAAGTATTTAAAATTACTAACTTTCCAATATGTTCGTTTATTAACCAATTCTTAGTAGCATCTACTATTTCTGTAACGGAGTTCGTTCTTAGTGTCACGATAGATGCCGATGCTGTTATCACAATATCAAATGTAGTTAGTGAATCAATCGCTAAAATAGTATAAGATTTATCCCAGTTTACTGCATCATTACTTCCAGTAATTGTAATTGTATCTTCTTTATATAAATTAGCATTTGTTGCAAGAGTCACACGAGCCACAGTCCCGATGGTTGTAATATTTACGGTCAGTCCATTGTTACCTGTTCCGGATATTATTGTTGTTACTTTGCCTGCTCCAGTAGTATAGCCGGTACCAGCTGAGTAGAGTGAGACTGATGTCACTACTCCACCTAAAGTTATTGTTTCTACTCTTCCTTTTCCGACTGTTCCTCCTGTAGTTATGTTGAATAAATCTCCAACAGCATATCCTGTACCACCAGCAGTTGGAGTTGAATTTAAGACTGTAATACCTGTAATACTGCGGACGGCTGTTGTTATCGCGTACGCTTCTTGTCCTCCAAATAGGCAAGTCATACCCCTTGCTTGTCCACATTCAAATTCTTCTCCGGTTGTCCAAGTGTCATGTTCTACATGATAGATATACATTTGAGACGAACCATTCCCATTTAAGTATATTTTATCTGTATCACCATAAATTTCATAAACAGAAGTATTATCAGGTGTGACATTCCAGTTAGAATTTACTTCAAAATAATTAGTACCATTGGCTGTTATTCTTTTCCTTTGCCCTAAGCCAGTACCTGCTGTAATTCTTAATTGGAAACCAACATAATCATCTATTACTAGTGCTGTTACTCCACTTAATGTTGTGTTTGTTAAAGTTCTAATTGTAGTTGAAGTTGCAGTACCTGTAAGAAAATTGCCCGCAGCTCTACTTGTTCTTTCTAGACTTAAATCAGTTCCAAGGGCTGCTAAAAGTAAACCACCCAATGCAGTTTTTATCGTCCAAGTATCTGACAAGACGTCATAGTATTGGAAAGATGAAAATGGTGCAGCTGCAATAGCTGAAATAAGCCAAATACCGCGACTAAATAGAGTAAATGACGACGTCTCATCTGGTATAATATCCCAATTTGTATTAACCGTAATATCACAAGATTCAATAATATAGTTTGCTTGTGAGCCTGCTGCTGCTACTGGGGCTGCATATGGAGCAATAGCTGAAAAATATGTGTTATTCCAAGTCTCTAATTGTTGATAGTTTTGATCATAAAAATATAGTGTAGAAGCGTCATTATATAAAACTTTTCTAACCTGAGAGGAACCAGTGTTGAACACAATTCTAACTTGGTAACCGATATATTGGTTTATCTCCCAGCGTTTTGTTGTGTCTGTGATTAGAACGTTTGAAGCAGCAGTAGCTATACCTTGATCATAAATAGTAGTAGCTGAAACACCAGTAATAGTTCTCTCTTGTCCTACTCCTAATCCAGACGTTATTTTAATAGTTTTATTTTTTAAAATATCCCCCGATAATCCAGGGACAGTCATAGTGTTCGTGGTTGCACTTAAACAATTTCCTCTATAACCATTATAAGATGACATTTTCATTGCAACACAAGTAACTGGAGCTAACATTGGCGAAGCTAATTGTTGCCAAGTATCAGTTTCGGAGTCGTATCTGTAAAATAATGAGCCAGTTAGATAATAAATATATCTTGGATCTTCGTCGGCTGTAGTAGTTGAAGAGATGGGCTGAGTTGCTGTTGGCATCTGGTTACATATCTCAAATATTGGTAAGTCTACTACTCTTTTTAAATTATTTGTAAGTGGCATAAATTAATATAAAAAAAACTAAAATGATATTTTATTTCTAATACTGTTAGCGTAAGCATTTCTCGCCGAATCTTTCATTAAAGAAAAAGCGTTGACGTTACCAATATTAGCTAGATTAGTTAAAGAAGAAATAGTACCAGAACTAATTGCGACAGAACCACCGACGAGGTTATTTACATCAACTGAAAGTCGATTACTTTGAGCGCCCGTTGTCATTCCTAGTGGTTTTAGGAGTGTGAGGATTTTACGAAGCATCCAGACACTTTGATCGTTTACTGATTGACCGACATTAATCAAACTCTCTTCTGTTGCTGGATTAATTTGAGTATTTGTGATATTTGATACAGAAACAGAGCCCTTAGTTAGTAAATTACTACTACCATCAAAAGTTAACTTATCTGACTGGGTCTTGATATTATTTAAAGTGGACTCAGTAGCTAATGTTGCTAAAGTATCTTCTGTCGCTGGGTTAATTTTAGTATTTGTTATATTTTTAATCCCAACAACATTAGAAGTTGGAGTACTCCCCGATACATAAGCATCAGCACTTTTAGGGAAAAGAGCTGATGCCGCAAGCCCAAGACCAGCAACGCCAGCAACCTTTAAAAACATTCTCTTACTATCATCAACAGAAGTATTTATATTATTTAACTTTATTCCGGTACCAATATTTAAAGGTTCTTTTTTTATTATTAATATTTCTTTATTTATTTTTGGAATAATTTTTTGTTTTTTTGTTAGTGAATCAACTTTAAAATTAGAATAAATACTTTTTTGTAAAGTATTTTTACTTTGTTTTAGATTTAAAGAATTTTTTGAATTCACCATATATGTTGCTTGTAATTATATTTTACTATATACATATATTTAAGCAAGTATTTTTATAAAAATTTGTTAATAATTAAATATTTATACTTTATAATTAATATATTCCTAATTCAAGATAACCTCATAAACTAAAATTTCACACATTTAAAGTAAAAATATGATAAATTAAAGAAATGGGAGAAAAAATTCAAAATAGGATTAATATTTCACCGAAAGCAATAATACTTCTTACTGTATTTTTGGATGTACTTGGAATTGGATTAATTATTCCCGTACTTCCATTCTATGTTGAATCATTCAATGTATCTGATATTGTCGTAACTTCCCTATTTGCAGTTTTTGCTCTTTTTTCATTTTTTAGTTCACCAATACTTGGGGTTTTATCAGATAAATTTGGAAGAAGACCAGTATTGCTAATCAGTCTAGCTTCAACTGCACTCGGTTGGCTAATCTTTGCTTTTTCGAGAACAATTTTTGGATTATTTTTAGGGAGAATAATTGACGGCTCTGCTGCGGGTAATATTTCTACTGCCCAAAACTACTTAATTGATATTTCAAAAAACCAAAAGGATCAGACAAAAAACCTTGGATTAATTGGAGCAGTATTTGGGGTGGGATTTATAATTGGACCATTAGTTGGAGGAAGTCTTTCTAGCATTAGTATGAAATTGCCTTTTGTCATTGTTGGAATAATGGCCACGATAAATACAATACTTGCCTATTTCTTTTTACCAGAAACAAACCATGATAGAAATACAAATAAAATTTCCCTAAATCCATTCTCACCAATTATAAAAGCTTTCAAAAATAAAGAGGTATTACCTTTGTATGTCGCATGGCTTCTTTTTGGAATAGGTATATCTTTGAATCAATCAATCTTCGCCCTTTATATAGCAAAAGTATTTTCATGGACAGTTATTGCTTCCGGGTTACTTATGGCTTTAACTGGAATAATAATATCTATCAATCAAGCTTTCATGCTCAAAAAAGTTTGGCTAAAGTATTTTAAAGAATCTTTTCTAATGGTTTGGACACTTATACCTTTCGCTTTAGGATACTTAATTATGGCTTTACCATATAAATTTGCATTTTTGTTTGGTTTAATAATAACGGCTTTCGGCCACTCAATAATGAGAGTCGTCATGACAAGTCAAATTATTGGATTCTCAGACAAAAAAAGACAAGGTGAAATGATGGGTATCCTTTCTTCTTTAATGGCCTTATCCATGATTCTAGGCCCACTCATCGGTGGGGCTGTTTATATATTGCATCCAAGCCTACCATTTATAGTTGCTAGTTTTATTTTATTTATAACGTTTTTCTTTGTTTATAAAACATACAAAAACACAAAGCCTATTGATCACTTAGAAATACCGCCTGTTGAAGCTTTTTAATATACAGTTTAGAGAAAGAAATTTTAGAATAATTATTTCTGCATCAAATTCATTAGAGGAGCAAGAGCTTCGCGATGCTTCATCACTTCTGCCTTATATTTACCCATAATTAAAACAGCTGCATATTGCTCATCTAATCCTCCTTTCTTTTTTTCTTCTATCTCTTTAGTAATCTTTTCAAAAAGCTCTTTAACTTCTTTGTTCCCTTCAAGAACTTTTAAACTTTTTGCAAGTTCTGGGTTTTCATCCAGTTGTTTAGCAATCAATGTCGCTTGTTCAGACGAAACTCCTTTGGCTCGAAGGACTGTTTTTGTTATAAATGATTTAAATCCCATAATCAATTGATTATAGCAAAAAAACCATTTTTATGCGAATTTATTTTTAACTAAACTAAAGAATATTATTTATATAAGAATCTACTGGGGCAAAATCATCAGTTAATATTGGCATATCCATTGTGACATCTTTTTTCCATAAATGCTGTAAGTAACTATCTATAATTGGATCATTTTTATCAACCATTTCAAATTTACTATCAGGTGATTTTAAGGCGACTAAAATTATATTCTGGACATCTTCCCCATCGTTTGAATTTACTATTGGGAATAAATAAACCTGTGGAAAGATACTCTTATATGTCGCATATTCAGCTCTCAAAAATTTTCCAGAAGGGCCTTCGATTGCAGAAATAATGTTTAAAATTACAATACCATCATTGTTTAAAATGTTATATTTTTTTATAGTGGCTTCTTTAGTTGTTAATTGATAAGGCAAAGAATAATGAGAACCGAATGCATCGCCGAATATAACATCATATTTTTCTTTTGTAGTATTTAAATATACTCTTCCATCTTCATGATAAATAGATAATCTGTCGTTATCTTTAAGCCTAAAATATTTTTTTGCCAACTCGGTTATTTTCGGATCTATCTCTACTACATCAATTGTAGCTTCGGGATACTTTAATAAAAAATCTTTTGGAAAAGAATAACCCGCTCCTCCAAGCATTAAGGTCTTCTTAAAACTTGGATTAAAATATTTAGCTAAATGATAATATTTTGTATACTCATTAACCAAATCATCACTGTCTAAAAACATTGAAGAGTGATTCTCATTATTTATTCCCATTATTTTAGTTATTTTATTTGTATTTTTATTTACATAATCATAAATCCAAACACGATTATAAGCTGTATCTACGTCAATTAAACCTGATTTATCTGATTTAGAATTTAAATAACTAACAATTATAAATATAATTAATAAACAGATAACAAAAAAAAGTTTATATTCTAAATGTTTCTTAATAGATAAAAAAATCGACACAAGAAGAAGAAGAATCGATAAAATTATTAATAATTTATTTGTTCCAAATTGTGGAATTAAATAAAATCCAGACATAAAAGTCCCAACAATACTACCCGCAGTGGAGATTGCATATAAATTCCCAACCGTAGAGCCAGACAAGTTTAAGTTGTTTAATTTTAACTTAACAGCATAAGGAGAAACCATTCCCAATAATAAACTAGTTGGAAAAAACAAAAAAATTGAACCGAAAACAGAAGCCGTCCTGACTCCCAAGATATAAGTTCGTAAAAACATAAGAATAATATCTTTAAAGATAAATGTAAAAAGAATTGTTAAAGCTGACATGTAAATAATCAAAGACAACATCCCTATGGTTGGCTTTTTATCAGCAATTTTTCCTCCTAAATAATAACCCAAGCTAAGACTTCCTAAAATAACTCCCATTAAACTAGTCCAGACGAAAATTGAAGTTCCAAAATATGGACCCAGTATTCTTGAGCCGACCAATTCAAAAATCATAACTACAGATCCACATACAAACACTACTATTTCTAAAATGTAATCTTTTATTTTCATTTATTTTATTATTATACATTTTCAGATATAATAAACTAGCCCCATGAATAAAAATAAGATAATTATAATACTTGGTCAAACTTCCACTGGAAAGAGTGATTTCGCAGTTGAAGTGGCTAAATGCGTAAACAGTGAGATTATATCTGCAGATTCTAGGCAAGTGTATAAAGGAATGAATCTAGGAACAGGCAAAATAACAAAAAAAGAAATGGATGGTATTCCCCACCACCTACTTGATATAGTATCCCCCTCCAGAGTTCTTACTGTTAATGATTATAAAAAACTTGCCGACAAAAAAATAAAAGAAATAATTAAAAGGAAAAAAATACCAATCATTTGTGGAGGTACAGGATTTTATATTGATACAGTAATAAATAATGTGACATTACCAGAAGTAAAACCAAATAAAGAACTCAGGGCAACCCTCTCTAAAAAATCAAATATTGAATTAATGAAGATATTGAGCAAGTTTGACCCTATCCGAGCAAACAATATAGATAAGGACAATCCCGTCAGAATAATCCGAGCTATCGAAATAGCAAAAGCTCTCGGCAAAGTCCCTGATTTAAAAAATACTACAAACTCTGCCATGGCAGAGTTTGTA
>Ga0335397_10011444_pt1 | contig 10922 bp, 7 predicted proteins | sample MAT04_FD_205740 | JGI IMG/M metagenome (GOLD analysis project Ga0335397, IMG submission 205740) | Freshwater microbial communities from Lake Fryxell liftoff mats and glacier meltwater in Antarctica - MAT-04 (spades assembly) (version 2) ...
TACCTCTACGACGCCCTCACGCCCACCGACCACGATCGAGACCTCGTCGCCACCGCCCTCAACGAACGCTTCGCCGAACTCGGCGGTGATCACCCGCTCCCATACACCGACGACGACGATCTCGACAGCAGGAGCCATTAGCGAATGGTTCAATCCTGAAACAACCTGTTCGTCAGCGCTCGAACCAACTGTTGAAGCCGTTGTCGGCCATCAACGCTTCAGAGAAGTGACGTCTGGCTCTGGTCCGAGCTCTTCGCCTCAAAGTGACCGGTGCAGCATGCGTGCGTTGCTGCTGGCGCTCTTCGGTTGGCGGCGGCGGAGGTCCGTGACATTCCAGCTGTTGTAGTTCTCAACGTTTTCTGCGCCGACTTCTTGGCGGTTCGGCCAAGTGTCGTGGTCGCCTCTTTGGCCGCCGCGGCCGCTTCTCCCGTAGCGATCTTCGAGGTGGTGAGCGTGGCCTTTACCCCGCTGGAACTCGGGCTGGCGGTTGAATCGGCGCCATTCTTCATGCTCTTTGCCTGTAGCCGCGACGGTGCGCCTCGCTGTTGCGACGGTGGAGCGTGTGGCCTTGGCCGGCCGGATCACAGGGCGGACATGAGTGAACGATCGACGCCGTAGAGCGACGGAGCCGATCTGACTGGCGTGTTTCGCTCGATCGGATGGCGGGTAGCGGTACTTCGGCGGACGTTGCCGTCAGCTCGTTCGTCATTCGGACGGACAGGTACCCAAAGGAGGAAACGATGTCGTCAGATCAGTCAGTCACACAGGATCTCATCAAAACGTTGGAGAACGGCCGCGAGGGCTTCCAGCGCGCCGCCGAAAAGCTGTCGAGTCCGAACGAATCAGCGCTGTCGGCTGATTTCGCCGGATTCAGCGCACAACGAGGCCAGTTCGCCGCTGAACTCGCTCAGCTGGCTGCCACTTACGGAGACCACGTCGACGAGCGCGCCACCCTGCCAGGCGCTATGCATCGTGGTTGGATGGCAGTGAAGGACCTGCTCGCAGGTTCCGACGCAGATGGCGTGCTCGACGCAGCCGCCCAAGGCGAAGACCATGCCGTCAGCGAATACGAGTCCGCCTTGAAAGCAGACATCTCAGATGGTTTGCGGACCGTGATCACTCGCCAATACGCCGAGGTGAAAGCTGCCCGAGACTGCGTCATCTCTGCCCGTGACAGCGCGCACGCCAAGCAGGATTGAACCGAGATCGGCTGCGCCCGATAGCCGCAGGAGCCGTCGAACTGCCCCGGCAACGCGTCGGGGTGGTTCGCTCTCCGCGTGAGCGGTTTGGAGGGTGGGTGGGCGCGGCATCGCGCCAGCAGCTCTCGGACCACGTGCGTTGGCTTGTCTGGGACACCCAGCTCTGGGGTATCGCCGCTCGTGGATACCGCGCCGATTCCCTCTCGCGACCAAGTTCCTGCCGTTCCCTTCGAGGGATTGAGCGAGGTCCAGACCAGCGGGCCGCTGCCCGACTCACCGGAGGCGCCCAAGCCTGTGCCCTTGGTAGCAGACCCGTCCCCCCGACGAATCGTGGTGGCCGCCTCGGACCCAGAGGATCGTCAGCGTCAAGTGGGGGAACGTCGTCGTGAGCACGAGTCTTCAGCGCGTGACAGCCGCAGGCTCGTGCTGCGGCGAACCGCCACACACTCGGACGAATGGAACGACCACCGGTGGACCAGCCGCACGCTCCATCACGCCGGAGACCTCGTGGGTACCGCAGGCACGGGGGTTCTCGCTGCGGTCTTGACAGCAGGCTGGGGCATCCTCGGGACGCTCCTGGGTTTCCCCGAGTGGTGGAAGACAGTGCTCTACGGCGTGACGGGGGCAACGACGTTCGTGATGGTGTTCGTGATCCAACACACTCAGGCCCGCCAGGTTTCGTCCATGCAGCGCAAGCTCGATGAGCTCCTTCGATCCTCGAGCGGGGCGGACAACCGCCTCATCGCCGTTGAGGAGGCCTCGGACGAGCAACTGCTCGCGCTCGCCGATGTGAACGTGGAGGATCGGCGGCAGGCGAACGACCCATCGGAGACCTCCCCGGTCAGCCCGACCGGTTCGGTTGAGCGCCCGAGCTAGTGGGTGTTTGTCCTGTCTCCAATTCCCGTCGCATGTCGTCACGGAGTTGTGGCGACAGTTGCTCGCCCGCCCTCGACCGGCCATGAGTGACGTAACCGCGGTGCCCAACCGGCGCCGCGGTTACGTTGTTGAGGAGGCTGTCGGTGATCAGTCGCCGGTGGCGGCGTGCTTCACCTTGGCCGCCGCATCCTTGACCTTCTCACCGACGTCCTTCACTGCCGACTTGGCCTGGTCGGCCTTGCCCTTGTTTTCGAGGTCCCTGTTGCCGACGGCCTTGCCCGCGGTTTCCTTGACCTTGCCCTTGACGTCCTGGGCGGTATTCGACATCTTGTCCTTCGTACTCATCTGGGTCTCCTTTGCTTTGCGCTCGACGTCACGTTGAGCGAGGGGGTTAGCGCTTGTTACGGTTCGGTCGATGCATCGACCTGCAGTCAGCGTCCGCGACGGCTGTATCCCCAGCCGCCTCCGGTCAGGAGCAGGACGAGAAGAACGACGATGATGATGGTCCACATGATTCACCTGCTTTCGTTGCCGAGTGTGGGTTCGATGGTCCCGTGGATGGGTCACATCGAGCGAACGACGGTTGAACGGTTGCAGTATCGGGGATGCTGTGAAGCCGCGGGTGATGGCGATCAGCCCTACCGCCACCATCGGTGGCCGAGATGCCGTGGTTTGCGGTGTGGTCGGCGCGCCCTTCTGGAGCGTGTGCGCGGTCATATTGAGGACTGTCGTGGCGAGACATCCTCACTTTCGACACTGTCTCCGTCCTTTCGGTTCAGCTGGTCAGTCCCGCCTTCCGTGTAAGCCAAGTTCGGTGCTGCGACGGATGCCATCGGGAGACCGTTCTCATCATCCTCCGGCAACCCCCTCTCCCTACAGGGTCGTTGGACCCGGGCCATTCAGCTGCTCGCTAGGGAGGCGGTCCATCAGGGCAACGAGCCAGATCGCCGAGCACGTAGATGGTCGAAACGCGCCGAACCCGGCCCTTGTGGGCCGGGTCCTGGGAAGAACAGATGGTCAATCGGCGTCACGCCGGTAGAGCAGCACCGTGCCGATTGCGATCACCGCTGTCGTGATGCCGGCAAAGAGGAATGCGTCCTGGGTGCGGCTGAGGCGGGCGGCCAGGGTGGCCGCGGTGTCGCCGGCGGACCGGATGTTGAGCAGGCCGTTGGCGGCGCTGAACGGGAGGAAGCGGGCCACGCTCGCCGGAGCGGTGCTGCGGATGAGGTTCTCGACGACGAACATCCACACGAGCGCTGCCGACACGGCCGCCGAGCTGTGGCGGATGATCATCCCGACTCCCACGCCCAGCATGGCGCCGAGCGTGGTGAGCACCAGTGTCCACCCGATGGTGGCGGCGATGCCGGAGGTGTCGCCGATGTCCATTCCGCTCGCCATCGCGCTGGCGTATCCGGCGATCATCCCGGCCGCGCCCATGGCCAGACCCAGGCCGGCCAGGACGGTGGTCTTGGCGGCGACGAGCACCCAGCGGGCCGGTTGGGCGGCCACGCTGTTGGCGAGGGTTCCGTGCTGCACTTCCGACGTGAAGTGGAGAATGCCCGCAATCACTGCCATCGCCAGGGTGAGCCAGGACGAGACCATGAAACTGCCGGCCGCAGTGAACGGTTGGTGGTCGTACGGGTCGGTCTTCACGAAGGTCGCCAGTACGAACGACATCACGATGCCAGCCACGACGGTGAACGCGAAGATGGCCCTGTTCGAGCGGAGCGAGCGCAGCTTGATCCACTCGCTGCGGATGGCAGCCGGGACGGCGGAGAGGTCGTCCTGCCGGGTTCGGGTGACGATCCCGCCGTGAGCGGTGGTCAGGAATGATGGGGTGATGTCGACGGTCGATGCGGAGACGGTGCCTACGGGGGTGGCGGTGGCTACGGGGTTTGCAGTGATGGTCATGGTGAGTCCTTTGGAGTCGATGGTGTCTGGGTTGCGATTGGTTGGGTGGATGGTGGGCAGGTCAGGCGGCGACGAACTCGGCGCTGGCCCCGGTCATGTCGAGCAGGATCTCCTCGAGCGAGCGTGACGCCTCGGTGATCTCGACGACCTGGATGCGGTGGTCGAAGGCGATCTGTGCGACGGCGGTGAGGGTGGTGCCCTTCGCCGTCAGGCGATCGCCGTCGATGCTGACGGTGATGCCGTGGCGGTCGAGTAGTACGACGAGGTCGGCGGCGTCGGGGGTACGCACGACCACGGTGGTCTCGCCGCGCGCGAGGGTCGCGGCCACCGGCTCGGCAGCGAGCAGCTTGCCGCCGCCCACGACCACGAGATCGTCGGCGAACATCGCAAGCTCACCGATCAGGTGGCTCGACACGAACACCGTGCCGCCCTGGTTGGCGAACTCGCTGAGTGAGTTGCGCAGCCAGCGGATGCCGTCGGGGTCGAGCCCGTTGGATGGCTCGTCCAGCAGCAGCACATCAGGCTGGCCGAGCAGGGCGCCGGCCAACGCAAGGCGCTGCCGCATGCCGAGAGAGAAGCCGCCGGCGCGCTGTCCAGCAGCAGTGTCGAGTCCGACTTCGTGGAGCACCTCGTCCACCCGGCGGGCGGGGATGCTGCTCAACGCCGCCATCGAATGCAGGTGCTCCCGGGCGGTGCGCCCGGGATGCATTGCACCGGCGTCGAGAACCGAGCCGACCACCCGGGTGGGGTGCTGCAACCGGGTGTAGCTGACGCCGTGGTAACGGACGTCGCCGTGGTCGGGCCGAGTGAGGCCGACCATCATTCGCATGGTGGTCGACTTGCCGGCGCCGTTCGGGCCGACGAAACCGGTCACGCGGCCGGCGGCCACGTCGAAGGTCATGCCGCTGACGGCGACGCGGTGGCCGTAGCGCTTGGTGAGGTGGGAGACGGTGATCATCGGGTACTCGTTTCTTGTGTCGTGGTGTTGGTGGTGTTGGTGGTGTTGATGGGGTAGGTGGGCGTCAACCGATCGAGGGGAGCGATCGAGACCAACTCGACGTTCACCGAGGTCAGGTGCTTCACCAAACCGTGGAGGTGTGCGGCGTCGCGGACCTCGCCGACGAGGTGGGTGTTGCCGTCGGCGGTGTGCCGGAAGGTGAAGTCGTCGAGGAGCGGACGCAGCAGACGGGCGACGGCTCGGCCCCGGATGACGATCTCGAAGGTGGTTGGTTCGGACATGGCCCCACGGTCGCATCGAGCGGGGTGAGCGCGCCTCACCCCACCCGCGATCTCACCCGGGTGAGATGGGTGAGGTCGGTGAGGTCGGTGAGGTCGGTGAGGTCGGTGGCCTATGGTCCCGTTGTGGCCGGTGACGTCGAGATGAGCATGGCAGCGACGAAGCTGCGCCCGCCCGCGCTCCCCACCCGACTCGTCGAACGCACCCGGCTCGACGATTTGCTCGACGATGCCGTTGCCCGCCGGTTGCCGCTGGTGCTAGCCAGCGCTCCCGCCGGTTCGGGCAAGTCGACGATGTTGGCAGCCTGGGCACTTCGCCACGCCACGCAGGTGGCCTGGTTGCAGGTGGACGACGCCGACTCGGACCCCGCTCGGTTCTGGTCGTCGCTGGTGGCAGCCGTGGCTCGCCACCGGCCGGCGTTCGGTGCCGCCATGGCGCCGCTGGTCGTCGGTTCGGCCGGCGACGACCGGGTGGTCGTGCCGGCGATGGTGAACCAACTGATCGACGACAACGAGCGGCTCGTGCTCGTGATCGACGACTATCACCTCATTGACGATGCCGGCGCGCACCGGGGGATGGAGCACCTGGTCGACCTGTGCCCTCCGCAGCTGACCATCGTCGTGGCCACTCGTCTCGACCCACCGTTCCGGCTCGGGCGGATGCGGGTCCGCAATCGGATCAGCGAGGTGCGCGCCCACGACTTGTGCTTCGTCGCCGGCGAGGCCGCGGTCCTGCTGGGTCCGGTCGGCGACACGCTGTCACCTGCCTCCGTCGACGACCTCTGCAATCGCACCGAGGGTTGGGCGGCCGGCCTGGTCCTGGCCGGGCTCTCACTGGAGCGGGCACCGGAGCCGGAACAGTTCGTGCACGACTTCCGCGGCGACGACCAACTGGTGGTCAGCTACCTCGGCGAGGAACTGCTCGCCACGATGGAGCCCGACGACCGCCGGCAGATGCTGGAGACCTCCGTGCTCGACCGGTTCAACGGCCCACTCGTCGACGCGGTCACCGCGTCGTCGGGCGGTGCGCAATGGTTGATCGACACGGCCGCTCGCAACCAGCTCATCGTGCGGCTGGACAGCACCGGCGAATGGTTCCGTTACCACCACCTGCTGCGCGACCTGTTGGCGTTGGAGGCCAAACGCACCTTCCCGGACCGGCTTGCGGTGCTGCACGCACGGGCCGCGGGCTGGTTCGAGATGCAGGGCGACCACGGCGAGGCCGTTTCCCATCGCCTGGCCGCAGGCGACGTGGCGGGCGCGATCGGTCTGATGCGTTTCGTCGGCCCCGACCTGCTCGGGTCCGGCCAGGTGCGAACGTTGCGGCGGCTGCTCGAGCAGGTCGGCCCCACCGCTGCCGACGATGCTCTGTGCTCGATGCTGTGGGGCTGGTGCGAATATCTCGGTGGCCGTTACGCGGCGGCGCAACACTGGCTCGATCTGGCCACCGAGGTCTGGCCCGCGGCGTACGACCCGCTGCTCGCCACGCCCCTTCGGATCAACGTGGCCCTCGGTGGCGGCGATGTGGCCACCGCAGTAGAGATGGCCCGAATGGTCATTGCCAAGGGGGATCTGGCAACGCGCCCGGCGGAACTGGCGACGGCCGTCGGGTCGGCGTACACGTGGGCAGGTCTGGCGCCGGAGGCGCGCGAGGCACTCGGCATCGCAGTGGCCAGAGCGACGCTCGAGCACCGTCTCACTGCGCACACCATGTCGCTGGTGTCGATAGCCGTCAACGAGTGGGCGGAGGGCAATGTGGCGACCGCACACGACGCGGCGGCGACGGCCCTGTCCGCGGCACGCTCGTTCGGGCTCGCCGGCTACCACGGTGTGACGCCCGCGTACGCGGTACTCGCGTCCACCTCGCTCGACGTCGTCCAGCGCCGTGCCGCCGCGACCGACGCGGTCGATCTGGCGCGCCGAGCAGCCACCGACCTGGGCCGGGCGTTCGTGCTCATCGCGGCGGGTGACACGCTGCTGGGTCTTGGCGACGAAGCGGGCGGCGCGCTCCTCGCCGAGGCGCGCTCGATCGTCGATCGTTGCGTCGACCCGGGCATCGCCGGACGTCAGCTCGCACGAGTGGAAGCACGACATCAGTTCGGTGCAGCAAAGATGCGGCCAACGCCGGAACTCGTGGAGCAACTGACCGAGCGCGAACTCGCCGTGCTGCGTCACCTGCCCACGCAATTGTCTCTGCGCGACATCGCGTCTGAGCTATTCGTGTCGTTGAACACGGTGAAGACGCACTGCAGCGCGATCTACCGCAAGCTCGGCGTCAGCGATCGCAAGAGCGCCGTCCAGGCAGCGCGCACCCTTCGTCTCCTCTGACGCCGGGGTTCGGTCGGGGTCCAAGTCCTCTGGAATCGCCCGGCTCGGCGTTGAACGATGGTGACGTGGAAGCTGATGGAACGGGGCAATGGCTCCCGGGTTTGACGACGGCCGAGGCCGCGGCCGAACGCTCGCGCAACGGACCGAATCGGCTCCCAGCGGCCCGTCGCCCCTCTGCGCTGTGGCGGTTCGCCCGGGAGTTGACGCATTTCTTCGCGCTGATGCTGTGGGTCGCCGGCGTCTTGGCCCTCATCGCGCATTTACCGCAACTGGGGATCGCGATCTTCGCAGTCGTGCTGGTGAACGCGATCTTCTCGTTCTCGCAGGAGGCCCGTGCCGACCGTGCTGCCGAACGACTGCAAGCGTTGCTGCCAACCCGCGTGGCGGTGCGCCGTGATGGCCGCCCGCAGACGATCGAGGCAGCGGACGTGGTCTGTGGCGACATCCTGCTGCTCGAGCCCGGGGACCGCATCCCGGCAGACGGCACGCTCACCGATGCGAACCAGTTGCTCGTCGATCGGTCGCTGCTCAGCGGGGAGAGCCGCCCGAAATCGCAGCTCGCAGGCGAGCAGGTGCTGGCCGGCACGTTCGTGGTGGAAGGCACCGGCGAGGCCGTGGTCGAGGCCATCGCTGCCCATACCCGCCTGGCTGGCATCGCTGCGCTGACCACCACCGGCGACAAGCCCCAGACGCCATTGGCGCTCGGTTTGAAGACCGTGGTACGCACCATCGCCGCCATTGCCATCGGGATGGGGTTGGCTTTCTTCGGGATATCCCTCTGGCTGGGAAATAGCGCCGAGGAGGGCTTCGTGTTCGCCATCGGCGTGACAGTCGCCTTGGTGCCCGAGGCGCTGCTCCCGACGGTGACGCTCTCGCTCGCGTGGGGCGCCGAGCAGATGGCCAAGCGGAATGTGCTGGTGCGCCACATGGAAGCAGTCGAGACGCTTGGCTCCACCACGTTCGTGTGCACCGACAAGACCGGCACGCTCACCCGCAACGAGATGACCGTGGTGGCAGCGTGGACGCCGCAGGGTTCGGCCACTGTAGAGGGCACGGGTTACGGGCCGACGGCTGAGCTGAGCACGACCGGCGACCGGGCGACGGTACAACGGCTCGCACTGGCGGGCGCCAGGTGCGGTTCGGGCTACACGTATTCTGTCGACGGCACGTGGCACCCGCACGGCGACCCGATGGAGGCGGCACTGGATGCCTTTGCCCGTCGCTTGGACATGGACACCGATGACGACAGGGTCGCACGGCCGTCCACGGCCAGGTTTCCCTTCGAACACCGGCGACGGCGGATGTCGGTAGTGGTCGACGGCGAGGTGCTCGTCAAGGGAGCACCCGACTCCATGCTGCCGCTGTGCGCCGAGGTCGGCGATGCCGCGGCAGTGGTGGACTCCTACACCCGGCGCGGTCTGCGGGTGCTGGTAGTCGGTCGGCGCAGTCTGGGCAGTCGGCCCGTGGTCGTGGCCGCCGACGCAGAGCTCGAGTTGGAGTTGTGCGGCGTGATCGCGTTGCAGGACCCACCGCGCCATGACGTCCGCGTGGCCATCGACGCCTGTCGGCGAGCCGGCGTGAAGCTGGCGATGGTCACCGGCGACCATCCCGACACCGCCGCGGCCATCGGCCTGGAGGTCGGCCTTCGGCAAGCCGATGACCCGGTCGTGAACGGCGCCGACCTGCCTGCCGATGAGGCCGAACTCGGAGCGTTCCTGGATCGTGATGGAATCGTCGTGGCTCGTGTGTCACCCGAGGACAAGCTGCGCATCGCGCTGGCGCTGCGTGCCCGCGGGCACGTGGTGGCCATGACCGGCGACGGCGTCAACGACGCACCGGCGTTGCATGCGGCCGACATCGGCATCGCGATGGGGCTGTCAGGTACTGATGTGGCTCGTGAGGCCGCCGACCTGGTGCTGCTCGACGACAACTTCGCCAGCATCGTGGCCGGCATCGAGCAGGGTCGTGCGACGTTCGTCAACATGCGCCGCTTCCTCACCTACCACCTCACCGACAACGTCGCCGAGGTGACCCCGTTCATCGTGTGGGTGGTCTCCGGCGGCAAGTTCCCGCTCGCGCTGGGCGTGATGCAGATCCTCGCGCTGGACATCGGCACTGACACCCTTTCCGCCGTTGCCCTCGGCTCCGAACGGCCGAGTCCGCACCTGCTCGACGGCCCGCCGGTCGCGGGCCGGCTGATGGACCGCCTGGTCGTGCGGAGAGCGTTCGGGGTGCTGGGCCCCACGATCGCTGCTGCCACGATGTTCAACTTCGTAGTCTGTCTCATGGTCCAGGGGTGGCGCCCGGGGCAGCCGTACCCCGATGCGGCAGGGATTGCGGCGGCCTCTGGTGCAGCGTTCATGACAGTGGTGCTCGCACAGACCGCGAACGCGTTCGCGTGTCGCAGCACGCTGCGCCGGCCCGGCCAGATCGGGTGGACGACGAACCGGCTGCTCATCGCGTGTGCCACGGCGGAATTGGTGTTCGCTCTGCTGGTGCTGTTGGTGGGGCCAATCGCTCGCGAGCTCGATCACCAGAACCCGCTGCTGGTGGGCTGGCTGCTGGCGGTGGCGTCGATGCCGCTGCTGTTGGCGGCGGATGCGCTCGACAAGCACCGCCGTGCCGGGAGCCATGTCGAGTGAGCCAACTCCGGGAAGGTTTTGTCTCGAGGCCCGTGACAATCCTTCTCGAAGTTGTGGCGGCGAGGTTTGGACTCGGGTTCAATTGGGCAGCAAGAACATGACACGTCCCCTCGTGTCGTCCCGAAGGCCTGGGGCGGCGTTTCCCGCCCGCAACGCTGCCCCGCCTTCGGCGTACTTGCCCCCTGCGCATGCTGGCCGCAGACTTTGTGACCGTGACCGAGCGAACAGCAGTTAGCGTGCGGTCGATGCCCAGCCGTGTTGGAGTTCGCCGCCGGCCGCTTGCCGCAATCGGGATCGTCGCCACCGTGCTGCTGCTGGGCTGCGCCGCCACCCTGATGGCCTGGCGCTCCGTGCACCGGGTGGCAGACGAACGCGACCAGCGGGCCGCCGACATCGCTTCGTCGTCGCTCGCGGCCGTTCTCGTGCGCACGGTGTCGTCGCTGCGTGGCCTGGATGCGCTGGGTGCCGACGGTGAGGTGTCGTCGGCTGAGTTTTCGGCGCTCTCCGCCGGTCTGCTGCCGGAATCGTTGTTCGACGCGCTTGCCTACGTCGAAGTCGTTCCTGAGGCCGACCGCGCCGCGTTCGAGCAGCGCACCGGTCTCGAGTTGGTGGACACCGATGGGCGCGGCGGTTTCGTCACGTCGGCGGCCCGCGCCGAGCATCTCGTGGTGGTGTCTGTCGCCCCGGTCAACGAGTCCAGTAGCAAGTTGCTCGGTTTCGATCTTGCCAG
>Ga0335397_10011445_pt1 | contig 10921 bp, 12 predicted proteins | sample MAT04_FD_205740 | JGI IMG/M metagenome (GOLD analysis project Ga0335397, IMG submission 205740) | Freshwater microbial communities from Lake Fryxell liftoff mats and glacier meltwater in Antarctica - MAT-04 (spades assembly) (version 2) ...
CCTGATCCACCGCGTCACCGGCCTGCGACCACTCCCCAGCGACCGCCAGCAGTGGGGGCCGCGGCGAATACCGGGCCGTCTCTCGCGCTCGAGTTGACGCGCCCAACCCACTTCGGCAGTGTGCAACGCCGCCTAACGCCGGGGCTGATTCAAGATCCATGGCAAAGCGGCCCGCGTCCCTTGGACGTTGCCGGGGCCGATGAGCGTGTTCACGCGGTCGCCGACGCCGTTGGTCAGATTGGCCGCCAGGCGGCTGCGCGTCAGCAGGTCGCCGGTCACGGTGAGGGCCTTGATGGTGCCGGCGCCGAAGGTGAAGTGATCAGACCCGAGACGAAACTCCACTGGAAAACGCGGATCCTCGAAGATTCCCATCTCACCCACCATCACATGCAGCAGCCCACCTGTATCGGTCGTCGCCGTCCCGCGCAAGCCGCCCCGGCCACACGCCACCAAGATACTGGCCACCCCACCACACGCGCGCACAGAAACACTCACGGGAGCCTCCCCGACCCTTTCGGCTCAAATATAACGCACTAAAACCCAGTCACACCCGCTGGAACCCGCGGAGGTGGAACACACCTTGACCCGCAGACAACGCCACTTCCACGCACGACAACCCGCGCGGCACGCACATGAGCCCGCGCGCCAGCGACCCGCACCAGCCCGCCACGCCGGCCCGCCACACCACGCAGCTGTCACCTTCGATCACGGCACCGAGTACGGCTCGGTCCCGCCGAAGTCCACGCCCTTGAGGCCAAAGAGCGTCGCAAGGATCCGCACCGGCACCTGCGTGCCGTTGGCGTGGTAGCTGCCGCGCCACACCGGGTCCTCCTGCGCGATGTACCGCCCGTACGCGTAGGTGTCCCGCTCGATCTGCCCATTCAAAAGCACGTATCCACCGGGGTTGATCGCCGTGGTCGCAACATGACGCACCGCGCCGTCGGCGGTCACCAGTAGATTGTCCGCCTCAGGGTGGTTGAAGTACACCGGGTAACGCTGGTGACGAGCGATCCGCTCGTAGAACATCACCTTCTGCGCCGGGAACATGATCTCATCAAACCGCCGGCGGCCAAGGTCAGCGTTCCCGCCGATGTTCAGCAGCGTGCTGTTGGTAAACCGAACGTTCGTCCCCCCCGCGCCGTCGCGGTCACGGCTCCAGAACGGCGCCGGGAATTGGTAGCTCGACCGCGCGAACATCACGCTGTCGCTCCCGGCATTGCCCGGCAGCCCCTGCGCATACTCGGGCATGCTCAGATAGCCGGTCCGGTTCTCGAGCGCATCGCGCTGCGCACGGAGCTGGCGAAGATCCTCCGGGCACGCGGCGATCGGCTCCGGCAGCCGCCCGGTCAAATAGTCCACCAGCACCGCCGCAGAGAGGTTGATGTACGGGATCAAGCTCAGCGGGCGCTGCGCCGTAGTGAGGTTCGTCACCGGCGAGCTGGCCCGAATGATGCTGATCAACTGGTGCGTTGCCGCCCCGTAGTCGGTCGTGGCCACGCCCGTCTGGCTCCCGTCGGCATAGCGGTACGTCCGGTTGCGGACCCAGCTAAACGTCGCGATCCGGTCCTTGTAGTCCGTCCCGTACTGGATGAACGGGCGCGTGTAGTTGTTCATCTGCGCCTGGCACTTGGTCTCGCGCGCGGCCTTGCGCGCCCCGGCCAGCGCAGGCAGCAACAGAGCCACCAGGATCGCGATAATCGCGATGACCACCAGCAGTTCGATGAGCGTAAAGCCACGCCGCGCCACGCTGGTCATCGCGTACCCTTCTTCAGCAGCCCGGGGTTCGCCGGCATCTCAGCGGATCGGCTCAGTACCGCCGAAGTCCACGCCCTTGAGCCCGTACAGCGTCGACAGCCACTGCAGCGGGATCGCGCCACCGGTGCTGTAATAAGTTCCGCGCCAGCGCGGCACGTCCTGAGCGGGGATCTCGGCGTAGTTGATCGTCGCGCGGTTGATCGCGCCGTTGATCTCGATGTATCCGCCGCGGTTTAGAGATCGCCCCAGCATCTTCCGCACCGAGCCGTCCGCCGCCGTGAACAGGTTGTCAGACTCCGGGTGCAGGTGGTACTGCGGGAACGTCGCGTGCCTCGAGATCTGCTCGTAGAACAGCACCTTGTTGGCCGGGAAGACGATGTCCACCACCTTGCGACGGCCGAGGTCGGGCGTGCCGGTGATGATCAGAGAGCCGTTAGTCTGATAGCGGATCGCGCCGCTGTTGGTGATCCTGTCGACCGCCCAGAACGCGTAGGGCACCTGGTAGCTCGACCGCATGAACATCACTCGGTTGATGCCCGTGTACCGCGGATCGCTCATGTACGCCGGACCGAGCCGCCGCGCGTCTTCCTGCGCGGTCTGGAACCTAAAGTCGTCCGGGCAGACCGCCACCGGCTCGGGCAGCTTCTGGCTGAGGTACTCGGTAAAGATCCCGGCCGAGGCGTTCACATAAGGCACAAAGTTGAGCTGGAAGTCAAAGTTCGGCACCGGCGAGAACTGCCGAGTGATGCTGATCATCTGCCGAGTCGCGGCCTCGCTGTCCTGCGCCTGCTGGCCAGACCAGCCCCCGTCGGCATAGCGGAACGTGCGCCCTCGGATCCAGCTGTACGTTGCGAAGCGGTCCCTATTGTCCGCCGCGTACTGGGAGACCACCTTGGCGTACTGCGACTGCTGCGTCTGGCACTTGGTCTCCCGCGCGGCCTTGCGGGCCTTTGCCAGCGCGGGGAGCAGAATGCCCACCAGCAGCGCGATGATCGCGATGACCACCAGCAACTCGATCAGCGTAAAGCCGTTACCGCGAAGCACAGAACGCTTCATGCGACTCCCCTTCTAGACAAAGTTCCTTTGAACGCCCAAGCCCAGGGCAAAGCCTCAGAACGAGGCCGCTGAGTAGAGTATAACGGAGAGTTAGCCAAAGTGCAACGACTTTTTGATCGCTTTGAGCCCATGGTCATTGCCGATTCCCTGCCCGCTCAGCCCCACCCCTCCAAGAGTCTCGACGCCCGGAGGGCCCGACTCGATACACTCGGCCAGCACGCGCCACGCGCCACGCCTCACGCCTCTCACCCGCGCCCCAAGCGGGAAATCGGCCAGCCCCGCAGGCGTAAGGGCCTCAAGGGTTACGGGTGCCGTCTCATAGACCCCGCCCCTAAGGTTCGGATTCTGGTCCCTTAGGACCTTACGTCTCAGATGCCAGGCCCTCCCAAACCCGCAGAACACATGGCCACCGATCCCCCCAACCGCGCGAGGCTCGACACCGAGCTCGACAACCCCCGCTCAAGGGCCCTGCACCAATTGGATGTCGGCGCGTGCGTCGAGCTGCTTCAGACCGAAGACCAGGCCGCCTTTGACGCCGCCGTCCAAGCCCGCGCGGCACTCGTCGCGTTCATCCAGGCCGTTGCCAGCCGTTTCGGCCCCTGCGATGCCCCATCGCCCGGCCGCCTGATCTACATCGGCGCTGGCACCTCAGGGCGGCTGGGCGTGCTCGACGCCAGCGAAGCGCCGCCAACCTTTTGCGTGCCGCCGGGGCTGATTGTCGGGATCATCGCCGGGGGCGAGGGGGCCCTGCGCCGCTCCAGCGAGGGTCGAGAAGATGAGCCCGACGGCGCCCGCACTGATCTTGAAGCCCTGGCGCTGACTAGCCGCGACACGGTGCTGGGCATTGCCGCTGGCGGCACCACGCCGTACGTCTTGGGCGGGCTGCAACTGGCCAAGGCCCTTGCCCCCGGCTGCCTGACGGGGCTGCTGACGTGCGCGCGAGTACCCAAGCCGCCCGCGTGCGACCACTTGATCCTGCTGGCGACCGGGCCCGAGGTGCTCACCGGCAGCACGCGCCTCAAGGCTGGCACCGCCACCAAGCTGGCCCTCAACACCATCAGCACCACGCTGATGGTCCAGTCCGGCCGGGTCTACGGCAACCTGATGGTCGACGTCCGCGCCACCAACGACAAGCTGCGCGACCGGGCCGCCCGGGTGGTCTCAACGCTCACAGGCCTTGACCGCGCCGCCGCGCTCGCGCTGCTCGACCGCGCCGACGGGCACGCCAAGGTCGCCGTCGTCATGGCCCGGCTCACCATCGACGCGGCAACCGCGCGGGCCAAGCTGGCTGAAGTGGGGGTGGGGGGCCGTCTCAGCGCGGCCATCGATCAGCACCCGGCGGCGTAACTCGCGATGAAGATCGGCAACGCTCGAAGGTTTATATGCCCTTGCCGGCGCGGCTCTGGGCCATGCGCAGCTTCAGTCGGGCCCGGTCGCGGTCGCGCGTCAACTTGACTGACTGCTCGACGCTCGAAGCCTTCTGGCCCTCGGCAGCTGCCAGCTCTTTGCTTGCCGCGCCTTGCTCAAGCTCCTCGGCGGGGATGGCCCGCGAGGTCAGCACCGTGAGCTTGTTGTTGACCATCTGGGCGAAGCCGTCTTCAACCAAGTAGCTGCGTGTGCCGCCGCCGCCTTTGGCGGTAGTCGGGAACGAGACGGTCATTGGGCCCAGGCCCAGCTTGAGCACAATCGGCGCGCGCCCGGGTGCGAAGCCCATCTGCCCGTCGTGGGCGGGGATGCTCGCGTAGGTCGCCAGCTCGTCAAGGAGCTTGCCCTGCGGGGTGACAAGGCGGATCAGGAAGCTGGTGGCCAAGGGGAGTGTCTCCGTGCAAGCCGCGCGCTCAACTGCCCGCGGCGAGGGCGAGTTTAGGCCTGCGGCGGGCGATCAACCGCCGACCACGAGGGCCCGCGTGACACCCGCGCGACACCCGCGCCCCACCCGCGCCACACCCACCCCTATCCTTATCTCGTGCTGCAGATCGGCCCGGTCAAACTCGCCACCAACTTGCTCTTGGCACCGATTGCCGGGTATTGCGACCTGGCCTTTCGTCTAATTTGTCGCCACGCCAGCTTCATGCCAGAGGCTGACCCGCGCTCAACCTTCACACCCACCGGCGGCGTCGGGCTCGCGTGCACAGACCTGCTCAGCCCGCAGGGCCTGCTCCGCGGCAGCGCCAGCAGCCTAGACCTTGCACGCACCAGCGACGAGGACAAGCCCGTGGGTATGCAGCTCTACGGCAGCGACCCTGACATCATGGCCGAGGGCGCGCTGTGGGCCGTTCGGCACGGCGCGACCGTCGTTGACATCAACATGGGCTGCCCGGTTGACAAGGTGACCAAGAAGGACGGCGGCTCGCGGCTCTTGTGCATCCCGGACACCGCCGTAGAGATCGCGCGCCGCTGCGCCCGCGTGCTCGAGCCCCACGGCGTGCCGCTAACGTGCAAGATGCGGCTGGGGTGGTTTGATGACGCGCCGGTGGCGCTCTGGCTGGCCCCGCGATTGATCGATGCCGGCGCGCAGGCGATCACTGTGCACGGGCGCACGACACAGCAGAAGTTCATGGGCGTGGTCAGTCACGAGGGCATCGCGCGCGTCGTTGAGGCTGTCGGGCGGGCCAGCCAGCGCACGCCGGCGATCCCGGTAATCGGCAACGGCGACGTCCGCGATGCGCACGATGTGGTGGCGATGATCGCCAAGACTGGGTGCGCGGGCGTAATGATCGGGCGCGGCGCGCTGAGTACGCCGTGGCTCTTCCGCGACGCGTGGACGCTGCAGACGAAGGGCTTTGTTCCAAGCGAGCCAACCACGCGCCAGAAGCTCGACTTGATCCGCATGTATCTGGATTGGATGATCGAATTCCGCGGCGAGCACTACGCGATGGTGCAGATGCGACGGCGGATCAGCTGGTTTGGCAAACGCCTGGGGCGTGAGCTTGACTATCGCGGCACGCCCATGGGTTGCAAACCGCTGCGCGAAGCGATGCGCGGCACTGCAACCCCCGATGACTGCCGTGTGCTGCTGGACCGCTTCGAGGCCGGAGAGCTGCGCGGCGGAGGCTACGACGCGCCGGTGGAAGAGGCGGCGGTATAGCGGCGGTTTAACGACGCTTCGGGGCCGCGGTCTTGCGAGCGTCGCTCGCGCCCGTTTGGCCAATGACAGTTGAGCTCTTGCGTCCAGCATCCTCGCTCTTACGTGCGCTTTTGGCAGACACCCGCAGCTCGCAGCGCTGGCCAAGCTCGGCGCAGATCGGGTGCTGCCCGCACGCGACGCCACGGGCCTTGCAGGCGTACCGCCCGTGGAAGATCAGCCTGTGCGAGAGGTCGCACCAGCTCTCGCGCGGGAAGCTGGCCATCAGGGCCCGCTCGGTCTGCTGGACGTTCGCGCCGAGCTTCACGAGCCCGAGCCGCTGGCTCAGGCGGTGCACATGCGTGTCCACCACCACGTTCATGTTGATGCCAAAGGCGTTGCCCAGAACGACGCCGGCGGTCTTGCGAGCCACCCCGCGCAGCGTCAGCAGCTCGTCCATCGTCGGTGGCACCTGCCCGCCGAATCGTTCGACCACGTCACGCATCGCCGATTGGACCGCCTTGGCCTTTGACCGGAACAGCCCGATTGACTTGATGTACGGCTCGATGGCCTCGGGCGTGCTGGCCGCGAAGTCCGTCGGCGTCTTGAAGGCCGCGAACAGCGCGGGCGTCGCTTTGTTCACGCTCACGTCAGTCGCCTGCGCCGAGAGGATCGTCGCCACCAGCAGCTCGTGCGGGCGGCTGTGGACCAGCTCGCAGTGCGCGTGCGGGTAGTGCGTAGCCAGCAACGCCAATGCCCGCGTGGCACGGTCGCGCTGGGCCCGCGTGGCGCGCGGCAGCGTGACGCCGACAGCAGGCAACGCCGGGTTAGGCTTGGCTGCGTCCGCGTCGATTCGCTCGCGCGTGCCGCCTTCAGCCTTTGCCGCCGGCTTGCTCATGGCACGGGCAGCATATGAGCTGAGAAACCCGCTGGCCCCGCGCCCGCCGACGGCGAATGATCAGTGCCCACCCGCGGAGCCGCCGAGCGCCGGCCACCGTGCACCTCAACCCGCCCCCGGCACCGCCGACGGGGCGATCAAAGCGCCCACGGTGTCCCGCTCCCGCGTTGATTTTGGCCGCGATCTATCCCGTGATTGTCTGGTTCCTGATCTACCGCCTTCGGCGGACCTGGCCCGGCTTTGTGCTGGCCATCGTCGCCGGTTCGGTGGTCTGGGCGCTGGCGCCAACGATTAAGAGCTTTGTGCCCAAGGGTGGCGAGGTCATCAGCGTGCTGATTTACGCCGAAGCCGCGCTTGTCTCGATCATCGGCCTGTGGATCGCCACGCTCCGCCGTCCGCCCAACCTCCACGTCTATTGCCCGAGCTGCCACTATGACCTTGAAGGGCTCACCCCTGAGGCGATGGGCACCCGCTGCCCGGAGTGTGGCGAGCTGCTCCCGCCTCGCGAACGCCCAAAGGTTTTGGCCAACTGCCCCACTTGTGATCAAGCCTTGACCGCGGCCGACCTGCGCGGGCGCGGCCCGCGCTGCCCGACGTGCGCCACGGTGTTGCCCACTGAGCCCGCCGCGCGCTTCAAGCCCACACGCTGACTGCCGGCTTTACCGCGAGACCGGAAGTGGGTCTTTGGCGCGGCCCTCGGCCCACGCCTTAAAGCGCGGCCAGACCACCTCGCGCAGCACGATCTTCAGGCACGCCGCCACGGGGATCGCCAGCAGCAACCCGTAAAAGCCGGCCAAGATGCCGCCCGCCACGCTCGCGAACAAGATGCTCGGCGTGCCCATCCCCGTGCGATCGCCCTGGATGCGCGGCGTCAGTATGTAGTCGTCCACCACCTGCGCAAGCCCGTGCACAATTAGAGGGCCCACCACCGCCCACCACATCGCCGCCCGAATCCCTTCCTCGGGCGGGCTCAGCAACATCAGCGCGATGGCGATGGGCATCCCGATGGCCGCCACATATGGCAGCAGCGCCAGCACCCCGATGATCGGCCCGAGCACCAGCGGCGCGGGCACGCCCACGAGCCAGTACCCCAGCGTGTAGTGCACCACCAGCACCGCGCAAATCGTCAGCCGACCGCGGACGAAGCCGGCGATCACGAGGTCCATCTTCGACAGCAGGTCAATCACCCAGCCCTTGCGCCGCTCGGGGATCAGGCTCTCCCAGAAGCCCATGACACGCCCCCAGCCCGTGCAAAAGAAGTAGAAAAAGAACGCCGTAAGGAACGCGCCAAAGCCCACGGCCGTGAGCGAGCCCGCGACACTGGTGAGCGCCCCGAGCACGCCCGCGCCCGTCGAGAGCGCCCGTCCGCCCACGTCCTGCGCGTTCTCACGAAGCCAGACAATCGACCTCTGCCCAACGTTGTACATCGCGGCCGCGAGCCGATCGGGCTGATCGCGGAGCGTTGCCTCCGGCCCCGCCGGCACGCTCCCCAGTGGCGGCGTCAGCGGGATCTCGCCGCGGTCCATTGCCGCGACACGCTCGTGCTCAACCTGCAGCGCCACCAGCCGCGTGCGGATCTTGTTCCACGCCGGGCCCAGCGCATCGACCTTGCCGGCCAGCTCTGCGTCCTGCGGCTTCTCGATGCTCGTCAGCAGCGCGCCGACTTTGCGGCTGAGGTTCTGCGCGTACGACGCGGCCTGAACGCCGCCGACGCTCAGGCCGACGCTCGCTGGCACCACAATCACCAGCAGCGCACCGAAGATGAGCCCCAGCGCCGCGCCGGGACGCCCCACGATCCGCCACTTCGTCAGCCACATTACAAACGGCTCTACCAAGTACGCCAGCAGCATCGCCAGCAGGATCGGCACCGTCACCACGCTGAGCCGATACCCCAGCCACAGCACCCCGAACACTGACATGATCAGCAGCACGTCGCGCAGCGGCTGAATCTGCCACAGGTGCAGGCTTGACCACGCGCCCTGCGCGGGCACGGGGGGTGCGGTCGGCGACTGCGTTTCGCCGTCGTTTTGAGAGGTGTTTGGGGCCACAGCGTCTTATCGGTACCGCGGCCCGCACGGCGTGAGACGTCGAGCCCCCGCCAACTGACGCACGTTGAAAGAGACGCGGGGCTCAATCGCGTGCAAGCTTGATGCTCAGCGCCGGACACACCCCGGCACACAAGCCGCTGCCCCCTAAAGCTGCAACCACACTTCGCTCGGCCCTCGCTTCGCCCGGTGCGCGAATCGCTAAGCCCGCGCGCCCTCAGCGCCCAACGCAAAGACCTCGTCAAAGTCATAGACCCCCACAAAGTCTTCGAAGCGATCGTCATCGCTGCGGCGCATGTCGCCCCGGTCGATCATCGCGTAGACGATCGCGCCAAAGTCCGCCGTGCCGCGCAGGCCCCAGTGCCGCAGCACCGTCCCGGCCATCATCCCGTACCGGGTTTGGGCCAAGACCTTCAGCGCTACCGAGAGCTGCTGGCCCGTGACGTGCCGGGATTCTTCGATCACAAAGCCGCGCTGCTCGGAGACATCACCGCCGCGGGCCCGAGCCTTGTAGACCTGCTCAACCGCGAACCGCAGCCCCTCGACCACGAACGCGAACGCCCCGGGCGAGAGCGCCGCCGCCCGCGCCCGAATCATGGTCCAGTCTGGCTCGCGTTCAAAAGACATATTCCTACTCTACGCGGGCTTCACAGGCATTGCACGGGGTCCGCTTACCCAAGACGATGCGCCGTCAAAGTACCGCAGCTTGCGCTCCAGCCAAGGGCTGGGCGTATTGCCAAGGCCAACCCGCGCGGAAGTCGCCACCTTCACGCGCGAAACCTCCCCCGGCAAGCCCAACCAGAGAACCTGACCCACGGTCAGATCCAGACCATCAAGGCCGCGGTCCATTTCTAGGTGCTTGCACAGCCGGCCCGGCCCGCGGCACAAATCGCGGAACTTAGACCTGTTTTCGGCGTCGATGAGCACGCTATCAACCACAATCGGCTCAACTGCCCGAATCAGTACCGCCATGCCGATCCCGCCGCCCCCCGGATTGGTCACCGTCGCTGGCCCGCACACCACATTGAGCATGTGGTGCATCCCATAGGTGAAGTAGATGTAGCCCGTGCCAGCCTGCTTCCACATGCTCGCAACCCGCGGCGTGCGCCGGCCCCCAAAGGTGTGACACCCCGCGTCCCTAGGCCCCAGATACGCCTCGGTCTCGACGACACGCCCCGCAAACCGCCGCCCGTCGGGCCAGGCCCGGACAAGCATCGTCCCGATCAACCCTTGGGCCACTGCCCGTGCCTCGCGCGCGAACCAAGCCCGCGGCAGTGGAGCAGGAAGTGGGGGGGCGGGAGGCGGTCGATCTTGAACTCGCGTCCGCATAGGCCCAACTATTGGCCCGAGAACCAGCCGCCCCGGCCTTCACCTGGTCCCGCTAAACCGCCTGTGCGATTTGCAACCCCTGCACGGTTTGGGTTGTACACTTGTGCATGCTCAGCGCCCGGGAAGAACGCGCCTTGATCCGCCGCGTGGTCGCGGGCGATCGTGACGCCGCCGAGGCGTTGGTGCGGGCTTATCAGGGGCCGCTGTTCAGCTACATGCTGCGGATGACCGGGCGGCCGGAGGTCGCCGAAGACGTCACGCAGGAGGCCTTTGTCCGGGCCCTCACGCACCTGGCCCGCTACGACGAGCAGTACCGCTTCAGCACTTGGCTGTTCACCATCGCCAAGCGCCTGCACGTCAACGCCCGCGCCAAGCTCGCGCCCACGTTCGACTCCGGCGTAGTCGGCGCGGCTTCAAGCACAGGGCACATTGGGTCGTCGCCGAGTCCGTCTGATGAAGGCACGCCCGCCGAGTTGATCGACGGCGCCTCTGGCGCGCTGCAGCGGGCCCTCGGACGGCTCAGCGCCGAGCAGCGCGAGGTCATCGTGCTCTTCTATCAGCTCCGCTGGCCCGTCGAGCAGATCGGCCAGTACATGGACCTGCCGGTAGGCACGGTCAAGAGCCACCTATTCCGCGCGCGGGCTCGCCTGCGCAGCGCGCTGGCCGAAGACGTCAGCATCGTCGCCTGGCTGGCGGAGGTGCCCGCGTGAGCGCGCCCGATCATGAGTCCGCCGGTCTCGGCTTTCGCCCTTCTGAGCCCTCTGATGGCCTGCC